>Ga0179593_1596647_pt1 | contig 15921 bp, 19 predicted proteins | sample CZODoug2_1_08_16_FD_185931 | JGI IMG/M metagenome (GOLD analysis project Ga0179593, IMG submission 185931) | Vadose zone soil fungal communities from Angelo Coast Range Reserve, California, USA - CZODoug2_1_08_16fungal (PacBio error correction) | ecosystem: Environmental > Terrestrial > Soil >... | reverse complement strand
ACCCACATCCGCCTCCCGAGCAATAAAGCATGGGAAATGCTTCCGAGATCCCACCCTCCCTTCTGATCCCTTTTTGCCGCATGTGCCCCAACAACGGCGCCTTTTCCATGAAATTTTCACAGTACTACGTGAACCCACTTTCCGAGCGCTATTATTTATCCCGACGAATTTTCCATTCTACACGAAGCGTCACAACTCTCCTTTTTTCGAGGTTTTAAACCCTCGCCGGCCGAGGTATTTGTCCACCGTTTCCCATCTAATCGGGCCCTGATAATAGAACAACCAAAAACGAGACCCCGTCGCGTCAGCTGTTAGAAGCCCGCCTCCCTAGCCCTCTTCGCACGCCTAGCAGATCCGCCTGAAGAGAAGTTTCCCCGACTAGGATCTAGGACTTGGTGGTGAAATTAGCCCATCCCCTATTGAGACTATTAAGGATATTCAGAAAAGGAGATCCACTCCCCCCTCTCCAATCCTTCCGTGGACTTATACATCCTAGAACCTTTTCTCTCAAGAATTTTTTTCTGCGATTAGATCGTTTGCCCATCTTCCCACAGCTTCCCCTGGAAGAAGGTTAAGTACAGTTCTTCTAAGCGCTGCACCCAACAAGAATGTTCCAATCGTCGCGAATTACAGCAGGCTTCTGCGGATTGGAGCTCCTTTCTCGTCGCGTCCCCTTTAGGCGCCGGCCCCCAAAAGCGAATCTTCGAGCCGACAATTCTAAAATCCCTTTGCGCTGATTAGCCTCGAAGACCCCCCTTAGGCGTGCGAATCGGATGCTTACGTGGCTAAGACGTTCCTATCAGATAAATCCCCAGCATCTATTTCGCCCCCTTAAAGAAAACGACCCGGAATTTGTCGAGAAAGTTCCCTTCGCCGTCACCCCGATTTCAGCGTTTCTCTTTTTTTTTTTTTTTTATTTTTTTTTTTTTTTTTTTTTTTTTTTTTTTTTTTTTTTTTTTTTTTTTTTTTTTCTTTTTTTTTTTTTTTTTTTTTTTTTTTTTTTTTTTTTTGTTTTTTTTTTTTTTTTTTTTTTTTTTTCTGTTCCCTCCAGACCAAAAAAGAATTCACTTTTCCCTCTCAGCCAAGGGTTTCTCTCCTACTTCGACAACGGTTATGTCCTTCAAAAAGTGCCGGACATATCTGACACCCCTGCGTTTGCCATGCTTGTTTTTCCGGTGTCTGACCGAGTAAGAGCACCAGTAAGACACGCAAGAGCTCAAATAATTCTGATTTCCCCTCGGCGAGGCGCTTCTCTTGGAAAGTGATTTCCTCCCCAGCCCCTTTTTCCGTGCGCTCCCTATCCAGGTGATCATTTAGGTGATTTTTCCGGAAAACCATTTTACCTCCGTCCCTCCCTGGTTCTGAATCGACTTTCTCAGGAAAAGACCCAAACCCCTCTCGGCTTCTAATTTAGATTTTGACATGAACCCCGATAATCTCCCGCCCTAGAGCTTCAGTAGACTCCTCCCAATTTGACTCTTCTATTCGACAAACTCCTCTTCCTGTTCCCAAACTACGGCAGTCACCGATTGATCCCCCCTTCTCATCTGGGCTGCTAAAACCACCATGCGCCTTGCCCCCTACTCCTTCCCTGAGACTATACTTTCCCCTGATGGTCTGGGCCCGCAAGCGATCTACTCCCTCCGCCCTCTTTAGCCCGCCCCTCTAGACTGAGAATATCCCGGAACCCGAGCGATTTCGAAATCTTCCTTGTCACCCACAACTTTGAAGAAGAGAAAAAGAAAAAAAAAACAGAAAACCGGGGCCGGACTCTACTCTGGAGTGGGTGCGACTCTACCGATCAAGGGCGAATCCTGAATCCTTCTGCACGCCAGGGGGGCGAGCCTAGATCTGCCGGTAGGAGTACAAGAGAAAAGTAAGTTGAGAACTGAAGGGAATCGTGAAGGGGTTTGAACGATGGCGAAAGTTCCCTGTATTCCCACCCCCGAAGGGGCCCCCCCCTCTTCACCCCTGTCTTTTTGATCTCTTGCCAAATCCCGGCCGGTCTCATTTGGACTAAAACATCCCGGGTTTTTTTTGTCTCTTTTTTATTTTCATCCTAATTTTTGAGAGATCAAAAAAAACGCCCACTGATTACTTTCTTCCAGTAAATTGCTCCCGGACGCGCGTGGTCAATCTATGGGGCACTTGAATCGTTTTGCCAAACCTTCGTTTTTTTTCCATTATGGAAAAAGGCTCCCCCTTTAAGCACACCATATTCGTGAGTCCCCCTATGTGGAGCAGTTTACCCCCCCCTCACCTGCACGCTCGCTTTCCGCTCTACCCTGAAACCCCGCCTCCCCCCCTCGTCGGAACTTTCCCCTTTTTTACAAACACAAACTCCTTTGGTTTTTTTGTGTCTTTTTCTTCTTCATTCTTCCGAGCGGAGACTATTTTAAGGATTTCGTGAGCCTTCCCATCTAGATAGGAGCCGGCTGAGTTACGGTGCTTGGTGAGCCCCTTGCTACCCGCCCCCCGCGATTTCGCGTCTTGAGGATTCCCCGCTTCCATCGCTCAGTAGAGGCTCCTATGCCTGCCCTTCGGCAGCGCCTCTTCTCTGTTGAGCCCCCCAATACGGGCATAGCGGGCTTTTCTCTTTTTCTTTAAGAAGCGGATGATTGGGCACTAGCAGCCCCAATGAGAGCCTTTTTCACATTGGCGTGGACTTCCTTTGTCTCTGTCTTATCCCGGTGGATTTAAGGGCAACTCCTCGTAAATTTAGCACCTTCTTTTAAGAAAATTCTTTTCAAGACTCTCAATTTACTAAGACGAGCTTATTAGTCTTTTTCAGGGTACCTTCCCCTAAGGTGGATAAAATTTTGCTTCCCGACAACTTAAAAGAGTCCGCCAAGACATTCCTGACGATGCTTCCGCTAGAGCCCGAAGTGAGCCGAGGAAAAGGTTGACTTTGCTTAAAGCGGACTTCATCAAGGAAGTAAATGCTGCTCTTTCATTATTATTCCTTAAAATTTTGGACGCCCTTTTCTAACCTTTAAGATGCGAGTCGCTTTTCTTCCTAGTAATTGATCCCTCGATTGCTACGCAGCGGGGAAGGATTTTTACTCACTTGCACTCTACGGATTCTAGGGCCTTTCCCTGACTGGTTTATACTACTTTATACCATGCGCGGCTTTTTGGGATTTGCGGGGTGCCCCTATTTCTCGCCACTTGCATGCGACTGGTTAGTGACCCCGAGATTGCAAGACGATTCCCGAGAAGCGCGCGCATTCCGGTGAAGATTTCGTTCTATTCTATTAGGTCTTTGAAGAAGGCCGGTGCTTCTCCCAAGTCTAATATCCCAACGGCGTATATCCTGAAGGATACCTCGATTGATTGACCTTGACAGTCCGCGGCTTCACATTATTGTTTTTTCCTCTAAGACGGACTAGGTGTAAGCGTCCCTCTCCCTTCTCGCCGTGGCTCCGATGTTACCCGTCCCTTCTTTCATTCGCACGATATCTCTTTTCAATTATTAGATATATCCTTATGCTAGACGTCCCCTCCCCCCTCTTCGAGAGCGAGAGAATGCCTTCACCCTTTCTAAAGTTCTGGCCGCTTTCCATATTTTCTCCAAGGAAATCTGTATGACTTTTACTTCTTCGATTCGAGCGTCTCTTCTTTCACCCCGGCCTATTTCGCTGACTTAGCGCTACGATCCTGAAGATTATCGCTTGCGTTTCGGACTCTGCGCAGCCGCCTGGTGCCCACGAAGACCGTTGTTTGAATCACCTTTTCGTCCTGCCCTCTTTGGAGAACCTCAGCAATGACCATAGCGCCGTAGGCCCCTCCGCGGATTTTTCTCCACCCCTTCGGCCAAAGTACAGTGTTCCCTACTTAAAATTTAGAGACCTCAACTCTCCTGAGGATGGAGACAAGTGATAACTCCTTTTTAGGATCTCTATCATTCAAATTTATACCAAAGACCCTCCTTATAGTGGATTATCTTTGGGTGGACCTTTCTAAGGGCTTTTTGACGCCAATTCCCCTCCGGCAAAGTTTTTACTTCGAAGACTTTTTTTAAAGATCTGCACCCCCCGCCGAGGGAGTCTTTCTTAGTAGATCGTTCCTTTCTCATCAAACCCTCGAGAAATGCCTTTCTTCCGGCCCACAGTATTTCAAGCAAGAAACCAATCTTTCACCTGACGGCGTCGTTTTTTTTTGACTATTAGGTTCGGTAGCCCTTTTTTTCAACGTCTCCCCAAGTCGTTTCCCTTTCTTAGGTAGCGGGTGCCCGGCACATCAGAATAGTTCCCTTGTCCTTCTTCCACGTACCCTTCAGACCTCCCCGTCGAGAAAACGTCACAGGAAACTTGGCCAGTTAGCGCCGAGACGACCATCGTCATTGACACCAGGTCTCTTCCTGATTCGTGGAGCCCAATCCTCGCAGATGACCGTACTCGCATTTTTTGCTTAAGAAAGTATAGATCTCTCGCAAGCCCCCCCCCCTCGACGCCTCTGGGATTTTTCATTTTCCCACTCCGCTTTCTCAGGTGAAAAAACCCCCTTTTCTTCCCTATTATCCCAAATATCGGTTTTTTTTCCTGCGTGAGCTTCTTTTTCTGGATGTGTAGTAATGCTTTGTAAGTATGCATATCGCGTCAAGGTTTTGTTCTAAGCTGAGCTTTTCCGCGCTCAAAAGGCTTTTTTCGAAGTTTTGACCCTCGAAGATATGGAAGGCTCCCCTTTTTCATGGAGGGCGAGTTTTTTTGTCCCCCCCGAACCAACGCGAAACGACCTTTTCACGAGAAGGCAATTCAACTTGCACCGACATTTCCTTCATCCGGGCTTCAACATCCCCCCCTTTTTATAGGCCAGGCTTTGCTTCTTCCTAATAGTTGTTTTTTTTTTTTGAGAGAGATATGTCTGCCGATGCCGCTTTTTGAATGTTTTGCCCGGGCGCCCCTTACTTCGGGCACCCTTCATGCGGCATCTTTTTTCTTTCCCTCGGCCGGGTGTGCATGACACTTTTTTTTTAACCCTCCCCCAATCCAATTCCCGTCGATCCCTGAACCCGGTCATCTTGCCCCTGAAGATCCTCTCAGCTGCTATCTCGGTCCCCCTTGCCCGGATCTCTTTCTCCCCCTAACCATCCCCAATCCGATCCACGACGTTCTTAGATTGGGAGTCTCCGGTCCTCCCGTAAAAAACTGTTGGGGGGGGAAAAGCTGAACCATCCGGGCGGGCGAACGAACAACAAATCCCTTTCCCCCAAATCCTCTTCACAGGATGGCTTTCCTCCTACGATTAGAGAAACCATCAAGGCCCCCCAGAAGTAATTTCCGGCATCCGAGATTGGGTTTCACCAGGAATCTTCCAATAATTTAGAGTTCAGAAGTCTTTTCCTGGGTCGTTTTCGCGTCCTCAACCTTGGCAGGGTTAACCGGCGGAGTGGTCGACTGGCCCACTATTTCCAGAATTTCCCCACGTGCTGCCCTCCCCACCGGTAAAAAGTACCCCTTTCCGACCTTGTCGCGCGGTCCTTTACTCTTCTAACTCTCCTCGGAAGTCTCTCCACGCCACCCTGCAAATTGTTCCTCGAGGAGGACCCCAGAATGTTTTCCGACCTTCAGTCATGAGATCCATGTAGCAGATCAATATTTCCGATATACGGATCCCGCTACGACAAAATCTTGGCAATCCTCCTTTTTTCCCCCCCAGAAGCCCATGAGCACCCTTGCCGCTTTGTGCAAAGACCGCAGCCTTCGTGCGTCAAAACCCTCTGAATCCCGCGGTCTTTTTTTAATGGGAAATGTCGAGATTCCCCCCCACCCCCCCCGATTTGATAGCACTGTTTCTCCCCCTCCTTAACAACGCATTCCCCCGCTCACTCTGAACAAGTTGACTAAGTTTCTTTTCAAGAGAGTCTGACTCCTATTTATAAGCCTCCTTCGAGATGGGTAAATTCCCCTCAGATTGGGCCAAAATTACGAGGTGTAATTCCCCCCTCCAGTCAGAGCTAAGTTTCCCCCCGGTTAAATACGAAGTCTTTTAGACGAGTTCCCCGAAACCAAACTCTTCCATAGATTCCCCCCGCTAGAGTGGTAAGCCGACCGTCCCGCTAGAAGAGGCGTGTACCTCCCTCTCATGGCAAGAATCCCTCTTCCAGTATTGATTTTTCCATCGAATTGGTGAACTCTCACATCCTCCTCTCAGGACTCCCTACCGCGCCCCAGATAGAATTAGGAGTGGAACAACGTTTTCTACTTGCCTACTACAGATTACTCTATTTCTAGTATCCTGAAAAGCTTACCCTTTCAGAGGACGAAGGAACTTTAGACTAATCACCGCAAAAGTTTCCCAACAAGTAATGATATTACCATGAACGAGCTTAAGAGATTATGAGGCTTTTTCCTGAAGCCCAATTAGAGTCATTATGAAAAAAGAACCCCCAGAGAAGGAGTCCCTAGTATAACTCCCCCCCCCGGAATCTTGAGCCTCGAAGAATATCCTCACCGGAGTGATTAGGATTATTCTTCTTGAAGACTGCTACCGAGAACTTTTTTCAGAATAAGTGAAATTTAATCCCCCCCCTCGAGCATTCGTTCCCCTTGACGACCTCCCCTGCGCAGTCTCTTCCTTCTGAGACAAGTTCTGGATCCCCAAAAACATAAATTTCATTCCCTAAATAGATCCCCCCACCTGGAATCCTAGTAGAGCAGTTAGACAAGTAAAAAATGGACCTCACACTCGTTGAGAAATGGAAGCTTTTCATTTACTCCTTGTGTCTTTCCTCGGATGATTACAGAGGCCCCAAACCTCTACGAAGTCCACGAAAATAAAACTTGAAAGCTTTCCTTTCTAGGACGAGTGGAAACCTTCCGCGTTATACCCCTTCCCCAACCCTATGTAGTGATCCCCCCCCCCAAGAACAAAGAATGCCGACTAAGTAGAATTTCGCCTTTGAATAAGTTTTTACCCCTAGGGGGCCCCTCCATTTACGATCGGCTTTTTCCGGAATCCCGTTGCCCCCGAATCGATCGTGAAAAGAAAAACCTTCGCGCCCCTTCCCCCCCCTCTTGAAGAAGAAGATATTTTAACCCAAGACCCTCTTTTAATGAAAAACCAGGGGAATTAGAGACCCCATATAATTCTGGAACTTTCTTTCAAAAGATACAAGAACTTGATTAACGAAGTGAAATGTCATGAGACTATAATGTCCCGATTTTTTTTTATTAATCTTACATCACGCTCAAACAAGGGGGTCCAGTATCCCCATGCCCCCCCGCCCCTCCGACACTCGATTTCTCTCATCCCTTTCAAGCCCCCTGAAGGATACCAAATCCTTTCCTCCTGAGTATTACCAAAATTCTTAGAAGAACAGTTCCCAAAAATACAAACTTTTGTTTTGTAAATTTCAAGTACCCCTAGTGATTTTGAACAGGGTTGAGATAGGAAGACCAGGGGTCTGGTATTCTCGATTACTTGGCGCACGTCAGTGCTTTGAATGTGCGTCTTTGAACCCATTTTTCGCAGACTTTCACCTCCCGGTGGCCAACAACGCCCCTCCCCCCAGAGTTCTCGTATTGACGAAACGAGCTTTTTCCATACTTGGCCTTTTTACTAACTAAGTTGTCCCTAGGTTTTTTTGATCTCCTCATCCTCCGTTTTGTTGAGTTCTCTCAAAAAAAACTGGAGGCAAAAAGGAGGGTAGAAATTCCCCAAAGATGTTCCCTGTGGTGGTTCAACCTTATAACGAGCCAGTTCTTCGCTTTCTCTTTGGGGAATTTCTTCCCCATGTAGAATTTCTTTGAAAGAAGCACCGTAACTTCTGAAAGGGACCCTCTCCCCAAGGAATAATAACCTCACGACTTTCTCCACCCCTCGTTGCAACACGCTTGTCGGACTTCCGCTTACAAAAACCCCTGTTTTGTTGATTTTTTTCATATTTGTTGGACTCTCTCTTCTTTTAAAGGATTTCGTCTGGCGCCTGTGACTTTGTCTTAGTCCCCGTTGTTCCTTGCCCAGTCTCTTTTTTCGCGGCACTTCCCTAAAACCGCGGTGAGGCTCCCCCTTAATAGATTTCATTTTCTTCAGGGATTTTCCCCTTTTTTTTCGTAAGTCGCTCTTGTGTTGATTCTCCATGATGAGATTGTTCGCGGGATTGAAACCTCCAAGTCCACTGGGTATGAATATTTTGTTCTTAGAGCCGGCTCTCTACCTTTGGAGTGGTTCGTTCCTTTTTGTAGCCACGGGATTCAGGAACAGCGACTATTCGTGGCCCTTTTCATGAAGTCGGGGAAATGCTCTGATTATCCACTTGAAGGTGTCGAATTCCCTCCTTGGGTACGGGTGTCTTATACCTACGAAGTTTCTCTTAGAGCCCCCGTTGTGTCCCAAACGACTTTTACAAGATCCCTCCAGGCAGATGATGTTGGTCAGAGAGTATCTAGAACGGTCCGATTGCCGCTGCTTACGCACAACTGCCAACTTGCCTTTTTTGATGTCGATGGCTCCTTTTTTGGAAGCCATTCCCCTGCCGAAGATGCGGTAGAGACTTCCATGGGCGGATAGATCCGACGGTGACTTCTTTTCGGGATTGTTTCCAGAAACTTGCTTTTGATGTTTCCCTCCCGGAGATTTTTTCCAGTCCGCACGACCCTTGCGCGGTTTTCTTTCGCGGGGGTCTCTCGCGATTTACTGCTTTTCTATGCGCCGGTCTTCTTGCCTCCGACAGAGACCTCCGTCCGAGTGTCGGGCGACTGCTCTTCCAATATTCCGGTGAAGATTTCTCTTATGCGTTCGCCTTCCTTGGGTGACCTCCGGAGGTGGGAATGCCGATGACCTAACCCATTGGTTTCTAAGAAGACTCTCTCTTTCAGAGAGTGCTTTTTCGCGCCGATCCCCCCCAACATTTGGTTTTTCAATGCGCCCTCTTTGCGGATTTCTGCCACTCTCGGTAAGCTGGCCACTATTCCTTAGAAAAAGAGCTATCGATTTCTCCTTTCTAGCATTTCTGAGACCAACGTCGTTTTAGCCCGCGCTCTTCCTTTTAGCGACCAGCTTTTTCGTGACCAATCCATCTCGTAACCTGGACGATTGCCCGCCAACCCCTCAGGTCCTTGACAAGCCTTTAGAGGTTATTGCCAGTTTGGGAGAGACCGAAGCGGTAGTTGCTTTGAATGAGGAGGCGACTGGCGATTTTCCCAACCCGAGGACTCGATTAGCTGAAGATCCTACTCTTTAGTCCATTAATAATGGTGTTTTAAAACGCGCCTTTCTTCAGGATATTTAAGTACAAGAAGTTGTGCCCCGAGTCGTTCCTTCATGTAAATCTAGGATCCTAGCGTCTTTCAGTCCTTCCTTCCCTCATGGAATGTTTACCTTCCTGAAAAGTTCTCCTTTCGCTCCAATTTTTTTTGTTCTTTTCGACAGTGCCTTTCCAAATAGTATCAGAACTTCCCTTTCCAATGTCTTGGATTTCGCCTGATGGGGTGAGCGAGCAGAATGAGGGCAAATGAGGCCGGACCTTTATAATGCCTTTTGTAAGGAAGTCATTCGAGAAGATCTAAAGCGTGTTTCTTATTTTATATATTTCAAGATTTCAAAAATTCTCCAATAATGCGGAGATGAGTGACTATGAATGTTTTTTGAGTGGAACAAAGTAGGGGAACCGAGCAAACCCCCAAGAGCTTCTCAATCGAGTGTTGCTACGACTTCCGCTTGCCCCCGGTTTAGCCGCGTCATCAGAGACTCATCCCCCACCCCCGGGGAGAAACCTCTCAGTGCCCTTGGAAGGAAGCCCGCCCTCCTCGACGTCATCCCCCAAGATCCTTAGGAGTACCTGCCTTCAGCCGGAGCCCCGTGAACAAGTTGTCCGTTCTCCGACGAACCCGTTATAGTCCGGATGTCACAGGATTGTAAATCGTTTTTCCAATCCTCCTCTTCCCCTAAAAATCTTGGAATTGTCTTGACCGGTATTGAAAACCCGAGAAAAAGTCTGCCTTTTTGACGTCTTTGATTTTGTGACTTCCCAAGCAGTGATGGTGAAGTGGTGCCCCCCCCACCGCATACGTGGTGACCTTCCTTCGCGTCTTCACAACTTTGTAGTGCTCGCTCTCTTTTCGTCCTGATCTTTCTTTTTCAGCCCCCTCTCGCTCAAGTTTTTTTGCCCTCCCCGTTTCAGATCTTCCGGTCCCCGGTTGGGGCTCGGCGCCGAGATCCCGGATATCGATTTTTTTTTATTGCTTTCTTTGTTTTTACCCGCATTTTACACCTCCTCAACGAGCGACAGGCCCCCCAGTTGTGGAAAGAATTCTTTTTTGTTTTTTTTTTTTTTTTTTCTCTCTTTTTCCTTTTTCTTTTTTTTCTTTTTCTTCCTTTTTTTTTTTTTTTTCCCTTTTTCTCCTTTTTTTTTTTTTTTTTTTTCTCCTTCTTCGTTTTTTTTTTTTATTCTTTTTTTTTTTTTCTATTAAACCTTCCATTTTATAGTTTATCATGAATGATATCTCCCCCTAAGTTGTTGTTTCTTTCCCTAGAGCATTCAGTCACCCATTGGACTTTTGAAGAAAGGCTTCCCCCCCTCTTGAAGGGCAATTTTCATGGGAATGGAGATTTCTCGGCGGTGACCAAACGTTCAATGCACTTACCCCGTGATAATGAAAACATCTTCTGACGAGGGTCGTAGCCCACTTAAGTCCTCCCTCCTACTCGGTTTCCCCCCCACTTGCAGAGCCCCAAAATTCCTTATCCTCAATAAAAGCAATCTCTCACTAAGAACTGGAAACAGAGATTTTTTCCCTTACACGAAGGCAAGGTCCTTAGCTTTGGGGTTTGGCCATCACGTTGTTTGTAAAAGAACTCCAAAAAATCCCAGCGTGAAAAATCCCTCCCCCTTTTCTGCCCTGACGATTGGGAAAACACAAGGACCCCAATTTGTGGGACGTTTATCGGTAGGCCCCCAACTATCTGCAACCTTCAGGTAAATGAAGATTAACTCCCTTCCCTCGAGACCCGATGGAGGTCGTTTTAAAGGTGGCCCTTCTGCATTTCCCCTGTACACCCATTCTATGGGACCTACCTGATTCGTAGTAGACCCCAAAGGCCCCCGCTAACTCCCCCCCTCCTTGTGGCTTACCTTCCGAGGCTACCCCCTCCCTCACAGTCCCTTTAGTTTACGCCCCATGCCCGGTTCTTTCCTGTCCCTGGTTTTGCGCGATCCTTTTGAAATGAAAGAAGAAGGACATTTCTCATACTTTTTTTAGTTTCCTGATCTGCCGACGAAGCCGATAAGTCCTTTGCAGGGAAGTGCCTCTCAAGCATCTCCCGTACTTTTTTTTCTTCCAGCCTTTTTCCAGGAAAACCCTTCTCGCGAGTAACTTAATAAGCCCCGAGAATAAAGAGGTCCTCCCTCGGAAATGCGCCCCCTAAAAATTACGATTGAGCCTTGAGAAACGTGAACCCCCTGAGCGCCCCCATGGCCCCCCCTCTAACTTTTTCAGGAGCAAAAGACGTACGATTCAACGGTCCGCCCTTTTCTCCCCGCCGACCCTGGTTCTTGCTCTTGGCTCACACTTGACTTCGAGAGACACCGATCTCGCTGGTAACACTGCGTCCATTTGAGCGCAGATCCCTTTCGAAACAACACCTTCCCGAAGACGAATCCTCTTCGAAGTACAACTCATAAATAGCCGAGGCCCTGAAGATAGAAAAGGCCCCGTCCATAAGCCATTCGACTTCTGAGATCCCTAGAAAGCTGGTCCACATTGGCGCATAGCCTCCCAATACTTAAGAGATTAAGGCTTTTCAACCAAAGGCGCTAGAAGAGCGCCCCTCTTTTCCCTTACTGACTAAACGTTTGAAATGAACATGATCTACCCTCTAGATTCTCTCCAGATCCCGAAGTGGGAAAAATCCCCAGCCTTCTGAAGAATTCCCCGATGAGACTTCCGTTAGAAGAGTGCCCAGTTTCCCAGATTCAAGTGATCGTCTCCACTTCGGACCGACTCGCTCGGGAGCTTGCCGCCTTTCTCTTCTGCGGCAGCCCCCCCCTCTTTAACGCGCATCCGACCCGATCGGTTTTCCCTCAACGGAATATCTTTAGATCAGATCCAGAGGAACTTCACTCCTGACGGGAGCCAGGAGCCTGGACTTCCCACCTCCTGACCGTTCCCCAATGCCCCCCGCCATTGAAAATTCCTTTCTCCGAGAAATCCCCCCGCGAGCTTCATCCGGCTGACCTCGCGAGCCGTTCGTTTTTCTGACCCACTCCAGAACCCCCTGCCACCTTTGTAGAAATCTTCCGCCGGCCTCCGCATCTTCTCGACCAAGGTTTTTCTTTTCAAAATCACGACAATATTCCATGGAACCGTTGGACGGACGACTTGATTTGGCCGGCTCTCCCTCTCCCTGAATCTCTTTACTCCCATCACGACGCTAAATCAGAAGGCCCCAGAGGCCTTGGATCGTGCTGGTGGAGCCCGCAACGAGATTAAACAGGTGAGAAAACCGGTTCTTACCCCCAGCGTCCTTTTCTCCTAATTACGAACCGCGAATTGTCAAAGTTCCCCCCGATGCTCACTTCAAGAATGGGCCTTGAAAATTGCGCCTTAAGATCCTCCTTTACCCTGCTCAGAGATCTAGACCCCCCTTCGCTTTCTTACCCACCTTTACTCCCGGCGCGAAAAAATGTCCTCGCTATCGACCCCCCGCATTGGCCTTAATGAAAAACCGCTTTTGTGGAAAGACCCGCTCCCTAATCGCTGGCAGATAACCCCTCCCCCTCCGGCAGTGCAAAAGAATCTACACTCTGGCATCCCCTTAGTCCCATATTACCAATCTCGGGACGCGGAGGGGGAAGCCCCGCACTCTCGGTTCGACTCGGAAAGCGACCCCTAATGGGCCCGCCGACCAGGCTCCCCTTTAAATTTGCCCCCCCCCCCACGCGATTATCGCCCCCTCCTTTAACTGAGTCTTGTCCCAACCAATCAAAACCGCCTTTCCCCCAACAAATATGGCTTTTCTTTGAATTTTCCATCTTCCTTCCAATAGCGTCGTGTTGCCAAGGTTCGTCTAGGAATCTCCAGCCCGCTTCATCCTCACCGACCCGAAGTTTCAGTTTGAATGAGGGGTAATGAGGAATTTTAACAGACCAACCTCCAAGGCTTCCCCCCCAAACAAAAACTGGACTGCCTTTTCATAAGAATTTTCAACTCACCGGTTTTTCATCATTTGGCCTCCCTCCCCCAGTCAAAATACCCAGGTTTTTATTGATCTTCCCTTCAGTTGGTGTTTTTTCGGGATACATGGAGTGCCATGATTTTTTCTGAAGTAAAAGCCCCTGAAGCTGTTCTTCGGGGAGGTGGTAAAGCCTCAACTTACTAATTTGATTCTGTTTCCCCCCACACTTCGGTTTGTGACCCCTTTTCTTTAAAACCCGAACTGTCAAGACACCCTTCATTAAGTTTCCAAGTAATCTGTGGAGTAGTACAATACCCTCACTCCCCATCGTGCCCTCTCTGTAGGAAGGTCCTCTTCCCCCCCACCCAACAGAAACCTTTTTTTTTTTTGTTGGAATGCGTTTCTTTTAATACTCTTTCAATTTTTCTTTCTCGCCCTTTCTGTGAAAGGTGGAACGCGCCGGCGAGTTCCCTTTTCGTGGCACCTGTTTCAGAGGTCCTTCGACAAAGACTACTCGTTGGAACCCCTCCTCCTCCCCATCAGATTGGATGACGATTGCCCGGGAACCGTACATTCCATTCCTTTGAGAGGAAGAGGTTTCCTCCCCCTTCCGTGATCCCGTGCTTGACCACCCTTCCTAAATGTGCCCCCCTTCTAATAGGGGATGAGTAATTTCCGAGACGTTCTCCTTGGCGTCCCCAAGCCCCTGATTTTTTTTCTCAGGAAAAGGTCTTTCAGGGCCTCTTCATTATTGTCCCCTAGAGTTTTTCCTCCCAGTCCTCCCTGATTAAAGAGTCCCACTTTGACAAGGAACCCTCGTACGCCGTCTTGCCTTCACCTACAGAAGTTTTCCCTGTTCCCAAGTTGCGACTCCCCCGACGGTAAACGAAGCTCTCTCTGCCGGTCGCGCGTCGTTTCTATGAGTCTTTAGATTCCGCGGGCTTAAAGCCTCACCCCCTCCTCTCACCAAAGAGGGACATTTTTCTTCTTCCCCTTGATGTAGATGGCTTTTGGACGCCTAACCTTGTTCGACATGATCCAGGTTTAGTCTCCCCTTTTTCTTCTCCTGATTTAGAAGTTTTTCCTATTTTTTATGGCTGTTTCTCAAGAAATTGCTATACGGTATGTCTACTAGTTCGACCGAATGAGCGGTTCGGGGGAAGCGTATGCTTCGGCCACATTTTTTTTGCTTGACGCCGGGCGTAGTTGCCCCCTAAGAAGAAATGCGCAAGCAGAGTTGCCGCGTGCCTTAACAAATATTCCTTTCATCTTCTCGGACGTCTTAGCGTTTGGTCCTGGTCCTTGCTTCCCGTCTCCAAACGGAAGCTCCTGCCCTTCCGGTTGAGGGCCCGATTGACAGTTCGCGTCTCCCTTTGAACCCCACTGCGCCGAGGCTTCGTTGTCCGGATTTTCCTTACTTTTATTCTCGCGATTGGCCACGAGTTCCCCCCCCGGAGTTTTAATTCGCTCGCGCGATTAGCAATATTCGGTAAAAAAGTTTATTTTTGTAGAATTCCCCCCCCTCTCGAGAGTATCGAGACTGGTTTCCTCTTTCCCAATAAATGTTAAGTATCCGCTTGAGAGATGGCACTCCCCTTCAAGAGGGACCGACCCCTTCTTCAAGAGGAGAGTTTGGGCGTCATCTTAGCTATGAGAGGCAAGCCTCCCTCTTCCGCAGTGCGATTTTCCCCCGGACACAATTGACCCCCCCTTTCCGATTAGATCCCCAGTTGTTGGGAGAAAGATTCGTCTCCCCTTCACGCCACCTCCTATTCAAATCGCTACCCTCAAGTGCTCTGCATCCTGTCCCCCATCGAAGCCCCAGATCTCTGAGATATTTTCTCCCTGGTCCCTCTTCACAGTCCATTTTTCCTGTCTACCTCTCTCTTCCCACCAACGTTTGTTCCCACTGAGGCAAGTGCTTCAATCAATTGGTCCCTGCTCCCATGTCGCCCGAGGGATGGCTCGCCTCTGGATGATGGTGCCCCGCCCCTCGGGCGAGGTTTTCAAAGGCTTTCGAGGACGCGATTGCGTAGATACGGGAGCGAGGGTGATCCTTTTTCTTAGTTGTTCGATCGGAAAATTTTCTCAACTACTGGGAGTGCTTACGGAAATGGTTCTTTTTTGGCGTTGGAACGCTCTCAAGAAAAATCCATCAGCGAACCCCAGGGGCTCTTTGCTTTTTCCCCTTAAGCTGCGTGATGTCAACTCTTCTTCGCAGCGCTCGTGAATCCCCCCCTTCCCTTGTAAAAACTTGTTCTTTGTAGGAAGCATCCTCCTCCCTCCCCCGAAGTAATTCCTCCTTTCCCTGGGCCAAAGTACCTTCTTCCCAAAAGACGTGAACAGGCCCTCCCCCTTCCCCTGCTTCTGCGCGCTGCCCCCTTCCGCAAGATGGCACCTTGATTTTCAATTAATAGTCTTCCTCGACGATGCTCCACCAAAGTTCCTTGACGTCCTCGCCCCCCCGGAGTAGACTTCCCCCCCCCAAGGGTCCGATGATTTGACTTGGGATTTTTTAATTCCCAACTCCTTTCTGTCCTGTGCAACACTCGTGAAATTGCCTTCTTTCCCCATATAGTTTCCTTTTCTTCGAAGGCTTGCTGGGCCGTATTGTCTTCGGGTCTCCGCGGGCAAGTTTTTCTAGTAGAAGTCCCCCTGGGTCTTAACTCGGTCTCTCTTAGGAGCTTTTCCTGGCTGTCAGTAAAAAGATTTGTAATCGCCCCGCGAGTACGATTTTTTCCGGTGTTAGCCCTCGAACGTGCCTCTCCTTTCTCCCCCCCCCCTTGTTTCCTTCCTTTTGCGATG
>Ga0179593_1724044_pt1 | contig 15922 bp, 17 predicted proteins | sample CZODoug2_1_08_16_FD_185931 | JGI IMG/M metagenome (GOLD analysis project Ga0179593, IMG submission 185931) | Vadose zone soil fungal communities from Angelo Coast Range Reserve, California, USA - CZODoug2_1_08_16fungal (PacBio error correction) | ecosystem: Environmental > Terrestrial > Soil >... | reverse complement strand
CATCTTTCACCGAAAGGATGGGCGGCTCAGGAGGGGAACGCAGCCGCCTTTTGCGGGGTCTGATTTGGAGATTGCCCTCCCCCTAACTCTCCAACCGTTTTTTCATTTTTTCTCCCAACACATTCCCCCTCGTTGATCGTCTCCCCTGGAGAAGCGCTTTAGTGATGGTCTTTTTCAAAAGTCCCCCCCCCCGCACGTCCTCACGATCGTCCTCTTCGCCGCTCTTCAAAAGTTAACCAGGCAGCCGATTACGTCTCCGGGTGCAGGACCGTTCTGATGTGTTAGTTGCCGAAGCGTCCCCCCCCTTTTCCATGTAGAATTTCTTTCCTCCTTCCGTGGCTTTGCCCTGACGACCTCTTTTTCTGCCGTTCACTGTCCCTTGTCAAGCGGCTATAAGAAGGCCTGTCTCTTGATACCACCGCGGTGAAGGGGTATCTTCCCTTGCCACCTCACCTCTTTTTTTCGATACCCCTTGTGTTTTCTTCGCTCCCTTCCTGCCGACTGTGCCCTTTTTCAAAAAGCTCAAGTCCCGCAGCGTTCCGGAAGCTTTTTCCCTTCTCGCGGCCCGGACCCCCCCCTTTAAGGTCCTTTTTTTTTACCGTTTCTCATGCAGGAGCAATGCGCCTTCCTTTTCTCGGATCGGGAACCGTTCCAAGAAACTTCCTTGCGGGGTGAGACATTGCTCAAAGCTCTCCTCTATGTGCCCCTTTTGTGAGGGACCCTCCTTCCGCTTAAAATTCTTTCCCCTTTCTTTTTCAACATCATCGCTTTCTCTGAAGCCGTCCGGAGACGCCCGCTGATTGTGTCGTCTCTTCTCATATTCCGGCCGCTCCTCTCGATCTTTCATTTTCCTTTTCCCGAAAATTCTTTCCCTTTTCGGCGGACGTTTTGGTCTAACATCCACGTGGGTCGATACAGAGGTAGCCCTTCCCTTTCTGCCGACTTTTCCCCCGGTGACGTTTCGGAAAGGTAAGATGCCGATCAGGATGGATCCCTTCCTTGTTTTTCCACCCAGGTCTCTTTTTCATCCCCTGTCGTGACCCCTTTATGAGCAGGGCCTTTCCACCAAGTGGAGGTGTTCCCCACCCCCCCGTTCACGCCCTCCTTGCCGTCGTGTGAAAAAAGAGCTCCGGGTACGAGGACCCCCCACGCCTTAGCTCTTTCCCCCCCTCCCCCCCCCCCCCCCACCCCACACACCCCCCCCCCCCTGTTGCCCCCTTCCACTCCAAGGGCAGGCGAGCTCCCTGGGCGAGATAGGAAGCAATCCTGTTGCCCCACGTAATCACGAACCCCTCTTTCATTCTCCCGTACGTAGTAGTGATGTCGGAGATCATGGGGATGAGTCTTTTAAGGAAAGATGGACCACTTGCCTTACCTTGTTTTTCCCTAAGAGTCTCACTATTAGGTACCCCCACCAACCCACCCCCTCCCCCCCAAAAAAAACCCCCCCCGCAAAACACCTCCCCAACCCCCACCCAGCCCCCCCACAACCTCGCCCTCACCCCCCCACCCCCCCCCCCGCCCCCCCCCCAACCGTCCCCCCCACCACACCCGTGCGGGGCTGCATAGACTTCTTCGGTGTTCTATTTCCAACCCCACCAAAACACCCCCCAACCCCTCCTTTGGTTTTTACCACTCTCTGATTCTTTCCCCGGCCGGTCCCCTTAGAAAGAAGGATGCTCCTTGCTGAGGAGCTCCGCTGCGTCTTCGTGTTCGTCAGGTTCGATTTTCTTTTTTAATCCTTCTCCCCAAGACTTTTGTTTTCTTGCTCAGATGCTGGGCTTTAATGAACCGTGTTCCCCTACGGGATCGCTTTTTATGCTGCGGGATTCCCGGCCTCTTTGTTGTAGAATGTGTCCATTGCACGATCCCCCCCCACATTCCTTCACACTTTTCCCACTGGACGCGCCTTTCCCGCGAAAAAGGACGACCCCCTTCTTTTTAATTCCGCCCGAAAGGAATCCCGAATCCCGCTGCTTCTAGTTTACAACTCAACAAGTCTTGTCGGAGTGCCTTGGAGCCCAGTTGTCTTTCTCTCTTGCGATCGATCCCATGAGATATGATTATTGACTTCCGTTTTTTCCTTTGCGTTCTTTTAGCACCAGTGTTATTTTTTCTCTTTTCCAATAGAAGCCAACTTCACTAAAATCCACGTGTTTCCCCTTTTTCCTGCTGATCCCCGTCTTCCTCTCCCCCTGGGGTAGGTCCTCAATAGAGTCTCAGAGGATACAGCCGGGTCTCGGATTGGTTGCCCCCCTCCTTTTTTTTCGTAACCGTGAGGTCTCCCCTGAGGCATGGACGATTTTTTTGATGTTCGTCCGGTGGTGACCCCCGAGGTTCCTTCTTTTTCCTCTGACTCTGCCTTCTCCTCCGAGGTGAGGGATGTTTCGTCTTTAAAGGAAGTTGGGCGGCTTAACTTTTGTGATCCGCTCGCTGCCTTATGCACCCCCTTCAGGTTTTTCCTTTCCCTTACGGGACCTGCTTTGGCGGGCAACGTGCAACTACGTGGTCTTCATTCCCCTTATGCTCCCTGTTTTTTTGAATACTTCCCTCCTTTGTCGGTGTGACAATATAATGTCTCCCGCGGGATTACATGCTCTAGTTGCCTCTTTGACCCCTTTTTTCTTTGCGCATGCGTCCTCCTTTCCCCAGGCGTCCCCTTTTCTCCTGGAAAATGGTGTATGTTCGTAAGAGGAAGGAGATACTCCATTTGCGTGTCATTTTCTTTCGGATTTTTTTTTACTTCTTTAAGTTTCCCCCTCTTTTTGCTGGGTGCCTTTCCCCGCGGATTTTTTGTGCACGAGGGAGACGTCCATTGTTTTTGGTTTCGCGGTGGAGGTTTCTCCCCTTAAGGCTCCCTTTTCTCACCTTCGCAGGTTGCCTTTCAGGCCGCTGGGCTTTCGTAAGTCAGGACCTTTCGGACAATGACCCGACTTTTTCCGGCTTTTAGAGTTCTCCTTTTCAAGTCTTTCCTATTTCTTTTGTGGAGAGCCTTCGGGACCGGGAACCCGGAGTCCTTTCGTTGCCTTCTCTGCCGGACGAGGTCTTCTTTTATGTTTGTGTTAATCAAACTTCAACCCCCTCTCGAAGAATCGGGTGGACGGCCGGCGAGGCGACAGCTTGTTCGTTTTTCCGATCATGGTGGGCTGTTTTCTCGTGGTTGAGGCACCTTGCGAGGGCCTTTTCTGGCGGTTTGCTGCGCCCTACTATCGCTTGGGCTCCCTTGCTGACTCTGGCATTTTTTCCTCTTCTTTTCTTGCCGCGTTGGGAAACGTATAATGGGAGCTTTTCCGGCGTAGAAGCACTTCAAGGACATCCCCGACGTATATCTCTCTTTTTCCTCTTTGTTCTTTGATGGCTCCCCTTTTTTTTCCTGATGGAAGGGCTCTTTTCTCCAGCCAGGAATTTCCCTCTTCCTTCCCTTGCCTTCTCTCCCCGCTTGTCCCCCCTTTCCCCTCCCTATGTATTGAGGGTCCCTCTGAGCCCCTCCTTCCTTTTTCTTGCCAGCACCGCCCCTCCCCCCTTTACGGGCATGCCCGCTTACCCGGTGGTTGCCCCACTCCTGGCACCTGCCCCCCTTCATCTGGCGGGCCCTCTTCTCCCCTTGTTTTATTTTTAAACCGAGTACTCTTCTCGTACACCGCCCTTGTCAACGATCGCCTCTTCCCCTCGGATCCCCCTTTTTTCTCTTACATTTTTTCACCGGTTTATTCTCCCTCCTTTCCGCGCCGTTCAATTCGATGTCTGGCGCGGACAAGTCCTCTCCTCATTTCTCTTCAATTCCTCCCTGAACTCTTCTTCTGCCTTCCCTTGCTTCTTCCTTTGAAAAGAGGATCTATACTGAGAGGTTGCTCCTTTAGTTCCTCCCCGTCTCCTTCAATTTCCCCGGATCCTTTCGTTTGCTGCCAGCGCCCTCCTCCGGTAATGGAAAAGTTAATGGGAGAAATTGACGACCCCTCATCGTTTACCCTCCCCCCAGCCCTCTCTTTCTCTTCCTCCCGTTTTTCCAGTGCGCATTCTTGAGAAGGGGCGTCCCTTTTGAAGAAGGAGAACATGCCATCTCGTGCTCCCTTCAAGCATTCCACCTCTTCAGGATGATTTCTCAACCCGAGGAGATCTTTTACAAGCCCGTTGGTCCCTTTATCTTTCTTTTTTGCCCTCCCTCATTTCCTTTTCTAGAAGTAATTCCACGCCCGCTGATTGTTTCCGGTGTAGTAGCCTGTGTACATTTCTCGTTAGCTACCTCCTTTTTTGGCCTCCAGCCTCTCTTTCTGTTGTTTTTCCCGGCCGAAGGTATCCCCAGCTGCAAATAGGGAGGGTCGCTTCTTCTGAAAATAAGAATCACTATTCTCCTCCTGCATGTCCTTGATTGTTCTTCCTATGACGTTTCCTTTCCGCCCTCTTCTTGTCTTTTCCCCGCCCAGGCTCTATCAGGGTCGTTTACCCTATGAGAAGGGATCCCACGGGGATGTGAGTGCCCCCCTCCTTCTTGGGCTATCTTTGTGTCGCGCGCCCCCTCGAACCACAATTCCACCAGGGTTTTAGAGCGGAATGTTGTTGGCTGTTTTGTTTTGCAGCACGCCCCTCTCCGTTAACCCCCGCCTTCACCTTTTTTTTTCCTTCTTAGCGTGCGCTTTCTTTGATGCAGGTAGTCCTGACAGAGGGAAAACGTTTGTTTGGCAGCGGGCCCTTCTTCCTTCCTTGCCGGGTTTCTCGTTGCCCTTCCTTTCTCGGGCCGCGGCCGGGCTGTTCTTCGAAATGAGGATGCTCCCCTCCCTAGCTGCGGCTGCTCACGTCGCTTGTCCGCCCTGAATCTTTTTTTATCTTTTTGATGTTTTTGCATGCTGTTACTCGCCTTCTTTAGCCGCAGCTGCGTGCTTTTTCGAAGGGAGGAGCGGAACGTCCAAGGCAGCGGTCCCGTTAGTATGTACCCTTCCGGCACACTCTTATGCGGTCCTCTTACCCCGACCCCTGGCCTTCTAAAGCTGGTACGGTCGTCACTCTCAAGCGGATCGCCCCCCTTCATCCGGTCCCCCTTTTATTCCTTTGTGGATTTTTTTTCCTTTCTTGCCGATCTTCCCCGCTAGCCTGACCGGGTCGCAGGGGTTCCTGCTTCGTTCGCTGAGTGACTTCTTTGTCTCTCTGCCCGGCGCCATAGCCTTAACGGTTCCACTCCCCAAGTGGTTCATGCCCTGCTCCCTTATACCTTCGAGATTGTTTTCCTTTTGAGTTCTCTGCCTTTTTCGACAGCGGACCTTTCGGGTAGTCAGTCCCCCACGTGAGGAGCCCCTTTCTCTCTTGATCCCTTATGGCCCTGCCCTTTGAGGGAGACCGTCGCCTATGACCGGACGAAGATTTATTTTGACGAGGAAGGGCCTGGACTTGCTCTTTTTGCTTCGCTCTGCCTGTGTGCCCTTTTGTCACCCCCCCCCCTCAGCGGTCGTTCTCGCCGGTCCTTTTAACCGGTACGCGACATTGAGTAGCGGCACCCTCAAAATCCTTGGTTCTTCCTCCTTCCCTATAAACTCCTCGGTCTGGTTTTTTTCATCCTCCTGTCTCCGAAGGTTTCTGAACGTGGAGTTTTTGTTGCCTTCTTCCTATTCGTGAATTCTGCTTGCGCCACGCTTTCCCCGGAACTGTTGGTTACTGACGCAGGAGATCGCCTCCCCGCACGCTGGTTGGATTATCCACTTCGGCCCTTTCTCCCCCTGGTGTGCCCCCTTGGATTGGTGGCAGCTGACTTTTAGCCTCCCCCAAGGATCTTTTTTTTTTCTGTCAGATCTTCTTTCATTGAGATGTCCGCATCCCCCGTTTTTTTTTTTTGTTGTGATCACCTCGCAGGGGTCCTCTGCTGGGAAGGTATACTGGTCGCCTCTTTGGCCCGGCCAGAAAGAGAATTTTTCTTCCTTTTTCCCTTCCAAGGTTTTTCTTCTGGTCTCTCTTGACGGCTTTCCTTGCAAGCAGCGCATTTGGCCTCTGGAAAGGAACATTCTTTGGAGACTGGGGAACGTTGTCTCCCCTCTCCCTTTCTATGATGCCTATCGTTTTTTTTGGAGGGGGACTCGTTTCCCTCTTTCCCGAACCTTTTTACTCTCTGAGCTGAGAAATCGTATTGCTCTCCGGGTTTTTTGTGCCTTTCTTTGGCCACCGGTTCCTGCGGGTCTCCCCTTTGGGGGCGGTGCTGCCTTGCGACAACCGACTGATAGACGAGATGGAGCCCCTGTCCGTATGTTTTTGGCAGTGTATATGGACGCTTTCTCCCCCAAGTTCCTTTTTGCGGTCAGGCTGGGCTCCTCCATTAACGGACAGCATTTTCTTCTCTTATATCTCTTCTTGTCCTCCTTTTTGTGTTTGAGGATAGCTTTGTGTTTTTGGGGAAGTGTTTCTTTTGTCCAAGTTCATGTTTCCTTTCCGCGAGTCATACGTTCTCGAGCACTGGCCAGCCGGATTTCGTTTCTTTTTCAAGGTAAGAGATGTTCCCGAAGCAGAAGCGTATGATCTTCTTTTTTGGTTTGGAATCGCCTGGCCTCCCCTTTTTTTTCCTCCACCATCCCCTTCTTCCAGCCACGGTGATCGTCTCTCCTGGAGAGAGAAGGGGTCGTCAGATAGAGGCCAATGTGTGGGAACCCCTCCCCATGAGCCTCGAGCCACTATCTCGCCTCGTTCGCTTCCCCCCAGCGCCGATGAATTCCTTGTCGGTCAGCTACGGCCAAGTATGTTCGGCTCCGATTTTTCGATTCTCTCCCTCCTAATGCCGGGCCTGGAATTTTCTTCTACGAACTATCTTGTCCTGGCCGTCCACTGCTCTGTCTGCTTTATTTCGGCCTGATCCCACTCCTTTTGTCTTGAATGAACTTTTCTCTCTTCGTATTTTTCGCCGCTCAACCGGAGCCTTTTTCCCCTACGATGCCGAGCCTCCCTGTCATGGAAACCCAGGTCCTTTTTTCTCCTTGCCTGAAGACACCCCAAAGCAGCCTCTTTTTTGGAGCTTCCTTTCTTCCTTCAGGAACTCCACCCTCTGCAGGTAAGAGTTTCCCGGCGCAGGATGATTGTGACGCTTTTTCCCGTTTTTTTGGCACCTTCCCACGCGTTTTTTTTGCGACATCCTGAGGTTATTTCAACCTCCTCCGCGTCTTTTTCCTTTTTTACTTTTTTTCCGGCTTTGCTTGTTCCGCCCTTTGGACCGTCTTTCTCCGTCGGCGAGACGTTTGTTTGATTGTGAGACGGCGAGTTGAGTCCGCCGCAGGGTTACGGGCTCGTCGACTTTTCTGGCCCCGTCCTCACCCATCTCCTCGTCAGGGCAGTATTGGGCCGGCCCCCGGTCTCACAGCCATCGGCAACCCTTTCAATCCTTTCCCACCGCCTTACCTCGGCCCCTTGGAAAGTTCTCCGGCCCTGACGTTGAGAATATCGCGTCCTCTACGCGTTTTTTTTTTTGAGCCCCTCTGGATCCAGGGTCTCAAGGTCCCTGCGTGCGCCGGGTTCGTTACAGGGATGATGGAAGGACTGGTCTGTTTGCGGTTGTTGCTCGCCTCCGTCGAGGCTGGCAGTCCCCTCGAGACCCTCCCTCCCCTGAAGCCCAGGGAAGGCGATTTTTTCGTACGGACGCTTTCAGCAGCACTACCGACACGCCTACCTTCTCCCGGCAATAGTTTTTTTTCACGCGTAGCTTTTTGCGTGCGAGGGATGTTGTGATGCAGGTCGTCTTACTGTTCAGTGCATTACTCTTCGTTTTCCCCCTCCCCTTTTGCGGGCGGCCAGGACGCTCGTTTTCCCCTCCAGGATTGTTGCCGGGGCTGCTCCGCAGACCTTCCTTTTTTGTGCAGGGCTGAAGTACGGTCCCCTCTCTTCTCTTTTCCGGTTGTTGTTTTTTTTTGATTTCTTGCCCCTTTTTCGCAGCGGTATTCCAATCCCCCCGCAGAATCCTTTGCTGAGCATCATGCAGTGTTCGACTTCCCCTTTACCCGCCTATTTATTTTTCGCGCCGACCCTCCCACGGAAAACTTGGCGGACCATTCCTGGACCTTCTTTTACTTTCAAGCTGTCCGTGCTCAAAGAAAGGACTCCAAGTCATCCGGAGCCCCCTCTCTACCACTTCACAGTTTCTCTTGAATTTCGGTGCTTTGGAAGTGATGAATCTTCTCCCAAACATGAAGCCTCTGTACGTGCTCGGTTCCTCTACCTTCTTATTTTTTAGTCCTCGGATTCCTCAGGCGCTTCGTTGGGTCGGAGCAGTCTTTCAATCCCTTTACTGCCCCCCAGCTGCTCCACGAACAGGCTTGCCAGCGATTCCCTGTTTCCGTTTTTTGTCACATTATCCTTGCTTTCTTTTTTACCTTCGCGGGTATCGTCCCCGTCACCGTCAGGATAGGCCGTCCAGTTTTCCCGTCGGCTGTTCCCGAGGTCTTTTGGCCGATCTTTTTTTTAGAGACCGGATGGTCGCGAGGAGGGCCCCCCTTTTTGCGCAGTTTTCTTGTGCGAACGGTTTACCAGTACACTCTTTCTAATACACTTGTCGGGGGAAACAATCCTCGTTGTTATAGCCGGAATGCTTCGGTAAGGCTAAATGATGTGTTTTCCCCCCTCTCGTACCGTCTCCCATGATCCCTGTGAAAAGACTCCTCGGTCCGGTGCGGGACCTTCCTTTCGTCGCCCTCCTCCTTTTTCTGAAGTTTTTTTCACGATTTTCTTGATCGAATGTGAGTCTGAGTTAACATTTTTTTTTTTTCTCGCCCAACGTACCTTTTTTCTTGGTTGGAGTTTCCCTCAGGAGATCTCCCTGCACCCACTCTTTTAACGGCTGGCGTTTCTCTAGAGTTTGACGATTTCCCATGTAGGCATTCTAAGGACCGTGCCTTTCTTTGAGATTTGGGAGCCGTTTTGGTTTCTGTCCTACTAGGAGGACCGATGCTGGACCTTAATGAATAACCCCCTTTCCCTTATTTCAAACTCGCCAGCTGGTTCTTTATTTCGAGCATGACCCTTCCTTGAAGCTTTTCTGTCTCCTTTACAGGAACCACCTTTAGGAGGTTATGTTTAGCTTTACATCAATCGGCCCCTTCTCCGCGCCCTTGCAGACTTGCCCTTCTCTTTCTCAAACTGTTATTCATCTTCACGTGTATCCCGTGGTTCCCTCTCGGCGATCGTGGTCCTCTTGCGGTGGACTATGTTGTATCGGTTTACACTCCACCGTTTTATTCCCTTTTTTTCGCCAGAGTTTTTTTGTTGCCCCCGGTGGGGGGTGTTTGTTTTTTGTGGAAGTGGTCATGGGAGAGTGCCCCGAGGTGAAGGGGCTGCCACCTCAACGCTTTATGGATTCTTGGTTTGCCTCCCCGGGTTTCCGGTGGGTGACTCGTGGTCGAGATGAACAAGGTGAACCTTTTTTTTAGTGAAGGCGGGCTCCCTCAGTACCGAAGACCGATTTCCTCTTTTTGGCGCTGATCTCCGTTTTCTGGCCGTTCCTCGTTTTCTTCCCCTCCGACAGCTCCAGTAGCCTTGAAGAGAGAAAGAGGTTCTTCTCTCTTTTAAAGCTGATTTTCACTGTCATCTTTCTCTCAACGCGCCGACCTGTTTGCATAGCATGGATGTGCGAGTGCGCACAGTCTTTTTAAGCTTGTTGCACTTTTCGGGTCCCACCGTAACGCCAAGCCCTTCTCGAACAGATTGTCTTTCGTCACCGGGCCGGAAAATGAAGGTGTTCCTTTCAACCGAGTTACCTTCCTGTCACTCTTTTCCTATCGCCCTTTTTAACCACCCCCTCGTGTTCCCTTTTTTTCCCGCATCTCGGCCACTTTCTCTGATGGAAGGAGGCTTGTAACAGATTCGATGCCCTTTACCAGCCGCATAATGCCGGCGACGCCCCTTAACTTACTTTTCTTCTACGAGCTTAAATGACTTTAATAAGATTTTCGCGGGTAGGAATGAATGGTCGTCTCCCTAGTTATCATTCTGTGAGCTTTTCCGGCTCCCCTTTGAATAAAGAGGACTTCTTAACCAAGGTCCTTTTTAAAATTGAAGAACGGTTTCGGGGGAAAACTTCTTCCATCAAAGAAATCCCCCTTTTTTTCCTGTCCTCGCTGCGCTTTTCCCCCCCCCCCTGCTAGGTCCCCAGCGTGGAGCGGGGAGCATGTTTCTTTTTTTAGTTCACATTCTCTGATCTTTTCCCCACTCACTCCCCTTTTACGCGGTTTTCCTTCTTGCTTTTCCCACCTCCTCCGCGGAGCCCCTTCCCCAGTTGATAATTCATTTTTTTCCGGCGAAAACGTTTTTTTTTCTCTTTGCCGCCTTTATTTTTGTCGCTGATGCTGGATTGTGCTCCTTTCTTGTAGTAGAGCTTTTTCTCGTGTACGGGCCTTTTCGTGCACGTTCGTCAGCTTCTTCCCACGCCAGCCCCTTCTTCGGGCCTTTCCGGACGAAGGTCCCCCTGCCACCTCTTTCGCCGTTACGAACATCCTCCCACGGCCATTCCGCTTTCCCTACTGCAAGGTGCCCTCTTTTTTCGTTCCCCGCTGGTCCCTTTCGCTTTTTCGCCTGTCCTTTCCGCTCTGGAGGAACCCGCCCTCCCAAGTTCGCTGTCGCGGGACGCCGGTTTTTTTTTTCCAGAGGTCAGGGCCCTCGTGGATGTTTGACCCGTTGTTGTCGATGGCGTTACCCCACAGAGGGTCGTTTCTGCCGTCGCGCCCCCAGAGCTCGCAGGACAAGGGGCCTTAGGGGTTTTTGTCCGCCTCAGCACTTTTCCCCCTCATCCACCTCACCGGCCATCTTGGATTTTGAAACGATGGCGTTATGCGTGTTTATTATTTTGTTTCTTTCCGCCCTCTTTATCGGTCCTGTTTTTTGGTTCTCAGCTGCCCCCTTTTCCCAGGTCGCAACCGTTGGGAAGGGATGTTTCCGTTTCCAGTCATAAAGGGCTGCTTTCTAGTATTAGGTTTTTAAAGAACTTTTCTTTTTTTCCTCAGAAGCTGCGGCCCTGAGTAAACGGCCCCCTTTTAGTTCGAGAAGTCTTATTCTATATTGTACTTTCCCCAGTGTGTGTGAGAGATTTTCGCGGTCTAATGTCCCCTTCCGCGCCTAGAACTACGCTCCCTTTTGATTCGTGCAGGGCGGGAACAGGCAGCCTGTAAGAATGGAGGAATCCTCCCTCTTTGAGCCTCTGGTATTGACGCGATAGCCACTTTGTACCCGCCGAACCGTCACTGTAAAGATGTTCATTCCGGATTCCCCTTTTGATAACCCTCCTCATATCCCTCCCCCGCTCAACTCCCTTTCTACTCGGAGGTAGGTGATGATGATGGAAGTGTGCCGATTATCTATTTTTTGTAAATGTCCTTTTATTTTCGAGTTGTAGAGACTTTTTTGAGGATTCCCGGGATATAGGTGTTCTTCGAAATTCCCGGCCATTGTGTTCTGGTTCTCCCTCAGCTGGCCACCCGGCGGACAAGCGCCCTATTATGGGGTAGGTTGTCATCAAGAGCGGCGGGCAGCTTCTCCTGGATTTAGAGGTTATTCCTCTGAGTCATTCCTCCGAGACTTTTCCTGTATGGACTGTTAGTAGGCTATGGGCTTTTCGAGGTAGGTCCCCGTCTTCCCTATCTGCCGGACGACCTCTTCGCGGCTTTTTTCTCCGAGGAAAGGAAGGTCTGGAGGAGATCCCCCGACGCGAACTGCTCTTTTCCTACAGAGGTTTCCGCGCAGGTCCTTTTTTCTTTGTTCTCCCGGTCCGGGCCTTCTGATGTGGCGGCACCTGTACGAAGTGGTCGCCTTTTTTCCCGCAAGGACCTTACCCCTTTTTGTTTGTTAATATCTTGAAACTACCTTTCCTCCCCCAGGGTTCTCTCCGGGTGTTGTTTTTCCTTTTGCCCGATTCTGGGAGAGCGCATTCCCCTCGTTGCTTGGCTGACTCCTTAACTGGTGGATTTCCCCCGCGCCGGAGATCTCACAAGCTTTTTTAAGGCTTAGGGTGCTGGGAGTTCCCGTCCCCCCGTGTCAGCCCTTTTCCTTTTTCCGGGTTTGGCTCCTCTTGTCCTTGATGGTTGAGCGGAAACGAATATTTTGAGGACCGATTTACTTATGGAACTTAACCCTTTTCCCCTGGTCACTTGGCCGTACGTATCTCCTTTTCCGGTACTGGATCCTTTGGACGGCCAGACCAGACGCCGAGTCGTCGCCGAATTCCTTTCATCTTTATTTCGACCTCTTCCCCTCCTTTGGCCAGAGTTCGTGGCAGAGATGCTTTCCTCCCTTGAGACGTTCATCGGCGTCCCTCGGGAAGGTGGAGAGCTCCTCCCTAAGAGGCGATCGTGGATATTTTGGTTGGCGCGCTTTCGGTTTTCCCCCCGATCTCTTCCTTTTCCGACCCTGCGCTGTCTACTCTTTCCTCCGGATGGGTTCGTGCCATTTTTTTTAGGCACCACTTTCCTTTGGCATGACCTTTTTTCGTCCCTTTCTCAAGCGCACAAGCAGTCCCCCGAAGAAGCTTGGCGGCGGCGTTCCCTCGCTGACGTGATTTTTTCCGGGCTGGTACGTGGCCGCTTTTCTTCTGCATTTAAACTTTCCTTTCCGGCTTGGTCCGTCTTCCGGCCAGCTGAGACTCACTCTCTATCTTTTCCTCATAATAAGTTTTGTAGGAATTAAGTCGTCTTCATTTTTCTTTTCTTCGTCAGGGACTTGACCATGTTTTTTTTTCTCTTCCCGGCCCCGGCTCCCCACTTCTCTTCTCCCGCGCCGACAGAGCGCCCTCTCTGAGGGTGAGCGTTTCCCAGCACAGACACGTCACGCCGGGCCTTCCCCGATCCCATTACCCCGTCCCCCTCACTTCCCAGGCCCTTACCTTTGTCTTCTCCCCTTCCAGCGGCGCAGCGCCGGTTTAAAAAGCGTAAGAGCCCCCGAGCGGGTGGAAGTGCTCCCCCTATTTTCGTCCCTGTTATCCCGCTTTTCCGCTCTTCGTCTTCCTTTTTCCGTTCCCCAGGCTCCGTTGAAAGTATCAGGGTTCCCCCTAAAGCAGACTACGTCCTCCTGCGCTGCTGGTCCTCCTTCGATGCTATTCTTCCCACGCGACCAGTATGCTCACGTTTGGAATGTCTGGAAGAACATCTTCTCTGGCCGTCCACTGCTTCTTCGTACCGTTCATTGAGGCTTCTCGAGGGATTTTTTTCTGCCATCGGTCTCATAGGTCATCTGGTCGCCGGTGCCGCTCCCCCCGTCTCTGAAGGATACACTCTCGCCCCTTCCCTCCGCGGCAAGCGTTCACCCCCAGGTCATTTTGGAGAGTTACACTCCCGTCCCCGCCCGTCTTTCTTCGTGCAGTCCTTTTTCCGGGCGATCTACTAGGTAAGAAAGACACCCTCCTTCAGGGTCAGTTTTCCTGTTCCGGGTGATTTTCCCTGTTTCGGGATCGGCGCCGGCTCCCCGCCCCCTTCTCAGAACCGTTTTTTGAGAAGGATGAGTTATCAAATCCTCCCGGGCCTCCGCACCTGTTATCACTTCTTTCTCAATCCCGTAGTTGTCGCTCGTTCACCCCACATCAGGTCTCCTGCCTTCTAAGAAGTCGGCGCAAGAAGATGATTGTGCTCTGCGTTGTAGTAAGGCCGCACCCAGCTTTTTCTTTCCTTAGACTTTTTTCCAATTTTTAACTTCCCCTCGTAGTCCGGTCCATCCTGGCGAAGGTCCCCACCTTTGATCTTTCTTTCTTAAGAACTCCCTCCGTAATAGGCCATTTGTTATAAGGACCTTGACGTTGATGGAAAACCCCTCCGGCCGACCGGCTTTTTTTCTCTTGCCCGCCACCTCCCCCCCTGAAGTAGCTTTTTCCGGGTCGTTGATCCAGGGGTTTCTTTGTGACCCCTTGATTACACTTTCCCGATGGGCCGAATCCATTTTGCCCCCGGGTCGAGGTCTCTTTTCACGCCGTCGCGGCCACTCTCCTTCACCCTACGGATCTAGTTTTTCCTCTCGTACAGCATCCCCTCCGGCTCCACTCAGCAAACGCCTCAGAAAAGGAAATCGCGTTGAAAGAGTCTTTTTCCCTTTTGAGCGGATAGTTTTCTGAGTCTTGACCTTACATTTTTAGTTGTCGCATTCAGGTATCTTCTAAGGTAAGCCCCTTGTTGAAGTGAGGTGCGTTTAGTGAAAGTCCTTGGTGTTTTGCCGGGTCTCCGACCTTTTCCCTAAGCGCATCTTTGCTGCTCAGCTGTGGTGAAGGTCCGCTGTCGGCATCCTCTATTTCCCCTCCGTGTTGTTTTTATAGTTTTATAGCGGGTTCCCCGTTTTTTTTTCCCGGATATCATCCTGCAGTGCGTCTTATGAGATAATTCTGCGGGCGGAATTCCTTTCCTTCGCGTCAGGTTGCTTTTTTTAATTGAAATAGAATAGAAAGCAACGTTAAACGGTTTCTTTTCCCCCCCGGAAGCGCTGCGTCTTTTCTTTTCTCTTCAGTGTTCCGTTACCTCCCGGCATCCCCACCTCCTTTCCGAGAACGAATAACGCCTATGCGTTCAATCCCAAGATTCTTGGTGGGTGCTGCTGTCCTCTTGCTTCTCCCCCCAACCTGCCGCTTTTCGGCCTGAAGGTGTTCCTTTTTCGGGCGCGACGGGCTTTTCCTCCCTACTGGTTTTCCTTTTTTTTTCTTTTCATTTCCCTCCACGTGGTTTCCTTCCCCTTGCTCATACGACTAAACGACACCTGTTCCCGGCGACTTCTGTGGGTCTTCCCTATCTTTGCCAGCCTGCTTCAAGCCGGCTCCTTTTGGCCTTTTGACCGAGCGGGTCCTCTTCACACTGTCACGCGTTTCGGCGTCTTTCTGTTTTTTTTCGTCAGGCTGGTCCCTACAGACAGCTGTGCGGTGTGATCCTCTGGGTGCCCTGACGCCGAGGTTTTTTGTCGTTTCTTTTACTTGTAGTGCTTTAGAGACGGCGAAATTTCGAGCGGAAAGGACACTTCCGCGGCTACTACACCGCGCCGTTAGCACAATTTCCTTTTTTCCTCTCTACGTCTTTGACCCCGGCCAACACTTCTTCATACGTGGTCGCCTTCATCCAGGGACTGATCCTCGGGGACAGATCTCAGTTTCCCTGTCTCCCCTCTTTTTTTCTGAACGTGGTTATTGTGCCCGATAACAGCGTCCCTGAGAATGTGAGGGCCTTTCCCCTGCGCCACCTTCCCCCCCTTGACCTGAGTTTTCAATGATCCTCGTCCTCTTTCTACAAGCTTCATAACCTTATGGCGGGTTCTTTCTTTTACGATGTCACCGGTTCTGCCAAAGGTATTCCAAGAAGGACGGGTGCCTCCTGGCGGGCCCTTTGAGGTCTTTTCTGGGTGAGCGCTCTTGACAAGGGAGGTTTCGATGAAGGAGGGTTCTCATGCCTACAGCCGGCCTCGGATTGTTTTTTCCCGTCCCCAATCCTCTCATTCTCCCCCGAATAATAAGTTGATTCCGGAAAAAGTACAGAGGTTCGTTGATTCCAGGCCCACGGTCCTTCGGCGTGTATGTTCTGTCCTGTCCTTTTTCTTCAAGCAGCGCCTGGAGATGATTGGGCACCCGGAGAAGTTCATCGTTGGCATGGGGAACGGTGGACCGCTACGCGGCGAAGATTCCCCTCTCCCCTTGGAAGCGTTCAGGGCCGTTTATGGTTTCCTTCCTTTTCCCCCGATCCTTTCTCTAATCGGTGACTCCGACGCTCTTCTGTTACGAAGACCGACCCCGGGCTGGGGTGCCTTTTTTGGATTGACCTGGTGGGCTCGGGCATGGCCCCTTCCTGGTGACTTTTCCGGTGCTGCGCAGCTTCAGGCGATCGACGCGCTTTGTCTTCTTCCCCGCTGTCTTTCCTCCCCTTGCTTGGGGTTTTCACGATCCTCATCTCTGCACAAGGGCAACGGTTTGTGGAGCTTCCGGCTGGTTCTACGACTTAAGGCCAGCATGAAGACT
>Ga0179593_1647704_pt1 | contig 15922 bp, 11 predicted proteins | sample CZODoug2_1_08_16_FD_185931 | JGI IMG/M metagenome (GOLD analysis project Ga0179593, IMG submission 185931) | Vadose zone soil fungal communities from Angelo Coast Range Reserve, California, USA - CZODoug2_1_08_16fungal (PacBio error correction) | ecosystem: Environmental > Terrestrial > Soil >... | reverse complement strand
TTAATTCTTCCGGGCGTGGGTGTTTGAGGACGGAGTTATAGCACCTGGAGTCTTTAGCAGGGAATACAGGAAGCATCCAACTGCTCCACGAGCCGACTTGCCTAGTTACGATCCCCTGATACTCAGAAAGGGAGCGGGGGATAGACGCACACGATTCCACTGGATCAACCAGTTGACTTCAGTTAACCCGGACAAGGCGCTATAACTGACACAGCGGCGCGGGCTTAGGCCCCCCAATCCGTCAGTCGAGGGCTATCGTCCTTCTTTTAGACCAGTTCTTGGGGGCCGGACCTGTCTCGTTTCTTGCTGACTTATATCAAGGATTTAGCTGGCTGTCCCAGGTTGACGGATTTTTGGTCCCCCACTACAGTGTAGAGACCAGGGTCTTTGACCCCCGTTTTCGGATACCCCCTCAACTGGGCGGCGTCGTCGCTTCTCTCGGCGATCACCACAGAAATTGCTTGACCTGTTAGTCCCACCCCCCCCAGGCCTCGGCCAGCCGCAGGACCTTCCCCGTACCAGCGCCGGCCAAACACGCTTGAGGTCCTGTGCTCGATACCCCCTCTTTATTGGGAATCTTCTTTTTTGTATACACTTCGCCCCCTTTCCACCAGACGAATTCCCGCCACGGAACACAACCGGGGGGTTTTTCAGGGGTGGTTTTGGATGCACGTAGAACATCCCGTGGACACCCCCCCCAACTGCGTCGATTTGTCTTTGCTTTCTGTTCGATGCAGAACTGCCGATTTTACTTTGGATTGTATCCACTTGTTTTCCCGTCACCGTTTCCTTTCACCCGTTTCCCAGGACCTGAAAAGGGCCGATATCGTCTACCCTGTTCTGCCTCTCAACTGATCTTGCCCCCGGTCCCTCTGAATCCTCTGATTTTCCTTCTGCTGGTGATCTTCGAGTCCATCATCGAACCTGACGCCTTGTGACGCTCGTCTAGAGAGGCGTCAGTATTTTTGTCCTCACAGCCAGGTGTCCCTAATACTCTGTCGGGGAACGATTTCCTGAAGGCTCTGCCAGTACCAGTCTTCCGAACTCGCTCACCCCTTGGCGACGTCTTTTCATTTGAGGTCTGTCCGGAGGGCTGTATTTTTTTTCCCCGTCCAGCGCCAAAGCCGTTGACCATCTCAACTTCAGTTCGATGGTTCTCGGGTGCTCGGGCTGGACAGCCTTGGCTCTGGGCGGTCTTCCCCCCGATCGTTTCAACTCTCGAACTCACTTCCCTTGTTTCACGTGATCCTCATCCCCTCAGTCACTTGCCGGAGAACGCAATCCGGTGCCCCAGGGAGTGCCGGAGCGGCCTTTTTTTTTGGGCGCTCCTGGCTGCGGCCACTCCTGGCCCGAAATTTTTTCGGAGATCGCTCCTTTCCCAATTGTTTACTCGCCCCCTCTCTTTTTCGACCTTCCCGCTAAGCAGCCCTACTTGAAGTGCGAAGTTCGGAAGATTAATTCGAACAGGTCCGGACTGCATGCATTCCGTTAAAGAAACCAGGCTGGAAGAGAAGCTTTTTACTGCTGTACCGTTGAGTGAACGGAAAATTTTGGGTCACCGGAAGGATGTTCGTTTTTGACCGATGAAGCTGGACTACCAAACCTCTTCTGCCCTTTCCGTTTTCCTGGAGGGGCGCCATTTCAAGCTTTGTCCCCTTCGAGTTTTTTTCGCAAACCCCCCCTCCCCCCGCCCCTCACATTGTTATTGCTTTTGAGTCAGGCGGCCCTCGGGGACCGGTTGATCTCAGGGGCGCCCCTGATGGAGCCGTATCGTATATTAGTTGGATGGTCTCCCCCCTCCTTGAACTTTAAGACTGCCCTGCCTTGTACACCCCTCTAGAGTTTCGCTACGATACGAATCCCCTTAGATCCTGACTCCACCCTCTTGAAGCGGAGATACCCGGACCCTTCCTTGGTAGTGAATCACACCAGATGGGTTTTTCATCCATGACCGGTGCAGGAGCAGCACTTTCCCCCTGCTCACAGAAGACCAAGCTTTCACCTTCCCCCCCCCATCCTCTTCTAATCTCTTCCGTTGTTGCTTGATGCGACTTGTTTTGTTTCTCTTGCTGCCGCGGATTGCCCCACCTTTTTGTCCCCTCATCCATCTTTTTAGCGTTCTTTAAAATCGTAAAGTAGACGGTGCCGTCGCCTCTGTGAGGCTCCGCATTCGGTGGGCCTGTCTTTTGGGCAAAAGTTCTCGCCCAAGAGGATCTTAATGAAACTTTCCGCTACCGTAGGCCGACTTGTTTGAGGCAGCTAACCACTGGCGCGCCGGCCACACCGCGCTCTTTGTCCCAGCATCCTGTCTCACATCATCCCCTTGACATAGGTCCAGTCTTTTTGTCCAGGAGAATGCAACCCGGCCATAATGCCTTTTAACTCCGATTTTCACCCGAATGGTCCGGTTTCTAGCGTCCACCTTCGGCGCTTACAGCCCGGGTCGTTCAGGGTGAGCCATCATTAGTAATTTTCATGAAGAATGGTTCGAATTTTTCTTCATTCTTATGTGCTTGCCTGATGGCGGAGCCCTTTTTGGTAGTTCTTACATGGCACTGTTGAATCCCTTTTAGCCAGGATGTTCCTGATCCCCAGTGAGCAGCGTCCAAGGCTGTCCCCTACCCGTTTTTCTTGTTGGGAAAGTCTTCCTGTACGACTTGGTTAGGAAGCCTTTGACCATCTCAACTGGACCGGCTCGTGGCGGCACGCCCTCAGTCAGAGGTTCTAGATCGAATCACTCCCGATCGAGCTGAGACCCTCCTGTTCCGTTGCGCTGGAACGACCCAACGCTCTGATAGAGCCCCTTTAAACAGCCGTCGACCATTGTTTGAGAGCGCGTATCCCCTTGCTGGCCTGCCGTTTCTGCTGCTTGTGCCCCCTCCCGAGTCCCTTTAAAAAGGGCTGGGTGCCGCTACGCCCCTGCCTTTTTTACTGCTGGCGTCCGAGATTGGTCTCGCAGATCGACCAGCCTGAAGGCGGCGTGGAAGCCGGGAGGTGCTATCCTTTGGCGAGGGCATGTGCGCGATCTTGGACGCTTTCCTGTCCTTTTTTGGGGTTAGTTTTCCTTGAAGGAGCATACCCTTTTTTCCTGCCCGCCACCACGTGCAGCAATTTCTCGTCGGCAGCGATGGACGAGGAGCGCCGGCTTTTTCTGCGGTGAGTTCGCAATGGACGGCAGTCCCCCCTGAATGGAGGTCCCGTCTTATGGTTACTATGACCTCGCGTTATGGTACGACCCGGCCTATTGGTAATCCTCTAGTTTTTCTTCACAGGTGTACCTCTTTTTGCCCGTGCGTGCCTTAGCCGGTCTGCTTGATTCACGGCACCCCGTCTGGTGAGCTGGTGCTAACTTCGATTTCCCGACATTGAAGGTTGATTGACTGGCAGATAACCCGACAGACGGGTCCTCCAGAGCGAGGTCCTACAAATGGAAGGGTACAACATGGTTTGAGTGACCAATTCACGGAAGCAAAGTAAGTGGGCGAGTAATTGGTTAAACGGTACCGGCCGGTCAACTTCCTTACTGATCCCGCCCCCTGTGGTCTCGCATCCACAATCCCCGCAGACAGATTTGCTAGCGTCTTTTTTTATTAGGCCAGAGACGATTTGCACTCTGCACTTCCATCCGGCTCGTGCCAGGTTTTCTTATGTAGGAGACTTACGGGCGCCCTGCAGCTAGTGCAGTTGTGGAACAATTAGCCTTCTCCTTCCAGTTCGAAGCTAACCCCCCAGCCTAGATGAATCATCTCTACTCCCACGTGTTGTTTTTAGAGCGATACTCTTCACCGGAGACCCGGTCCCGTCGGTTCGAACAGGTGCCTCACTTCTGTCGGTGGATTAGGTCCTTGCCAGAAATCTCCTTAAACCTTTGGGTCCCCTCAGCCTTTGACGCACGGCCGCATTTGCACGCTCTCGGGGCATGAGTCACGGACTCCCGTCTCCCCACTGCTCCTTTTAGCTCGGGATGATTTTATTTAGGGAACTCGAGATGTTATAGGCAGGAGGTCGTTGCACATAGTTCTCGGCCGACATTACTCCCCTTTACATTCTTCCGGGTGGCTACTGCAGGTTGAAGCCCTTTGTTCCAGCCAGGGTTCCATGAACCCGGGCGCCAGACCCTGACCCTGCTCCTATCCCGGCGAAGCTGTTTGCTTGGGTTGCAGCGGGATTCCTTTCCCTGATTGAAACTGCTCGCGGGGACGCCGCTTCCCCGAGACCCCGTGGGGAAGTCTCCAGCGTAGTACCCAGCACCATAGGCCCCTTTTTTCCACCCGCACGTTTAAGGAGGAGTTGCTGCTATCCGCCAGTTTTTGTTATCAGCGCAGCTCTCGAAGGCCTCCCAAGACCAGCAGAATCCTGCCCCCATCTGACAACATGTTGGAGGGGTTTTTCCCTAAAACTTTTCCCCTACTACGGCGCTGGCACCCCTCGTTGCGGTGGGTGACCGAAGCGTCCTGCCGGGCCCCATCTGGCTGTTTTCTTGGAAATCGAACTCTGACCTGAGGTCGTTCGCTAGTAGTATGACGCGCTCAAAATCGAACTCCCATAAGCACGCACCCCCTTCCTAGCTTGTTTCCACGATGCTTGGACGACTTATTTTGCTGATCACCCGACGGACGCCCCTCTGTCTCCAAGAGATTGTAGTTGCCCCCCAAAAAGGTTGTGCGGTGGTACGGCGCGGGCCACGATGCCCCAAGTCGGACGGCGGACCTACTTGTTCTCTGTACCCCTATTCCTGGTTGTTGGACGTTGTTTTGGTACTGGCTCCCGTTTTTCGACAGCAGGTCCAGCGCCAACGGCACACCATCTTTGTATCGTTTTCGTTCTATTCTAGGCTGTTTGCCGATTGGCCTGGGATTTCTGCGTTGCTCCCCAAGTGTCAGCAGCCGGTCTGAGATTCACCTGTCCGTTCGAACGTCGCGCATAGTCCAAGTTGTGGCCGGACCCCCCCCTTCCTTCCGCCCTTTATCGGATTGTTCGCTTGTCGTGTCGTCCTGAAGGCGGTTTGACGCCGAGCCGCATGTCAATCGACCCCCCCCCAAGTGGTCACCGCCATCATGGAGTCCCGAGCCGCGGCTGCGCGCGACCAGGTCTGACGTTTATGATTGCCTTGCCTGAAACACCCCACACCTTCAGCGGCTCGATCGTGTTCCTGCTTTTCTGGTCCCCGCCTGCTTGTTTTACGGCCCCGTTTTTTTGGCCGGCTATGGACGTGGGAGACGTGGATCACAGATTGCCCCCTTCGAGGCCCGGATTCGTGCGGGGCATTCGTGCTGCCCCAGAATCTGCTTCGGAGTTTTTTTCCTTGGCGTCTCCTTGTCTGTACTAGGAGCCCTTCGCCTGCCTGGGCGGCGATTTTTGTTAAGCTAGACTTCAACCCCCCGGGCCCACCAACCCCTGCATCAGGCAGGGTGTTGCGGCTTGAACTCCTACCCCCGCTTGGCGTCCCCTCCCCCCCGCGACCTGTGGAGCCTCAATGTTTCGCTCTCCGTGAATATGAGCATGATGCTCTTCAGCCGGAAGAAACTTCAGCTCGGAAGGCACCGCCATACTCTCTCTCCCCGTGTTTGTTTGTAGGAGATGATTTTTTTTCTTCGGTTGTTTTGTTGCCTTTCCACGGGCTGTCTAAACTTTTCTGGATTCCACCAAAACTCTTCACCAGTAGAAGTGATCTCAGTGGATGCCCTATATTTTGGTCCCCTCCTCACGTGTTCCATTGCTCTTGTGTGTTTGTTTCCACTTGTTTTTGAGATATACCATCCCGCTCCAGATACTCCGCCGCCCAGGAGGGCGACTATATTCCTTTCCCAGACCCGCCCTGAGTTACCCATACCACCCAACTTTTTTGCGCTCGACAATTACGTGGCCCCTCCTCATGATCCCCGGTCTATATGGTGGTCTCAGGCATGCCGTCCAGCAAGAACGGTGCCCGTGACCTTTCCCCCCTCATGACGTTGAACTTCTACACACTTGCTTCTCCCATCGGGTATCATTGTGCACTCATTTCTATTTCCGATCCTGTGAATTGGCTATCTTCCTTTTGATGCTCTTAGATACTGCTGGCGGGGCACGTTCGATAATTTTGCTCGCGGCGTACCTGAACTCTCCGCAACTCTCTCCCAGCTCACGGGCTTTTAACTTTCCGGCGATTTCCCAGGAGTGGTCCCCCTGGGGGTGGCAGGTGAAAATCTCCGGGGCTGCGAACTTGGCTCGATAAAAGCCCGGGGATCATCTATAAGGACCTACGAAAGATAGCCCTTCATTTTTTCCCAGTTCTCTCTCCCCCAATCGAGGAAGCACCTATGCCTTACACATTAACACATTGAGGTGTCGTGAAAGCTCAAGCGTCCCGCAGTATTTTGTCTTGACCTTCCTGGTACGGGGCTTTGATGGTGGTCTGTCCAGTTCCTACAACGATCCCCGTTACGCTACCTTCCCTTCGAGAGCCGTCATCGAATCAGAAGGCTCCTTCTTCTTAAATAGGAGGTTATAGCTCACGGTCCTCTTACGATTTAGCTCCTATGGATTGAGGCTTTCTCCTGAGGAAGAGGTCTTTCAGCGTCACCGTGATTAAGTTTTTAAGGCGAAAGACCTTCAAGTCCAAGGAGTCTTCGGACCGGATTTTTTAAGCAAGTGCTTGATCTCCTTTTCTTCGTTTTTAGCGCTCAGGGATCTTACCCCTTGTAACTGGCTTCCACACGTGATTATTTTTTTGCTGGCACGTACGTATTGGAACTTCTTGATCCCTCCTCTATTTTCTTCCCCATTCCTCATGGGCCCTTTGTGGCCATGTCGGTGCTTTCTTGCCTCGCCGTTTCTCTGGTGATTCCAGTACGTAGTTCCCAGAGGGCCAGTGTCAGTATCGCCCATGCCTGGGCACCCCCCTTCCGCCCCGGTCTGCTCGGTGTAGTTCCCCCCGGGTGCCTTGGTGTGCGTGACCCATTGAGATGCGCCGCAGTCAGGCAGAGACAATGAGGCAAGTGATCCTTTCGGCCAGCTGTCAGAAGACATCTTCTTCCGCATTTTCCCTCCCTGAAGCCTGAGCGTTCTGAAGCATTCAGCCGACGTGCTACTTCTTATGCGTTCAATCCCCCCTGATGACGACGTGTTATGCGGTCGGATCCGTGAGAGGCCCCCCCCCGTCTCGTATCCCGGGACCAGTTGAAGCTGCCTTTACTGTCCCTCCTTTCCCCCCCCCCTCTCGGGATTTCCTTCAGCTTGTTTTGCTCCGATACTTGTATGGAGGACCCCTGCGCTCTGAGCACTTTTTCACCTCCACTTTGATACACGAGCCTGGTCTTCCCCCCTCCTTTAACTCCCCCCAATTAATAACCCCTTTCGCAGCCTTTTAGTTGTGACCCTGCCCAGTGACCTATACTTTGCACGATATAGTGCTTCCAAGTCATCTTTCTCCCAATTTTTTTACTTTCGGTATGAGGACAAATTTTTCAGTCGTTTGACATCGTCTAGGACAGTTCGGGTTCCTGTAACAACTCGACCCCAAGTTATGCGAAGGTACTGCCAGTTGCCCCCTTTGTTTCGCCCCCCCGCCCTTCAAGGGTCACGACCTGGAACTCTCCGACCGCGGCGGGGCTTGTCCAGTCTCGATTTCTTCACCTGGCCATCCTGGGACCCTCCCCCCGACGAATCACCGTCCAATCCCGGAGATGTCAGCACCCCGCTTTTTCCACGCCCTTCCGGTTATCTCCTCTCACCTCGCTGTGTGTCATCAAGTATTCCTCCCTTCCTCGGCTTCCCACCCAACTCCCAGCTCTCGGCAAACAAACCCACGTGTCAGTTCTGCAAGTGTCAGTCCGCCGACACTTCCACCCCTCAGGGCCTTCCTTCCCGCTGGCGCTCCGTCTTAGAGAACTTGAATCGTTTTCGGTCTCCAGTCAACCCCCTGGGCATCCCCCGCGTCTATACCTGCCACTTAGTCTAGAGAGACCCAGGTTCCTCCCCTGATCCTCACCCCTTCTCCTCCGACTTTTGCTCTCTTTTCGGTTCTCCTCTCTCTTCTCCATTCCTACGACTTCTGGAGTCACTGTCTGGTTAGTTGGGCCACCCACCCGTTTTCCATTCAATGCCGCTGAGGTCCTTTTTGGAAAGCCCTGACCGGCAATCATACCGACGGACCGCCTGACCCGAAGGAGAAGGCCTGGGGGTCATCTTACTTCTATACGATCAGAGATTGGCGGAAAGAGCCACCGAAAACCCTGGAAGAGTTTTATCTTCGCCTAGGTAAGTGAGATCTCTGCTGTCCTTCGTTTCTTAGTGTCCTCTCACGCCTGTCGTGTTCCCTTTCGTTTACGCAACCTTTCTTTCTTCCCTCCTTCCCGTCTCTGCGTCCGCGCCTGGGCGTTTTCGGGTATGGCCTCCTTCTTTGTGCCTTCCTCTGCAGGCCATGTCACCTCCCTCCTTTCTACACCCCCTGCGAAGATCACCCTCCTTCAATTCTTCTCCCCTTCCCGCAGGATAGGAACTTCTGCAGTCTAATGATTTACGGAAACGGCTTCACGTTTGCCCGCACTTTCACTGGTTTGTTGTGACCTCTGCCACTAAGGATGTTTCCGTCATGAGCTCCACCCCCTCGCCCCCACGATTCCTATTCATTGGAGGGGTTGCTCCCCCAAGATTGGATCTCTAGGCTTTCCTGTTGAAGTTTTTCCGGAAAGGATTGCCCCTCAGCCCTATCTGGGCGGGCGAGCTGGAATTTTCCTGTTGAAACTATAGAACCTTAACGGTTGCAGCGCTCTATTCCCCCAAGTTCCTCCCTTCATTTCAGGCGTGATTCTTTGACACTGTTCTCGGCTCCCTTTCCCCCATTTGTTTGACGCTGATAGGTTGTAGCCCTTAAGAAGCTTTTCTCCTTCTTCACCGACCCAACCCCCCCCTTCCCTCCATATATCTCTTCCCATCCTTTTTTGTTTAGATGATGGCGGTGACGGAGTTTTTTTTCAGTTCTGATATAATTTCTCTCCTGATGGACTCTCCCCCCAATTGTGATCCAACAGTAATTACGTGTGTCGTTCCATTGCATGTGCCCCATGGCTTGACTGCGATATTTTTGTTTTCCAAAGTTTTTCTCTTTGAACTTCCCTAACCAGCCCTCCCGATTACAAGGGGAGGTGTAGGAGCGCACCGGAACGTCCTCCCAGAAACACCCTCCCATATCTCTTGACACCTGTGGAGCAATAAATCATCTCTTGAAAGGTCAAGTTCATCTCGGTTGGTTCATTCTCCTCCGCCAGGCTTTTTCCAGGTTCCATGCACTCCCTTCCCGAATTAAGGTGAATTTAGCTACAAGATCTCATCCTTTCCTAGGGTTTAGACGTGTTCTTTTCACACATTACCCCATTCAGGTTAATCTGGTAGGAATTTCGATAGATGACCTTTCTTCTGATGTTCCTTCTAAATGTTGGTCCCCGTACGTTTTTTGTTACGTGAATAGCTCAGCACCTGGTTGCTTTTTTCCGCCTCCTCCCGACCCCGTCCAATTTCCGCTGGTAGGAGAGAGGAAAATCTTCTCAGTGCTGTTCTTCACCATGAAACTCCCTCAAGGTGCGGCCTCTGTAAATCTCCAATGACGCGGCTGCTACTCTGACCTCACCAGTCTAGAAACTAGAGGACAGTTTCCGTTGAGCTCACCGAGGATATATCCAACGTTGAGCCATGAAAGGAATCCTTGAATTAGCAAATATATTGCTATGGAAGGCATATTTTCACTCACTGATCAGATCCCCCTTCAATAGTGGAACACTTCCACAGATTAACCGGTGGATGCTCCGTTTCCTTCGATTGGATTCCCTCCAAATCGGGAAGTCCAGTTTAACCGATGGAGGGCATTCTCAGTACCTCTGGGCTTCTTTAAGCTTTTTTAGTCTACCTTACGGTACTTCACCTTGTCAGGTTCCTTTTTTGTGAGCGCGTCGAATTCGATGCCTTTTTCTGGTGCTTTAGAAAATTGATTTAGTAGGTACTTCAGCCATGCTACGTTCCGAGTATCTCCGGCTTTTATTCTCCTTAGTCAAGAATTCGCAATGACCCCTTTTCTTAATGAGGACGACTCTGGTCTTGAATTTTCCAGGCTGGTTAGACTGTGGCCAGCCCTTTCTTATGAAGCCGGATAATTCTCTGGCATAACTTCGCTGGTTTCCTTTCTTCTTATTTCGATGTCAGTTCTTTTGTTAGTCAGAGGTACAAAGAGTACTGACTTCCCATCTAGGAGCGCTACCTAAAGATCGCCCTAGTTATCGCTCCTTTACAGGGTGAACTTGTTGAAACCTGTGCTTTTGTGAACCTTGCCAAACCGTCTACTCGCAGGGGAGCGATCATTGAGGATGTTTGGCAGACGTTCCATCGTTCCTCTAAGATGGCCCTCTTGAGGGTACCTGACAGCCTCCGCTTCTATTGGCGCCTGTAAGTGTTAATCCATCTAGTTTCGTCGTCTCCCCTTGCGCCGCCTGGAGCGGTGCGGGACTGGCGAGGACTAAACCGGCGTTGCGCATTATTCCCGTCGACCAGGTCTGAAGACGTCTCGTTTATCCCCTTATGCTTAATATATCTCTTTCCTCCCAGTGTTGCTTGTTTACAGTCCTAGGGATGTTTGAGAGCTACTTGCCATCTTGAGCACAGGATTCGTCTTGAAGTCTCTTGTCCTAAGACCCCTCCCCCCAGGCAGTGGTCTGCACTGGCCGCAAGACCCAAACTCATCATGCAAATGAGAACTGAGTCTTTTCCGCGACGGCTTGACATCTTCTTCCCGGGCCGGACTTCCCTTCCCGCCCTCTTCGCAACCCTCCTTCCGGGCTGAGGCTTCGGACCAGGTTCATCTGTCCTCGGCAGGCCCTTCTCGGCTGCTAGTTAACCCTCTTTCGAATTCTAGACCGACTCTGCGCCCTTGAAGGCCGCTCCTCCCATCCCCTGTCCCCCTGCCCCCCGGTTGGCCGAAACCTGACCTATTCGCAGATTCAAGTAAGCCGCTGGCGGTGCCAGTTCTCCCTATTGGTGAAACTCCGGAAATTTCCTCGGTGACCGTTGTTTTCCCCCTCTCAAAAGTCACGTTCTGGGCTGGACTGAAACCAGAGCTACTGCAAACAGTCATCCGTCTTCCTTTTAATAACTCGACCCATTTGTTTCTCAGAGAGAGGTCCAGTACCGGCGCGTCATCAGGACCATCCTATTACCCTTGGACAAAGTTTCCTGAGGGTGCGTAGACACCTTTTTTTCAGTCCCCCTCCAGCCTTCCTCTTTTTCGTGGATTACTTTCCCCCCGAAGACGGGCCGCTTGAATTTCACGTGGAGGTCTCCAGTCACTCCTGAAGACCGTAAAATTTTTTTGATAACTCCTTCCCGATCTTGCCTGAATGCTCTTCTAAGAGATTACAAGCCTCAGCCATATACGCTTAGATTTGAAGTTTTGTTTCTTGCAAATCGAAACGCTGGGGTGAGCGGGTTTTGCCGCCCCTCTTGAAGCTGATCGTCTCCAAGGGTCAGGAGGGCCTCAAACAAACGTGTAACGATGGATAACAAATTGGTCCCAAGATGAATATTTAAGCAAGTACGGATCCGGAAAAGTGATATTCTCCCCGAGAAACGCATGGCGTAACGGGATCATCTGATCAGGTAGTTACTCTCCGATTCCGTTTTTTCCAGCGGGCTTTAGATCTGGCTATAGTTAATCAGGTGATTCTGCCTAAGAGCCGATGGCATGTCTTTTCTCAAACTCTCTAAGACGGTCTGAGATTTTCATTTCCTAAACTGGTATTTGTAATGTGCTCACTGCAGGCAAGCTTTGTCTTTCTGGATTATTGAGAAGAAGGTCCTCCCCAGAATCTTCACACCCAACCTTTGCTAACCGCAATTTTCCTGCGCCTCTGTCATCAATTAGTGCTCCTTTACCTGCAGACCTTCATGTTTTTGGCATGCCTTTACCCCGTCTTCCGCTCTGTTGTGGACTGAGCCACTTCCCGCTGGGAACGTAACTGGTCTTTCCGGCAGGTGGAAGTTGGAGCCCACTTCTTCCCGAATATGAATGTCTCATGGTATATAATGTATCTATGGGTTCCATGATCTCTCTTCCCGAGCGTGCGTCGGGGTGGAACGGGGTTTTCCTCTCACGGGAGGACCGCGGATCCCCTCCTGAGCCCTTGGTTTCCTGAAGCTGTGTTTATTATCTGTTTTTTTGGACAGAGAGAAAAAGAAGTTCCCCCACCACCCAACTTTTTTATAACTGCATTGGCACCTGTCGTAACCTTCTGACGCCTCCCGATCGTGCACAGTTCTGTGGAGGTAACACAGTTTTTGCCAGCGCTAAGAACCTTTTTGCTCGAAGTGACGTATAAGCACTCATCACGAAGCCCACCCAGCGACTTACCCTAGAAGAGGTGTCACTAATCCTTGTTTTGTTTAGTCTTTTTCTGGCCTTGTGTTCATGCTTTTTGTTCTTTCGTGCTGCCTCTGCTTTTTCCCCAGTCTTTTCTACTTGCCATTTAGATTCCAGAGTTAAAAACTGTTACCTTAGCCAGGTGCATCCGCCTGGTAATCGTCCTGTTTCTGCCTCACACTTTTTGTTCTCTGAGCTTTTTTTGGTGAACTTGCAGTTTCCCTGATCTTCTTCCCCCCATCAGACCCTCCTCCATAACTCTTGATATTCGAGGTGCCACCTGCCGGACATTTTCCGAAAACGAACAAAGTACCTCTTTGGGCCCATTCTGCTGTTCTTTGACGCACCTCCCCCCGTCTTAGAACTCGGTCCCGTTATTTGGTGGCCGCTTCGTGCCATCCCACCCTTTTTCCCCCATTGTCCCCCCAATGCCTGTGTCACCATGCGTCTCAGTCCCAAACTATTTAAAGACGCTGAAGTCCCAGTTACACATGCAGTTCGAGCATTTTTATTTTTCCAGTATACGTGCTGAAGTATCTCTCTAAATGCTCGGGAGAAACTGGGGGGCCCTTGGGAACCCACCCCACCCCCACACCATTTCTTCTGGCTTCGTCCTTCTTCACCCTCCACGAGAGCAAGTCCCCCCCCTCCGTCCTCACGCTCTCCCCCCTGGAGGAGTGTCACGTTTTCTTCCATTCCCGCAAGCCTAAGGCTGCTTTTTGGAACGCTCCCAGACTTCCCTTCCCTTGCTGCCTCGCTCCTACGCCCCCCAGCCCCAGATTCCCCCCTTAGTGTTTCCTTTCAGTGTTTTCACGACCTCTCTTGATCGATCTTATGCATCACTTACCAAGTCGCAAATGTTGACTCTATGTAGTGATTTCCCCGACCTTATGGCCCCCTGCCCCCTTCTTCCTCTTCCCACCTTGATGGTTTTCGGCCCCCTTTTGAGAGCCGTTTCCCCTCTGAGGCGTTCTTTTGACAGTTTTTAAGAAATGGATTGCTCTGACGTTTGCGTGAGTCTAGGAAATGTTGGCGATCAGATGACGTCGATCTCTAATTTTTTCCGTTCAAGTAACATATGAACTGACGGACCGCCTTGAACGTCTATTAGTAGTATTCATCGCCTCAGAAGAGGATCTATTTTTATTATGAGTCTCCGTGCCAAATGGGTTACTTATGGACACAATTTTAATCTGATGGTGTTCCATTGCCTCCCAGTATGTTACAGTCCCATTATGTCCAAAAACTTGCAAATTTACCTAATGAGTCTTCACGGTGTCCCTTAGTGTGTTGTTTTCTTGGACTTTTTTCCAGACGTCCCCCCTGGTTGGCCCCGTGGCTATTAAACGGCATTTGCCTTTTCCTCCCGAGGAGCCGCCCCTCCACAGTTTTCCTTTTTTTTATGCCCGTTCCTCGTTTCCCTTCCGTCCTGGTCCCTATTTTGAACAACCTCTTGCCCTCTCTAGACCTTCCGGGACGTCATTTCGAGCAACGGGTTTCCTGATTGCCCCGCATGACCTCTATAGTATTTCAAAATACCGGACTCTGTTCCCTAGACCGCATAGGTCGGAGGACCCAAGTTTCCGGGGAAGGCATCGTTGGCAATTAGGAGTGTGGCCTCAGCTTTCTGAAATTTTTGGTGCTGTCCTCTCTGCTTAGTTATACTTCCCTAACCGTATATGTTGAGACTGTCGATACCATTTCTATCCCAGTCTTCATCCCACGTTAGAGTCTCCCCCCCAATTTCGACCTCTCTCCTTTTCTCCTTTTGAGGATCTTCCTCGGCGCGACCGGCCCCGTCGCATTTACCCCCTGTCCCCTAACTTGTGATCCCTCTCACTAGCCGGGTGGGAGTCTACCTCCTTTGATATAAAGAACCATACAGAACAGTTTCCCTCCAGTTGATGCCAGCCTACAACTCCCTGAACATGAATCTTTTAGCCATTCAGCGGTGGTCTTTGAAGGTCCCATTCGGATGAGGTTCCCCCGGCGACAGTCACGGCGGGAAGGAACTTCTTTTTTTATCGCCTGCATCTTTGCGAGGGAGAATCAGGTGTAGTCGTTCCCATCGCATCCAGGTTCCAGCCAGGCCCAGGGTACGCCAACTCCCGATAAGGGGGGGGAACATTCCGCCCTCTCAACATTTACTTCCTTTCGTGAGACCGAGCCATTCCCTTCGGAAAGATTGACCGACCGGGACCCCCCCCGCGTTTAAGCAAGGACCCCCGAGGATGTTTTTTCTATTCACCCTAGGTTTCTGGAATATCTCTTGCAAAGTCCTGCGAATCACCTTTACACTCCCAGAAGAATTCCCCGCCTTGGGCAGGAAAGGGTTCCTCAGCAATCCCCTCCCTCAGAACAAGCCGGACCTCTTCACTCTTTCCCCCCATTCATACCCGAAGACCTTTTTAGGTGAACTTCTTTTAGTCCTCAACGTCTTTCCTAATCCCCAACCGTTCTTCTGACCTACAGGCCGCTTTCGGCTCGATTTTCCTTTTACGCAAGAATTCTAGTTTTCTCCGACATGGCTCCGCAGACTGGAGGAACCTTTTGGGTCCCCGATCCTGCGATGGCGACCCCATCCTCACGGCCTCAGGATCACAGATATGGGTTGCTTCTTTTATCCCCCACCGTCGGTCCAACGTCCTTTTGAATGACGTCAGGACCTTGAGGCCAGCGCATTTTCACATTTGAACAGTTTTGCCCCTCCACCTTTTTCAGACGGTGTTCCTGTTCCCGTTAGGGATAGAAGGTCTTTTTTCCGTCCAGATCCAGTCCCCAACTTCCCTTTTTGTTACGCGGGCGTCTGTTTAAGCAGTCGATGTTTTTTCCCCCTCTGGATGTGCTTTTCTCTTGCCCCCCCCAAATCCTTCCAACGCAATTAGAGATGTTAACCTGAGACGGTTCCATCTGCCGGAGGACGCGAGAAGCGCCTGAAGTGCAGATGTCTTTTTCGATGTTTTCTCCCCGTCGGCCGAGGAGAAGGCCAGCTTTTCAGCGCGCAAACGCCATGTACTTTCCAGACAGCTGGCGAAGGAGATTTCTCTTGCTGCGATATTCGCCCCCCCCCCCCCTTCTCCCCCCCCGGTATCTGACCGTCTTACTGGATGCCGCTTCCGACCAAGGATGGTCCGCGTGTTGGAGAATTCCCGGTCATGTTGGTTTGAACTTTTTGCCGGAAGGAGTCGGTGAGACTTGAGCTCCTTTAAGAAACCTGATCGCTTTTCCTAGTACAGTTCGGGTCGTGAGCAACTTCCATTTTTTAGTTTTGTGGCCGGGTCTTTCCCCACTTTCCCCCCGTGGGGTTCTTCTGACCTCGAAAGAGAATTTTTTTGCAGCCTTGGATTCTGCGATCCGTTCTAATTCTCCGCCCCTCTGACCGGGGGCCACCCCACCCTCTTTTCCCGCCTGGAAAATGAGGCTCAATAACCCTGCCCTTATCGCCTTCTTTTAATCACAGTTGCTCCTCCTCAAGAAGGGCTGTTCTTGCCTCCCCCCGTGACAGCTCCCCCCCCGCCGAAGAAACACAGGCTTTGC
>Ga0179593_1677416_pt1 | contig 15925 bp, 22 predicted proteins | sample CZODoug2_1_08_16_FD_185931 | JGI IMG/M metagenome (GOLD analysis project Ga0179593, IMG submission 185931) | Vadose zone soil fungal communities from Angelo Coast Range Reserve, California, USA - CZODoug2_1_08_16fungal (PacBio error correction) | ecosystem: Environmental > Terrestrial > Soil >... | reverse complement strand
CTCTTTTCTTCCTTTTTTCTCTCGTGGGACGGTGGGGGGCCTAATCGGGGCTTCCTCTTTTTTTTCCTTGGTGTACCTCACCTACAAACGATTCCTTTCTACGGTTCTTTCTTGGGACATTATGGTGACAGGGTCTTTTTTTTTCCCCTTTTCTTTGGCCCATGATGAAAAAAACCGTGGCCCTTCTCTCTCCTTCTCCGCTTGCCCATGATCCATCGGGAAAAAGGCCTTCCATTTTTCCCTCCCTTTGGACTGGGAGGGGTCTTAAACACGGGCCCTTTCTCTTTTTTTTTTTTTTTTCCCTTCTTCTCATCCTTGCGCATTTTCCCAATTGTACTCGTCCTCCTTCGCGGGACAAAAATCGCTTTCACCCCTGCTAACCTTTTTCTTTACCACGTAAATAGGGAGCCAGACGGCGGATGGAGTCACTTCCATCTTTTCCCTTTTCCTCTTGCCGCGCCACGAGGGGGGGGGGGACCGTTTCTTCTTCCCAGGCGCGCGATTGTGAATCTCCTTCGGTTTCTATTTCTTTTTTTCTTGGAGTAAAGTAAGGGATGGTCCCCCCGCCCCCATTTCTCTTTTCTCTTTCTCTCTCTAGGACTTCCTTTTCTCTCTTTGTTCCTGGACCTGAAAGGCCGTTCTTTTCAAGGTTTTTTTTCCTCCCGGGAAGAGGGAAAAAAAAAAGCCGAGTCTTTTTCTCTTTTTTTTTTTTTTTCCCCTTCTTTTTCGCCGGCGGAGGCAAGGGACCAGACCGGACTTTTTTCTTTTTCTTCCACCCAAGTTGGAGCGCCCCCCAGTCTTTTGTTCCCACCACCGGGAAATGATTGAGCCAGTGAGCCCACGTGGGTTCCCTCCCCCTCTTCTCTCCCCCCTCTGGAGTTATGAAAGGGGGACAAAAGCCCTTCTTTCCCTTTTTCTCCCCAGTCGCGTCAGCCGATGGGAGGGTAGGCGCGCCGTTCCCCGTACCCCTCTTCTTCCCTCCCCCGCAGGAGGGGGAAGGACGAGGAGGAATGCAAGGGGCGAGCCTCGTATGTTTTTCTTTCTTCCCCTCCCCCTTTCGAAACAAGGGCGTGGCCGGCGAAAAAACCCCAATCCCTTTTTCTTCCTCTTTCCCCCGCTCTTTCTTCTTTCGGCAGCAGCGTGCCACCGCGAATTTTATTTTATTTCTTCCTATCTTTTTCGCGGTGGAAAGAATTGAGTGGAAGACGGAGACCGGCGCCTTTTTTGCCCTCTCTCCTTTTCTTCCCTTTTTTTTTCTCCTTCCCGCCCCTTTGGTTGAGCAGGTGGTATTTAGGAGAAGTGGCTGTTTTCCCCCCGCCCGGCCTGGCTGGGCCGTCTCGGGAGTACCATGCGGGTTTTTTCTTGTCTTCTTTTTTTTTTCCCCTTTTCTGCCGATACCTCATAGTTGAGGAGAGGGGGGGCGCCTTTTCCCCTTTTTTCTTTTTTTTTTTTTTTTATACCGCCTTTGTTAATCGCATACAGGTACGTAGGGCTTTCTTTTTTCTTTTCCCTGTCCCTGGTTTTTCCGCTTTTTACTGACTGGGGCGGCATTTACCCTTTTTTTCCTTTTTTCTTGATCTGTTGGAAAAAGAGTAAGGGGGGCCGGTAACTTTTTTTCCTTTTTTTTCTTTTCCCCTTGCTCCGGGAGTGGGGGGTGCATCGATGGCGTAACCTGTCCTTCTTCTTCTTCCTTTCATGTTCTGGACCACGAGCGGGAAAAACGTTCGCTTTCATCCCTTTCCGTTCCCTGAAGAGTTTAGGAAAGGCTCTTTCCTTTTTTTCCCCCCCTTCCTAAGGGGCCGGAACCGGCCTTTTTCTTTCACTTTTCTATACAACAGATACGCCGCTTCGTTTTCTTGGCCCTCCGTATAGTGGGGAGGGCATGATCTCCCCCTCCCCTCCCTTTCCCTCCATCAGGCCGGGATGAGCCACTCTTTTCTTTTTTTGGTCCGGCAGGATTTGAAGCGGTCTCGTTTTCTTCCGTGGGACGGTAGGTAACCTTTTTCCTTTTTTTTTCTTTCCTGCTTCCGCAGCAAACGTTAGCTTTTTTTTTCTTTTCTTCTTTCTCACTGCGTCGGGGCCCGTGAGGGACGCCCTCCCACTTGTTTTTTTTTTTCTCATTGCCCCAACGGAGGTAGCTCCTTCTTTTCCTCTTTCCCCCCTTTTCGTTGTTCCAACGGTGTAAAGGCAATTTTCTTTTTCGCATTTGGGCTGCCAGTGCTTTTTTTTCAAATAAAGAGGAAAAGACGGACGTAGCCTTCCCTTTTCCCTTTTTTCTCCCTTTTCCTTGTGTCGGCGAAAAAGGGGCAGAGGGGAGGCCCCCTTTTCCTCTTTTTCTGCCCCGGCCCTGGGCTGCGAGAATTCTCTCTTCTTTTTTCCTTCCCCGCTTTTTTTCTTCCCTCTCGCACAGGGCGGGGGAGAATCGTTTTGATTTTCTTTTTTTTTTCCTCTTTTTTCCTCCCGTCACGGCCGGGTGGACCTGAAACTACAACGACTTCTTCGGATTTCCGCTGGGGGAATTCTGGTTGACCTTCTTCCTGCGTCTGATGGGCAATGGGATTAAAAACAGGTGCCCCTCCTCTTTTTTTCCTTTTCTCTTTTCCACATGGATAATTCGGAAAAAAGCCGGACTCTTCCTCTCCCGTGGGGGCCGCGCCCTTGATACTGCCCATCTCCTGACGTTTTTCCCCCTCCCCTTTGTGCAAGCGCAACCGTATCTTTTCCCTCCCTTCTTTCCTCATTCGCGACAAAAAAACTAGCCTCAAAAATCTCTCCCCCACCGGAATAGTCATGTGAACGTAAAATCTTTTTTCCAAGGTTTTTGTTTTCTTTTTCACCTTTTTCCCAGGGTAATAAGTTGGTGGTGTTTCCGGTTCCCCTCTCCCTCTTTCCTTTGCCCGGACAGGTCCGGGGGCGCCCTTTTCTTCCTCTGGCACTTTCCGGGTGAGCCTCCTTTCCCCTTTCCCCCCTTTTCGAGTAGTAAGGTTATGGTACCCACCCCCTTTATTCTCTTTTTTTTTCCGCTTCTTCGTCAGGCTCGAGCAGGATGATTTCTTTTCCTCTCGTTTGGTTTTCCCCCTGACCTTTCCCGGGGTTGTTTCCCATTTTCAAACAAGGGGAAAAAAAAGGGGAAGTAAGCCCTTTTCCTCTTTTTTTTTTTGTCTTTTCCCCTTTCTTGTCTTCGGCGAAAGCCAAGGGCCCGTACAGGACGGACCTTTTTTTTTTCTTGTGTCACCAGTTGCAGGCGCAAAGATCCACCATCCTTTCCCTTCTGAGAAAGGGAGGCCCCACGGGGCGCCACCGGGCCTTCCCCCCCCTTCTTTTTTTTTCTTTATCCCTGTTCAAAAGAATTGAGCAGGTTCCATTTTCCGCTTCTTAGCTGGCGCAGTCTGGGGCCCAAGTAAGGCGACACCTTTTTAAAACGTAGGATTTTTCTTTTCCCTCCTGAGCGGGAGGAAGGGGGGGGGGGGGGGGGGGGGGGGGCTCTTTGTTTTTTTTTTTTTTTTTTTGTTTGGTGCGGAGCTTTGAGGGGTGTAGGGGATTGGCAGACCACATCTTGCTTTTTTTCCCGGGACCACACCCCCAAGGCCCACCGGGCCCCCCCCCCAAGCTGAGTTTTTTCTTTTCCCTGCCGGCGGTACAACCGAGAAAAATGATTTATATTCTTTTCCCCCCACTCTTCTTTCTTCCTTCTTCCTTTCCCTCTTCCTCCCGGAGGCCGCGGGCGGTGGACAAGATATTTTCCCTTTTTTTTTTTTTCCCCACTCTTGGTTCGCGGTGGTATTAAGGCGAGTGTTCCCCCACATACATTTTTCTTCTCTCGGCGTTAAGCATGAGGGGGCGGGTCTAGGTTTCTCTTTTTTCTCCCCTTCCTTTTTTTCCTTCTCCCTTTCGGGCGGCTTGGGGGAGCTTTTCCTCCTCCTTTCATTACTGCCCCTTTTTCGTGTTAAATACGCCATCAGGGTTACGTAGGCGGCGACCCCTTTTTTGACTTCCTTTATGGAACAAGGGTTTTGTCCCTTTGTCTTCTTTCTTTTCCCCCTTGTGCATAACATGGGCTATAGGTTGGCACTTTTTTTTTTTTCTTTCTGGCCTTCGCCCTGGCCTTTTAATGCTTACGCGTGTGTTTTTGCCTTTTTTTTCTGTTGGAAAAGTGCTTGAGGGCAGGAAGGCCCCTCATTTTTTTTCATGTTTTTCCCTTTTTTCTCTCTTCTCCCTCATCATGCCGCGAGCTGAGTACCCCCCCTCCGTCTTTCTTGGGTGGGGGACCATTACCCGTCTAAGCCCGGGAAGTTCCGTTGGGAAAATGCTCGTTTCCACTTTCTTCTTTCTTCCCCTCGCGCCGGAACCTGTGGGCGCTGTCTGCAGACTGTTCGGACACACCAAATTTGCCTTTTCTCTCCATCCGGGGCCGCTGAGAACAAGATTAATTTTCTCTCCTTTCTTTTTTCTTTTCAAGCGAGTTTGTCGCGAAGGAAGTACATCTTTTTTTCCCCTGTGGCCCCGCTGCCAAAGGATTCGCCGACGTTCGCATGGACCTTCTCCCGCTATCCCGTTTCTTTTCCTCCGCAAGCCGGGAAAGTCGCGCTTTTTCCTTTTCTTTCTCTTCTTCTTTTTTCTTCCGATGTTGCAGGCGGAAAAAGATTGGGGCCTTTTTCCCCTTTTCCCCTCCGGGGGGGACGCCGGGGGCGCGCCTTTGTTCAGCCTCTTTCCCTCTCTGGAAAAAAGGGACGGACCCTTTTCCCTTCCTCTTTTTTTCTTTCAGGTCCCACCACGGGGCCGGGACGGCTTTCCAAGGCGCCGAGGAGGCCCCACCGTTCTCCTAACCCCTCCTCTCCAAAGAGGGGCTGAGAGAGTATAGCTATTTTGCCTCCCCTTTTTTTCTTTCTTCTTCTCTCTTTCGGGGCAGATAGGTTGGATTCTTCTCCCCTTTCTTTTTTTTTTCGCCCGGTCCCGGGCCGGGTGGGGACCTTTTCACCCTAAACCACCCTTTTCTTCGGGAGAAACGGTTAGTCTGGGTCAGCTGGATCTTTTCTCTGCTTGTCCTTCCCTCCGTCTGCTGGCCATGGCTTAACAAACCCTGCCATCCCTCCTCCTCCTGATATAAAAGTGGAAACGTGGCAAGATGCACGGAAACCCCCTTTCTTTCGGCTGCAGTTTATAACGGTTCTGCCTTAACTTGAATCCGGGTCAAAGCGTCCTTTTTCTTTTTCTCGTCACGTATCGGGGGGGGACCGAACTTCTACAAACGCTCAAAAAACCTGCGAACCACCAACCCTCTCTTCAAAGGAATCTGGGAGCCAGAAGGAGGGATGTTTTATTCCCCTCCCTTCCTCCTTTTCCACAGGTCTTCATGACCGAGGACCACTCTTTTTTCCTCCCTTCCTTCTCGAGGCGCACGCACTCCCTCCCTCCCTTGCAGGAGAATGGTAAACGGGGGACTTCCTTTTTTCCTTTTCCTTCTTTTCCCCCCCTAAGGACGGCGAGGGGGGGGCGGGGCCTCTCCTCTGCGCGGGCGCAGGCGAAAACGTTCGCTCGTTCCCATCCCATTTCCCTCCTTCTGCCCCGCAAAGAAAGAATTTAACCCCGGGCACCCTTTCTGTTTTTTCACCCCACAGGCGGGAGGCTGAAAGGCAGTTCTCTTTCCCTTCTCTTCAATGCGGATCAGCCAGGATTTGCACTTTCGGGCCCCCCCCCCCCTTTTTTTTTTTTTGACAAAAAAAAAGGGGAAATGATGCGCCAGGTGAGCACGGGTTTTCCTTTTTCTTCCTTTTTCTCTCCACCCCTCTATTTTTCTTTCCAGGTGCAAAAGACCCTTTGGGGCCGGCAGGGTTTCCCTCCCTCTATGAGTCCTCCGTCGGTCTGGGCAAAAGTAAAGGGCGGGACCACGGACCTAGACCCTTTCTTGATTCTTTTTTTTTAGGCGGAATAGGCGGCGGCTTGAGGGTGGTAGGTATTTTTTTTCCCCCTCCTTTTTCCCCCTTTTTTTCCCCTTTCCAACCCAAGAACGGCCCCAACCATTCCTTTTTTTTTCCGGTCCCCTTCAGCGTCCACGCAAGAAAATCTCTCTTTGCCGCATTCTTTTTTGGGTCTTCGATCTCTTTTTTTTCCCGCCTGCGTGCGGAAAGGGAAGACGAGGCGGGGGACACGCGATCGGTTTTTTTTTTCTTTTTTTTTTTTTTTTTTTTCGGTCTTACGGCAGGAGTGGGGTGCCCCAATTACCTCCCTTTCTTCGTCCGCCGGTGCGGGGACGGGTTCTAGGTTTTCGTGTCGACCTTACTTCAGATTAATTTTTTTTTTTTTTTTTCTCTGGACCTTGAAAAAACTGCGGGCGGGGCTTTGACCTGGTCCTTTTTCTTTTCCTTTCGTTCTTCTTACCCGTGGGGGCTTTACTGGGGGCTTTTTTTTTTTTTCCTCGGTTTACCTGCATCTGGCCGGCTCAACGTGGTTTTTAAAGCTGATTTTTTTTTTCCCTCTTCCGGCCGGTACGGGGGGAAAAGTGGACTCGTCCTTCTTCCTTCCCCTCTTTTTTTTTTTTTTCTTTCTTACCTGGCAGTTTACGGGTGAAAAATGCTTTTGCGGCATTTTTTTTTCTCCACAACGTTCGATTGCGCAATCAAGCATTGCGCGGGTGATTTTACGCTTTTTTTCTCTTCCTTTTCCCCCCTTTTCTTCCCCCTCCGAAACGGAAGGTCCTTTTCTGCTCGGCCCATTGCGATAAAAAACAGCTGTCTTTCTTTTTCGCGAGGGGGGAAAATTGGGGCGATTTTCCCCTTTTTTTTCCTTTACCTGACGTTCACGGAAACCACCTTACTTGATACTCATCCCAGGAGGCTGAGCCCAGCCCTCTTGACCAATAGTTGGGGGTTCTCCCTTTTTTTTTCGCTCCTTAGTTACATATAAGGGGGGGAAGTAGGTCCTTTTCTCTGCCGCAAGGTCTTACCGCACTTTCTCCGCTTTCTTTCGTATAAGGAGAGGGAACGTGAGGAAGGCAGCCTCCCCTTTTTCTTTTTTTCTTCTCTTTTCATTGCCCTCCTTTGGAAAAAAATATTGGGGGCACGGTGGTACTTATGGTTCTTTTTCTCCTGATGTGAAGAAAAGGATTCCTCCTTCCATCTCTTCCTTCCTTCCCTTTCTCCCCCAGTAATCGTTGAGGTGAAGGTCCCCCTGTTCTCTTTCCCCCTTGGGGCGCCGAGGAGGGGCCCAAAGTAGAGATCAACCCTATTTTTTCTTTTCTCTCTATTTTAAAGAAGAATAAGGTGGGGTTTTTTGTTCTTTCTCTTCCCTTTTCTTTGCTGTTTCCTCCTGTTGATTCTCGACGGTGGGCATAATCTTTTTTTTCAACTGTGGCCGTGTGGGGGGGGGGGGGGGGGGGGGGGGGGTTAAACCTACCCTTCCTTTTTACGGTAGTATTTAAAGGGGAGTTACTTTTCCTTCCCCTCCTCTCCTCCCGCGTATTTGCTGGAAATTGCTTAAAAACTTCCCTTTCTGATTACGATGGCAATATAATCGCCCTGCCTTGAAAGAGGAGGGAAGTTGAGGGTGTCCTTCTTTCCCTTTCCTTTCCTTATCCTTGCCCTCCTGGTAAAAAGCGAAAAACGTGCGTCTTCCTTTGCCAGGGAGTGCTTTCACTTATCTTTACTTTAAGAAAAAGTAAAGGGATATTTTACTATTACCGCGAACCCCAAACTCCTTCAACCAAAAGGATAGTCTGAAACCCCCCCCCCCTTACCTTCCTTTATTTTTTTTCCTCTTCTTTATTCCCAGGGGTTTCATAATTTGTGGTGTCCGGTTCACCCCCTCCAAGTTTTACGGCGCCCCGGACAGGTCCGGTCCGGATTTCTTTTTTTCCGCGATGTGTTTAAGAGCAAATTGAAGAGAATGTCCACCTACCCCCCTTTGTTCTCGTAGTACGGTAGTCCAACCCATACCACGGGGCGGGCGAGGCGGCCCCCTTTTTCTCCTCTCCGCTATGGAAGGGGAGACTCCTCCCCTTTCCCCCTCTCCTTCCCTTTTTTCTGGACGGCAAAAGCATTTAACCACCTTACTCCTTTTTCCCCCCCCACGCTCGCATGAAAGGGCAGGTTTTTCTCTTTTTCTTCTTCCCCTTAAAGGGGACGGAACCGCTTTCCCCCCCTCATCCCTCCCTTCCCCCCTTTCAGCGCCAAGAATTAAGGAACAGCCTTTCCCCCCCCTTTGCCTGGATGGCCAGTGAGGCAAAAGGGTCCTCCCCCCCCCGCCTCCCCCTTCGGGCGATAAAAGGGAGGAGTTTGCCCCTTTTTTCCACCTCCTTGGCGCAGGTTCAAGTCCAGAAGCGCCCCCCTTCTTTTTTTCGGGCGGCCGTGCTGGGACCAAGTAAGGCGGACACGTCCCAACACTAGTTTCTTTCCCCTTTTCTCGAAGAGGCAGTGTGCAGGACGAGGATTGAGGGGGGTATTTTTTTTTTTTTTTTTTTTTTTCTTTTTCCTTTCCCCGGGCGCCCACCAAAGGGGTTTTTTTTTTTTTTCTCAACGGCCCCACACCAATGTACATATTTTTTTTTTTTCTTGTCTGTCAACGCAGGGGGGGGGCGTTTTGACAAACGAGGACCCTTTTTCCTTTTTCTTTTTTTTCTCTCTCTTTTTTTCCGCGGTGGAAAACGACCCTGCGTGGCCGACCCAGGAGGTTCCGTTTTTTTTTCTGCCTTGGGTTTGTCTCCGGGTCCCACGCCTTGGTGAGACGGTGGTTTTTCGAGTGTTTTTTTTTTCCCCCCTTTCCACAATCAAGATAGCCGGAATGCCGCCATCGGGGTCTCTCTTGCCTTTTTTCCCTTTTTCTTTTTCTGTGCTTGACGTGGCACAGGACCGGCGCCGCTTTTTCTTTTTCTTTTCCTTTTTCCCCTTGCCCCTGCGGCCGGGCTTTGGCCTGGCATTTACGCCCTCTTTATCGGCATCATTTCTTTCTGTGGGGAAAAGTGGGACTAACGGGTTTCTCCCTTTCCCCCCTTTTTTCCGCTGTTATGATCCTTGGTGGCATAAACTGGCTGATCGCTTTAAAGTCCGTTTTCTTTCCCAGTTGATCGCCGGCGACCTTTTCTTTTTTTCCTTTTTTTTTTTTCCTTTCTTCCTTTTGGGAAAAATGCTTTTGGAGGCGAACGGGCCTTCCTTTCTTTTCTCCCTCTCCGCTCTGAGCTGGACGGGACGAGTCGGCCCCGTTCCGTCTTTGGGGGTTCTCCTTCCGGGAACGGGCCGTAAGTGGGGAATTTTCTTCCCCTTTTCCCCCCCCCCCCTCTCGCCGCCGGGACTCGCGCCTGGGCCCTTCTTTTCTCGGGCATGGAGGGGTGTTACCGTACCCACCCATTTCTTTTTTTCTTACTACATCGACGGGCTGCGCACAGATTACGGTCCTTGACCTCTTTTTTTTTTCCCTTTTTTTTCCTCTCCTTCAAGTACATACCGTGGGGGGACGTCGGTCCCCTCTTTTATCTTTTTCCGCCGGCGGTTCTGTTGACCGGGATGGCAGTCGTGGCGTGTTTTTTCTCGGCCGCAAAAAACGTCGTCTGTCAAGGATTTTTTACATTTTTCTTTCTTTCCCTTCTTTTTTCTTCTTACCAAAAAGATTGGGGCCGGTTCCCTCTTTCGACGCGGGCGCGCTGCTGTTTCCAGCCAGGATTCCAGGCTTTCCAGTCCCTTTTTTCCCCCTGGTAAGATTAAAGTAATAGTTGTGAGGTGAAGGTCCCCCCCCCCCCTCCTTTACCAGGCGACGAGGAGGGCCCCCCCCCCCTCCCTCCCCTTCTGGCGAGATTCTCTACTTCTTTTCTACCCTCTTTGTTGTGCTTCCCTTTTTTCCATTCCCTGGGGAGGGGGAGATAGGTTGATCTCTCCTTTTTCTCCCCCCTCTTCCTCCGTCAAGGGCCGGGTGGGGGACCTTCACCCCTCCTCGTTCTTTCTGCTGGATTCCGTGGGGGAATCTGGGGTTATTCCTGGGTCTCCCTTTTTTTTCCTTTTTACACCGTGGGCCCTCAATTTTTTTCCTTTCCCTCTTTTCCTCGGAAAAACAGCCTGAAAAGCAGCGATTTTTTATTTTTCTCCTTGAGAATGACATAAGGTTACCATCTCCCTTTTTTTTTTCCCCCCCCCTCTTCTCCCTTTGGGGACGAAAACGTTCCACGGAGATGTGTCCTTTTTTTTTTTCTTCAAATCCTGCGAAAAACCAAACGGAGAGTTCCGAAAAAAAACGTCTTTGGCTCCATTTTCTTCCTTTTTCCCGGTCAGATTGTGTTGGGTTGTACGGGGGAACCTCTTTTTCTTTTCTCCACGGAGAAGGCGCCAGACAGGGTTCCGTTCTTCCGCGATTGTTTATAGCACTGAAGACGCAGTGTTACTGTCTTTTTTTTTTTTTTCTTGGATTTTTTTCCCACCAGGAAGAAGGCGAGGGGGGGTCCCCTCCTTTTTTTTCCCGCGCAGGGATGAGGGAGACAGCCCAAATCTCTTCCTGCCTGAAAAAGGGAAGGTATTTTGCTTCTCCCCCCCCCCCCCCCCCCCCCTTTCCACCCTTCAGGTAAGCCAGGGGGACCGAGTCCCCTTTCAAGGCAGGGGGCTCACGGCGAGCACGGTTTTTTTTTACTGTTTTCCCCGATTCAAGACAAGGTATTGCACCACTTTTCCCCCCCTCCCCTTCAAAAACCAGGGGACATGATGCGCCTTCCTCTCTTTAAACCTTGACAGGGGCGATAAAAACAGAGGGCGTAAACACATCTTCCTTTCCAAAAGGAATGGACGGCAGGTTTCAAGGGTTTCTCTCCTCTTTTCTTCTTCTTATCCTCTTCCCGGGTCTGGGCCACGAAGGCGGACACGAAACCCTTTTCGAGGGGGATGGCCGTCGAGATGAGGGGTCCCTTCTTGGGCCTTCCCTCCCCCAAAAGGGTTTTTCCCTTTCCCCCCCACGGCACGGCCACCACAAATGACCACGGCTCACACCCTTCCGCAGTGTTTTCCAACGCGGAAAATCTTCTTATTTTTTCCTCCTCCTCCTGTTTGTGTCATTCCTTTTCCCACTCCTGAGTGCAGGGAAGAGGCAGGAGGGCGTGTCCTCTTTCTTCCTTTTTTTTTTTCTGCCCTTTGCCACGGAATTGGTGCGGAAGTGGTCCTTTTTTATTCCAACTTACACCATCAAAAGCTACGAAGGAATTGGACGCGTCCGACTGTTTTTCTTTTTTCTCGGTTTAGTGTAGCATTTAAGTGGCAAAGAAGGCTGAACTTTCCTTCTTTTCTTTCTTTTACCCTTTCCAACCTGCGGAAGGCTTTGAAAGGCATAAGACTTTAATGTTTTCCTTTCCCCGGGGCTCACTGGGAGATAATGACCGGGGTTGGATTTTTCTGAACTTTTTTCCTCCCTTTCCACCTTCCTTTTCCCTTCTGTACGGGCCCGTGACGGGCCGGCCTTTTATTCGTCTGGGCGTAACTGCCGTTCCGGGTGAAATGCTTATGAGGGCCTTTCTTTTTCCCCAACAGAGGGAAAAGTTTTTAGCTTCTCCCCTCCCTCCTTCCCTTTTTCCCTTCCCTCGGTTCGGCCAAGCATAGGGGCCGTCTTCTTTTTTTTTTCCTTTCCGACCCTGGCCCGTCGTGGGACCTGCTCGTAGTTCCCCACAGATCGAGGCGGCCTCGCTTCCCTTTTTTTTTTCCGCCCCGTTCCTTCGTGCGACGGCATGAAGGGATGTTCCCTTTCCCCCCATATGACATGGATAACTCCATCCGGCCTTTGCGCGCTTTTCTTTTTTCTCGGAATTTGAGAGGAGTGTGGTTCGCTCCTTCTTCCTTTTTTTCCCTTTTCCGCTGCGGGCAGGGATTTCGCCCGCACGTTCTTTTTTCTTTGTCTTTGTCCTGGAGGGGACGCAAGCCGAAACCCGTCCGTTCCTTTTCTCTCATGCCAGCGTAGGGATTCCTTTCCTTCCCCCCTTCACCCAAAAAAGGATTGAGGGAACGGTGTAACTCTTTTTCTTGCGCCGCATGCTGTTCAGCCAGATTCCCGGGGTTTTAACCCCTTTTAAAAAGGACGTCCCTTTTTTCCCGTTTCCTTTTTTTCCCCCCGGCCGTGACGGCGAAAAAGTGTTTTTTTTTCTTTATTTTTTCTATTCAAACCGATCGCCCGCCAGGCTGCGAGTCACCCCCTGCCGGGTGGGGGGGGGGGAGGGAGGAGATCTTTGCCTCTTTTTTTTCCCTTCCCCCTTTTGTCTTCCGGGGGACGGGGGCTGCCTGCGGGAGCTTTTTTCCTTGTGGCACCTGGCACCGACAAACGCTATTTGCCGGGGAGGCGGGGCACGTTTTCTTCCCGCGGGGAAGTATGCGTGATCCCAGCATGCAGGAGCTTTTTTTTTTTTTCCCCATTGGGAGGAAAAAAAAGCCCCCCCCCGCGGAACGCCACTTTTTTCCGCTGCCCATTCTTACTCTTCCCCCTTGCGCCTTGAACTTTTGGCTTTTGCGTCTCCGGGCCGGCGCTTTTCTTTTTCCCCTCGGAAAAAGTGCTTTTCCCTTCCCTTTATTCGTTCCTCAAAGTCAAGGATATGTAACTTCCTTCCTCCCCCCCCCCCTTGCGAAACCCCAAACAAAAAAAACGATTAGTCCTTCCTTTCCTCTTTTTTGGAGGAGTAATCAGGGTTCAATTCTTTTTTTTCTTTTCCTTTCTCCCCCTCGACGGGAACCGGACGTTCTTTTTTTTTCTCTTTTTTTAATCGCAATTTTTGCCGCTTTGAATTTTTCCTCTTTCCGGGTCGGAGTTAGAAGGGAGTCCCACCCCCCTCGTCTTTTCGTGTTCCCTCCTTTTTTTTTCCCTTCCGCGCAGGATTCGAGGGGCGCAAGGGCTCCCCTCTTTTCCCCCTGGAAAGGGGCCGTCTTGCCGCAAAAACGGCAATTTCCCCCGAAATTTTTTCCTCGGTCCCCAACGCGGAGGGCATGAAAGGGACGGGCGGCCCGTCTCTCCCTTTTCCCCCTCTTTCCCACTCATCTCAGCCAAGGTATTGCCCCTTTTTCCAAAGAGTCATACCCTTGACCCCCCCTGTGGCATGATTTGAGAAAGTTGCTTCCCCCCCCTTCTTCTTTTTCCCACTTCTATTCGATTAAAAAAAAGAGGGCGTTATGCCATTTTCCTTTTTTTTTCCCCCCCCAGAGCGCCCCCCAGGGCCGCAAGCGATGGGGTTTCTGGCAAGTAAGGGAGACACGAACACACCCTCTTCTTTCTCCCTCCCCTATCTGGCGCCGGCGAAGCTTGAGGGTGTATTCCTTTTCCCGTAATTTACCACCGGCAGAACCCCCTTTGGGCTTTTTCCCCCCCCCAGAACGGACCCAAAAATTGAACCCCCTATTCTCCCCTTTTTCTTTTTTCTCCCCCTCATTTCGTTCCAAGAGAAATAATATATCTTTTCCTTCCTCCTCCCTTTTTCTTCTTTTTCCCATTCAACAAAAAGGCCTTGGCGTTGCCGAACGAGCCCGCTGTTGGTTCTTAATCTTTTCTCGTGTTAAATTGGTGGGGGGTTGGGCCTTTTTTCTCCCCCCCCCTTGGCCACGCATTGTTTCTTTGTAATTACGGCGAGTGGCTGACCCCCAACCCCCCCTTCACCGCTCGGGGAAGGGCATGGGCGCTTTTTCTTTCCCCTTTTTCTTTCTTTTCTTGGTCGCTTACGTTGGCCCAGACTTTGGCCAGCTTAATGCCTCTCTGCGCTTTTTGCGCATATGGGACATTGAAAACCCTTTTTTTTTGCCTTTCCCCGGCCTTTTTGTTAATAGGCATAATCAGGTTTACGTCTTCCTTCTTTCTCAGGGGCCGGGTTTTCCGCTTGTAATGATCTTGGCTTTGCCACCCCCTTTTGTATCTGGGCTTGATCTGAGTTGGCACCTTTTCCCTCCTCCCTTTCTCGGCTTCCTCCCCTGCCTTTCATGATCGGCGTGGGGGTGCCTCGGTTTTTCTTCTTTTTGCGGCAGACCGGCCTTCAGGTCAGGACCAAACGTCTCCTCTTTCCTTTTTTTTTTTCTTTCTCCCCCTAATAATGAGAGGGAATCCTCTTCCTCCCCCTCCCTTCGTGGCCGTCTTCTGGGGGTGGGGGGGACCCTTCCTCCGGGGCCGGGGGGGGGGGTCGTGGGAACTTCTGGCCCACTTTTTCCCCCCTCTTCTCGCGCCCGACGCAGGGAAACCTGTTCTTTTCTTTTTTCTCTTCCTTTCCCCACAAATATGACCTGGATTACTCATCCTCCTTTTTTTTTTTTTTACGTTTTCCGGACTATCGTTGGGGTTAGAAGGATTTGAGCGAGTTTTTTGCGGCGCAGGGAGGGAAATATCAGGTGGACGCTTTTCCTTCCCTTTTCTTTTTTCTGCTACCGTCTCTCCGTTCATTTCGATGGGGGGGGAACGGATGGCCGTCCTCTCTTTTTTTTCCGCAGGCCGAAACGGTAGCGCTTTCCTTTTTTCTCTTCCCGCTCTTTCCTTCTTCAGGATGGGCAAAGCGGTTCCCCCCTTTTGGGAAAACGGTTTGTAGACTTTCCTTCCGGGGCGGGCGCATTGATGTCAAGACAGATTCCCCTTTTCACAAGGCTGAAAACCTTCTTTCCTCCCTTAAACTTCGTTGTAAGGTTTCCCTTGGGGTTGGTGGCCGGCGAAAAAAAGGCTCCGCGTTTTATTTCTTTGCTTCAAAACGGATCGCCCAGCCAGGTTTCTCTCTTCCTTTTTTTTTTTTTATCTTCTCTCTCAAGCCGGGGGAGGGGGCGAATCGGTTGATCTTCTGATTTTCTTCCCTTTTTCTCCGTCACGGGCCGGGTGGAACATTCAACTACCCTCCCCCTTTTCTCTCCCCCGTTGTCTTTTCAGCATGGATTCCGAGGGAATATGGCTCCTCCTTTTCCCCTGCGCCAGGGCTTTCTTCTGCTTAACACACAGTTTCCCTTCCATAATTGATCTAGAGTTCCCCCTTCCCCCCACTCCCTACCTGAGGCGACGTTTCGGCTGGCGTTCTTAAAGGGGTTCCCTATTCCGGTCCCAGCGAACAGTGAGGGTTTTTGAAATTTTTCTCAGGCGAAACAGTATAGGGTTCCTCCTTCCCCTTTCTCCTTCTCGGAAAAAACCGTCTTCCCCCTTTCACAAAACCCCAAACGATTAGTTCCCCGGGAACCCATATGTTTTCTTTTTTTCCCTTTCCTGTTTCCTTAAATTAAGGTAATATTTGTTTGTGTCCGGGACAACCTTTTTTTTTTTTATTTTGGCACGCGCCAAGGGGACGGCGCCCCCTTCCCCTTGGGCGCGCGAATTATTGTTTTAGAGCACTATTTTCCCTTCACCGGGCCTTTTTCTCTTCCTTTTCTTGGTCCCCCCCAGAAGACGGCGGATCCTGCTTCGCGCAGGGTGAGGGCGCAGGGTTCACGCTGCCTTCTTTACCTGAAAGGCCGTATGGCAGCAACCTCTCCCCTTTTTTCCTGCCCCCTACGTCGTCAAAACACCCACGCGAGAATGAATTTTTCCTTACCGGGCCGGGACGCTTGCCCAAGAAGATCCTCAGTTTTCCCCTTAGCCGAAAAGATCAAGGTAAAAGCGTCCCCCCTTTTCCCTTCCTTTCGCCCCACGGGTTGGGCAGGCAATAAGTTAAAACCTGATAGTTCTCCCTCCCCCTTGGCAAAAGCCCTTTGCCCGCAGGTTCAAGGTAAGGGGAGTTTTTCGAATTTTCTTTCCTTCCTGATGAGTAGCGGCGCAGGTTGTTATGGGTCCCCTTCCCTTTCCCTTTCATGGGGACCTGGCCCCGCAGGAGGGGGACGCCGAGCGGCATTGCAGCGAGCTTTTCTTTTTTTTTCCTACCCAACCGGCGCACCAAAGGAAGTGGAAGGAGGGACCCCACCCCCCCAGAAAGGGGGCAACAACCACTTCCCCCCTTTCTCCTTGGCTTCCCCCTTCCCCACCCCGGAACGGC
>Ga0179593_1473459_pt1 | contig 15926 bp, 14 predicted proteins | sample CZODoug2_1_08_16_FD_185931 | JGI IMG/M metagenome (GOLD analysis project Ga0179593, IMG submission 185931) | Vadose zone soil fungal communities from Angelo Coast Range Reserve, California, USA - CZODoug2_1_08_16fungal (PacBio error correction) | ecosystem: Environmental > Terrestrial > Soil >... | reverse complement strand
CAAAGCGTCCTCATTCCTTCGTCCCACACTCTCGTTTCTCTTTTGATGCTCGGGCTCCTTGACAGTGTTTCGTCGAGCTCTACGAACGCAGCCGGCCCTCTCTCCGTTCCCTCTTTTTGGCCTTGCGGTCCTCCGACGCCGATTCATTGCGATGCCCGTCCTTTTCCCTTCGCCGCCCCCCCTTTCCCTTCGCCGCCGATTCTTCGCTCGGGACGTCGCATCATTTGCAGGTGCCCTGGCCAGATCTACTTATCTTGATGTTTGCCTGGTGGCAATCCCATGGCTTTTGTCGTTTTTCTTCACTCACACCCAGGCCTCTGTCGCTTCCCCTTGGTTGAATTGAGTTAAAGCGGTCATCCTGACTGCTTACCTTCGGCGGGCTTGGGGCAAGAAATGGGAGTGATTGACGGCTTTTCCCCCCTCGATTGCCGGGTCCCCTTCTTTTTTTTCTTTTCCGTCCTAGGCCGCCTATTCCTGCGTCTCAAGCTTGAGGACGATTAACCCCCGGGCCAGAGAATTCTTGACCCGATCAGGTGGGCGTTTTTTGGCTTTTGCGCTCCAAAGTCTAAATGTTTTTTTTCTGTCACTCCGCCCGCACGTAGTCGGCTCAGAAGTTAGCCAGGAGACTTTGACTCCCCCTCTTTTACGTTACTTTCGGGCGTCGACCGTCATTGGTGGAGTACCAGCACCTGTCTTCCTCCGGTCATTTTTTTTGATTCTGAGCATGTAGCTAACGCAAGGCCTCCTTTGGATTTGTTGGCGTAATGTAAAGTCCCCCTATCCGCTGTTTTCCCTTGTCACTCAACCTTCTTAGTTTCTCCTCCTGATAGGTTCCGTCGGAGACGCATTCCCAGCCCTCCCTCGCGGTTCGTTCGCGCATATCCGAAGGGACAGTTGCGCCGTTTCAAACCCTCCCCCGCTCCCCCCCCTAAAGTCGGTGGCGAATGGACGTTCGCTCCTCTTTTCTCCACTCGTCCATTCCCCCCCCGGGGGGCGTTTTTCCGAAGTAGGCGTGGTTGCTGATTCGATTAGTTCTTCCTCTCTTCTCGTCTTGCCTTCCACCACGCTGTGCCCTTTTTTTTTTTCCTCACCACTGCCTTAGTGCTCCGCAGAATGTAGATCCTTTGACCTTCTACTTGTTTTCGTTTTTTCCCGTCGAGGGAGCTGTGTTATGATCTCGTCTCGGCGGTTGCTCCAGCCGGTCTAACCTCGTCACCTTGGCCAGGTAACCCAATTCCTCAGGGCGGCAGCCTTCCTTTTGGCCTGTCGAGGCTTTCTTTTTTCAGCCTCAGCGGCGCGGTCGAAGCGGTAGAATCTCCTGTTCTTCTTCCGACTTTTCGGAGACGGCTTTGCTGTGTGTGGCTCACAAAGCTCGATGCCGTTTCTCTTTGGCTGCCGTCTGGAAGAGCATCGCTTCAGAACGATATTATGTTTCATCCGGGCCTCGGCGGGTCACCCAGGAGGAAGTCCTCGGCAGCCCTTCGTACTCGCCGTGCCCGATTTGTTAAAGCCTGTCGCCCTTGGCGCGGGCACCGCGCCGGCGCTGCGAACCCTATTTTTCGACTTCCTTTACAACGTTTTCGCCCTTTCCCGCCCCCCTTAAAATGACCATTCGTGTTGATTCTACAAGAATTTCTGTGGCGTGCGGTCGGCCCCTGAATATTCGCCGAGGTGTTCAGTCGTAGACGGGCTCCGCGCTTCTTCAATCAGCGAGGTCCCTCCCCCCCTTTACGTTTGAGTTTTTTTGCATCTCTCCGGTATCCGCGCCGCGCACGTATCGTCTCGCGGGCGAAGATTTCCTAGTTGGTGTGGTGTCTCGTCGGGGGGATTATAGATTCTGAGATATTCTCCAGATGACGGTTTTGGTGACCCTTTCTCTTTGTTATGCTCGGTTCCGATACCGCGATGTCCTGAAGGTGAGGGTCGTTCTTGTTCCTCTGCTCCTTTCCCAGGTTACCTCAGCACTGGATCTTCTCATAGTTGGAGATTTGTTTTTTTCAGACCGTGTTTTTCCGCCCCCAGTTTTGAGGCGCGGGTCCTCCCTTTCGGCCTCCCTGGCGCTTTCGATGTGGGCAGCACCTCCTATATTCGACTCCAGCCCGTCTTTTTCCTGCGGTTCGTTTCTCCGCTCCCCTCGGCTGATGCCCCTAAAGGAGGTGAAGATTTCTTTGGATCTTTGCGCGACGCCCCAAACGTAAGCTTGCCGTTGATAGCCAGACCTTCGCCCTTTCCTCTCACGCCCTCCTCAGTATATGAGGGGCAGCGCCTTTCCCTTCCTCTTCCCGGCTAGCGCCCACAGGCTGTCCTTCGTCGATCCTTTGCCAAATAGATTACCTCCCTCCAACCCAGAGGCGCCCCACCCGAGTCAGCCTCATGCTTCGCTGTCACTTTGAGGGGGTTCCCCCCAAGAGAGAGCCGGTTTCGGGATTGCGGCGTACCCTATGCGTAGAGGCCTTCAGCGGGGCGTCGCACGAGTTCCTCCATTTAGTTTTCTTGTTTTGGAGAAGATGTTTGAATGGGCCATTTTCCCCTCCACCGTTGTTTTACTGAATCGGCGCTTCCTCTTCCCTTCCCAGGACTTGAGCTCTCCGACAATGGATGGTAAGGCATATATTTATTCCCCCCTTAAGGTGTTTGGAGATGAGGAGTCTTGTCTGGGCGTGATTTATGCGTCCTCGCTCCTCAGCGAAAGGACCTTCTATATTTCCGTTTGTGACACAGCGAAGGTAGATTTTACCGGGAGGTGCTTAGTAGCGCCTCCCCTTCTTAATACGCCAGCTCTCACGCCCAACTAGGATATACAAGATGGACCTCCTCTCCCTCGAAGGCGGCTAGTTCAGGAGCAAGACTTCCCCCCCTCTTCCATTTACCCTCGGACTTTTCTGCGCGGAGTCCTGTTCGTGATGCAGGACGGTCTTCCTGAGCCTTTTTCCCCCGCAGGTTGGACCTACCTCACCTTCAGAAGGCTACTTTCCCATCCTCTCCCCTTTCTGCTGCGGACTGGTAAAACGGCTAAGGCAGTGCTGAAGTTTATCGCCCCTCGCGATTTTTTGCTGCTCGCAGGTCACTAAATAAGAGATATTGACTCCCCTGTGCTCATCAAAGGGCGGAGATGAAGCTTCACCTATATAAAATACAGGTTTCCTGTTGCTGGCTTGGCGGCCCTATCGCGGGTCAAACATCGCTATCCTCGTCATAGTTATGCAGGCCCCCGAGGTCTACACCCCTCGCCCCCCAAAAACTTTTTGTGTGTCGAGAAACAACTTCTCCTTTTTTTAACGCCGCTTACTCGAAAAAGCCTATTGTCTCGAATTGCAGGCTTTTTTTTCTGCGTTAGCTTTAACAACACCTAAAGCATTAGACCCACACCGGCAATTCGGGCATTTTTTGACATTTTCTATCGGGCACTCGGAATAGTGCGGGATTAAACCCCCCCCTCGATATCCACTCTTATTAGACGCCGCGGGACGCCTGCTACGAAGAACTATGGCTCTCGGCCCGTTTCTCAAGCGAACTGAATATAAGAGTTCCGGCATGCGTAACGTTCTATCCCTTGATAGACAGTCTCCCACTGGACTGTTGTTTCTCCACTAGGGCGTTTGCCCTGCCAGGGGCTAAAAATAGAAATATCGCTGTGGTCCATGCCTTGCCCGTACCCCAGGGCGTTGGCTCTCCAACAAATTGTCTCACTCCCATTTCCTAGGGCATCGATTTTCCCCTTCCCTTGCCGGATACGTTTCTCCGCCTCCCCTTACTCCCATTTCGGAGCAGGCCGCGGGTTCTCCTTCCGCGCAGTGCGCCGGTGTGTGCCCATGCCTTTTTCCGGAGAGTACCTTATGTTCTCTGCACTCTTGACGCCAACTTTTGTTTCCCCCGTGGTCCCCACTACGTCTCGTTCTATCCCCTCTAGGGATCTACTGGGAAACGAACTCATTGCCCCCAGCTATAGATCAGGTTCGATAAGAAAGCCAGTCCGTTCGCGGAGAAAAAGGAGCTCGACCCCTCCAGCAAGAACCCTTTCTTTTCCCGCGGGGAACTTTTGATGTGCCTTTTGGTGTCTTACTCCCTAAGAAACAGTCCCTCCCGGCGTCTCAATTGGAGAAGGGACACTTCGGTAGAAGGATGATCACCTGCCTTCTGCGCGATCCCTCCCCCCCTCTCCTCGCCCTGATCTGAGGAGCTTAGAGTTTTTCTTCTCATCCAGATTGGATCGAAATTGAGGAGTCTTTTTCTGAGTCCCGACCTCCACTTTGGTTTGATTGTCGTCTCCGAGCGCCCTCGATCGAGCAATCGAATTAGATAACCCACCCGTCCCCCGCCACGCACGAGTGGCTGATTTTTTCTCCCCCCAATCGGCGAGTTCCGCCCCTCTCTCTGCTCTGTTTTTTACGCCTTGTTCCCGCTCCCTCGCTGCTGACCTGCTTCCACCGACACCGATCGCGGAGCGGTGGAGCGTGCCTCGGCGGCACCCTCTCCGATGGCGGCCGTCTTCGGTTTCGTGGACAGGAGACCCCGCGCCTCTTGCTTAAATGACGTGCACCCTCAGCCCCTCTCAACCCCGACCTTTCAGGCTCCACTGTTCCTCTGCTAATTATTCTCCCGACCCTTGAGGCTAGAGACACTTGACGCACTGGCCCCGGGACCACCCCAACAGTCTCTTCCTGAAATTCAACATGACGAGAGTTAGAGTTAGTCTTCTGGACCAACTACGACGTTCCTTCCGGCGTATGGAGGGATAGGTGGATCCTCATCGACGCCTAAAGCGTGCTTTTGGAGCGTGTTTTACTGCTTCTCAGTGAATACCGCCCCTGTGCAGCGGAGATGAAGCTTTCCGGTTCGCGCAGCGCAAGGCGGCGGCATCCATGATTCCGCCTTCCCATACTCCGGGCGTATCCAAAACGACCATTTTCATTCACTCCCCCTCCTTGATGCCCCCTGAGGGAAAAGAATCCCAATGCGGACGTGTGACAGCTCTCCTAGTTGATGTGCCTTGCATCACGCCTTTTAAGGCCGTCCCCCGGATGATGCCAGAGCTCAAATTCTTTCTTCACCCCCTCCCCTCGATACTCCCTGGCGGGGCCAAATGAGGGAGGATTATTCTTTTCTGTTGAAAGACTGACTTTTTTGCCGATCGTTCTGGCCTGGATGATCTCGTATCGCTGCTTCGAATTCTGATTCCTTGGCTATCGTGAAGGGAGTCTATATTGACCCTCTCTCTCTTTTCCCTAGTCCGTGTTTTTCCTGACTCTCGCGAGGCGAACGCGGTCAAGGCTGCTCCCCCTTCCCACACGCGATCAACCCGCGCTTTTTAAGACCTCATGGTAGTGACCTGGAGTTCCTCACGGGGGAGCCTTTACTCTCCCCGATCGCATCTCTGGTGGGGCGTCCTGCCGCGCGGGATGCGGGAAGCTTTCCCTCTCCCGAAGATAAGAGACCCGACCGTGGACTCTCTCCTCCACTTGAATAAAGTTTGTCGGAAGCGTCGCGGCTCCCTGATGTGAGCGCGGCCAGTACAACCCCGCGTTTCTCCCCCCACACCACCCCCGTCGTTTCCTATAAATGAAGCTCTCACTGAACCGAGTACCTCCCTTCCCGAACACCTCTGATCTCCTTCTTTATTGGCGGGCTCCTGAGATCCCTCCAGGAAGTTTTCCGACCTTTGACTCTTTGCTATTCTTTTCCTCATGAAGCATATCCCGTTCCCGTTTATCAAGTCCGATTTGCATCTCCCTTCGCCGCCCGCAGATCCAGGAGATCCTTTTACGCCTCCCCACATGCAAGTCCCTTCTAGTTCAAGTAGAAAAAATCCAGGCTGTCCCTGTTTCCCGAGATAATTCTAAGCCTCTTCTTCAACTGAAGGTGAGCCGCTTGCGGGGCATCTCCAGGGAGGACTTCCTCCCCGTGATGACGGCCGCCCCAACCCCACCAGGCCTCCGTCACCTTTCGTTGCCGCCTTTTTTACGGTTTCTCTCAAGTCGGGCGTTGTAGGCTAAGCATGTTGTCTTTCTTGCTTAGATTTCCCCGAGTATTTCCTCCCGTGCTGGATAGCGAGTTTCCGACCCTTTTTCCGCTCTGACTTTAGCTTTGATTTTGTCCAGGCTTAGGACGACCGCACCACAACCCCCCTTTCCCCTCTGCCTCTTAGACGGTCACGCGATAGTAGGATTCTCTAATTCGGCTGCACGCGCCGTCCCCGTCCGGGGCCCGACGGGTTCGGAACGCCGAAGACTACATTTTTCCTTTTTTCCATTTAGCCTGTCGCGACTTAAGGGTTTCCCTGGTATCTACCGCTTTCCGTCTCCGTTCTTCTATCGACGTGTATCGTAACACCCGGTGACCGTTGGCTGTTAGTTGGAGAGGTTTTGGCCGGACTGTCCCTTTCACATGAAATGAGATTACTCTTTCCTCACTTAAATCCGGCCAAGTGTCCCCATGTCAGCGTGCCCCCCAGTCCAGGATCCAACAAGTATTTGATAGGGTTTCCTAAGATTGCTCCCCTTATGCTTCAGCGACAGATGGCATGTGTCTTCCGTTGCAAGCCCCACCGTAGAAGACCTCTTCCCTTCAGCGTGAACAGGCTGCTGAATTCGAAACAGGAGTTGTGTGTTACCAGGCGTGCGCGTCCCTTTCCAAATCCTCTCGAGTAGGCGTGGGTTATCTTATCTTGATGTGCGAGCTAGATTGGTAAGGCTGACTTCAGTTAGAACCTCCCCTAGTTGCGTTTTTTTCGCACCATTCTGAGTGCCCCCGCAGATTTCACTTTCACCCTTTGTATTACGAATTCGCAGACTAGCTTGGTGGATGATGTTCCTGAGGTTGAGAGCCTCCCTTTCCCCTGCGGCTGCGATCAGCGGTCCTCCCTTTTTCCTTGTCAATGCGCGCCCAGGACATTGAGTTCCTTTCAGGGAGTTGAGGGGGCCTTCTCTGAGTCGTCTCCAGTTCCCTCCTCTAGTCGTCGGCGTCTGATCGTTGCGAATAGATTTCTGGATCGGCCGCAGTGTCTCCTACCTTCCGGCGGTTAAACAATCAGAATCTTGTATTTATCGGGAGTACAAAATCCGGACACTAGTTCCTCCGGGCCTCGCTGTCCTGAAAGTATTATTTTTGTTTCCCTGTGTTCAGGATCTGGCAACAGTGAGATCTCGTCTAAGGGACCCTCCTCCCTTGTAGTCAATCGAACCCTCGACCTTTCGTCTTCTTCTCCGTATTTTGCACCCCGCGCCGCCGACCTCTAGGCTGACTTTCTTTCCTTGCTTAGAACGTTCTGAACCTGCAGTCTTTCATAATCCATACATGTCTTCAGGCGGGTTTCTCCAGAACGCCTTTGCCGGTCAGGTACATCTCCTTCTGTTCTCGCCGAGCGATCAGATTTCGGCGGACGGAAACTCCCCCTAAGGGCGTTCCCCCCCCTTCCCTTTGTCTGAGTCTCGGCACCGTTTGACCTTCGACGGGATCGACGCCGCTCACTTTTTATTCTTAGGCGAGGGCGCTAGGAATGCGCCTACAAGAAGGCTTTTCCTGTGCCGTTTCTTCCTCTTCTCGGAATCGATCCCCTTTTCTGACTTTTCTCCTGCATGGGTTTTGCCTTTTCTTTCGTTCTCGTTATGCGACCTTCTGCTTGCGAGCCACGTCTGGTGCACTCTCCCGTTTGGGTCGGGTGTTAACTGATGCTAGCCCGTACTCAGTCCCCCGGCATCTACAGTAGATGCTGGTCGTTAGGCGTGCTGCCGGGAGACTCTTGATGCAGACCACCGTTTGGGCCCTTTTTTTCTATCCTATTTCTTGGCGTGAAGGCCTTCGTGTGGCTAAACGCGCCGCTTCGCCCCCATTCGCCAGAACAACCTGTAGTCCCTGGGATATTGGGCCTTTAGTCCGGCTCTTCATCCGGATTGATGCGCTCGTCGCTGATCGTGAACTTCTCTTCGACCTTAGTGCGCTTTCCACGGCCTTCGTTGCGGCGATAAGACAGTACGCGGCCTCCTTCATAATGATCCGCCCAGCAGTATATTTCAGCGCCCGAGATTTTGAGGGCGTTGACACCCTAATATAGGCGCGCCAGAATGTCTGACACTTGACTGCGCGAGGAGAGAAAGGCCTCTTTGGTTCTCTTGTCGTTCGACCTCTAGGTCGGCCGACATCTATCTGCCCTGCGGCGAATGTTTCGTCAATATGGTAGAGAATTCTTCCCCTGTCTGGGCGCGCAAGGGCGCAGGTCTGCTTGTAATTGCCCTTCTTTCGAGGTGGAAACGTCCATGGTTCTCCTTTATACCGCAACTTTTTCTTTCTCCCGCACTAGGCGCGTGCTTAGGTCGGAGGACATTCCTGGCGAAGACCTAAGAACGCCCTGAAGCCAATATCATTTTCCCTCCTCCCTTTGTTTTTTCCCTCGTCTGCGGCCCTGTGGATGATGTGGATGTCCCGCTCCCCCTCCTTTAGCCCCGTAAGGATTGAATTCTTGCAGGGGTCGCTACCCACGACCATGAGTGAGTCCCCCAGCTTTCTTCCCCATGGGCTAAAAATCAGAGCCAGATGACAACCGACTACCTCACTGCTTAGCCTCTTTTTAATTGAACTTCTCCCCTATGGACGTCGCCTTTTTCCTTTTCCTGACATTCGGTCCCTTCTTTTAGACTGCACGCCGTCCAGCAGACTGAAACCCATGCTTTGTCTCCGAGACTCAAGAGTTTTTTTTATTATTCTGAAGAAGGATTGTCTTGGGGACGTGCTATGCCGCCCGTCCTCCTCAGGGAGATCTTTTGCTGCCCTTCGCAGATATCTGATTCTTTGTTTTGTCTCTCTTTTTCCTGACGGGTATGATAGAAAGGTCCCTTCCGATTCTCCTCCTCAAACTACCTGCTTAATTTTTTTCCTCTTTTCCTCCGAGCGCCATCCGTGATGCATGCTCCGCATCCAAGCCTATTCCCACTGAAGGTTTTTCCTTTGGCTGGCGCCGATCTATTCGCGGGCTAAACTTTTCCCATAATTACCTTGACCGGGCTTCGAGGGATTTCCGCCGGTCCTCCCACAAAGGTTCTGTGGACGGCCCAGTTTACTCCCTTTTAAGCGATCCTCCCACTACCCATTGACTTTCTCCCTCGCTGCAGATGGTTATTTCCTGCGCGCAGTAACCCCCCCCACCTAAATCCCAGAGGCCCCTTCACCATCGAGGGCTTCTCGCCCGAACTATCCTCTAGGACCCCGAAAAGGTCTAGACCTAACCAACCCAATCCTCTTTTTCATCTATATTAATCTTAATGTTACTTCCCCCCTTGAGACTTCCCCTACAATTTCGTGGATACGGCTTCTCGAGCCTTATCAGACCGAGTTCCTGTAGGACATCCCTCTATCAACCCGTGAGCGGCTGACAATTGCTTATAATACCTCAGCCCCCCTGCTTTCAAGACGACTTACTGACTTTTTCTCTAAGGCTACTTCCAACTCGGAGCCTATCTCCTTTCTGGGCCCGCCGCCCCACCCAGCTGGGATTCCCCACTCTGAGACTGCCTTTTATCTTCCCTTTCTCGACGCCGGATCCTCCAATTGTTCCTCGCCCTACGGCCATATAGGGTCATGCCGGATAGGGTGCACCTTCAAGGGAGTACCTTCTTTTATCGGATGCCTTTTCTGATTGCCCCTTTCTTCTTTTAACGACGAGTGTCCGCCTTTTTACCCGACGTCCCTTCACACGACACCCTGATGTGCCAACTCCCTCTTTTCTAGTTGATGGTCCATCCCTACTCTATGGCCAGCGCCTAGTTCCCTGTTGGACCTCCCTGCTCCTTTAGCCAGACGCCCGATTATCATTCCTCCTCTAAACTCTGACCCTTTCTCTGGCCTCTCCCCGCTCGACTTCAATCGCCACATTTTTCTTTTTCAAATTTGGGGTCCCGGCGCTGACAAGTGTACAAGGTTAGAGATTGATCTTCCCCACCTCTGTTTCGTCATACCCACAGTTTCTTCTCCAGAGTTCTATCCCCTTCCTTCAGAGGCAACTACTGGTCGCGCATTGAGTTCTAGAGAACCCCTATTTTTTTACCTTCCGGTGCGTTAGAAGCACCCCTTGTATGAGACCTCCTCTCCTCACCCTCTATCCTCAATCCGCTCACCATACAGGAGAACTACATGGACGTTTTTTTTTCTTTTTGGGGAGCGCCCCCCGTTATTTCCCTCACCTAATGGCTCGGCATCTGGGTCTCAGCTCATTACCCGTAGAGAGACCAAGGACCAGGACCAAAAATAAACTTCACATCCTATTGCTTGAGTTTTCGCAACTCCTATTCCCCCCTATCAGTGAACTTTCGTTCCCTTTCCTGCTGAATGTAATGGCGTCTTTGGTTATGATTGTTTCCTTTCCTTCCCGTACCCTTCCCCTCCCCGACTAAGAAAGCCTTCATGCCTTCCATGGCTGGTTCTGTACATGATAAGTCAGCCCGACCCCCCAGCCTTTTGATTTTTTCTTCTCCTGCCAGCACAATGAATCGACCATCGACCATAAGTCACCCCTCATTTTTCGTTTGTAGGCTTTCCTCGGTTAACCGTAGGCCCCGATGCTTGGTCGTGAGATCTCTTATTTCCTTTGATGTTGGTGTCGAAGCCGCTCTCCCTAGCATCAGTCTCGGAACTTGGGTGGGGTTCTATTTCTTACATCCATTATGCCTTTCTTTTTTGTCTACCAAAGGACTGTCGACCGGAGGACTTCATCAGGAATCTGGTAGTTTTTTTTCTCCCCTTTTTTTTTCCTTCCCGCGAAGACTGCAAATTCACCCCCCAAGTTTTTTTAGATAACAGCGGTTATTTACACCCATCGTGTCGCCAGGAGGGACCACCCCCCCTGTTGTCAAGCTTTTTTCTTCTCCTGAGGTTGAGTAAGTTGCTTCTCCGGCTAACAGAGGTCGCGCCGGATATTTGCCCCCTTCCCCCCTCCGTTTCCCCCTTTCCCTCCGTCGCTTCCGCTACTCCAGCTCCCCCATGTTCCCAAGAGGGATGGAGGATTGTGACCTTTCCAGATCTTTCCTCAGGAATGTTTCTCTTTTTTCTATCGGCGGCGGTTTTTTCCTGTCCTTAAGTTCTTGTGCGCGCCTTAGATTGAAGCCGGCTCTCCTTTAGTTTGGACTTACCTCCCCATTGAAAGCCCTCTCCGCAGACGAGTCCTTTTCTGAGAGGACCTCGCTGGAATCGAGGTCACTTGAACAAGCCTTCCCCCCCCCCCCTCCCCCCCATCCCTCTCAACCCTCTCGTGGTGGCAGAAACTCCTGTTCCGTGACTGTCCCTTTCTTCGTCGGCGCGCATGGTGACGCTTCGAGTCATTTGGTGGATTTTCTCCTTCCCGGTTTGAGGACTGGTCCCCTCTGCTCGTGCCTCCGACGATTTCCGACTCCCCAGACTTTGCTCTCTCCTTTCCCACTCAGATCCTTCTGTGAGTTTAGCTAAAAGTCTGCTTCCGCGTCGGTCGGCGAGAGCGCTGGACCAACCGACGGCGCACAAACCAGTTGGCTCTCTTTTCCCTTTTTCCCCCGATCATACTCCTTCCCTTTCAACGTAAAAGGTGTCTCAAACTCTCTCTTTTCTAGCCCCGTTTGGGACGGGATTCTATCTTCGTTTTCTCGCACCGTCGTCATCGGCAGCCAGAGGCGTCGTTTTTCCTCAACCCTTCTCCCGCCTATAACGGCGATGGTTTCTTAACTTTTTCTTCTTTCAGCGCTCTGGCCGCAGTCCGATTTCGGCCAGTCGTCGAGTAGTGAACCTTCTCCCCCCAGCCTCCACCCTTCCCCCTGTGCCGGCCCGCGGAGTTCTAGAGGATTAGTCTTAGTTATTCCCCTCTTTTCTCCGTGATGGAAATATAAATCTGACTCCTCCCTCCTCCCTTTTTCTGGCGCGCGTTAACAACCCCCCCTCCCCCAAAGTAGTCTTTCCTTCACCCTGTTGAGGGCGTTCAGGAATCCCCGATGGGGACGGGTAATGCCTCCGCTTGGTGCTCGCCTGGGCGTTGGAATTCTGACCCTCGCGAGACGCCCGGCCTTGCGCCCGAGGATCGAGCCTCCTTCTCCAGACGCTTGACGCGCGGTGGGATGCAGCGAAAGTTTTTCGGACGAGGTCTTCATTCCCCTGTTCTAGAGAGACGCCGCTTCTCGTCGGGTGTCAGCTCCCCACGATCGTCGAATCCTTCCTTCACGTCGTGCAGAAGGAGCTTCCCCTGAAGTAATAAGTCTCCTCGAATGTTTGTTAATTTCGGCGTTTCCTTCGGTAATTTGTTGGTCCTTTCTTTTCTGAATTACCTCTTTTTCGGTCCGGAGGTCAGACATGTAAGCTTTCCCTCCATTCCTGTTTAGTTAGTTTCTTGGAGGGGTATGCCTTTCTGTGTAATTAAATCTGCTTCTTTACGAAATGGCCCCGAAAAGCTTTCTCCCTCGGACCCAAATTTTCCTTATTCTAGGGGACATTTTGATTCACCCGAATGAGACCTCTTTCCCTGTGCTCCCCTTTCCCCCCAGCCCAACTTCAGAAGGGATAATCTTTCACCCTTCTCGATTCCCCCCTCTACTCCCCTAAGCAGTAAGGAATAAGGTGGTTTGCCCCCCCCCAATTCAATGACGCTGTCTTCTTTTTTCTTGAGCTCCCTCGTTCCCGCGATCGAGGCGATCTTTATGCGGGCATACCTAACCCCCCCGAACGTTTTGTTGTAGTCGCCAGTAGTTCCTCCGCCTCATTCATCGATCCCCCCCCCCCTTTTTCCCCCTGAAAAGTACTCGAAGTCGCGCCTAGCTTGTCGGCTAGGATTGCGCGTTGAGATCGGGAGCAAGGCTTGATTCAGATCTACCTTTTCTTGAGAGCGAAAAAGGCCTTGAGACTCCCCTTTCGGCAGCGCCAGGGGCGTATGGTTGAGTATCAGCATCACCTGGCCCTTTTTTCTTACGCACCTTAGATTTATAGTCCCCCCTCCCGTTGTTCAGGCCTGACTGAGGTGGCTGACATTTTCTCTCCCCCCGCTTGCCCCCCTCCCTCCGTGCCAATATCGCGCCTATTACTCGTCTTTCTTTTTTGTTGTCATTTTCGATTCCTGTGGAGTTTGAAATGTTTCCCCCTTCTCCGGGTCCACCCGGACAGGTCGAAGGTCAAACGACATAGCTTCTTTAAGCAGGTCCCTTCAAAGCTCAGCAGCGCACTGGAGCTTTGACCTGACCGGCGGCCGAAAAACATGTGCCTTCCCTCTTCTTCCGTAGAAATTTCTCCTCGCCGTAAACTTAGACAATGAACCCAAAGTGACTTGCCAGTTCCCAGCGTGTTTCTTTAACAGAAAGATTGAGTTTTTAAGTACATGAGATATCACGACATTTCTCTCCTTCTACACTTTTCTGCGACGGAAACTCCCGTCTTTTACCAACGTGCTTTCTTCGGCCCTGATCTCGACGGGATCGCGGTCCCCCTTTCTTCTCTTTCTATTATCTTTCTCTGGCCGCGAGTGCGTAAGGCTTTTCCTGTTTTTGTCTTTTTCCTGTCTACTTGAAATTCTTAGAAGCTGCCGGTGTTTTAGCCCAGGCGATCTCCTTTTTTCTTCCCTCTTTCTGATGTTTCCTTCTCCCCCGCTTTGTGCCGCGCTGACGGCGTAGTTTGGACGAGGCTTGCCCCGTACCCAGGCTTCAAGCTCGAGAGCGTTTCCTTGCTTCCCTTTGATTGATTTTTTTTTGAATCCCCCACCCACCCCAGTTGTTGTTAGGATCTGGGTTGATTCTCTCAGCCTGGCGATGAGGCTTTTATCCGACGATATTCGGCTCCCCTTCGCCCGTCCGGGCTTCTTTTTCTCTTTATCTGCCATTCCTCTCCCTTTGATGCAGCCTTCACGACATGAGCGTGCACGACGGTTCTTCTTTGCGTCGATCCTCACTTCTTGTGTACAGACCGTCAGCGCCGGACTTTTCTCCTGCACGCATCCCATATGGAGCGCCTTTTTTTTTCGTATTAGTTTTCCCCCTTCTCCTAGGCGGCGAGCCCGCCTGACATACCCCTTCCGAATGTGACCATTTTAGTTTTGGGTATCTGCTGACCCCTGCGTCCCCCGTCGCTTTTTCCTCCTCAATCATCTCCCCTCCCCTTGCGCCCTTGCGGAGGACAGCATATTTTCTCTCCTTGTCCTTCCTTATTGTCGTTAGACCGAGGGCGAAGGGCGCTCGGTTTCATCGTGCGCTACGATGGAACGCCAATGATCCCCCTTTTTTCCCCCTCAAAGGAGTTCCCTCCCCCTCACCGGCTCGTAAGGTTCGGAGGCTTTTCTCTAGAGATCTTCACAGCCAGAACTTCCAGGCTAATTCTCTATTTCCTCCCCCCTCTTGATCGAGATTTCTTCCCCATCACTTTCCTGCTTTGATGCCGCTCAGCGATGACCCGCAGTCACCCCCTTAGGCCTTTTTCTGGGGGCTCCTGTGATCTGGATTCATGGGCTAAATAGTCGAGACTTTTCCCTTTCTCCCTTTAGAAATCTCCGCCCCGCGGAAGGGAATTTCATCCCATACTTCCCCTCCTCCAATTGTCGACGCGCTCTCTCTCGGCGGACGAGCGATTCCCCCTCCCTCCGATGCTCCCCTTCCTTTCGGCGCCGAAGAAGGATTCAGTTTTTCCTTTTATTGCCGCCTTAGGTGCTGGCTCGCATTTCTCCGGTTTTCCGACTATCCTTTCTCCTCCGCGCTGCCCTTCGAATAAATATCTTTGAGGTTTCTTCTCCTGATCCGTTGGCCGTTCTTGAGCCTCCCTTTTTTCTGATCGGTCAAGATGAAGTTTTTCTTCTCGCCTTGAAACTCCATACAGAGCTCGTGCCGCAATGTTTCTCTCCCTTTCTCTCTGCCTTCCCCCCCTACCTTCCAATTAAGGGACGTTAGTCCTCCTTTTTGAACTCTCCCTAGTTTCTTCCCAACTCGAGAGTCATCAATCGCATCCAGGTCGATCTCTTTACCAGAACGACTCACCCCCTTTGGTGGTGAGTCCTTCTCCCCACGCAGATAACAACCCCCCCCCTTCATCCTCCCCCAATTTTCCTCAGCGCTGCAGCTGCGGTCTGGTGCCTGGTCGCTCCCCACCCCGTCACTCCCCCTCCCTTTTATTTCATCGCTGGCTCAGACCTCTTCCTTTTCCGGGTCCTACTAAGCCAGCAATTCACCAACACTGCCTCCTTCCCCAGTAGATCTCCCTTTCCTTTTCTCCGACCTCCAACCGACGAAGCCGGCCTTCACTGACCCCACTTTTGCTTGCCCTTCCCTCCCCCTGCCTTCGATCCGCTGCCTTTGCTTAGTTCCCCCTTTTTTCACCGTTCCGAGCCTAGCCCAGACCGTTTGTCTCCGAATCGCTTGAGTTTTTCCACTCCGACGCGGAGCCCTGTCGCCCCTTTCCTCGGCGGATATTTACGGCTACCCCGCCTTCGATGAGTTTATCTTTCAACTCTGGCGTTGATTTGGCCCTACCCCCGGTCTCTTGGCAGACGGACGCGTCCCTATCGAAATGTACTCCCCTCATACTTCCACTCGTTTAGAGGCCCCCGGAGCGTGTGCGATCTCCACAGGGGACTTGGGATGACCATGCCTTGATGACCGGTAGTCCGCCTTTTCGGCTTGTTCCCTTCTCTCGCTTAGCAAATTAAGTCTTCAGTACACCCATTGTCCTCCCCCGACGTTCTCAGCCCCTTCTTCCTCGTGGTCTAACGAACCATTTTTCTCTCATACTGTCCTTTTTCTCCCTCACGCATTTTAATTTTCTCCCCCAACGTTTTTCCCGCAGCATGATATATATTCGACGCTAGGACCCGCCCTTGAGCTGGAGGCTCTTCTTCCAGACCCATTCTCCCCTCTTTCCCTGGAGGTCTCAATTTTGCCCTTAGTCATGGACAAGGTACAAGGTCGAGTTAGGTACCTATGGTTCATTCCCTTAGCCTTCAAACCGCA
>Ga0179593_1704149_pt1 | contig 15927 bp, 17 predicted proteins | sample CZODoug2_1_08_16_FD_185931 | JGI IMG/M metagenome (GOLD analysis project Ga0179593, IMG submission 185931) | Vadose zone soil fungal communities from Angelo Coast Range Reserve, California, USA - CZODoug2_1_08_16fungal (PacBio error correction) | ecosystem: Environmental > Terrestrial > Soil >... | reverse complement strand
CTTGCGCTTTCATGTTCCACAGCGACCTCTCCTGCACGTGCCGAGATTATCCTGTACGATTCGCGTTCGTAGTCAGACCATACGCCTCCCCGTCTACCTCCTTAGACGTTTAACCTTTCAATGGTTTTTTCTCCAGCACTCCTGCCCTTTACTGTCGGCCTCTTGCAACGTCCCCAGTAAGATTGGGTACGCCGGTTTTTTCCTCCCCCGCATCCAAGGCTTTCCCAACCGCTCTACTTCTTTGTTCCTGACAGTCTTTCGTCGATATCTGGGTTTCGCCCCGCGCCTCTTGCCGTGAGGACATTTTGAGCCTCCCGGATACAGTCTCTTTCTCCTCACCCCCTCTGGAGTGGGCCATCGGCGGAAACCCCCACATTTTTCTTTTTTGAACAGTTTCCCCGTGACGGCGGCGTATTGCTCGGCTTGAAGAACAAGGCCAATTTCCTCCGTCACCCTCTTTTTTTCGTCGTCCCCTGGAGATTTTTAGTTGCCACTTCTTTTTGATCTCTTTCACGCCGCCATCCTCCGGCCAACATTTTCCTCTTTGGCCAATAGTCCTGGGGTAAAGCCCTGTGCTCTCTTTTTCTTTCTCATATTGGGATAATGGACCCTCCCTTCTTGCAGATTCTTCGTTTTCGTCACTGTCGCGGTTTCCTCTTCCCTCTTTTCTTTCTTTCTGCGGGAAGAGATACTTTTCAGTGTCCCTCAGTAATTACCGGTTCCTCTTAGCCCCCTTCCTCCCCCTGCAGAGTCCTGAAGCTCACTGAGGATAGAGTTCCGCAGTTCCTTGTTAACATCTGAGCGACCTACAACTTCTCCCCTCCCCCACTCGTCCGACTGGCGCTTTTGCGCGATGATCTCATTGACCTTAGATCATAGCCCCTTTTTGACAACTTCCTTCCGGTTCATTGTTTTATCCTCCTAGACGACTTTATAATAGAAGTTTTGGTGGCGATTCCCTTTTCCGATCCCCCGAATCCTGAACCAGTGCAGTAATTCTCACTTTTCACTTTCACCGCAGCCAGCAATTTCAACCGTGATTCCCTGGTTATTGTATTTCGGCCCGCCTTTTTGTTAATAAACCTCAGCTCCCCCGTCTTGCAACCCCCTTTCACGTTGGTATATCCCGCGTTTGAGAGTTTTTAGGTGATCCCCGTTTTGTCCACGGCTATCGAGAATTCACGATTTTCTTGGCCCAGCAGCTTTTACCTCTTTCTTGAACCCCCCTCGATTCTTTTTCGTCAGAGACCTTGGGCTCCAGAGATATTGTCGACCCGACCATACGTCTCTGCACTCTTCTTCCTCATGAAGCGTTTATCGGCTTTCAGCCCCATCTGAAGTATTCCCAGCTTTTCCTCGGTTTTTCCACTATTCATGCATCCCTAGACGGCGACTCTTTGCTCTCGTGTTTGATTCTTGTTTTCTCCCAGTGCGTTCAAGTTCGATTCGATCATGAGGTTTTTGGGGGACGCACCTCCATCCCCAGGTGCCGGGCTCCCTATTCCTTGAATTAGGGATGTTGTCATGTGGTCCATGTCAAGCAGCGGGATCCAAGTCTCTCCCCTCGGCAACCCTCCTCCACCTGGCCTGGCGTAGGGTCGAAACTTGTTGAACATCTTCCTTACCGTCGAATTGACCCCCGTAAACCACCTCTTGTCCTGTTGGCGAGATCGTCCCCCCTTTGAAAGAACTTTTCATTATACATTCACCACGATACTCCCTATGGTATATGAGCTACCCCTAAGAGCCCCCGTTTCTCGGTGACTCACAAACTCGACCACGTCCCCCCCTTCCAAGTGGCCGCTCGGGTTCGTTCCTTGGACGGCCAGCTTTCCACGTTTCCCCCGGGAGTTGATCGGCTGGCTTTTTTCATCGTTATTAGCTTTTCCTCAGGTGTTCCAATCCAATCCCTCGCGTCTTTCCACCCCCTGGGGTTCCCCTGAATCTTTTTTGGTTGTAACCCCCTTGTTGCCGCCGCCGCTACGACATCCCTTTCTTCTCCTTCTTTGTTTATGGTCGCTTCCGATCGGCCACCCCTTTTTTGGCACCATCGAATTGCTCTCGGAAGCTTTTTTCACAGTGGCCTCCGATTTTGCGTTTTTGCCACGCCGCCCCCCATCGTTTGCTCTGTACTTTTTTTCTCTCACCACAATTCTTCTCCCTTCCCCGCCTCTTTCTCTTTCGCTGCTTCCGGTCTCTGATGATTCTTTAGCCCTTCGTTTGACCCCTTTCCAGGTTAGCCGCTGCTTTTGCCAAATCTCTCCCCGTCACTTCGCTAATGATGAACTTCAATGCCCCCAGCATTTATGTACCGCGGTGGGTCCCATGCAACCCTGAAGATCGCAGTATCTCTGACCCTTTTTCCCGGTCGCCGACATATTGCCTCGCCCCCTTCATGGGTCTTCTGTTTTCTTTTGAAGCTTGAAATGCAAAAGACGGCCGAACCCACTTTCTTTTGTTTTCTTGGGTGGATTGGCTCCCCAACCTTTCATTTCGTGCCATCTCTCTCCCCTTTTGTTTTTGAGAGAGGAACGTTGGTCCTCTTTTAAACACCCCAGTTAACAAAACAGACCCTCTTCTCTCTTTCTCTAACCCTTCACAATTCATCCTGCGATACCCAATCTCGATGTGCACTGCTTGATGCACCTCTTTGTCCCGATTTCCCACGAGCATTCAGGTTTCATGTGGCCCGGCAAGCCGGGTCTTCAGGGCTTCGTTTTCCCGCGAAGAGCTTTTGAGTTTAACTTCTTGACTCTTTTCCCCAGCCTTTGCTACACAGTTGCCCAGCTAGTCCATGGTCCCGATCCCCTTACCGCAGGCAGTTTGTTTTTTCCTTGCGCGAAGGTTTTTCCAAATGGCGCACGTTCCTCGCGGCATTCACTTTTTAACACTACTATTTTTCGTGGAATTTAACCTCTTTTCAATCGGAGGCATCTTCAAAAGAAACCCCCAAGTCCTTGTATATCGGCATTTTGCCCCTGAGGGCGACTAAGCACTACTTTAAACACTGCAGCAGGTGAGTACTGGCGGTTTTAGCGGATCCGGCCACGAGGGTCCCGCCAAGAGTGCCTCTATTTCCAGGCCCTCTACCTTGCAAGGCTCGGTCCTGATTTCCCCCGGATATTTCCCACACCCGCCCTATTCCCGCATTCAGGCTAAGGATGAACAACCAGTTTCTTGCATTAGTGTTGCCACAGTTCTGGCGTTCTCCCCCTTCTTTCGTTAATTGGGGCCTTTAGGGGACTTTTCTAAGCACTCGATCCTATCGTTCGATTCGTTCTGAGGAGGTCGGATCTTCCTTCCCCCGGCAATCTTACTTTTTAGGATTTCCGGCCGATGAACGAACATTTACTTACTGACCCTTCCCTCCTTTCCGAACGTTCCATCTGTACATCACTTAGAGCTCCTTTCCGCCCTCCGGGTTAGTTTTTCTCGGCATTCTTGAGGGGATATTTTGGTCTTCGTTCTATTCGTTTTGACGGCGCGACAATTCGCCTCTGTTCTTTTCAAATGGGGTTTTTCGGCTCAAAACCCATGGGTCAGAGACATTCCCCGAAGCCCCTCTTGACATCACCCATGTTTCCACAGCACCGCGGTAGAAAGTCTCGCTTACTTCGTCTTGTCTCGTTTCCCTTCCCATGATCGATTACTCGTCTGTCCCTTTCTCCCAATCGAGCTGGCTGACGTCCCCTTCTATAGCACACTTGCCTCCTATCTGTCTTTTTGTTAAATTTGTGTCCCTTCTATTCTCTTTTTCTGTGCCGTTTATCTTCCGCACTCTTTCTTTTTGTTCAAGGACCCCGCGGTCCCGTCTTCCCGGCAATAGCGGGAAGTCATAGATATCTCCCTCCAACATTTGCCTTCCAATCTAGGCAACAATAGTTAGATTTTTCTACCATATACCTCTTTGACAAAGCGACGTCTGTTTCGGTCACGTTCCAGTGACAAAACTGCCACTCAATTCCTTTCCTCTGGGTTGATCCTTTTACCTCATTGTCTTCTCTTTATGTCGTGTGTTCCCTATCTTTTGTTCCCGCTGAAAAAGGCGATTACGGGGTTTCGATGAGCTCCGTCCCCCTTGATGTACGGGCCTCCCCCTTGATTGCCGAACGTGACTACGGTTTCGCTCTGGTTCGTGGAATGGGCGTATCTGGGACGTATCCGGCGCTATGTTTCTTTGACCAGGTATCGTCCGAACCCGCCCTGGCGTCCCCTTGATACTTCTGATACTGTCCCTGCGGCCGTGGTCGCTTTCCCCCTTCCTATCCCGTTAATGGACGTTTAAAGAGGATCTTCGTTCCTAACAATCACGAGGTCAAATCTCTCAAACGCTTTTCGTTGACCCTGTGCACTTTTCCGTGGGTTTTCGTACGATGCCTATGATCCCTGCAGAAAGTCCAAGCGCCCCTTGTCATTTATACTTTCCCCTGCGTTCGTGATTTGGATCTCGAGACTTCCCTCTAGGCACCCCCAACGCTAGCTCCTTTTGCATTAACTTCCTGTTTCGAATGGAACAACTTGTGCACGAGTTTTTCCCTTCCCTTGTTTCCTTACCTTGATCCATTAGCCCCCCCCCCGTCAGGTCTTTTCCCGTGTTTTCGCTTTCTCTGCCGGGGGCAAGGGACATTCACTTTCTCCCCCCCCTCTGGCAAGATGCGCTGAAGAGGACTGGGGTAAAAACGCTTTTTCTTTTTCCATGGCTATGTCCTAGGCGCGGACGGCGAGTTTTCTTTTTCGAGTCAGCGCGAATACGTAAAATTTTTCATTATGCGCACCGGTTGTTTGTGGTTTTGCCCGATTTTCGTTTTTTAGCTCCCCCTTTTCCTTCTTTGTCCTTGGAGCACTGTTCTCTAGCCTCCTGATTTCTCGTTCATTTTTTTCCCGTTACGCTTGGCTGCCCGTTCCCCATGCATGTTCGACCTGTTACGTCCCCCCGATTTCCGTCACGGTTTCCTGCCTTGCTCGCCTTCATTGAGCCGGCTTCGACGGACCTGAGCAGTTCGGTTCGATTTCACAGATCCTTTGACATGAGATCCCTTTCATTTCCTTTCTTTTCCCCCTTCTGTTCTCTAGATGCGCGATGCTGTCAACTTTTTCCCCCTTCTGCCCTCCGGCAGTAGACTCCGTTTCTTTCCTTCGCCTTCGAGCCAAGCCATGTTGCCTTCCTCCCGGTATGCCCTTTTGTTTTCCTCCCGCGGCGCTCGTTCCAGGACCTTCCCCCTCTTGCTCCATTAGACGAATCTTGCCTTTCCCTTTTCGCGCGCACCCCGTCCAGATCTTCCCTCCAGACATTCTCCCCTCCTCTTCCCTCAGCAGGACGTAAACCCGAGACGCTGTGCGCATTCTACCTCTCAGCTTTCGTCTATATCGCGTCCTCCCGGGTGACAAGACATGCGGTTTCCCTTCTTCCCACTATCCTTCCAGCCAGATTCCCCTTTGAGTCGCCTCCCTCCGCTGCTTTTTCATCCAGTACCTCTTTTGTTTTTCTGTTCTGGAACGAACCCTCCCTCCACCAACTTTCTGTTTTTGGCCATCGCTTTTGTGATTCCGTCTAAAGATAGCGGCCCGTCCTCGTCCTTTCTTTGTTTTTCAGTAGAAAAAGTTTTTTGGACCCTCGTTGTCTTTTTTCCTTTGCGTTTTCTCTTTTGTCCGACTCTACCCCCAGCTTCGGCAAGTGTATACCCTTTCTAAGTGGCCCTTTTGGGGGGCTTCTGTTTTCGAGCCCGGGCAGATGATCTTGCGTATGACTCTACGCACCTCCCTTGCTGCTGTGTTTCTTCTTCTTTTCCCTAGACCCATTTGGGCATCGTTTTTTGCTTTATATTGACTATCATTCATCCTTAAACGGCTCAAATTCTTCCCGCCCCTTCTATATCCCCCCTCTTCGAGAGTCACCCTTGAGGCGAGATCGACGGTTCCCTTTCCCCGCCATAAGCGCTGCCCTACGTCCCGATCTGCTCTGCGGAAGGTTGAAGAGCTGCTCTAAGTATCCCGGGTCGGTCCATTTCTGATTGGCCCATCCCTGGGTTTATGGTGGCTTCCCTCCTCCTTTCCCGGGAATAGCCTTTTTAGGTTTTCCTGCCAGTCCTTTCAATTGTTACACCGTCGCCTGCATCCCTTAACCTTCATCCTCCAGTAAAAGTCCCTGCACCGAGATTTCTCTTGTTAATGTGTATTTCCCTTTCCCCGTTTCTAAAACTCCGTTTCGTCTTTTTACACGGCCGACGGTGTCAATACACCTGGCCATCTTTGGGGCCCATTTTTCTTGCCCCGGTATCCTTCACGAGTATGACCTCCCCGCTGGCTCGTTCCAGCCGATTTACCCCTTTCTTTTACGCCCCGATCTACCGGCGTATGTAGACCCCCGTTTGCGAACCCGCCATCGTCTTAGCCCCCTTCAGGCCCCGCGCGTTCGACAAGTGGCGAGATTTTTTAGAAGTGTCTTCTAGGCCTAGCTCCAGTACTTTCCTTCCTCCTTTTTAAGCACCCCCCCCCACCCCCCCCCCCCCCCCCCCCCCCCCCTCCCCCCCCCCCCCCCCCCCCCCCCCCCCCCCCCCCCCCCCCCCCCCCCCCCCCACCCCCCCCCCCCCCCCCCCCCCCCCCCCCCCCCCCCCCCTCCCCCTTGGCAGTGTGTTTTCAATTTCCTGAAGGTGCTTTTCGTCTGGCTCGACGCCTTTGGTCTGCCGCGTATTGCGTCTTTACTGTCTTTCACATCTTGTGCGATCCCACCGGTGGGGGTTTTCTTCCCATTCACTTCGGTGTGTTCTGAATGGTTTTTTTCCCCTCCCCGTTCCCATTTGGGCCTAAAAAGTCTTCCTTTTCCTGCATCGTCTTCTCCCTCCCCTGAAGTTCTTTGTTGTCGTTCCGTGTCGAGGCCTTTCTACAGCCCGTTCGACTTCAGGTTCCGTCAAACGGTATCCGCTACTTTTTAGCGTCGCAAATAAGCGTGATCCCTCCTCCTGACTCCCGATCCCGCGCCCATTTCTCCTGCTCGACTCAGTCCCTTTTTCCGTTTCGGCGTGGTCCCCTCCGCCCAGTTTTAACCACCGTCCCAGTGGCCAAGCGTTTTTTTTGGGCCTTTTTCGCCCCCACCGAAGACATACGTTTTTTTAAGCAGGAGGCGGGCAATTTCATTGATTACCGTCAGTCGGTTGATTCATGTTTTCCAGACCGCTGCCGAGCAGCGTCCAGTCAGTGTATCGCGTTGGTTTTTGCCTGCATCGGCTCGTTGGGCGAAAAGACCGTTTTTGCTCTTCTACCTGCCTTCTTCTGCGCGGTTTATCCGCTCGCGATCGCGCCCCCTCTCTAGTTCCGCTCTGATTTTATGTTGACCTCTTGTCAGACGCTATCTCCCCATCCCGGCCCGCAGCAAATTTGTTTTGATGATTTTTGCCAAGTATCCTGGCCCCTTCGTTTAGTCACCCTCCCTCTCCCCTCCACGGGTGCTGCGGTAAGATTTCCTGGTTTTCTATCGCGCACCATTTTAATTCCCCGGTTTTCGCTAGAAGCCCAATTTTTTTTTTGTTTGTTCCCCCTCCTCCCCCTTCGATCTCATAGACGCCATGTTCCTTTTCTTGCCTTGTGGGTCCCCCTTGAACCCTCTATCCCCTGCATCTTAATTCGAGGCGTGTCCAGCGGTAGACGCCCATTTTCTATCTTCGTTTCCCCCCCCATCTCGTTCCTTGCTGAGGTTTTTTGAAATGCATCACGTTTAATTTTAGTTTGTTTTTTTCACAAGTACGGTGGACTGCTACTCCCCCTTACCCCATTGTGGAGTGACACTCTTTCTTTTCCTTGTTGTTTTTTTTGAGTTGTCATCGTTTTGGTTTGTTTCTGGGGGATCCACACTAGTCAAATCCCCACTCCCTACCCCCCTTTCTGGAATTTTATGCCTTTCCCACTCATCTTCTCCCCTTGACGATCTTGGTTCCCCTGGCCACTTTATCTTTTTTCCGATTGTCGGGGTTTCTAGTCCTCTCCCCCCGCCTACTTTGAGTCCCTTGTTAATTTTCAAAACAAGTTCAATTTTTGGCTTTTCTTCCGCCCTTTTAGCGCGAGTCTTAGTTGCAACACGATATTCGGTCTTACTTTCTTTCCGGCGCACCGTTGCGGGGCCGGCGAATGGTGTTTTCGCCCTCTTCCATCTCAAGCCTTTTGTTTTTTCATGTATGTATTCCTCCTTGACAATGGGATCGAACGTGGCGAACGGGGCCGTGGCAGAAGCACGCACGACTCCTATTTGCTTTAGTTTCTCTTAAATACTTTCGTATCGTCACCTAACTCCAACCTTCTTCCCTATTTATAGGTTTTCCGGGGGCCTCCATTTTCCTCGCCTAAACCCCCCCCCTGACGAGCGGTATGGCGGGGTTAGGCGTCACTCGGGCGAGCTGTTCACGAAGAAAGTTTATTCAGCCGCCCCCCACCTCAGATAAGCTGCACTTTCCGCCTCCCTATGATTCTCTTTTACTATTTTTTTCCCCTCCCCTTCTCAAATTCATTCCACCGAGACTGCTTCCTTCCCTCCAGAGAGGATGTCTATCTTCGTGGAAGGTCGCCGTGCCCTCCAAATGGGGCCACTTGGGACGGTGTGGGTTGTCCCTTTTTCTTTCGTAGTTTTCTTGCTCTCGAGCTCTCTTCTCTCCGTCCCGTAATGTCTTCGGCGACGATTCTCTCCCAGACGAGGTCTGGTTTCACTTTTTTTTCCCTGACGCTCTGCTTCCCACCTGCTGAGGATACCGTTTTGACGGTCTTATTGTGCATCTTTCTTCCCCCACAGTTGATGATCTCACGCCGCCCACTGGCTTATGGGAGGTGATGGGCCTAGGCAGTTTGTAGTTGGTATCGGGGATACCGAGGTTGTCAGTTTGAACTTCCCTAACCATTGACTCCTTCAATAATTGCCGGTAAAATAGATCCTTTTTTGGAGGCTCCCCCTTCCCTCAAAACCTTTTCAGAGTCCAAGTACGTTTCCTTTTCCCCCTTGACCTGGACCCACCCATTTCCCGCACCCCTTGATTCCTCCTAGCCCGCTTCACCTTTCAGGTTCTTTCCCCTGATGCCCCCCTCTTACAATAGTTGCTTTTTCGAAGAGCTTTGTGCCCATCCTTCATCGGATTCCACTGGTCGACCGTGGTTTTCGGGCTCAATACGATATTTTTTCTGATCCAAAGTTTTATACGTTTCTTCTTTTCCTGAGAAAGCTGCACAGCGGTCTTATCTACATTATCGAGGTCCTTTCCTCGTAGAGGTCCCAAGACACCCCCGTGAATTTCGGACCGAGGCCCCCCCACTTTTTCGATTTTGCTCGGGAGCGAACCCTCTCCTTTGCACTGCCCTTCCCTTGGGATTACGGACGTGCCACCTTAAACCTGAACTTGTTCCTTTTTTGGTTTGCAGATTGTCCGGACCTCTGGGCCCTTCTCTTCCTTGTTGAGGTGTTCCTCTTAGATTTTTGGGCTCCCAAGCCAGCGAACCCCCGTTTGGAGCGCGGCCCTCTTTTAGACAATACCCCGTTGATTGCGGCCTTTCCTCGAACACTTCTTTCTCCCTGTTCCTATTATTTTCTAAGTATGCACTTCCCTCCTTTTTTTCTAGTAACGGGCTATTTTTTCTTGACGTAGTCATTGTTCTGGTTCTGGTGTTCTCGCCGATCACTTTTTTTGCTACTCGTCTCCTTCGGATGACCGCGGCTTCTTTTGCGAGATCCCCAATTTGATCACGTTATGACGGTCCCTTCACTGCGATTCTAGTTCAGAAGCACAAATTCTGCCTTGCTCGGACACCGCGATTTTTTGCACCCCCATCCTTTCTGCCCATTGTGGCTGGAGGTTTTTCTTTTTTCTTTCCGCAGATCAGCGCCTGCGCAAGAATTCCACTGATGTCCACTTTTTCAATGGAGTGGTGTTGCCTCTCTTGTTAGATTGCGGCCACAGTTTTTTCCCCCCCCCCTCCCTCTCCCCCCCGGAACCTCCCCTCTTTGTTCGCTGTGGGTTTTCCCCCCCCCCGGCGGAGGAAGAGTTTTTTTGGTGTCCGATATCGGACCCCTTCCTCCTCCGTAACTCTTTTCCCTCCTTTTTCGCTTTTTGGTGCTTCCGAGGTGGGTACTTTCCCTCACTCATAGGGAAAGGTATTTTTCGGCTTAGAATTCCCGGTTCTTTCCACCTTGGTTTTTTCTCCTTCTCTCCCCGTCGGCGAGTCTTTAACCTTTTTTCGCTTTCTATTCGACGCCTGCTCGTTAATGATGAATGTTTTCTTCTCTCTTTTTCTTTTTTCCTAATGGCGTTCCCGCTTTTTGTTCCCTTAAGAGATCCTGGGGCGTGACTTTTGCATGTACCCTCCCCGGAAGGAAGCGATTGTGCCCCTTTTGTTCCTTCCCGAGCGCGCTGCCACCCACTCTTCGCGGCAGGTTATGACTTCCTCCACTTCTTCGAGACGGATCGTGAGCAAGGTTTCGTTCTTTTTTTCTCTTTTTTTTTAGATCCTGTGCCATGAGGCAATAGAGCATTCTCCGTTTGTTTTCTCGATGATGCGCGCGTCCCCTTATCTGTCCCTCTCCTTTTTTAGGAGTGGATACGGCTAACGATCTCCTTTCAAGGAATGCTTTCAGGTCAGACCTTTTGGACGTTTGGGTTAGGCACGCGTTCCCTCAGGCAAATGTTCGTGCGCTGAAGCGATACCTTATGCTGTTACTTTTGCTTTTCACACGCGACCAGTCGTGTTTCTTAGACAATGATCGGTTTCGACCTCCCTTTTTCTCCCCACCACTCTCGGATCATCTTGCTGCCTTTTCCGAACTCTCTCCCCCTATACGTTCTTCTCCGGGTTGCCTTTTTGTTCCCTTTCCCCGAGCTTGAGTCTAGAAGTGGGCCTCCCTTTTCTTTTCCAGGTCCTCTGTCGTCGCTCCTTTTTTTTGGTGATCCGGTACTCCCTGCCCGGCCGCTTGACTCCCCCCTTTTCCCCACCCGTGGTTGAGGGAAAAGTCCGACGTGCTCTTGGTTTAGATTTTGTACGAAGCGAGCCACATTACTTTCCTCGTAAGCCCCTCTTTTCCTTAGTACCTGGATTTTTTCAATTCCCCCCCTCTTGCGTTTTGTTTTGTTGCCTTTTTTCGCCTATATAAGAGTGAGCCCGACGAGTTCCCCTTAGACGTTGTTCCAGTTTGGGGTGTGTGTTTATTACCGTGTCTCGGCAGGGCCTTTGACTTTCCCTCCACATGCCTTGCCGCTTTGTTCGTATGGGTTGTCAGCTCCTTCCTTCGTCGTCCTTCAGCTGACTTAATTTTTTCCTCACATGAAACGGTCTTTTTTCTTTAAAGTGTCCTGCCCACTTGAATTTCCTCATCCTTTAGATATCAGTTCGGCTTTGTTTGAGTCTTTCGATCCCTTGTCACCTCGCCAGGCTCCCTGAAGACCGCTTTCCCTTTCCCCCCAAACGCCCAGCCCGGCGTTCCGTCCGAGCTGTATCGTAAGGAACGAGATAACCGTGTTCTTTTTTTTTTTCTTCCCGGCTACTTTTTCTGTGCTTTTTTTTTTCGGCGCTCCCGGCCTTTAATCTCCCGTTTTTCTGGAAAATCTCGTTCGGAACCCGTCATTTCATGAATATTCCCCTCCAGCGATCCCCACCAGCGTCCCCCCACGATGATCGATTCTCTCAGGTGCTGTAACACACCCCTGTTTTTCGTCCTTGCCCGTCTTCCGATGTGCTCCTCCCTAAACGAGTCGTGTCTTTAATAGGTTCTGCCTTCCCCCCCCCTTGTGATTACAAGATAGAAGATGCGGTTTTTTTCCGGGTCGCCGTTCTTTCCGCTAGGATCTTCTTTTCCTCCCAATTGGACCGGGCGCGGACGCGATTCGCTTTGAGCCCCGTCCCCCCTCCCTTTTTTTCCGAAAGTGGGCTTGACGTCCTAGTTTTGTCAGCCTCCTCCCTGTCCTGTATGCCCCTCCCCGACGAGGGCTTCTGAAGGGACCCCCGATGAGTGCCGCTTTGCTTCTTCCCTCTTTTTTTCTTGATTTTTCTGTTTGCGCGTGCCCCCCGGTGCGATTATGACTTTTTCCCCGAGGTCCATGAGGTTGGTTTTAGATCATCACCCCCAGGTTAATTTCTCTTACAACTTCTTTTTTCTCACTTGGCGCTCCAAAGCAAGGTCCCCCGCGGTCCCCCCCCGCGATACCCTTTTTATCCTCGGAAGCGTTTGACCTCTACCAATGACTTCTTCACTGGCGCGCCCCGACTTTTTTCCTCTTCCCGAGCCCGTCCCTTACTGAAGGTTCCGTAACCCCCCTTTCCGCCAGCAGGGTCTTTTGCGCCCGGCACAGTACACCGTACAAGATCATTTCTTTCTTTAAGAACGACCCATCGAATCATTTACTTTTCTCCTTGCCCCCTCTTGAAAGTCCTCGTCGCGTCCGTTCCAACATCGCAAATTCCACCCCTCAAGTGACCCGAGTCTCCGGCCCCTGTCCCTTCCGTCCGACGACCTGCGTTTTTTTTCGGTTTTCATTGTTGCAGACTTCGTCGGGTCATAATTTTTCTTCGACGAGGTTGAGTACTCCGGTCAGATCATCTCTGTAGCGTCCCCTTCCCCCTGTCAAGAGGCTGAGTTTTTGTCGCTGTCGGGCTCTGGATTCCCCAATCTCCCTCCCCCGTTTCCCTCTCCCTCTACCGCCCTCTATACATGCGCGGTTTTTAGTCGGAGGCCGTTAACCACCTTCCTTGCGCGGAATTTTTTCCAGTTGCAGAAGAGTACTTAGAGTTCTTCGGATATCCACCTCTTCTCGCTGTTTTTTTTTTGATGTTGAGGCAGCGTCGCCCCCGATGGTCACCTCTTTTCCTAATCCCCCTCCCAGATTATCGTTCTGCTGATTGTTGATATGCTTGCGCCTTCCCCTTGAGCCCCCTCGTTGATGTCCCCTCCCTTGATAGCTGCAATCTCTTATCGTGGTTAAATAGTCCTGATCTGAGTTAGATGCCCCCTCATCTTCTTTTCAGGGGGGTAACAATGAAATTTTCCCCAACTTCTTTCCAGCGAAGGCGCCCTACCTTCTCGACTTTGCCTATCCTCACTTGCCTGAACAATAAGCTCTTTTCATGTGAAGTTCTCTCAAGAAAGATGAATACCTTTTTGGGGGTGTTTCCCTTTGGATTGATCAAAAGACCCCCCTCAAATTGTGTCACTCTCTATCTTTTTCTCTCCCTCTCCCTTTTTTGTTGTTTGGCTTTCCCCCGTGGGGTATTTAGATCCAATCCACATTACCCCCACCCACCCACGCCCCCCTCCATTTTACGTTGATTCCTTCCGCGAACACTTGCCCTCCCCCACCTGAAATGCGAATTTTTTGCACGGCAGGGCTTTATTCAGATTTTTTTGCTTGGCAGCGCTTAGATTCACTTGAAGGCAGTTTCCCCACGCCCTCCTTTTCTTGGTCCCTTTCGTTTCTTTTCTAAGGGAGCGCGTTAGTTTTTCACGGGTTCCGATTGTTTCAGCTTTTTCCCCCCGTTGATGTGGTCCAGGATGCCCCTGTTCATTTTTTCCTTATTCCCATCCTCCCTCGGATCTTCTTCTCTGTCCCGAGCCCGAAGGTTCATTGACGACGTTTTGAACCCGCTGAATAACTCATATCTCTTTTTTTCGTTTTTTCGGGATAACCGACCTCCCCCTTTTTTAATGTCTGCAAATCACCCCCCCCTCCCTCGCGTCTTCTGACTTTCAACCCCGGTACGGGATCTAGAGCGTAATAAAACACCTCCCCTCAGTCTTTTATCCGGCGCCCTTGTCCTGTGGGAGAGTTCCCGCCTTCCAAAGAGCCGATGATGTACTTTCCCCACTCCGAAGATTGTGCAGCCTCCGGCGCACTACTTGTACCCAGGTTATTAATCAATCAATCCCTTGAATGCCCCGCCGTTCCTTTTGCCACCTCCAGTCTTCTTCCTTATGTCGTTGGTCCTTTTTGGAGTTCGCCCCTTTTACCGACTCGGGGCGGCGGAGGCGTTGAACTTTTTTGTTTTCTTGGCCTACAGCTCTTTTCTATCGATTCTTCCGCTTCCTTGTGCAGGCGCGGATGTGTCAGCCCGACTCGGTTTCCCCCTCCCTTTGCAGGAAGCTAGACCGGTCCTTTACTGATCCCGTGTTTTTACGGTATGCGATCCGCGAAAGTTTTTCCCCCCTTCAATACACACCCCTATTGTCTGTGCCCCTTACGATTCTTCAAGTTTCCTTTTTTGTGAAGGCAGTATTTTTTATCGACTTTGTCTTTTGGTTCTTTGTCCGCTGACCCCACTTGTAAACCCTCCTCCCCCTTTCTTTTTTTCTCCCCGTTCACCTTTTTGCGGATTCCCCCCCCCCTTGGGCCTAGACAGTCATAATCCTCTCACGGGGTCCCTGGAATTTTCCCAACCAGCTTCGAGCGAAGCGGCAAATTCGAAGGTTCGTTTCACTCCTGCTCGATAACCGTCTCCGATGGCATACTGCAGTCTTTTTAGCTTTTTCCCCCTCTATCTCTTTCTCCACTTTTCGTCTCGGTTTGGATTCCTTTGTTCTACCCCCCAAGACGATTCTTTTCGCCACGATCCCTTTTTCCGACGCCGTCGTCTTTTTGATTTTTCCTCCCCGGTTGAAGCTGGTGACGCATTTCCGAGGTTTCTCTCTTGCCTGACAAAAAGTGTGAGGCCCTCACCATTGCCCCCCTCTTTTCGCGTTTTTTTTATAGTGCCCCTCCTATTATTTTTCAAGCCGGGTGACTGTCCGGCCCCCCGGGTCAATTCCCCCTTTTCCTCCTAACCTCGGGTGTTTTTTTGACTGGTCATTTCCCTCGCTTAGTTCACATTGAGCTGCCTTACGCTTTTCCCCTCTTCGTGGCTTTCTTGGCACCGGAAACCCCTTTAGATTTATACCGGGGAATCCCCCTTTTTTCCCCCCCTGATCTTCATACAACTCCCCCGCCTTTCCTGTGCGCAACCCATTGCTCTCTCTTCCCTTCCTGAGATGCCCAATTTTCTTCTTTTCTTGGCCGAGTGGAAGTTACTCTTATCGTCGCTTCTTCTTCTTTCTGGAGAGAACGTGTCTCTTCGCTCTCTTCTGCTCATGTTCCTTTGTGAGACTTGAACTTTTTTCCTTTTTTGGTCCCTCTTGCATCCCCTTCCAAGGTATCTTGCTTTCATTTTTCTTTTTTTCCCTCCTCACCCAGAGAACACTGTTCCCATTTCATTCAAAGAGAGGGTACAGATCACCCCCCCCCTCGACCATGCGGTTTTGGACTGGAGGCGTCCGATTATCTCCCTTACTTCCGTCCCTGCATTCAATCCCAAGCTTTTTTTCCTCTTTTCTTTTCCCTTCTTGACTTCTTTTCCTTCCAGATGTCCTGTTTTGAAGCGCGGCAACAAACCCGGCCTAAAAGGTCCCCCCACCTATCCTGGCTCCACCATTTTCTCTTAACCCTCGGACCTTTTTTCTGTCGAGACCTTGATCCTAATGACTCCGTCAACGCGTATTTTTTTCCCAGCCACCTTTTTTTTTTTCTCCCGTTATTTTCCTTTTTACGAGGTCCTTGTCTCCCCGGCCCCTCCCGGCTTTGGCCAGATCCTTTTTCCAAATCCTTTGGGCGTCTCTGCTTGTCATCCCGTGTCTTTCTTTCTTCACCTTTTGGGCAGGTCCCCTCTTATAGACGACTGAAATTAGATGACTCCCCATCTCGGAGCTCGACTTTTTCTTCGATTAATTGCTTTCTTCGGCACTGGTCTTACCTGATCTGACGCGCGTTGCCGCGTCCTCCACTTAGGAGAGCTTTCGGCTTCCTGCGCACTCTATGTTTCATTGACCGGTTCCCCCCCTCTTGCCCCACCGCGGCGGTTTTTCTTTTGTGCGCCTTTGCCTCTGCTCTCTGTCTTTGATAATCGCGGACGTATTGACCTTAGATCCTTTCCCTTTTCGCA
>Ga0179593_1405721_pt1 | contig 15928 bp, 19 predicted proteins | sample CZODoug2_1_08_16_FD_185931 | JGI IMG/M metagenome (GOLD analysis project Ga0179593, IMG submission 185931) | Vadose zone soil fungal communities from Angelo Coast Range Reserve, California, USA - CZODoug2_1_08_16fungal (PacBio error correction) | ecosystem: Environmental > Terrestrial > Soil >... | reverse complement strand
GGTCCCACTCGATCGCACACAGGATCTCCAAAAAGTATCCCCAACCTGTTTTGCGTCCCCCCTTCTTTTCTCCCTACCCTAAAAGGTGCCCCGACCCCGCCACGCTCTGTCGTTTTGACGCTTTTCCGGGTCTAGGTTCGATTTTCTCCCGTCTCACCTGGTGTAGGCTCTTCGTGGTTCTAGATCACCTCGTTTGCGTGCCGGTTGGACGGCTTCCGCGGCCGTCTCCATTCGTCCAAGGGTCGTAGAAACACTCTTCAGAAGAAGGCGGTGTTCTGAACTTCCTCAGATTCGCCCACTTCACCAGGGCCATCTGATCCTTCCTCTGTTGGGAGTATACCGACAACAACCTCCAGAAATGCTGACTGTACCGGCCTTTTCCCGCCTCTTCCTTCCAAAACGTGTCATTCCGCGGCGGGACTCTTAAGTCTGGCTTCGTGGGACACCCGAAAACGGTCGTTACAACAATTCCCCTCTCGGACTCTCGTCGTCCCCAGTGTCTTTCCCTTCGTACTACAGGCCATGGGTCCCCTGAGATTGACGGGTGATACGGGGTCGTTCCTCCAGGTGGCGCGGCTGTACCTTTTTTTCGTTATCTTGGCCCTTTCTGCGCGGCTGCTCCTCTTGTTCCCGCCCCAAGACGTTGATTACCATCCCCAGTTGGCCTCATCGATACGCGTCCGAGGAGTGATTCCCTTGTTCTTTGTTAAAGGGAATTCTGGCTTCGTGTTTGTTTTTCGAGTTTTTGGTTCCCGTTCCGGATTCGCGGCAGCTCTGCGGGAGACCCCATGAATCTTCCCCCGTCTGGAGCATTCCCCCTTCTTCCAGCGCTCACACCACTCAGATACATGGTTCGTGGTCTTTTGCGTTGTTTGCAGCCATCCTGCGCCTCCTGACGAGGTAGGCCTCCTTATCCTTTTGAATCTAGCGTCTTGTCGTATACAGGTGGGACCGACAGTCGCACGTAGTCCCCGACTGATCGGAGCGTCTGTTTCATTTTGCTCGATCACTCACTCGGTGGTCCCTTCTTTTGATCCTTTTTTTTGATTCTGTCGTCAACCTAAACAAGTGCTCGGGTCCAGCCCATTCGTTTCTAGTCCAGCACTTTGGCTCGCCTGGGTCCTTCGGTTGGTGACGAGTGCGCGGTCGACTAGTTGCATATGCTCTTTCGGACACTGAAAGAGTTCCTCTCTCTTGGCTTTTTGGTGTTCCCGCCGCCAGCCACGTTCCTATTTTGACATATCCCGAAGCCAGTCAGAGATCCCCCTTTTTTTCGTCCACCAGCATGCTCGTTTGTTTTTTTTCCTATGCCATTACTGCGCCTTTTTTAGCGCCGTTTTTATGGTCATGCGCCTGGGTAAACCGACGGCCCCCCCCTCGGAATTCGCGACTTCCCCCTGATCCTGCCTCGTTCCTCTTTCGCCGGGCCGGTCCTCTACTGACTGGCCCCACCTTTGCTGCCCTCTTTTTTGACACAGCTGCTTTTCTTTGCCCCTCGCTCGGGCGGACCAGGCCGCCCGTCCTTGGTGGATTTGTCCTTGATGCTTTTGCCCCCCCTCGTTTCATGCTAAGCTCCTCGTCGCGCACTCTTAGCCCCCCCCTTGCGTTGGGCTGCGCGTCCTTGTTGGTTTGTTTCCCATACGGTATTGGATTTCGAGGCGGACTCTTTGGGTCCTCCGGTCGCTCCCTCTTCGACCAGGTATGCCTCGTCACCCGTCGTTTTGACTCCTTTCCTTCGTGCGTTGCTCCTCCCCTCCGCTGCTGTTAGTACCCGTGGTCGAGCACCCCCTTTTCTTTCCTCTATGCCCCCCCTTCGAGCTTTTTTTGCTCATGATCCGGATGCTGAGTACGCGAGGCCGCTTCGGAATTGCGGATCAGGTCATCAGCGCGCTTGTCTCGGCCTTGTTTGCTTTTGGCCTGGCTCGGTCTTCAGTAGTACTTGAAGAGGCTCCTGATGCGAGAGAGAGATCAGAGTGCTCCCTGGCGGTTGCGTAGTGAGAGCCCGTACCCGATTACGCCGAGGTGCCGCGGCAGTCAGCTTTGGCATTAAGCTTCGCTCCGATCCTACCAAGCAGATGATCCCACGTTTTCATCCTCTCCTTCACCCGCCCGTCTGGGCGGAATGATCGACCCCCTTTTTTGACTCCCGAATAGATCTCTTCGTGATCGCCGCCTGTCGTTCTTAACTGATCAGGTTGTTTTGAATGAGCTTCTTTTCTTAAGGTCAGCCCTACCCCAGACGGCTAGATCCCGTTCTCTTTCACTCGATACTAGAGGTTCTCCTGGATTGATTAACTCGGTCTGTCGCGATGAGCCCGTGATCAGTTTTTCCGAGCGTTCTTGCCCGAGCTTGGCCCGATAGACGACACATTCTCTTCATCTCCCTCTATCTCCCCTCAGTTTTTGTTGCTCGCTGCGTCTAACCTTTAGTCGAGTTATCCGGGCCCTTTTATATTCCGACCCCTACTTAACCCCTGATAACACTTTTCTTTCATTCTTCAGTCCCGATGATGCATCTGTTTCGGGAAGATTCTTATAACTTTGCGGGGATTCCCCGCCGCCGCCTGTATTTCCGCCGGGGTGGGAGACCTTACGCCCGTTTTTTTTTCTTTTCCCACCCCCGCTCTTATCTTCTCCTTTTTTTCCATGCTCACCGGCGGCCGCGGCGGGCGTATTTCTTTGCGATCTCCCATATTGTTTTCCGGCAGGAGTGGAGTCTTTGCCTCGGCGTCAGCGCTCCTTGGGATGCATCGTTCCTTCCGTTTTTTCGGCTCGCAGCTCCTCTCCCATCCCGGTTTACCTTGCTTTCTCCGACCGCCAACCGGTTTCGCAACGAGAGCCCATTCTGCCTGGCCCCTACTTCTTCCCCCCTTTTGCGCCGGTTGCCATCCCGCACGCCGCCTCACGGCCGATTTCCACGAGCGGATTTCCCTTATCCGCGGCCCCCTCCGCGTCCCCCCTCGGGCCCCGCGAATTTTTTGAGTCACAAAGCTCGCTTGTTTCTGTCAAGCTGTCCGTTTTTTCTGGTCTCTCCCCCGGGGAAGATCGAGGGATTGGTTGCGTTCCTTTCGCGTTTAAGGTCTCTCCCCAAGTCCCCCGGCGTGTTCATCGCGTACTACATTGGTCCCCTTTGCGTGCGCTGTGCGAGTTTTCACCAAACCGGCTGCGCACCCCGACATTCCGTGCTGACCTGTTCACACCCCATATTTTGATTTGCTCCACGTGTTCTGACAGTTTGTTAGCTCCGTCTCAAGATGGTTCGAGCTGGACCTATGCTCGGGGTCATCAGCCTCCGTTTCCCTTTCACACTGCCCTGTTATTCATTATTTCTTGTCCTCAAGAGCGATGGGTACCAGATCATACGTTGTTCCTTCGGCCAGTGTCTCCCCCGGCAGCTTGACGAGTATTCGATCTGGCGCGTTTGTCTCCGGTTCTTCGGGCCGGATTTCTTTCCCTGCCATGAAGACCTTCCCCCGTATCAAATAGAGATTTTCGATAATCGTCAGAGCTGTTTGGGACTAGGCATCGATCTGGAGTCTTCGTTCTTTTTTTAGGTCTAGAAAGGCGCCTCCCCTCTCGCGGGCCCTTTATGCCTTAGCCCTCCTTTGCTCGCTTATCTTCCGGTCCCTCACTCCCTCGGCCCACAAGTTCTTCTGCAGGACGAGCCCCCCCTCGATTTTTTTCCCCGTTGCCTTTTTTTCGGTCTTCCCATCATTCTCATAACCGGCAGGGGTTTTTTCAACATTCTTTCGGACTAGCAGAACGTTGAATTCTCATCTCTATTACTTCTTTGGCTCCCTTGCGGAATCTTGTTGTTTCTACGGATTCCGTCGGAGCTGATCCTACGAGCACGATGATACATCCGGCATACCGCTGCCATAGGAGACTACGATTGCAGTACAGACAAGAAGACCCCTCCAAGGGGCCTTGGACATGACCCTCTAGGGCCAGTTTTCATCTATTGGAATAGTCGGCTTCTTCCCAATGAGTTGAGTCCAACAAGCTACAGGTCGGTAACTTCAAAATAAACCCCGCCTCTGTTTCTGTCCTTCGGGACCGCTCTCGGTTAAAGTTCCTATAGTCTTTCCTCCTTTTTTTTTACGAGTAATCTTTTTATAGCAGCGCTGTATCGTCCCGTTGAGCTTTTTTCGACGCTCTTTAGGTTTGTCTCGCTCTGCCGTGGGCGAATCCGCGTCCCTTTTTGGCGGCTGCTCGTTCAAAAAGGATTTCAGGGTACAATGAAGTAGGCTCTCTTTCAGATCTTTGCCTTTTTTCTCGATATTTCCGTGAGACCGGTTCTTTTTTTCACGAAGCCCGACTTGACTTCTTTTTTAACCCCCCGCGGCCCTCCAGTCTTATGTGTCCGGGGGCCGATGACGTGGACTCTTTAGTTTACTGGGTACCGGGGTTTCTGGTTGATCCCCCCCTCCGTTCCAGTATCGGTGGTTTCCGGGTCTTGACGCTGCTGCGACTTTCCTCCCCCACTCTTTTCGTGTTGCGTGGGGAGCTGGGCCGTGGATTGAGCTAAGGTCCCCCCTGGACTCCTACTTTTGTCGCCTAATCAGAACACCGGGTAGTCTGGTTGGTTCCCTTCTCTCCCCGGATCTGCCGCCCCCCGTCTCCGGACCTCGGTCGGGCCCGTTTTTCTTTTTCGTTCTCCCGCCGTTTTGAAGAAACCCCATCATTGCTTCCGTGGGTGGCTTCGGGTTTTTTTTATCCCCGTGTCCCTGCCGTTAGCCCGGGACGCCCCCATAACTTCCTTGCCCCTTTTTGGTGACTTGCGGGGTTCGCGGTCGGGATGAATTCTGGTGAACGACTTGTTAGACCGCTTCCTACCTGTGATGGCCTTCGGGGTCGCAGAGTCCGTCCGCTATTTTTCCCCTTTTTTTACGTCTCTGGCCACGACAACACCCTGGCTTGCCAGCGTGCCGCCCTGTTACCTCTGGTGCCGGAGGCTTCAATCTAGTTCTGCTACTTCGGCTAGATCCTGGGGCTCTGCTCCAGGAAGGAGTCCTACTGTAGCGCTTAGATGCCTTTTGATTTTCTTTTCGAGTTTACGAATGGTCTGTGCAGTGCCAGGTACGGGTCTCTCTGAGAGTTTTTCGAGTTCCCGTCCCTGGTATGATTGTTCTACCGAGTTGCGGATGGCTTAATTGATGTCGTTAACATGATGCCGCGGAATGAGCTCCTTCGGTTTCAGTCTGTCTTGTTGCTGGGTTCCTTCCCGGATCTCGGCCCTTTCTTCGACGAGTCATGAGGGGGTGTGCGTTCTGTGGGCGAGGCCTTAAGCTTGCTTACCGCGGGATTCTTTCGGGTGATGTCCTTCCGTGAAGTCCTTTTTTTTTCTGCCGTTGGCCTCTAGTTGTCCGTGTTTTCTGTTGTTCCCCGCCTTTTTTTTTGTTTGCGTGGGTTCGGCATCCCAGCGGCAGCCCGCCCCCGCCTTCGAGACTCCTGGTTTTTTTATCTCGCGGTTGCGTGGCAGGCCGTTTGCTCTCCGGTGCGTCTTCGTCTCACCCCGTGGAGTTCCTGCGAATTTCCCTGTCCGTTTTTGACTTTGTTCCGTCCTTATTCTGGGGGGCCCTATCACCGTATCCCCCCGGTAAGTACTCCCGTGACGTGTCTTTCCTGGCGGTCCTTTCTATAGCCGAGGACGTTCCGCCCGGACGGTGGGATTTTCTCCTGCCTGGTTCTCCTCTGATTTGACTGCTTTCGTTGCCGGGGTCTCTTTCGTCGATCGCGGTTTGACTTCGAATCCCCGACCGCCCTAACAAGCAGTTGATGACTTATGTAGGTGCACCTCCTTTTGACCCCCCCGGCGTACTTTGCATCTTCTACACTACCAGTTTTGTGTTTTCGAGTTGCCTTTGCCCCCGTTCATCTCCGGGTTTCCCACCCTCCGACTTCCCCTCACTATTGTTCGTTTTTTCTTCGCGGTATTCTCCGGCCGTCCCCCCTCGAGTTCCCACCGGTCCACGCTGCCAACCCCATGAAAGTAACCCTTCATCCTTTTTTCGACCATGGCTGGGCCCGCCATCGTACCCGCCCACTTGGCCTGCAATTCCTTAGAGGCTGTTGATGTTTTCCCTCCTTTAAGACTTCTTTTTTCGGACCGTCTTTCTGGGTTTCATTCTTGGCCCACTCACTAGGGACGTTCCCCCAGGGCCACTGTTTTTTGTAATTGCTATTCCCGAACCTTTGTGGAACCTAACGTATCGCTCCACGGGCCCTCCCCTCTATCTCAAACGACAGGCTAATCTTAGATGAAGGATGAGTTCCCCTTTTCCGCTGGCTTCCCCTAACTAACCGCCGGCGTTTCTGCCCCACCACTTGACCTTGAACTAGGTTTTTTAGGAAAACACGTTTCGCTCCAGCTCCCCGTCCGGACATCTTAAAAGCGAGCTCTCCCCCTCGTTCGTCCCTTTTCGGATACGACCACCCTTCCCCGGCTCTTTTCCTCCTCGTCATGGTATAGAGATAAGGCCGTCCCAGCAAATCCAGGAGATAGACCCTTGCTCGATTCCATCCCTTACCACCCCTGTGGCAGAAATCACTGGGCGTCATTTGAACCGAGGAAGCCCCACCCTCCGCAGCTTCCTAGACTACATCCAGAATTTCCCCGGACCACTGAGTCACCAGGATTTTATTCGTCACTTAACCGCAAAAGTTTCTAAACCCGTACAGCACGCTGCCGAAATTCTTAACCCCGGACACGTGGCTTCACCAGTTTTTTCTAACGAGGGAGAGCAGTCCCTAGATAGATATGCCCCGCCAGTCTTTCACCGCTTAACTCTGACTCGTTGCGTGGAAAGAGACATTTTTTTTGCCCACTTGCTTCTCTGCTTCCGCTCTTGTGACCACCGAAAGACCTTTTTGATCACTGTAGAGTTCCTTCTGGTTCCTACCAGTCCGTCTCTGACAGTTGATCCAAGTAACTTTCCCCCCCGAACTTGATCGGCCCTGCCACGTTTCCAGGCCCCTTCTGTGGCCCTTGCACTTTGCGTTCGGTCTTCCCCCCCCCCGCCCGCCCACAGCGGGCCCCCACTGATTCCATTCAAAGTCGTGTGTGTACGGGGACAATTGGGAGCCGATCCCTCGAGTGCCCCTCCTGTAGCCGGCTCTGGTGCGGCCAGAGAGTTGGATCTCTCCACACTAAAGGTGATACCCCGGTGGTCTTTCTTGGTCCGACATACCGGTTGAGTGTTGCCGGGACTAGCCCCTCTCCAGCGCCACGGCCGATCCCGGCGCTCGCCCACCCGATGCGACCCGGCGGGTCGGTTTTCGCTTTCTTCGTTTCTGAAACTTCCCTCTTCCACCTGTCCTGGCACACCGATACCTTACCCTTACCGGGTTGCCCCTTTCCGGCCAACACTCCCTCAGCATTGCCGGGATGGGATTCATCCTCATTTGCCGCCGCCGTACACCTCATTCCAATTTTCCTTTGTTGAAAGATCACTCGGGCTTCGTGGGACACCCTCCCCCCGGTCTTTTTCCAACGCGGCCATTCCTGTTTTATCACGTCTGGCCACCCTGTTCTGGCACCGATGAACAGGCCAAGTTTGGTCCCCCTCTTTAGCTGGCCGCTTTTACTCATTTCTCGATCGACAAAGGGATAGGATTCCTTCCAGGCCGAGCGTTATTCTGCTTCTCGGCTCGTTTTCCCGTATAAGAGATCCCAGAGATGCATTTACTCGTGCTCAGTCCTCTTCGCTCCCTCTTTCGGCGTGCTTCACCGCCGCCGGTTCGGAAATGTATTCCGGTTCTTCGGTTTTCCCTGGTTGACTTTTTCCCCCCCCTTCGAGGAGCTGCGAGGGGTCTGCGAGGCGTCCTCCTTTTTTTTAATATTTTCCGCGCTATGGCAAGAGTCGGTCCCAGCCGGGCCTTGGAGTGGCTTTGATGGCGCCCTAAGTCCTGCCTCTGCCGAGGTATTGTCCTCGTTGCCCGAGGTGCTCTCTCTTCAGCTACCCGCTTTCCGGGAGCCGTTTTTTGGCACCTCGCCCCCTTTCTTTTCTTCAGCCGTCGCCCGATAAGCTTTCTGAGTTGCGCCCGTTTAAAGTTTGTCGATCAACCGAAGATTTTCGTCCCTGATCATTTCGTGCGGTCTAGTGAGTTGAATCCCCCCGTATGACAAACTTTAGTTTTTTCCCCACCACTTTACATCACCGAGTTTCTTCCTTGCTGAGCCAGCGTCTTTTGACCCTTGAGTTTTTTTGCGAGGCCTCTCGCTGCATCTTTTCCCCGCCTGCCCGTGAAATTTGCCGCGATCTTTTTTTGATTAGTTTTGAAGCAACCTTTTGACGAGCCCCGCCGCCCCTGATCGCTCCTCGAAATCCGGATAGTGTATGCCTGTGCGTGTTCTTTTCTCGTCTTCGAGGTTATAATTTATTTTTCATGAGTGTGAGGGGCCCCCCCTTTGCGGCACCCTTCCCTGATAGCTCCAGAGCAATGAACACAAAAGAAAAGCTAGATCTATTTCGTCCGTCCGGCCCTTTTAATCTTTTTTGTTACCTTGAACTCTGATCTGTCCCGATTTCTTCACCAGCCATTCACCGTTCATGGTGGTGGATCCGTTCTTTTTTCCCCTCTCCGAGCTCTATTCAATATAGAGCTCTTGTAGCTCACCCCCTTCATACGTTGTTTGAGCTGCGTCCAATCGTGTTTCCCGCTCTACTTCTTCTCTTCTTCCGCCGCCTTGTTTTTTCCCGCTTCGCTCTCGGAGGAAAAGGTATGCTCTCATCACCATCATTCGATCCTTCCCTCGTCCCTGGTTCTGCCCTCTTTTTTTCAAAGTGGCCTTTCACCCCACTCGTCCTGACCAATGAACAAAGTCGAGCTTTTCTTATCAGGATGTCTTATGTGTCTCACGAGGGCTTCTGGTCGGGAGAAGTCCCTCTCGTGGGTAGAGGCTGCCCTTTTGCCTTCTTGAGGTTTTTCTCGGGGTTTTCCACTCCTTGAGGTTTCCTGGCATGTCATGTCTGAGAGTCAGATGACCCATTTGAGAAGCCGTTTTTGTCTTGATCTCTCCCCACACCGGATGCGTCGATGCTCGGTTCTCCCTCTTTTCCTCCTCTTTGCCCTTCCCCATCCAAAGCGTCTCTCCACGCCGTTTCCTCCCCCCCCTTTTTTGTTCCTTCCTTTCGCGGAGGTTTTAAATGGTATCTCCCCCCCGAGCACTCCCTCCCTCTCTTTTTTTGACTTTGCAGCCGTTTCGGTTTGTCATTCACGCTCAGTTTGTTGTCCTCCTGACCGTTATGGAGGTTCCTCTCCCTCCACCTAGCCTCCAGTCTTGCGTGTTTGCCGCCCTCCCCCCCCCCTCTTCGACAGTGTCACTCAGCGGTCTTTGCTCCTCGGTCCGTCTAGCTGTCTCCGGTGATCCTGTTTTTTCCTGATTTTATCTTGAAGGAAAGTTGCTCTGTTCCATTCTCGTTGTCTCTCTCTTCTTTTCTCCTCCTTTGTTCTCTAGATTTCCTTTTTTTTGTCGATCTTGTTTTCCTCGGCTCTTTTCCCACCTTGCCCTTTTTTTTCACGCTTATTTTTATAGTCCCCTTGATAACCGGGTTTATCTTCCTCCCTCTCCGTTCTCCGGTAGCACTTCTTGAGGTGGCCGCGATCTTCGTTTCGGCCCTCGCAAGAGATCGTTCGTCTCGTGGGGGGTGTGGGATGATCCCTGTCCCCTCTTCCTCCCAAACGCAGCCGTGATGGGATTGACCAGTCGAGCCCCTTCTGGTTTTTTTACGAGGGCGGCTCTTCGTGTCACCTGATCTTTCATTCCGCCGTGTACTTCTTGAGGGCTTGCGCACTTCGGGATGGCTTCATGGTTAGTTCACTCCTTTCGCTCTTATGGCAACTTTTAATTTAGTATACATCCCCCCTTTATTGGCTCCAACGCCCCCCACAGGGGGCGCCCCCGATCTCTCCCCGGAGGATCCCTTCAACCGGACCAAGGTTTTCCTTCTGTACCGACCGGCTTTGACCAGAACCCGGAGCTCCCTCGAGTCTTTGTATGACTTTTACCGAGGGTCCTCGCGGCTCGGTCACGATCATCCTTTGATCTCTTTCACAAGCTCGCACTTTGTTTATTGTACCGTGGGTCTCCAGAGTCTTTTGTGGTGTCTAGACCCCCGGTTTTCCTACTCTTCCGGGGCTTCGTGAGTGTCATGCCGTACGATCGGTGTTCTCGAGGCCTAACTGTTGTCCTCCCGGCGCGCGTTCCTAGTGGAGGGAAAAATGCTTCTTCCTCGGTCTCGATCCCCGTTCCCCCTAAGGCTCCTCTCAAGTGTAAGGGGTCTCCTAGGTATACTCTTATTTTTGATGAGATCCTTACTTCTCTTTCGTTTTTGGTCCCTGCCTCAGGAAAATCCCCCCCTTCATCGCGGGTGCTTGGCTGTACGCGAGCGTTCATTTGACAGATACTCGTTTTTACTGCGGCCCTCCGATAAGTCCTGACCGGCCGAGCGGGAGCTGTCTCTCTTTTATTGCTCCCCATTTCCGCGTCCTGCCTTGTTTCCCGCTCCCATTGACCATACCCCGCTCACCGACTATGGCAGATACCACGCTTCCTCCATATCCTTGAACATGGGGACTCGTTTCCTAGCGGTTCTTCCGGCTCTCCCGGTTCTGCTTGACGGCTGCACCAAGCTTGGTATGGTCCCCCCCTGTCTTTTGGCGAGTATGACTCGTTCTCTCTTCCCCTGCCTCGACATCCCGCCTCCTGCCCCCCTTTTTCTTAGGAAAGTTATCTCTCGAGGGTCGGTCCCCCTGGCCAATGGTTTCGGAGTGTACTTCGACCCTCAATTTCCGCTTTTTTGACTTTTTTGGTTTTTTACCACATCTTCGGATCGATATCCCGTGAACTTTGCTTCATGGTCTTTTTATCTTGCTACGTTATTCATCGGGCGCTTTGGTCTCCAGTTTCCGGGATTTTCTCCAGTCGAGAGTCCCCTCTTTCTCCTTTCTTTTCTCCCCCTTTCCTCTTTCCGCATTTTTAGGGCTGCCACAGACCCAACTCCAGGCCGGCGTCCCCTGCATCTTTACCCCTCTTTGCACCCTCATAGGGATTTCGGTAGAATCATCTAGACTCCTCCCTCTCTCCTTTCACCTCCCGCACACCTGCCTCCTGCGGTCCCGGTCCTGGTCCTAGATCGTTGACCTCCTCTTCGACGGCGTATTCCCTCTCTTGCCCTCTCCTCGGTCTTGCCCATTTTGCCGGATTCGGATGGCAGCGCCCGCTCCTTCTCCTCCTCCTCCCCCAGCGAAGAGTCCTCTTGGGCGTCCCGCGCCTGGGCGATTCCTTTCTCCCCCCCCGGCTGCCTCAGGTGTTCCTTGGCCTTCTTCTGGAATTTCTACGTGGACCAGCGTCGGTCACGCGTGCCTTCCAGACATGAGTTGGTCCTCCCAACCTTCTTCAATTTTTGACCACGCAGCGGCCCTTTCAGTTTTCCTGTGTAGGCTCTTTTTCAGATGCCGTGCATGCCCTGCGTCTTTTTTTTTTTCCCTCCTACCAAAGACTTTTTTTTGTACTTGTCGAGTTTGCCCTTTCCTGTGGTTACTGAAGCTGCGTGACAGTTCAGAACCACCATTGCCGGCTTCTTTCCATCTGTTGCTTTTTAGCTTGCTTTGCTCATTGCGCGTCAATTTCCCCCCTTCACCTCCCCTCTATGGTGTTGCTCCCACGAAGAGTCCACGGTGTAGTTTTTTTTACTGTTTTTCAGTCTCTCCACGGCTCCGCCTCCCCCTGCGACGGCTAGTAGTGTTTTTTCAGTACTTCGGTCGGAGGCTGCCGTTTTCCTCCCCACCTTTGTCATCATTTTGTTTTTTGGCGGATCGGTGTCCCGAAGTTAGCACCTTTTCTCCCCCCGCAGGGCCGTCCCCGTTGAGGTTCCGTTCGGGTCGTCTCGGGTCGATGACTTTTCGCTGTTTATCCCCACTTGCCCTCTCCTTCTCGGCTTTCGTTTCTTTTTGCGCCGCGAGTAATTCCCTTTTCAGTTTTGTTTTCCCACGACCCTTCGTTTCAACCCGGGTCCCTACTGGCGGCTTCGGCTGATAGTTCCTTCTCTCCTGTCTCCTCTTTTTGAATGCCGGCCGGTCTTTAAGTTCGGATTGCTGACCTTTGGAGAAATGTGTTTCTTGCGGGGCCCCGTCCTCCCTTCGGTGCTGCGGCCTTGTTTTTTTCCCTCTGGATGTTCTTTGTGCTGGACCTCTGTTGTTGTGTCCGTTTTGTCGTCTTTCCTCCCTTCTCTGCCCATGCTTCTTTGTTGAACTACTTCTATCGCCTTCTTTTTTTTCGGTTCCGTCAGTATCTAAGAACCAAGTAGACGAGGCTTGACTCGTTGCCCTTTTCTTTGCGCCTGCTGCTGGAGCCCGTTTCAGGATTCGCTTTTTTTTTGATGTCGCTTTGAACTTTTTCGCGTCTGGTGCTTCCTTTTTTCCTCATGTTTTCCATTGTTTCCCTGTTTTCTCCCCGCCGGCGGCGTTTTGGGAGGCGGGCTGTATCGGAAGGCCCGTGTCAGTAGCCGCCGGATGCTTTCCGTTTTTTTCAGGCCGTTTGGGAGCGATCGGGCCGGTGTCGAGCCACGGTGTAGGGCCTTCGCGACGGTCCCGCCCGTTTCCCTGTTTGCTTTTTTTATCCCTGGTTATGCGGGTGTGGCCCGTTTGTCCCCCCCTCCGCCCTTTCCGTCCTTCCTTCCGTTTCTCTTTCGGCCAGCCGTGCCTCGCACGATTGATTTTTGCCGCCCGGGCTTTTCTTCCGAGTCGCGTGGTTCTCGATGAATGGGTTAGCTTCTTTTCTTCTTCGTGCATTTTTTCCCTCTTTCCCGGTACGCGAAGACCGCCCTCATCCGCGAACACTACTTTGTTTGAAGTCGGCTGTTTCCCCTGCTATTCCGTGGCAAAGTTTCCTTTTTTTTGCCTCCTCCCCTTTTTTTTTTTGTTAGAGAGGCTTAAGTGCACACGGCAATATCCGTTGTTGGGACAACGAATGTGTGCTTCAGCAAATTCTTTTTTCGCGGGTCTCTTCTGCTTTATCTTCGAACTGACTTTCCCTTATCTTAACCTTCAATTAACTGAACGATAACCCCTTCTGAGTGAAAGTTTGTTGCGACATCGCTCTTCCCTTTCCGGCCCAACATAAGTAACTTTTGATTAGGATTATGTATGGCTGCGCCCCTTGTCTTTCCTCTTCCCCAGTTTTTCTCTTCGTTGTATCTCGTGCACCCCCCCCCCCTCATCCAGGACGTCACGCCGTTTTCCCCTTCGGTAACTTTTGAATTAGAGATGACCTTCCCGTGGTGTCCCTTCTACCGCAACCTCCTCCTCCCCTTCTTCCAGCTCACGGCTCCAAGTGTGGATACGGCTTGAGCTTTCATGCGGCGGTGTCCTGCCGTTGCCTCTCCCCGCACCCATAGACGGCGGGAAAACTGAACCCTGTTCACGCGGTCTTCCCCCCCACCTATTCTCGCACCGAGTTACTTCAAGGACACATCCCATCACCTCCCGCTCCCTGCAGGTTCAGGACTCCTCCTTCGGAATCGCACCTCTGGCTTTTCCGTCATTTGTCTCCTAGCTCTCCTTTTTCACCCCGCCCTCATTCGATATTCGGATCGCTCTCCTTTAAATGGGCATCATCCCGGTCTTCCCCATTCCCTCCCGTTACGCAACTCATTTATCCTCTCCCTTACCCAGATCCCTCCCTTCCCTTTGACTCCTTCTACTTTCTGTAAAAGCCGAAAACGGCTTCATCTTCAGCCCATCTCGACCGGACGCTCTGACCCTTTGCTTTTCCCTGAGATACGAGGTTCTCGCCGTTGCGATCTTTGCCTCGGTTTGGAGTCTTTGTTGGGTTCCCCTTCTTGTCCCGCTGCCGCCTTTTTTTTTCCATCGACAGGTCTTTTCTGAAGCTTCTTTCCCTACCCCGACAGGCCCCCCTCTCACGTCTTTCGGGCGGGCCGGGTTAGTTTGTTAGACCAGCCCTTTTTTTGCTGCACCGACCTCTCCCCCCAGGCCGCGGCCCGCCACGGTTTTTCCAGGCCTGCTTCTTCAGGGTCTGTCTTCGGTAACATCTCCACCGACGCCCCCTTCTAAGTTGTGGTGTTTCCATTTTTTTCCTATTTCCGTGCCCTCTCGATCCGGCCCCCTGTGGTCGGCAGATTTGGCGATTCTGACCCTCGGACTACACCGTTTTTTCCTTCGTTCCTCCCACATACATTTTATTGTGCCGGTCCTTCGGCTAGCGAACCTTGCCTAAAGGTTTTTTGGATCTCCCCCTGCCGAGGAGCCTGCTGGTCTTTTTGACTTCACCTTTCTCCAAAGACCGGGCCCCCCGTTACCTCCCCCAGAGGTGTAGATACACGACAAACCTCCCCCCTCCCGGCCTCTTTTCTTTCCGTCCAAGTTTCATCCCCCCTTTCTGGACAGAGGCGTTTCCCTACCCGTCGTTCTTGTTTACCCTACCGTTAGGCAACGCTTGACATCGCGATTCACGATGGCCTTTTTTTTCGGCATCGAGCCCTAGGTTCCCACGTTGTCCCTGCTCGCCGTTGTGGTTTGTGGGTCTCCTCCCTGGGGCTTTCGGATTCCAAGGCCATCTCGACTGTCCTTTCTTCTTCCAGATCTTTCGTTTCCTCCGTTCCCTACCTCCCAGAGTGTGTCTCCTTTTGATTAGGCCCGAATTTACGACGATGCTTTCTTCCTCTGTTTCAGGACCTTTCCTTTATGAGTCCTTGAGTAGAGTGTATGTTTCCCTCGCATTCGAGGCGCGCTATGCGCTTCCTTCTGTCCTCTTTCCTATTCTGTCCCCGGGAAATATGGCGGTCTCCTGGGTCCCTTTGTCTGGTCGGGCGGCGCCCTCATTCCCCGCTGCCGCTTTTTTCCTTCTTGGCTCATCTTGCGACAGATCCGCAGGTTCTCCCGTGTGTTTGAGGAACCACATCTCTCTCCTTTTACGTACCTCCAGCGACGATTTTTTTTTGCTCCCCCTTTTCTGCTCTCTTCCCTATCTGTTTTTCACTGCCGTTCGCGTTATGATGTCCTCCTCACATACCTTCACCCTTCGTGGGGCCCCTCCGAGGGTCTGTTCAATGCATGCTTTGCCGGTATTTGCTTCCTGAGTTTTTCAGCGGCCTCGATAGGGAAGCATCTTTTTTCTCGCGCCCGTCTTTTTTTTGTCCCCCTCTCTCTTGTTTTTGCAGTCGAGCCTTCACCTTTCATCTCCCCCCCCACTCCCCGCCCTCTCTCTCTTCACAGCCCGTTATAGGAGCGTCTTTGTGTAGAGTACCCCCTCTCTGAGTTTCGAGTTTTTCATTCGGGGGTCCCCCCCCTCTTCCTCCTTCAACGGTCGAGATAACCCCGTCCTGGAACCCGACTACCTCTTTCGACTCGTCCGCATTTTTGATCGGCTGCTGCGCGAGTTTTGTCCCTCCCTCTCCGGGCGGTACCTCCCCCCACAAGTCACCGTCTATGGTGGGTCATTTCCGGAGGCGTTGCCCCGAGTCTGCCGATTATCGCCTCTTGATTTTCCCGTGTCCCCCGACCCGTGTCTGCCGAGTTCGTGGTTGGGCACGTGTGCGCGGCAGCTTCGTTTGAGTTATCCGTGGCTCACGCGGCGCGTCGCGGTCTATTAGGCCTCTTTTCACGTTTTTTGCTCTTGACTCGTTCCGGTTTGCCTCCGCGATCTTCCACTTGGTCTTGTGTGGGTTTGTTTGCTTTCACCTAGAGGATTTCGATTGCCAATTTGTCTCCGTCTGTGCTTGAGTGAGTAGAGTTGTTGTTCTCCCGCTTGTGTCTTCCGCTGCTTCCCTTCCCCTTTCTCTTCGGGTTGTTTTGGCCCTTGTTTCCTCCCTTTTTAGCTCCTTCTGGTGATGTTTGGCGTTCGCCCCTTTTGGTCCGCTGGCATTATTGCTCTCTTCCTAGCGTTGGTCAGTGTGTTACTGCCGGG
>Ga0179593_1512174_pt1 | contig 15929 bp, 26 predicted proteins | sample CZODoug2_1_08_16_FD_185931 | JGI IMG/M metagenome (GOLD analysis project Ga0179593, IMG submission 185931) | Vadose zone soil fungal communities from Angelo Coast Range Reserve, California, USA - CZODoug2_1_08_16fungal (PacBio error correction) | ecosystem: Environmental > Terrestrial > Soil >... | reverse complement strand
CGGATCTGATATGGGCACATCTGGGCGCCCTTTTTCCCTAGGAACGTCCCCCTTGAGTTATCCCCTCTGTCCTCCTCCTCCTTGAGAGGAGGATACCCGAAATGGGACAGGCAAAGTTTGGACGGGTTCCCCCTTTTTCCTTCGAGCCAGTCTTGTTGAAAAAAGCCTGAAAACTTTCCTCCTCCCCTTTGGGATGATCGGTAATCTTTCTTCTTGACCAAGACGGTATTTTTCCAGGGAAGTCCATCTACCCTATTGAAAGCAGATAGCTGATTACTGCCACGATGGACCTGCCCATGCGTTATTAGAAAGGAACCCAATTGGTTTCGTCTAAGTCAGAAGTTCAAGCGATTCCTCCCCTTCTTCATCTCAGTTGCAAACTTTCCTTCGTTTTTTTTGGTGGTGCTTTCCTCTCAGCCTGTCATCAGCGAGGTTTGTCTTCCCTTGCAGCCGGAGGCAATCACCCCCCTTTTTCCCGCCACTCCCATTTTTTCTTCAACTGTGGCCATTTCTCTTCCTGGGGCCCGGGTATTTTTTTGCGACGCGTTCTACCTGAGAAATTCTCTCCCGCTCCTTCATCTGTCTTGTCAATGATTTAGCTCCATTCCCTTCTTCCACTTCCTCCGCCGGACGCAAGTGTTCACAGATCCACCACCCACGGATAGTTATATGGTACAGGCTGTCAGGAAGTTCCCTGTCTTTAATGAGCTTGAAAAGAAACAAGGACTTCGCCGCATGACGTAGCGTAGCGTCCCCCCCCCCTCTTTCATCGACGTTTTCCCTGCGGGTTCCAGGGATACTACAATCCTTCTCCCCTCTTTACTTTTTTTGCATCAAGATGAGTTTCCACACATTTTTCACCTTTGAGCTGGTTCCCTGACCTCCGCCCCCTCCTTCCATCTGATGTGACCAGACCACAACCGGATTCCTTTCGCCTCTTCTTTCTCCATGTAGCCATCCCAATCTGCATATACTCTTTGGAGCTGCGTCAGGACGCGGTGTCTGTCTGCTTTTTTTTACCTCTTTCGGACTATGTTTTTCTTCATAAGGATCAAGGATTTCCCACCGTCCTCTATCTCATGTGACTTCCCTTCCCCCGGGACTCGTTCCCGTTTCCTTTCTTTTTCTTTCTTTGGAGCACGTACATGTACTATGGTGCTGGCAATACCCCCAGTTTTTCTCCCCCACCCCCCCCCCTGAAGGGAACAAGACAATTGGAGACCCTTTTAGAGTGTTAACCGGTCTCGACTTCCTCGGCACGTTGCCCCGCCCTCAGTCTTCTCTTTTTTCGGATATGTTCTCTGACAGAACTCCATCTATCTTCTTGAGCCTCCCTCCCAAAACTTTTTTGAAGATAAAGGCATAAGTTTCTGAATCACGGTGTCTCCTCCTCCTCTTTTTTCCCCCCCCCTTCTTTTTACGAGAACCCTCCAGAACAGGTCATGTGGTAAACTTTTCCAGTGCTACACAAAAGTAAGGGCAATCTCAAAAATGTATAGGTTCCCCTTCATCCTTTAGTTACACCCGCCGAGGGTCCCCCTTTACTTTTGACGCAATGGTGCTTCAAAATTTCCCACCTAAGTCCATGGAACGTTTTTTTATTGTGATCCGAAGAGGCTCCCAATTTTTCACCCCTTCCCCGGCCCCCCTCATTTCATTGGCGATAAGTGAATAGGAAAGGATAATCTTTGATCTTCTCCCCGCCTTTTTTGTATTAATGGGTTACACCGTTACCTTTTCCTTTCCCTTTTCTTCAAGTGTCAGCACCTTCCTCCAGAAGGCCGCCTGACCTTTCCCCCGGTCCCTTAAATGGACACTCGTTCAAAGCCGTTGCTGAACACGAAGCCCCTCTCCCCTCCCAACAAATAAGGCTTTTCTTTCCCATTTTGATTAGCGAAACTCTTTCATTTTCTTTTCCTTTTCCCTCCATCATTACCATGATAGACTTGACCCCCCCTTATTCCTGAAAACAGTTTTACCTTTGGACCTCTTCTTGACTAGAGAGGTTTTTTTTACGCATCAAACATGTCAGTTTTTCTTTTCTTGTTTTACCTCCGGCCTGAACCCCCCTTATATTATTTTTCCTACGGGAGAGATTTCTCAGAAAAGCCTAACTACCATTTCTTTTCTTCTTGAGTACAGCTTTTTAAGATAGATTGCCCCCCCATTCGAGTTTCAGTTCGCGGTCACTTTTCCTCGGAACAGTTCCAAGCCGCTGTCGTCGGGGAGCCCTTTAAAAAGAGAATCCCGCTTGGGCCTTTTTTGATTTTCTATGAATTGTTTCTTTCAACGGCGTGCCCTCGTGTAAATATTTTTCCCCAAATTTTGCCTGTTGGTAAATTTGCGGCCCTCCAGTCCATTTTCTTTTTTTCCGCGGACCTTTGCCCCTTAAAATTTACTGATTTACCGGTTGAAACACCATGATACAAGCGGTTCCCCGTGGCCCCTCACCTTTAAACGTCAGATTTAGACAATGAACCAACCCCCCCACCAAACAAAAAAAAAACCCCCACAACCCATGGTGTCGGCTTTTTTCCCCTTGAAGTCAACCGTTTTCGGAGCGCTCCTCACGGGCATCAAAAAGGCTCCTGTTTTTTTTCCTTCCCAGCTTTGTCGATCGGAATGACCCTCGGATCATTGACCTTTGTAACGAATGGTGCCCTAAAATTTCCCTTTTTTGAAGTGTGATTACGTTTGTGCAGTCTTTTTTTCCCGCCTCCGGCCTGTTCTGTTTGAGCTCTAACGGCAGCCGGACGAGATGGAAGCGGGCGATTCCTCACATGACGTAAACGACGTTGAGAAAGGAGAATTGATATACTCAAGATTTGCGTATCGCTATGCACAGCTGGCGGCTTTTCCCCCCTTTAACCGAGATACTTGAAACCGTACAGCTTGCTTGAAGGACCGGACTTCCTATTGGTGGACCCCCCTCTCAGTAAAGACGATTTCCCCCCGTTTCTTTCCACCCATTTTTCGCTGAGTCTGACCTCCCGCCCGCCGACGCGACCGTGATAAACGACCTCCAACGCAACACCAAAATAGGCATCCTCCCGCATGTCCTTCCCGCTAGGAACCCCAAAACCAACCCCCACCCCCCAAAAACCCCAAACACCCCCCCCCAAAACCCCCAACCACCCCCACCCCCCAAAAACCCCACCCACCACCCAAAAACCAACCCAAAAACCACAACCCCCCAAAAACCCCGTCCTTTTTTCTGCGATACGTTGTTCCTTTTTTTGTCTTTTGATTCTGTATTTTTTTTTTTTTTTTGTATTATGATGTTAAAAAACATAGCCTTTAGGATTGACGCCCCTCTCACAACCCTCGTATAAACGCTGCCCAATCTATGTCATCATATTCCCGTTTTTTCGCTTCTCCCTTTATTCGGCGTTGGATTTTTTGAAAATTTAGCCCAGCCCCTCTTGAGAAGGAGCTCCTTTTTTTCCTCTTTATGTGAGATATGTTTCTCGGTCCCCCTGTTTCCCCCCACCGGCCAAGTCAGCGTGATGGTCGAAAAAAATTCCGAAGGAGCATTTTATCCGCTGTTCCCCCTCCCTTTCCAGACTTTTCCCCTCTTTTCGCAATTGCCCTCCTCCTCTTTCCGCATCTCTGTTTTTCTTTTTTCCGCCGCTCGTTAAGAGGAAACTTTCGCCCCTTTGATCACTTCTTCCCGCTCCCGCGAATCCGTTGGTAGTCCATCTCCCCTCCGCGGCGTTTTTTTTCTTGAATTACCTTTCAATTCTTTCTTGTTCGCGCTTTTTTTTTTCGGGTCGCTCCCTCTCCTCTTGCGATAATTCCTAGTCAATCGTCTCCAGATATCCGCTTGGTGCCCCCTCATTCGACGTATTCCTCCCCCCTCCAACCGTTAACGAAGGAATTTACCCTGATATGCCAGCCCCCCCCTCTCTGGACCCTTCCCCTATAAGTTCCACCCACCCCACCGAGACTTTGTTGCACCCTGGACAGTAGGCCTTTCCTGTTGCGACGAGGATCGGCCGACGAGTGTGAAGAGGAAAAAGTGGATGGAGAACGTCAAACGGCGTCGAGCCACGAGAGAGCTCAAGTTAAGGACGCAGCTGCTCCCGATCTTTAGCTTATGATTCCCCCTTTGTAACTCTTTCTTTTTCTTGACGAACTCTTACCCCCGCACGAAATCCCCAAAGGGCGGCTGATTTCATCTTTCATCGGCTTTGTCTCTCGCACATATGTGCTCCCCAGACAAGATCCTGGTTCCTGTTTACCATTTCTCGGGTATATTCTCTTTCTTTCTCCTCCGTGTTGTTGTTTTTATATCCCTCCCCATTTGGACTTCGTATTTTTCTCTTTTTTTACGAGCCCCCCACAGATCTTTCGAGCGATCAGTATGGAGTCTTTGCCAACTTCTCCTCTTTTTAACTTTGGCTATTTTCTCTCCCTTCCTATCTTATTTTGCTATTAATCCGGCTAGGGGAAAACCTGAAGGCTCAACTTTCTCCCTGACCCCAGCCCCTCGCATTCACGCATAAGTTACTGGATCTTTTGTCGAATTCAAAGGCTTCGATATAGTCCCTTTTTTTTTTCTTCCTTCCGCAGACCCCTCGGCGGAGACTACGACTCCCACGACTCCCGTACAGTTGAAACTCGTTTTGTGGTTTGAAACGTCCAGCGCTTGTCCTGAATGCATAGCGAACCCCCTTTCGAGCCCCCAGTTTAACCTGCTTATGGGAGAATTTCGGCGTTTCCAATTTGTTGCCATTTCTCCTTCCTGGTTCTTCGGTATCTGCTTTCTACACTCCTCAGGAAATTCTCTCCCGCTCTGAGAGTTTTCCCATTCCCACTTAGCGACCACCAGTATGGAATGAACCCTCTCCTCGCCTTTCTCAACCTGTCCTCTTTCCCCCCGGATTTAGAACTGGGCCGGCGATCTTTCACCGGAGCTGTTTCTTTTGAAACCTAAGGTATGGGTTTTTTTTTGTCCCTGAACATCTTCCCTCTGCGGTTAAAAGAGGCCAGGGCCTTTGATTTTTCATGCTTACATCTTCTTTTTTTCTCACTTGCTAAATAGAGTACTTTTTGGTAAATAAAGGTTCGTCTCAATTTTGCCGGTTTGAGACCCTTTTTAAGACTCCTTGAGCCCCCCCAGTATATGGTCCCCCCCCGGAATCAGTGCGAACCCAGAATGATTATACCTGCCTTTTCCTTCCCCCACTTTTCTTCTCTAACGGATAAGAGAGCCTCCTTTTCTTCCTTTTGTGCTGTTTTTTCGTTCCTCTGTTGTAGGAGGTGTTGAGAGGTCGCCCCGAGGGACATGTGATGACCAAACTCACTTACCCCGGAGATACCTCTTTCATTGAAGCTTTATGGCGGGTCTCCGGCCCCCTTTTTCCTTGTTTAACGAATCCGTTTTTGTTATGTTCTGTCTTTGGGCTCTCCTTCTTTTATTTCTTTTGAGCTACTCGACCAGTTTTTTCCCCCGGGACAGCCCGAACGATCCCGGGCTTCTTTGATTCAAAAGAGGAAGCAGTTCCCTTTATCCCCGACCTGCATCTTCTCTCTTTTCCCTTCTCTCCTCTTGACGGCACTCCCTCTTGTTCGATCTGGTCGCGGGCTTAGCAAATCGGGCTGTCCCTCACTTCTCAGGGACTGATGAAAACTTTTTTACCTCATGTGCGAACGATCTCTTCCCGCTCTTCGTCGTTTCTGCCCCTTGCATGCGTCCTTTCGGGAACTCAGTTTTTTTACACAATTTAATGCACCTTTTTCCACTGCCTTGATCTTCAATTTTTGTTTTGCAGCCTCCTCTTGTCCATGGATGGTTCATTCGTTGTCCTTCCCGATAGGCCATGGTTCTGGTGAAGCAAAAATACTCTTACGCAAATTTTGATGGTCCCGGGCGGTCTTGCGCTCCGTGCGCTCCTTCCCCCCCCCCGGCCCCACCTCTTTTTCCCCCTTGCGGATCCCGGACCTTTTCGTAATTCTGATGTATCCAGGAATTTTTTATTCTGTTTTTTTCAACCGTTACATTTTAATTTCTTTACCTGCGCCGAAGTTCTGCTCCTTCCTTCCGCCCCCCCCCCCGGTCAACGTATGTAACTTTTTTTTAAAGCCGTGCGGCGTTGGACAACCCCCTTATGAGACTATTACCAGACGCCGCCTCCCCCTCTCTCCCCTCCCCTCCCCTCCACCCCTCTCCCCACTTTCCCAACCTCTCCACTCCCCTTTCCCCCCCTCAGACACCCATTCTCTCCCTCCTCTCTCTTTCTCCCCCCGCCCCCCACCCTCTACATCTCCCTTTCCTCCCGTCCCGCCCTGCCTCTACCCCCCTCAGTCCCGCTCCCTAGCCCCTCTTCTCCCCAGTTCCATCCAAGCCACTCCATCCTCCCACCCCTCACAATACTACCCACTCATATTACTTATCTCTGCACTAGCCACCCTCTTTCCCCTCTCTTTCCCTTCCACCCCCCCCCCCCTATCTCCCCACTTTCCGGCCCCCCTCCTTCGTCTCCCCCCACCTCCTCTTCCCGCCCCCACCTCTTTCCCCCCCCCCCCGCTCTCACCTCCTCCCTTCGCCCTGCCCCCCCGCCCCCTCCTTCCCCCATACGGCAGCTGCCCGCCCCTCCCCGTTTCCCCCTCCCCTTTCCCCTACCCCCTTCCTCCTCCCCTCCATCCTCCCGCCACCTACCCCCCTTCCCCCCCCACTTCTCACACATCCTCTCCCCCCTCCCCCCCCCCCCCCCTCCCCCAACCATTAAGTCCTCCTCCCCTCCCCCTCCACCCGCCCTTGCCGCCCCCACCCCCCCCCGAGCTGCCCTATCCCTCCCCCGCTCCCCCTCTTCGCGTCTCCCCCCTCCCATAACGCGATCCGTTCTCCCCAACTCCCACGAATCTCCGTACCTTCTCCTCCTCCTTAACTTAACGTCCCACTCTCACCCTTCCCCCCCCCCCTACCACCTCCTCCTTTTTTTCCACTTCCCCCCTCCACCCACCTACCTTCCCTCTCCCCCCTCCCCCCCTCTACCTCCTCTCCCCCAGATTCCCCCCTCCACGCCACCCCCCCTCCCGACCCTTTCATCCCTCGAACAGCCCTTACCCCTCGTCATCCTTCGTGCGCCCCCCCCTCCCTCACCCCTACGTCCCCGCCTCCTCACTACCCCCCACCTCACTTAATAAGCCCCCCCTTACCCCCGCTTCCCCCCCCTCCCCGCCTTCTAGCTCACCCCGCCTCTCTTTTTGCTTCTCATCATTACACCCTCTCCTCCCACCCTTCCCCCCCTCCTCCTCCCCCCCCCTCCCTCCCCCCTTTTCCCAGTTAATACTCACTGCTCCCCCGACCCACCACCCCCCACCCCTTACCATTACGGCCCCCCCCCCCCATACCCCCCTACCCTCCCCCCACGTACTCGCCGACTCCCCTCCCCCTCGCACGCACCACCCCTTCTCGCCCCCCTCTCCCTGGCACCCCTGGTCTGTCAACTCCGTCCCCCCCCCCTCCTACCTCACACACCTCCTTACCCCTTCCCCATTCACGCTTCCTCGTTCTTTTGTAGTCTCTACCCCCTCTCCCCCTCCCCACACTTCGCAGACATCCCCGTCCCCACCCCCCCCCCCACTCCCCCTCCCGCATCCCCACATACTCCCTCCATACCCACCTCTCCTCCTCCCCCGCCCCTGTCCGTCTCTCATCTTTCGCAAACCTCTATCCATCAGCATAGCTCCTCACGCCTCTGGCTCCCCCCCCCTCCCTCTCCCCCGCCCCCCGCCCCCCCCTCAGACTCTCCCTTGTCCCCTCCGCCCCCCCCCCTCTCCCCTTCTTCCTCTCGCCCCCTCGCCCCCTACCCCCCTCTCCATATTTACCCTCACCACCTCCTCCTCCATACCTCCCCCCTCCCTCCACCCCCCATCTTCCCCCCCCCCCCTTTCCCACCCGCCTTTACCGCCCTACCCCCCTCAAGCCATCACCCCCTCCTCTTACCCTCTCCCCCCCACCCGCCCGGCCTCCATGTACTGCGTCCCTCCCCTTCTCCTTCTCTTCCCCCCCCTACACCTTCCTCACTGCCCCCCTCTCCACCCCCCCTTACTCACCCCCCTCCCCCCTCCCCCACGTGCTCGCACCCCCCTCTTCATCCATTCATCCCCTTTCCCCACCGCACCTCCTTTAGACTCCCCCCCGACACCTCTCCTCCGTATGACCCCTCCTCTCCCTCTAGCCCCCGCTCTATTTCACCGCCCTCCCTTCCACCGTTCTACCACCCCCATTCACCTTTACCTCCCCCCTCCGCCTATCCCCTACGACCGCTTCCCCTCCCGCCCTTCCCTCTTCACCCCCCTCCCCCACCCCCCCCGCTTACCCATCTTCTCACTAACCCCGCCGCCTTCACCTTCACCTTCCCCCCCAACCTGACCCCCAGTAGCCCCTAATCCCCCCCCCTCCCCACCTATCACTACCCCCCCTCCCCCCCTCCCTCTCCCACCCCCTGACCGCCCCCCTCCAATCGCCACTTCGAGCCCCCCTCTCTGCCACCCTCCCCCCCCTCCCCGTCTAACCCTCTCCCCCACCTCCCCTGGCCCTAATCGCTCCCTGGCCTCCTCTCGTCTCTCTCGTTCTACCCCCTCTCCCTCCACCCTTTTCCCCAACTCAACTATCCGTTTTCCTGACTGCCCACCCGCGTCGCCACCTCCCTTTCCCCACGGCGTTCCTCCCCCCCCGTTTCCTCCCCTTCCCCCTCCTACTTTCCCACACTATCACCCACTCCCACCCACGCTCACCCTCCTCCCCCGGTTCCGCCTCACCCCTGGCCCTAACCCTCCCCCCCCCTCCCCCCCTACTGTTCGTCAACACGCCCCTCCCCGCCCCTACCCACCCCTCCCCACCACCCCCCTCTCATCCCCCCTCCCTCTCCCCGCTCTCAAGCTCCTCCCCCCTCCCCCTCCTCCCACCCCCATCCTATGCCAAGTCCCCCCCCCCTCGGCCCCCTCTCGGGATCCCCCCCCACCCCCTCCTCCTCCCCCCCCCTCCCCCTCCCTCCCCACTATTCCAGAGTCTTCTCACCCTCCCCAACCGCAATCACTCTGTCTCTACGAAAATCACCCCTCCCGGCTCCCCCTACACCCCCACCCGCTTCTTCTCACCCCCGCACCGGCCCCACATCCCCCCGCTTTTCCCCTCAGCCCCCCCTCTGTCACTCCTAACCTGTCCCATTGTCCCCTTCCTATTCCCTTTTGCTCCTCCCCCTCCCCCCCTTTTTACGCCGCAGCCCCACCTCTTTCCCAATGCCCCTCCCGCTCCCCCGCCTCCTCTCGGCCCGCTCCTCCCCCCCTCCTTCCCCCCCCCTATTTTCTCCCCCCCCCTTCCTCCTCTGGCCATCCCCCCCCCCCCGCTCGCTACACCATGTTATTCTTCCCCACCCCCTCCCCAACCGTCAACCCACCACGATACCTCCCCCTTACCCCGCCCTTTCACCCCCTCCGGCACCCTCCCTCCCACTCTACTACATACAGCTCCGCCCATCTCCGTTTCCCAAAGGTTTAACCTCGCACCCCCCCCCCCCCCCCCCGTCCCCAACCCCCCCCCCCCCCCAACCCCCGCCCCCACTGACCACTCCCCCGCCCCCACCCCCCCCCCCCCCAGCCCACCCCCCCCCCCCACCCCCCCACCCGCCCCCAACCACACCCCCCCCGTTAGCCGCCCCACCCCCCTGACCCCCCCCCCCCCCCCCCCCCCCCTGGTTGTCTCCCCCGTACAAGATCACTCCCCCCTGTCGATTCCGCCCCCCCCCCCCCTGTGTGTGTGTTTGTTGGTTTTGCCAAGTCACTGATTTTCCTGTCACTCTCCGGAATGCTTTCGTTCCTTGGATCCCCCAATTCCACCGTCCTTTCTTGGAAGAGATATAACACCGATCCTCGGATTTTTTCGGGAGTTCCTTTCTCGTGATGCTTAACCTCCCTCAAGGCGTCCCTTCTTTATCGGTCAACTTTCCTGGTCAGAGGACGGCGTCGCGCCTTTTCGGCCGGACACGGTGTCCGGTCACAGGAAAAGGAGGGTCAAACAACCCCCTTCCCTACCAACCCCTGAGTGAGTTTCCGCCCTAATTACCCTGTCCTATTCTCTCCTCACTCCCTGCTGTTTGATGGTTTCCCACCTTTTTCAAAGGAGAAGTCGTAGGAGCGCAATCCTACTTTGCCAATCACCCCTTCTAGTCTTCCTTCGCCCCCACCGGGAGTTTTCTCCCCATCCTTTTGTTTCCCGGCATGACCCCCCCTCTGCAGTTCCCACTTTTTTTCCTCTGCTTTACAGTGTTGCCATTTTAAAATTTCGACCTTTTAATATGCCCCGTTTGTGCTAAGGGTTAACGACACTTCCTCCTGTTTTGTCACGGCTTTCTTTCTTCCACGTATCTCCGTCGCTTGTTCAGCAGATTGCCACTAAACGACCTAAGGTCATAGAGATTTTTGCTAGCCCTTTCTTTCCTGAAAGCTGACAGAGCCTGGGACTGTCCCCCCGTAACAGATAACGGACTTCTCTTCGCTTTGGGGCCCCTGAGGGAAGTGCTTGCATCTTGTGGACCCCCCTAATCATTTTTTCTCAAGCTTTCTATGCGTCCTTCTTGGTTCATCCAGCGAGTCTTTCTTAAAGTAAGAGATTCCCGGCAAAAACCAGAAACCCGAAAACCCCCCTTATTCGTCCCCCGAAGGCCTTGCCGGTTGCCCCCGCCATCCGACCAAGTCTTCACTGAGCGAGGTTACGCTTTTCGACTCTTCTGTGCCCCTAACCGTTCTTTTTTTGCCACCCCATATTTTGTGCGCCCCACCAACAACAGTTAATGCCAACCGCGGAGCCTCAGACCTCGGTCTTTTCGATTTATTACTGTGACAATGTTTCTCATTTCCTTTGCTCCTTTTTGGTCAGATGGGGGAGCCGATTTACCACTATCTGTGCTTTTTCTTCTTCCCCTTCTCACCAACCTCCCTTGGAAGTCCAGTGATGGAGTCAAAAAGGAATCTCTTTTTTTTTTTTTTGTATTGCTCAGAGTCGATGGAAACCCCCTCCCCGGTTCCCCTCCGGAGGCTGGACTTGCCCTCCTCCTCTTCTCTCTTTCTGATTACTTCTTCCCCCCTTTTCCGCAGCCTTAGGGAAGAGGAAAAATCGCATTGCTCCCTTCTGCCCCTCCTTTCCCCAACGCTCTCGTTCCCTTAATCTCCAACCCCCCCCTTAGTTTTTTCTTGAAGTGCACTCATGAAATTTCCCCCTGGTGGTATCTCTTTGTCATAGCTTCTCAGTCGCGGGAGATGAACCTTAGAGAGGTAGTCAAGACTTACGAAGATATCCCCCTCGGGCATCCAGGGCCCCATTGATCCATCCCGATCCGAGCGGCTCGCTCGCATGCATGAGACTATGCCTCCTAGCCCCCTCGCTGGACGCCGCTGCTTTTGTGTGCGCCCTCCCCCCAAAACTCTCCTTTTTTGCAACTGCCGTATTGTAAGGTTCGTTCCGCCAGGTGATTGACGAAAATTTTCTGTCTTTTTTCAATGTGAAGTCGCCCGGCCTTAAGAAGTAGACGTAATTTTCAGCAGACTTTTCCAACTTTTTTGCGTTTTTTTGGTTACCCTCCGTCTTTTTTTTTTTCCACACTACACCCCCCCCCCCCCAGCTCCGCGGAAAGAAAGGCTCCCTAAGGAGTTCTGCTGCTTTTATGCAAGAGGGGCAATCCTCTTGAGTGACCCCCATAGGGGCCGAACGTTTCACACCTAAGATCCTTTGTTCATATCTGCTTTTTCGACTACTTTGAGAGATCTCACTCTCAATGCGGCCCCCCTTTCTTCTTTAAGGGCGTTAACTCTGGTTTTTCGAGTCCTAGTTTTTTTAGTCCCACCCTCTCAAAAATTTTTCTACTCCCTTTTTTGGCTGAGGGTTCTCCTTTGTCCCCTCTTAGTGCCCTTTTTTCCCCCTGGTATTTATTCTTTCAGGAAGCGACGTGACCTCCGATGCCGCTGATGTTTCCTGAACGTCTTCGTTGGTGTTTTTTTACTTCAACAACTTATACCCGTTGGTGGAGTGAGCGCATCCTGCACCTCGCGTAGATACTAAATTTATCCCCCCTTTTAAGTCTAAGTCCCCACCCTTTTTTTGGCGGTCCTCTTCAAGCCCAGGGAAAAAGTTAGTAGAGGGTTTTGTCTCTTCCCGGCTTCATGCCACTCTCAACCATTAACTTTTGGTTTGCCTTTCTTGGTTCCACATGTGATGCAATCAGGGACCGCTCCCTTTTTTTATCTGTTCTTGCAGATCCCTTCCCCAGGCCCTTCCTTTTCTTTCCCTCCCCCTTAGTAGATCCCTTCGTACTACCCATTCAGGGATGCCAACGCGCGATTTACATCTTATAGACAAACGGGTTCTCGTCTATGGGACTGCTCAGACGGACCAACTGGATCCTCTTTTCACGATCTGCTTCAAAGCCAACAGGACTTGATGACCCGCCGAGATAGATGGGATTTCCCTTCGCGCAAGTGTTTACTTGTCATTTTGGAATTTTTTCAGCGTTCCTCCATGCGCTCAAGAGTTTTTTGGGTTCCCCCCCTCACGCTGATGAAAGGTTGGGTTTTTTTGTTTAAGATTCCTAAGAACTAGGGTTTCACCGATTGGACCCAAGATGAAAATTGTGACAGACTTCCGTGCCGCAAAGGATTCTCCCTTTCGGGGAACTGCCCCCCCCCACATTCCCCCTCGAAAGGAGATTTCTTTTAGACGCTGTTTCCGGAGATTTTGTCTCTCGGGTTCGGCGTACGCGTGGGGTGTTTCTGATCCTTGGCACATCCTACGAGGTATTTCGGGGTTCGATTACATTTTTCAAGTCTCCTTTGGTCCCACTACCTCGTTTTTCATTTCCTTCCTTGTGCCGTGCGGGATTCCAGGAAATTCGCGACCTCATGTTTGGTTTGTCTTGGAAAGTTCACGGCTGCATCGGTTTGCGAGCCCGAATCGCCGAAAAAGGGTGTGTTAATCCCGGTTTTAATCTAATCTTGTTAACCAGTGGCTTTCTTTTCATTACACCCCGATCTCTCCCGGTAATATTTTCCTTGCCCTTCACGAAAGCCGAATCTCTGTTTAGGTTACCCCCGAACTTTGCTCTTTTTTCTCCTGGAGCGGAACTCCCCCCCTGGGACCTTCCTTTAAAAGGCTTTCTTATTTCCTTCCCTTCAGTTTGGGAACGATCGCCCCCCCACAGTCTTTCGTAAAGTTAAGGCCAACTCCCTCACAGGCATGCGGTGTGAACCCCAGCTTCCCCCCCTTTCGGGTAAATCTCACTTCACGTTCTCATCTTTTGGAAGATCTCCTTTCGGATGGAAGGTTCCATCCCAGCTCTGGGCCTGTTCCCCCTCCCCGCTGCAGATATCTTTGCTTTGCCCGGTAGAGTGCTCTCTCTCTCCACCAGAGGGACTTCAATTTTCCACCGCAAGACTTTTATTTGCTATTTCATCCTTGGAGGTTTTCTATTTGATAGTTAAAGCATGGTTGTCTTTTCCTTTTTTCAAAGTCCCCCCTCAATTGTTTTTTCCCGCCGACTGCCTTTAGCTCTGGCAGCAATTCCCCCCCATTTAAGCCTTTTCGATGGACCCAAGGTTCCCCCAAGAAGACCTTCCCCCCTTTCGAAATATAAATCAGGAACCCGCCCGACCCTTCCGTCTTCTTTTTTCTCTCGACGCCTTGGCTTTATGGAGCCTTGGTCGCATTCCCATTATCTTTGACGATCTGTCCCTCCTTTAACTTTTTTAAGTGATTCCCCTCTCTCTTTAGCAACTTCCAGACGAAAGTTTTCAGTTTTCTTCTGCCTTTGTCCGCGTTTTTAGTTGATACCATCTTTCCCCGAATCATTGTTTTCTGATCGATCCCTTTCAGTCGGCTCGATGAACCTAGCAACAATACCCCCTCCCCCCTTTTTCTTTCGAAGTTCTGCGAAAATTGTCCTCTCCTCTTTGCCTTCTTTTTACGGATAGTCATGGGGACTAGGGGAGTCAACCTTCCCTCCCAATCCCGCTTGTCTTTTACGATCCCCTTCCCCCCTTTCATGTTGAGTTTTTCATCTGATTGATGATGCTAAGAATTGGTTCCTCACCGCTTTGCCCTTTTGTCCGGACGTCGGTGTGTTTTAAACCTGGCTTCTTCTGCGTCATTTCTTTCCCTTGGCCCGTGAAGAACTTTTCCCCCCTGCTTCCCGGTGAAAAAAAACCAGTAAACAACCCCAGGCTTCTTTCGTCAGTTTTCTCTCCGCGTATCGCCCTAACTTGCGTTTGCGGTATTTTGACCTTTTTCTTCACAGCGCCGCTTTTAGTCTTCCAATTCCTAAACCATGCTTCTCTTCCTCGGGGATTTTTATTACACAGCAATTGCGCTATCGGCATGTCCCCAAGTCCCTTTAACCATTTAATTGACTGCTCAGTTGCCCCTATTCGATACCTGTGAACGCGATTTCCCCCCCCTTGGGTGGTTCTCCCTTTCTTTCCTCACTCAGCATGAATGTGTAGGCTTGTCTAACCCCAGAATTGAAGCGGGATCCTATTTCTCCCATGGACGTAAAACCGGAATTCCCCCCTTCCTCCCTGTCCCTGTCCCTCCCCTCTTTTGCGACGCCACAAGCGTAAGAGGCAGAGGATTTTGTAGCAGCGGGACACGCTATCCAAGTCGGGGTATTGCAGGGCATAATCTTCAGGAGCCCCTTTTTTTCTCACCAATAAATACAAGGAGGCGAAGCGTTCAGCGCGGTCTACTTTTACAATGACTTAGTGTACCTCCCTTCCCTCTTCCATGAGTTTCGTCTCCAAATCAAGCACCCAACCACCCCCCCCCAGAGAGAGTTTTTCCCCGAAGGGTTCGGGCCTTCCCGCCACTATGCACCCACCATAATAGGAGTCCGAGGTGCGTTTCCTCTGATCTGTGATTCCTCGTCACCCACACCCAAATTTTCGTTCTTTTTCCTTATAACCCCCCCCCAAAAATAGTACCGACAAACGATTCTTTCCCACATTCTTCCCAGGTAATTAGGTATTTTTACGCCTCCCCCCCCAACAACAACCACCCACCCCCCCCCAATGCGTGAAAAGGATGTACTGTCAGACACGTGATCTCCTTTTTGTCCTTTGTCCCTCTGATGGACCCCGCACTTTTCCTTAGTTATTGAAAGTTCTTTTTCCCCCCACAATGGCACAAATGAGCAAGAGTGTGGAGCCACACCCTTGTGGAGAATTGAGATTATCACCCTCGTTTCCTCATTCCCCCAGGTTTCATGCGGTTATTTTTCCCCTCGATCTCTTGGAGATCCAAGCAGATCCTTTGTTAGTCCTTTTTTTTCTTGAGGAACCTCCACTTCTGCTCCTTTCCCCCCCTTATCTAGAATCGTTAACAATTGTTCCTTCCCAGTGCACTTCTCCCCTTGCGTGGTATCCTAGTGGGCATGAGCAAGTAGGCGGGAGAGACTTTCCTTTCGTTTAGTTCACGCAGATGGCGGCTTCGACGTTTAATTGCACATGAATAAAAGAATTCGGCCCTTCCCCCCCGTTAATGGAGGGCTCGCACTTCATCGCCCTCCTTTCAGGAGCAACCTCGCTGGACGTTTTCCCCCCAGTTTTTTCCCTGGCGCCAACAAACGAGTTTTTTGCAACTCGTCTTCGTTGAACGCCCCTCGTTTGGGACCTCCCGCCGTCCGGCAGCGGAGCCGACCCCCCCCCCCGGGACTTTAAGTAGGCTGTGACGGATTCACCGCTCGGACATTTACTTTCCCTTACTTCAGCGGCGTTCTTTTTCAATTATGGCGAGCTTTAGGATGTTTCCCCCTTTTTCCCTCCCGTTTGTCTGACAGAACTGGCAACTCAATCATCAAGCTGATCAGTTTTTCCGCTGGTGTTCCTTCTTTCATGTCTGAACAATACTGGGGCACGTCCAAGAAGAGTCCCTTGGATTT
>Ga0179593_1469834_pt1 | contig 15929 bp, 20 predicted proteins | sample CZODoug2_1_08_16_FD_185931 | JGI IMG/M metagenome (GOLD analysis project Ga0179593, IMG submission 185931) | Vadose zone soil fungal communities from Angelo Coast Range Reserve, California, USA - CZODoug2_1_08_16fungal (PacBio error correction) | ecosystem: Environmental > Terrestrial > Soil >... | reverse complement strand
GACAAACTTTTTTTCTTGTCCCCTTCACTATCGATTTAGAGGTCCTCCCCACCTAGCTGGGTTGAGCTTTCTCCCCAGAGGACTTAAGTTACGTAGATTTCACCCGTTTCCCCCGCAAGGTACCATATAAACGCAATCCACCCCCTCCTTCGGCTGGGGGTTTGGGGGTGGGTTCAGTTTCCGGGTTGGTGAGTTTGTCACTATGTCTCTGAGTTAATTCTTTTGTCCCGCGGAAAATTCTTATCCCCCCCACTTTCTCTGTAGACCCCCTTCCATCCCTTGAAAAGATAGACCTGAGGCAAGAACCCCCGCAACCCTGTCTCTTTTCAGGGAAAAATGTTTCAACTAGTTGACCTCTTTGCTGCTCTTCTGTGGAAACTCCTTCAACTTTAATTTTACTATGGGACCCTCATTTGAGTCGAGCCTTTCTTTCATTTCGTATTTCTCTCCCTTTCTGCTTCCTCTATTGATGGCCTTTCCCCCATTACCCCTACTTCCCCCTTCGGTTTTGATATATTTTTTTTCGATTATGAATAAATTGAATAAGTATCAGACTCTTGGCCGGTTTTGCCACCATTTGACCCTTACATTCTTTCTTCCGGACATCTCCCTTTTAGACACCTCCACCTAGCGCAATCTTCCCCCCAGATTTTACCTCCGTTGCTATTACTCTAATTTTTAGTGGAACCTTTGCCCTCGTAGGTTTGGATACCTTTTTTCCCATCAATCGAGACGCTTTTCTTCTTTTCCTTGCCCCTTTCCAGCAGAAGATGCAATATTTCATGCAACTGTATGGAACTTTTTTTTCCTAAACCATATTCTATTTGACTTGGCTTCTCCCCCCTTTTTCCCTCAGTTTCAGCCTATGCGCCGCTTCCAATCCGATTTTTGCTAACTTCGGTTGATTGGAAAATCTAATCCCTCCTGTCTTTCCCTTCTTTTACTTTTAATGGGCATCCTTTTCCTGTCTTTTTTTTTGTATACATCCCCCATTTTCTTTCGGCCAAGTCCCTCGAGTACAGAACGTAAGTTCTCTCCCTTCTTTTTTTCCGTCGACCCTTTTAGAAATCCTACGCGTTTCCCTCCTTCCATTGACCCCCATCGTGGTTGCCCTTTTCCCGTGACTTGCAAACCGACCCGTCCATTCTCTCTATATCAGCGGATTCGCCCACACCCGGCAGTTTCCGTTTCCCTCCCCCTACGTTTTCGACACCCCTTTCGTCCCCTAGACGCGATGTTTTGTTTTTTGGTTTTCGCTGATAGAATGTAACCCCTTCCCTTCCCTCCCCTTCCCTTATTCTCGTTCTCCTACGCTTCTAGCTTTTTCTTCCGGATCAGTTATTGCCCCGAACTCTGCTCTCTTGCGTTTTTCGTCCTACTTGCAATGAATGAACCGGCTGTTCTCCCTGTTTTTTCCCCCCCCTCCCCGAGAGCCGTTATTGCTTTTTTTTACAACTAAATTTTAAGGTAAGTGACCTCACTCTCTGTTTCCTTTTCTTGAGAGGATTCCTTTCTTGTTGGAACACGCCCTTTTTTTCCCCTGCTAAAGATTGAACTGATCGTTCTTCTTTCTTCCTTATTTTTCCAAGCATTGTATTAAGGTTTTTTTTGGGGCACTTTTACACACGTTATGCTTGATTGTCCCTTTTTGCCTCTTTTTTTTTTGATTTTGCCCCGCTTCTATGTTTTCTTGCGGGGCGCGCGTGGGACGGTTCCAAACGCTCTGCCTTCCACTTAGAAAAGCCCCGTTTTTTGTTTTATTTTCTGACAACAATGGAAGCATCAGAGTGGTTTTTTAAGGCCGATATCTCCCAGAATGGTTTTTCAAAGGAAGTTAGACACTTGTCTGCATTTATCTTTGTCTGAGTTTTTCTTCAATTGATTTTCCCTGTTATGGCCCTTCAACTTTTTTCTTTTTCGTTTCTTTTAATTCTCTATACCCCTCCCTCTCCGTCTTTTTTTTTCTCGATCTTCTGTTCTCTGAGACCTCGCGGAACCCCTCCCTACGTGGTTCCCACTTGATGCCCTAATTCCCCCCTTTTTTTTTTTCCCTGGGGACCTTTTTCTCGCAGTACGATAGGAGTGAGTCTTTAATCTTCCTTTCCTAGACCTCCCTTTCTTTTCCTCCTCTCAGCACAAAAATTTCTCCTCCCATGCCCCCCTTTCCTCTTTACTGACATCGTCCTCAAAATTTTTTTTCCCCGGTCCGCGCCTCGGCCGTTTTACCCCTCCCCACTAGAAGAACCTTAAAAACAGCTCCCCTTTTGCGTGCCCAGTTCCTACCCATAAACACACCTACGGCACCACGTTGAACCCTCTACTTCTGAACTTAAAGTGCAGACACATGGCTCCTTTTTTTTTTTTTTGACAAACGCTTTCCGATGCTCCTCCCTGGTCTTTCAGACAGGGTCCTTCTTTTTCCACCCATCCATTCCCTTCAGCCGCCTCGAACATTCTTTCCCCCTCTCTTTCCTGTTCACGTAGCTTCATTATTAAGGTCTTTTGCGTCAGACCCCGGATCTTCTCTTGTTCTCCTCTTTTTAGTCTAATCCCTTCTTCCTTTTTGCAAAAGTATTTCACGCAGACTCAGAAGCAGAGAGTGTTGTCCCCCGAACCCTTTCATTTTCCCCCAGCGTCAGAGTTTCGTTGAACTATACTTCTTGCGCCTTTTTGATTCCTTGCAACAGAAAAACCCAATTAGAGAGTTCGCCCTTCCGTTCTTGTCTCCCCTGGGGGTCGGAAAAGGGTAAAACACGCGGTTTTTTCCATCTCTATAATAGTCCCAATCTGGTCTTTTCCCTTCCTCAGTTATTCCCCCATTGCAACGTCAGGCTTTTTCCTTCAGGCTGTGGCCGGGCCCCACTCTTATGGCGCTTTGACACCCAGATACGAATCAATTCCTTTCTGGTTCATTTTAGTTCTTCAACCCCGAGATCGGTTTTCTCATCACCTGAACCACCCTTTGGCCCTTGTCCAGTCACAGCCATTACTGAGTTTACTTTCCCCCCCTTATTTTTAATTTGCATCCCCCCTTTTATTTCTCTTTTTTTTTCTATGCTTCTATTTTATCATTATTTCCACTTCCCGACTCAAGAGTTCATAACTATTTTTTTCTTTCTTTTCTTGACCCTTCGTTTTCGTTCTTTGCGCCCCTCTTCCTCCTGAGAACCGGTTGTTTGCCTTCCCAAGACAAGCGGTGGAGCAGATTTGCGGCCTTCGTTCTCTTGTCCCACTTCCGAACTTCCGCTGTTTCATTTTCTTTGCTCAAGGCAGCCGCTCGGCAGCGGCCCTTCCACTTTTTTGCCCGTCTGTTTCTACCGAGTCCAACTTGAAAGGGAGTACAATTAGTCCCAGGTCTTGTAGAACCTTTCCCCATTGACAAGATTTCTGGGGCTTTTCTTTCCAATGGCTGTCACTCGGGTGCGCATGACGGCAGGCCCAACGCCTCATGATAAGATTCCTAGGTTTTAATTCTCCCCTAATTTTTTTCTTCTCCCCTTAGGTACTTAGATAGTTTAAGCGGACTCCAGTTCCTTTTTTTCTCTTATTTTCTTCTAAACTCTTCACAAGACCCTATTTGAATTTTGGACATTGACGGAAGAAAGACAACCCGCAAGGATTTCCGCTTTTTTCCCCTTCAGCATCTCAACTCTCACTTTTTTTGGACTAATGTCTCGCTTTCTGACTCTCGCTGTTTTTCTTCTCAGGCGTGGGTACACCCCATCAGGTCACCTCTTTACTTCTCGAGGTTAAGTAGTCACCCTTTCTATTCGGGTGTGTCGTTTGCGGTATCTTTTTCCTTGTGTCACTCTCTTCAAGATCCGGAGAATTTCGCCTCTTTTCCCCTCATTCAACCCTCTAGTTGTTTGTCCCCACCATATTCCGCCACCTCGACACTCTCTTTTTGGTCTTGATGTTCTTCTAGAGCAAGATCCTTTTCCTTTCTTTTTCCCAGTGTAAGGCGTTTCCTCTTCTTCCGATATGAAAATCTTCGCAGTCCCCACGACTCGTCCTTCGTCCGTTCCTCAACCCCCCGACTTTCTTTTTAGTTCCCAATGCGTCAGATCCCCGCCATCCCCCCCCCACGCTCCATTCGCCGTCCTCTTTCGTTGCGACGCTGTGTCATGAACACTATGCTTCCCCTCCTCTGGAGGTGTGTCAGGATCGTCCTATTTTCCCTCTTTTCTCGACCCCCCCCCTCCACCTCTCCTTTGAATCTATTCTTCTGTAGTCCCTAATTCCTCTTTCCGGGAAAGGATCTCCGTTCCTTGACCTCCCCCTTCTAGGATCCGGTCTGAGGAAGTCCAAGGCAGAAGGAGCCGGCGGACTAGGCCTATCCCTTCTTCACCTGCTAGTCACTTGTCAGGGTTGGTCTAGAACCCAGACCCAGTGCCCGTAATTTTTCCACAAAGAACACTCACGATTTATCTTCTTCTTTCAACCCTTTTCCTTTTCTATCAAAGGGCCGCCGAGACTATTTTTCGCGATTTTCCTGATTTTTGGAGACAGCTTTTTTTACATTTCGTACCCCATGCCTTCCCGCTATAGTTTCCCCCTTCCCGCGCAAGATTTAGATCACAAGCCCTTTGCAATTCTCCTTGACCCCCCCATATCAATCCCCTCTGGACCTTTTTTTTTTTGAGCCCCTCCGGTTCTCTTTTTTACCCTTCTCCTATTTTCTCCAATAGTTTAATATCGTTACGGTTTCCATATGCCCTCAAGCACCTCCGACCGAATTATTCTTGGTGATAGTTTGGAAGTTTCCATAATTGTCTGTCGCCCCCCAATCCCGAAAACTTAGGCTTTTGCCACTCTTTAGCGTCTTATTTTTCTACAAGCTTCCATTCTTATCTTCGAGCGTTCTCCCTTCTTTTTTCCTTTTCCCGGTGATATTAAAGCGGTACCTCCGACAACCGCTTTCCACCCGTTTTTCGATCTCACGGCCGGCACCGAGTCCAATTTGGCTCCCTTTTTGACCCTTTCTTTTTTTGACAGAAATGAGTGGCGTACGGTCAAATTTTCCCTTTCCTGGTTTTCTCATTCCTATTGCGCTATTCATAGCCCCATTCTGTCAGATGGTCTATCTCGACCCAGTTTTGAAATTTTTCCCTTTTCTTGAAAGCCGTTCCAGCAGAGGTTATTGAAAATCGTTTTCCTGTCTCTCCACTGCAATTCCTTTCATGTTTTCCCCCCGTTGATTGAAACTTCGGGTTGAATTTTTTTCCCGATGAACGACCGAAAAAGACCACTCTCAGCTTTCCCCGGACCGACTCTCTTGCAATTGAAGATGCTCACTTGTAACCCTTATATTTCTTTCTCCTCACCCCTTGTTGTTTTTTATATCCTTTTTCACCTGCGGACTAGACAATTGCTATTCGGCTCGGGTTTTTTGCCGCTTGGAGACCTGTTTTGCGTCGTTTAAGACGGAGTGCTCTGACACGCCCCCTTCCGTGTGGCCCGCTCTGAGTATTCCAAATTTTTGATTCCCACCTTCCGGAAACGATTGGAACTCCCCTCTGGATTTGTTTGCTTCCTCTTTTCCTTTCGAATTTTCGATTTCTCCACCGCTTACCTGACTAATTTCGATTTGCGCTCCGCTCCTATTTCCCCCGGGAAACATGGTTGAAATATGCCTTGTTGCGCCGCCCGTTCTGGTAGAAGCTTGTTTCGCCTGAATTGCAGCTTCCCCTATTGATGTTTTTCTCTTTTCCCTTTCTTGAAGTCTCTCCAGGTTGACCGCCGCTTTGGATGATCTCTTTTCCTCTCCGCAAAGAGGGGAGTATTCCACGTTTTTTCTTAGCCTGTATGAGACGAGCTCTGCCAAAGTGTAGAGTGGGCTCATCCTTTCTCGCCCCCCCTGAGGCTCCCGACGTTAAGGTTTTGGTCATGGTTTTCTTCCTACAGTACCCTCCTTTCACCTCTGAGGACCATCATCATTTAGTTTTCTCCTTCTCATGCGTTCAACGATATTAAAGATGGCCTGAATATTGGTTTTTCTCCCCATCGCATTCCTCGTCAACGCCACCCACCCCGATTATTTTTTCCCCCTCCCCTACCCCCATTTCCTTTCCTCTTTGTTATCGTATCTTTGCGGAATTTTTCTCCAACCGGACTAAGCCTGGTTGCTTCTTTTGAAGATTTCCTCCCCCCTTCTCCCCCCCCTCTTACCAGCATCTCTACCGTTCTTCCCCTTCCGGCGGGCCGCACAAGAGAGGTAGAATCACGATGCTTCTGTCTGTGTCTCTTCGCTCCGTTTTTGCTTCCTCTTCCCTGCTCCTAATTAAAGTTTCGAGCTGGTTCGGATTATCTGTGCCCTTCTTCTTCCGCACTTACCCCTGTATTCTGGACAGCGAGGTGAGAAAGCCATTTTTTAAGGTTTTTTGCGGTCGGGCCAGCATGCTCCCCTTCCCCCCCCGGACTTCCTGTTTTCCATAGTGGAAGCTTGCGCGTTTGACCACCCCCCCAAGTTTTCCCTTTTTTTTTTTTTGTCAAAAAGCTCACTTAACCAGGGCTCCCGGCACCCGCCAGGACGGAGTCCTCTGTGAGGGACTTCTTCTTTCTTTTACTTTTTCCTTTTACCTCCTAAACGGATGGTTTTGAATGCTAAAATGTCGCCTTCCTCCGTCGTTGCGGATTTCTGTCTATTTCGTGCGCTACATTGCTACACTTACTTGAACATTATTTCAGAATCGATACTAGATGTTGTTGCGAGGAAATAAGTCCCAAAGCATCTTTCCCTGTCGAGTAGAGTTATCGGGAATTTGGCCCCCCCATCAAATCTTTTTTTTGGACGGTTCCCCATAGCTTAGTTTCTTGATATTGACGTCTTCATCCATAACAATCTCACTGCCCTACTCCACCTCCTTGTGCAGCTTACTGAGTCTTACTTTACGCTTCCTGTTCTTGACCTTCTGCCCTGCTGCTTCTCCCAAACTGTCGCCCTGAATGCCCCCCGGCGGGCCCAGGTTTACTCCTCTCCCATGAGCCCAGGAACCTCCTTCTGAACTTTAGATTTGACTTCACCCCACTCTCCCCACTCAGTTGCGAGTTGTTCTCCGTCCGACGTGTCTTACACCCCCTTACTTGTATTGCTCCCCGCCCTGACCTTCAGCCTTCTCATGCGTGGCCTGTCTATTCTCTCAATCCTACTTTTTTGAGAAATTGATGCCCACATTCCCTACCCTTCAATTATCGTCCAGTTGTCCCCCTTTTCCTTTGCCTCCCTATGACCCCGCCATTTGTTGAATCCGTTCCAGCTCCGCCCAGTTTTACACCGGTTTTCCCCAACTTTTTCTTCATTTTGGTCCCACATCCTTGCAAGTTGGAATTCCAAATTTAGAGCCAATCGTTTTATTCTCATCTCCTCTTTCTCTTTGCCGTTTCCCCCTCCTTCTGCGTCCGTCTTATTTCTACTTCTCCACTAGGCCCTGCACCAGATGATTTTGTCTGATTTTCCTTTCCCCCCCCCCTTTTTTCCGAATTCAGCTCAATCTCTTTTCCCCGCAACTATTCCCCTACCACCCCCCCTGGTCGACCGATTGTGCCCTCGTTCTTTGTCCATTCGGTTTCTCTCGCATCCCCTCTTTCCCTCCCCTTATTCTAAACCTCGCTATCTCTGATGGAAACCCCCCATCGAAGTGCCTAACAATAGTCCGTTTCCTTGTGCCATCCTTTCTTGGATTTTCTGATTACCGCCCCCACTTCCTTGTTGGACCCGTAAACCCGTACTTCCCTAAAGTAAGTGACTTCCAGAGTGCTGTTTTAGACCACCACCCAACCCCAAGGTGAGCAAGAAGCTTTTTCCCACCCAGTCTTGACCAACAATGAGGTTCTTTTTCACTTTTAAGCTGACCCCTTTCCATTTCACTACGATTGCTCACCGCTCTTCCCCCCCGCAAACAAACCAACTGTCTTTCCACGTGCCCGTGAATTTTCGATTCTTCCTGCTTAGACACTCTCTCTTTTTTTGTGCTGTTCTCAGCCCGAACGTTACCCCCCCCTTTTGCTACCTTACTGTATTTTTTGGACTTTCTTTCTCGCGTTTTCCCTCCATTTTCAAGTACTTCTTCTCCCAATCATCTCTTCTTTGAGTTGCGTTGCTCGCATCTTTGCCAATGCACTTCACCGTATTGCCCTCCTCACTCCCTCAACCAACGAAGAATCCTTCGCCTTTTTCCCATTACTCCTTCTACGTGTACCGCACATCTGTGATACTGTTTGCTCGGTCCTTTTGTTTTCCCCTGAAATTTTCCCCTTTCGGCCTGCGAATTTATTTTTTTTCTTCTCCCCGCTGACATGCTTTTCAAAGTCCATTAGTCCAGGTTTTGTGTTGAAATTCAACGCGCCAGTCTCTTTCACCTTTTTTTTCCGATTTTTGTTTGATGCCTTTAGTGAGCCTCTTTTGTCTGTTTGTCAGATGGGAGTCGTGGAGGGTTAAAACGGTGTTCCTAAGACATCACCCGTTCCCACTCACCCACGTTGATGTATATCTAATTATTAGGTAGAACCCATACGACTGCTTTTTTTAGTAGATCTCTAGACCGAATGTGCTCCCAAGTTGAGTCTCCCCATGTTGTCATCCCTATATTTATGAGACTGGTGTAAGTAAAATTTTTTCTGGGGTCCATTTCTTGTCACTTCAAAGTGTTGATCTGTGTATTTCTTTTCTTTTTTCTCTTTCTCCCTATCTTATCTCTTTAATCCAACTCCCTTTTTTTTCTTTTGAGATTCCCCTAGTTCGGGTCTTCGAGAAGATCTTTTGTTTTTCTCTCCCACTACCCTCCCCTCCCCCATTGATGGCCACTAACTGTAACCCCTCTCCCCCCATGTTACGGCCACCGCGCCCAGGTCATTTTTTTCCTTTACCTTAAATTTAAGAGACCCCATTCGGTCATATATATAGGCGCACACTTTTTTTCTTTCCCCTTTTTTCTCACTAATTCATGCAGGTATCGCCTATTCACTCCCCCTTTTGCTTGCTCTTACGTCCCGTTTCAGACACGTTTTAAAGACCCCCCCGCGAAGACAAATCTCCTAAACTTACTCTCCCCTTCTGGATCATGATATTTCCCCCCAGTCCAAATGCCCGCAGCTTTAGAAAGGGTCCACTCGAAACACGAAAACCTTTTTCACCCTTTTTTTTCCCACAACATCTTTCCTATTCTGACAGAGAACCGGAGACACTTGTGACCTTCTTGTTCCCTTTCCTGGGGCCACCAATAGGCTACGCTCCTCCCATATCCCCTACTTTCTTCGTTCAACTTAGCTGAAATTTGCTTTTTCCCTCATTCTTAGAACGGATCTCTGCGGGGGCGAGTTCTATATACCAGCTCCTTGTATTCTTGCACCGTTAGCGATCAGTCACCTCAAGTAATCTTCTTGTTTCCCCCCTCAAGATGTCGTAACATTTCCCTCGCTTTTTTTTTCCCTCATAAGGTACGTTTGTGGACTTGCTTTGTACTCAATTAGACATAAAAACCCCCCCTCAGCGCCTTTCGCCCCCCTTCTCTTTTAGTACCTTTTCTGGTTTGCGTGCCCCTGTTGCATGAATCTTTTCTTCTCTTCGTCTTATACGGACCAAGGGTTATTCATTGAAATTTACTTTTTTATTAAATTGCCACTTGGTCCCCTCTTTGTTCAAGGTTTGCCTTGCCCATCTGATTTTCCCGAAGTTTCTACCTCCAGGGATTCTTGGACACTCTCCCAGTTATGGTTTTAGTTTTGTTCACCCATCTCACTTCTTGGCTGCCAAGCCCTCCCCGTCAGTGCAGATCCCCCCACCTGGTAGGGTAGGTTCCCCTGATTGGCTTCTATTTGCCATCATCGCGCTTTTCTCCTCTCTTTGTAAGAAATGCGTTTGGTCTGCGTTTCCCCCCCCTTCTTTTTCTGTCCCGAACACTCCTGCCCAATCGTTTGAAATCCTATTTTATGCTTTTCTTGAATCCCTTGTTGATGAATCTTCTTCCGCTTATTCTGATTGCTCCTTTGTGATCCTTTACAATTCCCGTTTTCTTGCCTTTGCAGGATGTATCGGTCAATTGACTGGTCAGTTTACCCCCTCTTGTTCGTCAAGTAATCCCGTGCTCTTCCCTTTTTCTTTTAGTGAGGGGCGCTACTTTATCCCCCCCCCCGGGTCTATTGTACAAAGCTCCCCGAATGTCGGTTTCCCATTTTCCCCTTCTAAAATGTTTTTGAGTTTTCCTGCTTCAAAATGTTTCTCTTTTCCCCAATAAGAAGGAGCCAATCTTTGACACGATTTCAGTGTTTGTTTTATGTAAGAATGATAGGATCCTTTTTTCTCTCTTGCCCCCCCCCAGCCCCTACTGCAGTTCCTCTCCTTTTTTGCTGAGCACCTCAATGACCGTGTTTCCTCTGGAACTTCTTCTGAGCAGCACCCTCCCCCTGAGTTGAGATGGTGAACCCTTCAGCTTCTCCCTCATCATTTTTTTGCCCCATCCTTGCTCGCCTGCTTTTTGTTTCTTTTTTTTCTTTCTCCCCTCCCCCTGGTTCCTCAGTCCACCCCCCCCCCCCCCCCCCCCCCCCCCCCCCCCCCCCCTTTCCCTCTATGCAACTGCGTGCCTTCCCTAGCTCCCCCCCTCGGGTTTTGTTGCTTTTCGGTATCTTTGTCTGTTCCCGTGACACCGCGATTTTTTTTTCATCTCCCTTCCCCTCCTTTGGTTCCCCTTCGTCTTTTTTTTTGCCCCAAGATCCTCCTAACCGTGCTTTCTTTTCCGATTGCTTTGGTCCTTCTGTTGCCGCTCCCAGCTCGTTGCGTCCTTTTTTTATTATTACAACCTTTCTCCTTCTTCTGTTTTTGAGCAACAGATTCTATACAATTCTCCCCCCCGCTACTTATTCCCTGTTCGATACACTTTGGCTGAAGTGCCCCTCTATTCCGTCCCTACTCCCCCCGGAGCGTCCTCTTAATCCTGACGTGCTGGGGCCGAATTCCCTGTGTTTCGATGCCGCTTTCCCGTACTTTTCCCTTCATTAAGCTACTTCCCATCTTTTTCTTTACACCAGCGACGCCCGTTCCTTTCTCATGTTCGGCGACAGCCGTTTCCTCAAATGGTTTCGAAACAGCCTCCCGTCCTTTTCGTGGGATGTACCCCGTCTTCGGAGCCCTCTGGCGCTCTCGCGTCCGCTTCCTTGTAGATGCGCGCCCTCCTTACCCCTATTTTTTAATTCTGCTCACCGAAAAGCGACTCTGTAGCCATAGCGGCTCTCGTTTTTTTTCTTTTGCTCCGTCCGCTTTTCCGGTCTTTTGTCGACAGCGTGCTTCCTCTTTTCAAGTCCCTCTTTCTTTTCAGTTTGTCACCTTCGACGCAACCCTGCGCGTCCCTATATTCACCTTCTGGGAGATAAATAATCAGGGCCGGTGTTTTTTTTCTGAGGCCTTGCTGCCAATCCTTTTACATCTTCCTCTCCTTAATTTCTCCATTCTGCGCCCCGACCTTCCTTTTGTCAATTCTTTTTCTACTGTTGACGGCTTGACATTCCGCGTCTGGGACCCCCCGATTGCCCCCTCCCCGGATTTTTTTCAGACGCCTCTTCTATTATTTTTCCATAAACGCTCCACTTTTGTCTAATCTGAGCTCTTCGCACCCCCCGACCCCCAGGGTGAGTTCAGAGGTGCTGTGCTTCCCTCTTCTCATCGCCAAGCTCTTTCAAAAGGTTCTCTCCTCTTGCCACTTTTTTTCCTCTAACCACCAACCACCGAGTGGTTTTTTTGTGATGGGGTTTTATGAATGCTGTCCCTTCTTTCTTTGCCTTTTGGGGCTTTTTTTTAAAACTCGTCCTTCCCCATTGTCGGTGATGTCTCTTTTTCCTCCCCCTTCCGTCGAAAAGCGGCTTCTTTCTCCCCCTCCTCCCCTTAGAAATGTTCCCTCCCGCCTCTACTCTTTTTCCAGCCCGCATTTCCTCTCATATTGGTATTTACCTCCAATTGCTGGTGTCAATATGCGCGCTTTCCTTTGTGCATTTCATCTCCTTAGGCCGCTCACGCCAGATTTTCTCTATTCCCAGTGATCCTCCTCTCTCAATTTTAATAGGCCGTGACCCATCTCTTCTTTCATATTTTTTTTGAGTCTCTCTGTTTAAACCTGGAGATATGCCCCTGTCTCCTCTGCGGCTTGGCCCGCTTAGTCGATTTCTGTTGGGTTTTCTCCTTCTGCTCTGGAACTTCCCCCGGCCTGGGGGGTGGCCGTCTTTTTCCACCCTTTCCCCTTTCCTTTAATGAGGATAAAAGGACCTTCTCCTCTACGACCCTCTTTTTCAGGCTTGAGGCTTCTTCTTTTCCCCCTTTTCTCATTTTTGCTCTTCCTCGCTTCGATCCCTGATGGAAAGCGAAGGGTCACTTAAGCCATTTTCTGGTACCCCATCTTCTCATTTTCCTCCCCCTCCTTCTATGTGCCTCTCTCTTTTCTCCCCATTTTTCGTTCTTTTCTTTTTTTACCGAATTTTTTCCGGTTCTGCCCCCTCGATACGTTTTGATGTCCAGTCAGTTGCTTTTTCTTCCTCACGCTGTCCAGTAGAAAGCACCGCTTCGTACCTCCTTCTGAAGTCTCGTCCTCCTTCGTCCCCAACAATTGGAGCTTGTCAGTGCAAATTCTCGATCGGCGGGATTTTTCCCCCAGTTAATCTTTCTTTTATTGGGACAGGAAAGACGTTGCCCCTCCACGATGCCCCCCCCCTGAATACCTTTCCTTCTCGAATATTCTTTCCTCAATGCTCCCGTTCCTTCTTCCGATGTGCGCGAAGTATTGGTTATGACTTCTTTTCATTCCCCCCCAAACGCCCTCATGTTGTAATGTCCAAGGGAAAACTTACCATTCTCGTGTGACCTGAAATGTTTTCGGCTAATCTTCCCCCCATACTTTTTCTATCTGTGACTTGATCGGAAGAAATATGGAAGGAACGCATGCATCTTGGCTGCTGTTAGGAAGGGCGGCCTGGCCCTCCTCCCTTCGTTCTTTTTTCCGCTACTTCTTTTTTCGTGGGAAGCTTCTTATACAGTTTCTCCTGCCGGAAACCTTCTTTCTTTTTTGGACCAGGACAATTTCGTAGAATGTGCATGTTCTTCCTTCCTTTGGAAATTCTCTTATTACTTAAGGAAGAACTTTCATGGTGATTTGCTAGAACTTCTGCCCTCGGAGGTCCCGACTACTTTCCCCGCTTTTTTCTCTCTCAAGATTAGCTCTTTTTTTCTCCCCCCCTGCCAAGCCAATGGGTACACTCGAATGAACCCCTTTCCCCAGGCCCCCACATCAAGACATTTCGGTATTCCCTTTTTCGTCTCGGCTCTTCCCTTCCACGCAGCCCCTTCCTGTTTTCATTCACTGTCCGAAGGAGAGGTAGTCTCTTGATTTCTGTTCCATATTCGTTCGGACCTTCTCCACGTTCAGTGGGACCCTTCTTCCTGACCCCCGAGATTAAGGCTCGCGGAACATGAACGGAGCGCTCCTTTGTCTTCTTTTTTAGTTTCTAGGTGATTTTGTGCCCACTCCCTCGCGTTCTACCTTTTCCCCACTCGTCTCCCTCTCCCCTCGCTTTTGAATTTCCCCCTCTTTAACGCCGTACACTCCCTGCAGAAAACAACAGATTTTGAGTTCTCAGGCTGTTTTCCTCTTTCTTTTTTTTACATCCTGCGACATTTCCCCACTTGTTTTTCCCCCCAAGGCGGCCTTCATTGACTCTGATTGAGTTTTTTTTTTTAAATTTTTGACCCTTTCTCAAATTGTGAGATGCTGAGGTACCAGTTCCCCCTGACTTTTTTTGATCCGTTCTACTTGGCCCCCCCGCTTCCTTTTCTTTTTCCTTTTCTTTTTGCTCATCCATACCTCTTCTTCAGGAGCTGAATTTTTTTCTTCTAGCAAGTCCCTCACTATGTAATTTTCTCAATTGATGTTACCCATTCCCTTCCCTCTCTCTGGATGCGTTTTCCTTCTTCTTGCGTCCCCCCTCTTTTCCCCTCATTTTTCCTAATTCAAAGAGAATCTTTTTCTCCTTTTGCACAGGGTTGCTCCCTTTGTAGAAGGTTGGCTCAATAGGAAAGTTGTGCACAGCTCCCCCACCCGCCCTATTCCCGTCTTGATTCAGAGCTAGACTTTTCTCCCCTTCTTGCCAGCTGCGGTCGTCTTTTCTACTTTCCTCTCACCATACGCACTTGAAAGAGCCTATTTTGATGAGTGTAATGCACAACCCCCCTGTACTTTTTCGCATCCTCGTTTAACTGCCCTCCCCTTCCACTAGGCCCGTCCTACTCATCCACACCCATCGACCTTTTGCTCTTTCCTTTTCAGCCTCTCCCAGACGCATTTCAGGTCCCTTATGCGAGTTGATTTCCCCAATCTCCGCATCGCCAGTTGCAACAACTGTTTCCCCTTTTTCTCTCTGCCGGTGCTTCTGACCCCCCCTTTAGTTTTTTTCCCTCCCCTTCCGTTTCCCAGAAGTATTTAATTTCATATTTTTTAGAAAGTTGAGAACCCTCAGATTGACGGCAACCCCCCTTTTTGCCCCCCCCCTCGCAATTTATTCATGTCCCCTTGCCCTCTTTTTTACTGCTGTGGTCCTCGCCTCCGATGAGCAAAAAACCATTGCAGTTGTTTTTGGCCTCCCCCAACCAGAATTTCGACCATTTCTCTGTCTTTTTCCCCTCTCGCTTTCTGGGTTTCTTTTTCTAACTGCCTCCGCATGCTTCTATTGAAAGTTCTTTCCTACTAAGCAGTTCCTTGGCCGGCTTACGCAGGCGTTCCAAGCACCCTCCTCTTTTTGCTTGCGCGCTTCCCTCCCACTCTTTGTTTACCCCATTCATTCATTTCTTTTATATCAGTACTAGAAAAAACCTCATATATGAGTGTTAGACGGCTGCTTGCCCTTTCTTGTTGTCCCGCACTCTCCCCCCAGGTTCTAATTTTCTTGCGTCGGATGCTTTTTTCCCAGCCCCTTATTTTCCCATATTATGCAGTTGATCGTCTGTCCTTCCAGTTCGCAATTCCCTTTTAGCAAGGGTTGCCCTTGCACATGTAACTTCGCCGTCAGTCTTTTTTTTTTACGTTGGGCTTGGTTTTGATTTCTTGCTCCCCTAGGTTATCGTTTTTTTTATAGTTGCTGGGTCGGTTCTAACACTTTTTCTCAGTCCACTTTCTGCACGCACCCCCTTTTTTCTTCTCTTTTCTACCAGCTTTCATTATTTACCCCCACCATCTACTCTCGATGTTGTTTTCTATTATTTTTGACGACCTTTCTCACAGGCCTTGATTGAAATTGTCTGCCTTACAGTTTTTTCTTTCCTCCTTTCTTATGGGTTTCTTCGTGTCCCCGTTTGCGTTCTGTTGCGTTTACGCATCTTCTCTCGCCTTTATCTCTCTTTCCTCCTTCCTCCGTTTTTTTTTTTTGATACTTTGGGTTCGTCTTCGGAAACTCACCCTCCCCCCGGTCCCCAATTGATGTCAAGACCCCTTTTTTATAAAAGAGCCTGGTCCATGCCACTTTCGCAGTCTATAGGAGGGAAGTCCATGGACTATTTCTCTTCCCTCTCCCACGGTCTTGCCTCCCCCAAAGAGGAGGCGTCCAGGTGTTGTTTTTCTACCCCTGAAGCGGTCGACAAGTGATGGTTTCTTGCGTCCAGTTGCCCTTGACTTCTCCCTTTCCCGTACCCCCCTCTCTCCCATACCAGAAACCCTCCGTCCTGAACTCGGGTTTTCAGGTCTACAAAAACACGTCCCTTGCCCGCCGACTTTCTGCCCGGGACGTGCACCCCTCACTTTCCCTAATGTATTTGAAACTTCTTACGCTTTATCCCCCACTCCATGCATCCTTAAAGACCCGTCTTTTTTCCCCCCCAGTAAGTTCCCTTTCCCCCTCTCAGCCCTTCTCCCAGCTTTTCTTGTTTCCCCAACCTTCTGCTTCCCCTTAGTCCGCGTCCGTGA
>Ga0179593_1275132_pt1 | contig 15929 bp, 19 predicted proteins | sample CZODoug2_1_08_16_FD_185931 | JGI IMG/M metagenome (GOLD analysis project Ga0179593, IMG submission 185931) | Vadose zone soil fungal communities from Angelo Coast Range Reserve, California, USA - CZODoug2_1_08_16fungal (PacBio error correction) | ecosystem: Environmental > Terrestrial > Soil >... | reverse complement strand
TTACCGGGTTCCTCTTCCGGCGGGCCTAGAATGGTCCTTGACCGTTCCCCACTTCCCCTCACGCAGAGCCGCAGAATTTCCCCTCTGAGCGTAAACTATCGTTCGCAGGAACCCGGTCGAGCGCTGTGTGCGCTCCTATTAGGTTCAAAAACGTCCAACGAAATGGATTTGCTGGCTTGTCCAGTTCCTTGTAACCAGCCTCTATTTTTGGTCCACGTGACAAACTCCTCCCCCTCCCGATTTTTACTCATGGCCTTTTGCTCATGACGTTAAGCCTTCCAAACTCCTGGAGGGTGACAAAGTGATCTTCAGTCTGGCATGTTCATTTGCCTATGTAGCATCTCCTTTTGCTCGGCCTAGCCAAAACGTTTTCGCGCCATTTTTCAATCAACAATCTCGAGGTAACGAAACACCACTCCCCCCCCACTCCTTGATGTCTCTTGAATTATCTATCGACTAGCTTTCCGTCTCTCCAGGTCTACTCCCGACCGCGAAACACGAGCGAGTCTTTTCTGCCCGGGTATTTCGTTTCCTCCATCGGAGCCTCTCTTCTCTCGGCATAATCGGGTGGATACCGCTTTCGGCAGAGCTCTAAAAAGCTGTATTATTTTTACGGGAATTCCTGTCTCTCCCTTCAGGTCCCTTCAGACATCGCGTTTCCTTTCACAAACCCGTTAGGTGCTCCTGTCGTACCTTATCTTTTCTTTCGGGCCACTTCGAGTCCTCTGAATTATCCCGCCAATTCAGAACATACTAAGTCTCCTCTGAGGGCCCCCGACATTCGGTATAGGTCCCCAACTTCCTTCTAGATTTTTTTGAAGAAGCTTTCACACCTTTCCCGTCACAAATAATTTTGCGTTACCATGTCCCCCCATTTTGAAAGTTCAATCAGCAACCAACGGGAGTTTGTAAGCAGTCTGGATCAGATGGCTTCCTCGTGATCCTTCCAAGAGAGCCCCCCCCTCTGTGCTCAACATTTCAGGACGAAATAGTCCCTCCGTTCCCCCTCTGAGTAAACCGTCCCCACCACCACGGGGGCCGTCATTCCTCTTCGTCACCCTTGATTCCCTCGGCATTTCATCTATCCATGGGCGCTGCGCAATGTCGGTAGGCTTCCAGCTTTTTTTGCCCGGTCGTCCTCCCGTCCAACAAACCCGGATCCTTCCTGTAGGACCCCCTTTTTTTTACGTCCCCTTCCTCCGCCCTCCCCTTTCCCCTCCTTTTTTCTTTTTTACCCTCTTTCCTTTGGTCAAATTTTTTTCCTTCCCCCTTTGTTTTTAAACGTTCACTCTGAAGATGCTCCCCGGTTTTAAGCTTTTCTAATTATCTTCTCATTCTGCGTGAGTAGCTTCTTTCGGATCGCGCAGGTTTTTTTCCCTTCCCTTTGTCGCTATCCTAGGATCTGTAGCGGTGCTATGGCTCCAGTTCGTTCATTTGGTGATGCTGATTTCGAGAATCCTCCGATCACTCCGTAATGTGTGTCGGTCCTCGATAGCTGACGTTTTAGTCCCGTGTGTAGGGACTCCTTGGAACTGGCCTAATTTCTCTCTTCTTCTCGATGACCCTCCAAGCTGCCACTCCAAAACGTCCCCCCCGGGCAATTCCTAACCACGATCCCCCTGTTTTTCCTGCTTTGCTTACCTCTATCCATTTCTTCACCCGGCTACTTTATTAAGGTAATATTACTGCTATTTTCAGGGGATAAGTGACTTTTTCCTCTGGAAATTCCCTATCTGATGAGAAGACCAATCTCTTTGTAGAACTAATCCTTTCATATGTTCCCCACATCGTCAGTGCCGCTGCCAGTGTCTTTCCCTTGTTAGCTGGGAATCCCCTCCCCCTATTTGGTCATCCCTTTTCCCCCTCAAAGATTTGGTTGTTGCCGCCCTCCTCGTGACGTGGACTTTGGCTCTCTGCCGTGTCGCAGTGCCTCTTCTTGCTTGCTTTCTTCGTTGGGACGGAGTTTTGTTTTACCGGTAAATCTTGCCCCCCCCCCCCCCCCACAGGTTTTTCCCTTCTTTTTTCCTTCCGATCCTCCCGCCCTTTTGGTGTTTTTCGCCCCAGGACAGCGCCCGTCTGCCATGCTTCCAATGCCTCCTTCGGAACCCGCTCCCCCTTTCAGTTGACCGCCTTTTCCCCGAGTTTCGTGTTCCTTCCCATTTCACCTCGATCGCCTTGCCCCTTCGCTTGTTCAAATTGGCCTGCGCCAGTCACACCCACCCCCTGGCGGCTGTCCCATCCGCGGCGTTTGTTTTTTCTTGCGAGATCCTTTTGGAAGATGACTACGTTTTCATTTTTGGGTTGCAACATCGCACGTCTAATTGCCAATTCTAATTGGAGATCTCGCGCGATCTTTGCGGGTGCGTCCAACTCCAGTACGTAGGAGCTGTGGTCAGACCTGGGTCATTCCCGACGGAGGCTTCACCGTGGACGGCGAGTGCAACACTCCGACACTTCGATTCGAGGGTCTTGATCTGCCGAGGTGTCCGAATGGGTTTTTATTGACGATGGGGGGCCACTAGGCACCCTCGGTTCGTCTAGGGTGTCAGCTGTGGACATCCTTGGATAAGTCGTCTGTAGAGGGGGCTGGAACCTGAGTGTTTGTTTTGGGTGTTTGGGGATTGTATTGGTCTCTTTGTTTGTGATGAGGTAGCCTGCGGTTCTTCTCGATGATCGTGGGGGATGGTTGGTTTTATGATTTTCTGGCCCTGTGTGCTGGCTTGTTCCTGTTCCGCTGTGTGGTGCTATTTTCTTTTCGATTGGTGCTGGTTTTGTTCCCTTTTTTTCACCCCCCCTGTTTTTTGTTCTCTGTCTGTTATGATTTATAAAGAGGCGTTGCTCTTCGTCTTTAGGTTTTGGATCTATCCGTCCGGTTTCACCTTTTGACCATGCCTATTCTCTTTTGTACTCTTCGATGATAGATCTTCTATGTAATTCCAAACTGTCGTCCTGGTTTTGACATTCATTTTTGCAGGCTCGCGGCTACTCCATTTATCAGTCTTTAGCGGCATCCAACTCTTCCTTTGGACAGACTACCGAACTCATGCTCAGGTTCAGCGGGAGGGCCCGTGCTTGTCAACCTTTGCCAGGAAACGAAGCCAACAGCCCCTCGTTGTAGCCATCTCTACTCTTACCACTTTTTTTCCGAATCTTAGGTATCGTCCTCCAAGGTGCTGCCATTTTCTTTTTTGTAGTTTGTGGTCCCCTTCTTAATGGACACCCTGGCGATCCCATATTCTTCCTTTTTCTTTTATAAGACTGCTTTTCCCACTCTCACTCAAATCCTTCCTTCTCTACTTACAGTTAGATCTCTCGAGAGATATATATACTTTCCATACCTGTCTGTGGTTTTTCCAATTACTCCTAGCTTCGGTTTGATCACACCTTTTTTGTAGATATTTTTTCTTATCAGTTCATAATGTAATTCATCTTCTTGCAAGAAGGACCCCTGTGTCGTAACCTTCTCTATAGATTTTTTCTGTAAGTATGGTCGCGTTTTTTTTCACATCTTCTATACGAGAATGATTTTCCTTTTTCTTATTCCGTGGCAGTATCTTGGTCCCTCGTGCCCATTCTTTGTTCACATTGTTAAGTCTTCTTCTGTCGCGTGGCCGGATGTGTACGTTCATCACGACCCCATCACTATGTGGACGATTGTTTTTCATTGGGGGGTTTTGCTGGGCGAGATCCTGCTTTGCTGCCTCTGGTTGACCATTGTACCCTCTCCTGTCCATTCCCCTTCAGACAACAGAGCCAGTTTCTTAGAAAACCATGTAGTAGGGCATAAACCACCGTCTTCCTTTTTTCGTATGTTGTCCCCTTCGATCCTGACCTTCCCCTGAACTACGCGTAAGTGCGGACAAGATTTTCAAAAGGACACAATCGGTCTCCGGTTGTTGTACAGAGCACCGTTCAGTACAGGCCACCACTTTTTTCTCCTCTGAAAGGAATTCTCCGGCTGCTTACCCGCTCACCTCCTTGGTCCTTCGTTTGATGGAAGGTGCGGTTTTCCTTCTGATAGATATTATTTTTTTTCTGCCTACCCGTTAAGTTCTTGACCTTTTCCAGTACCCGTCTCGTCCTTTCCGAATTAAGTTTTTTGCTGATCCAAGTTCCCAGAACCCCTTTTCGCTAAGACTTAGATTCGAGGTGCAGGAACTTTCCCCTGTCCCTTCCTGTAGTTGTACTCGGTTCCGCCCCCCGACTCTGCTTTGATAGAGTCCCCATGGTCTAGTGCTTTTTTCGGCATAGAGCCCTTCTTCCACGGGCTTAAGTGTGTCCTGGGTTTCCTCTCTCCTTTTCCTCCTATTGAGAGGGGTGGGGACAAACAACTTTTTGGGGAGGGGGTTCCACGAGCTTCCACGGCCCTTTCTATGTTCTCCTTTTTAAGAGTGCTATGCCGAACGCCCCCTGCTTTGGATGTTTTATCTACAGGCGATTCCCACGCGGTCTTTGTCGGGCCCCTCTTTTACGTCTGCCGCACTCCCTTTGAATGGAAAAAGGGTTTTCGCCCCCGAGTTTCGTAAGACGATCTCGCCGCGGGAAGGGTGAAATGTTTAAAGTCAAAAGACCCCTCGTTCCTGTAAGTTTTCAAAGTTTCCCGTCATCACGTTTTCTAGTCGTCCATCGATTCGATCCGCCGAACGCCAAGTGGCCATCCCCACGCAGAATCCCAAGGATTTTCGCGTAACCGTGATGCTTGCCTGAGAACTTTTCCTTAATAGGGATGAAATTTGTGGAGGATCTTTTATTAATGGCCTTTCTAGCTGACCTTCTTCCCCACCCCTGCTTACCCCAGCCTTTTTTCCTTTTGTTGAACATTGGAGACACTCCCCTTCTTCTTGATGATGGGGTTATTCCCCTGCCAGGCCCACATAAACTCGTTTCCCTTTTGGTGTTCTGCCAGCTACTTTATTGATTTTTTCTCCTTTGACGGCTCTCCGTTTGAGTCTCCACTTCTCCGACATCGGCTTCCTTTGGTACAAACTATGCACCCCTCCGTACTAAGAAGTGAACCCCCACCTCCAACGTACCCTGTAGTCCCAACTTTTGCGTGATGCCCTCAACTTCCGTGTTCATCACGGGTTCCTCCTCGTCTGGCAGCAGCCGTACTTCCAAAATCTTCAATCCTGCCAGGCTTCTCCTCGATCACGGTCTTTTCCCCGTCGTCATCCCTTCCGTCCACATCATTCTTGAGAAGCTGTGAAACCAAGTCTACCACCGCTTCCCGACCCTCCCTTCAAGCCTGGTTTTTCTACGGCGCCATTGCCGTCTTGTTCTGAAGATGCCCTTTCCTTCTTTCCTTTGACAAGTAACCCATGACGACCCCCCCCAATTTTTTTTCTCCGAGCAACGGACCTAAGCATCCTTTTCCCTTCCCTCCTCACCCGGTCTGAATCGCGATCCGCCGTTTTTGTCGAAATTGCCCTACAACTTTCATCCTTTCTCCCCCTTGACTGATTCTTCTTGCTCTTTCTCCACTGGCTCAAAAATCCCCGGAAACCGCTCTTATGGCTCGCGTGGACCTTCTCTCCTCCCCCTCTAGATCCTCAACCCCTCTCCTGATTGTTCCTCCCGTTGTCGACCTCCACTCAGTAGTAATCAGGACTCGATAACGGTGTGATCGTAAATACTATGCGACCTTCTCTTCAGATCGTTGTATTATCCCTTGTTCCTGTGCAACGGTTTGTGCAAGCCGGTACAGTTTCCCTCCCCCCTGGGTTTTCTCTCTGTCACTGTTTGTCTCTCTCCGATACTTTGGATTTCTCCTCGCTCCTTCACATGGAGACACAACTTCCCTCTTTGTGTTTCCAGATTTGGCCCCCCCCCCTCATCATCGCTTTGAGTACACAATTTTCCCCGGGTTTAAAACGGTAACCACGACCCGACACCGGGTCCCGCACCCACCCAACTCCCCCGACCTCCTTTCATCCCCGCTCCCCGGTTACATCTTAACACACGAACGCGCACCGTGCAAGAATGCCGACCAAGCAATGAAAATCATCCTGAAAACCAGTTTCGAGCCGGACCCTTTGGCAACTCCCGAGCCTCCCCAGACGAAGGAAATTCAAGCCAAACCTTGTGTCGCTCGCTCTCCCCCCCGCAAGGCTTTCGCCCCACTCAAAGCTTTCCGCAATCCCCATACAAAGAAACAAACATAATTTTGGAACGCAAGGACAATGTCGGTTTTTTGACAAGGGGTAAAGGGGGGGGTGGGGTTTTTGGGGTTTGGTTCCAGGTTCCACCCAACGCCTTCTCCTCTTTCCTTGAGATGTATCCGACACCAAACGCTAACTTTGCCTCTTCGTCAACTAGTGGCCCAACCACTTCAGTCCCCCAACAGCACCTCTTTCCGTCGACGCCCTCGGCCCCTCCTCCTAAACACGTTCCGAGGATCGCTGTTCAGTTTCCCTTTTCACATCCGTTTCCCCTCCCGTCCCATTTCCCCCCTGACTGCAAAGCCTTTCCCCAAATTCGACTCCAGCGGGTTGGTGTGTCCCTTTGATGGCTTATCCGGCCAATCTTCAGAGTTTCTTTCGGTTCATTTTTCCCCCCACCCATTTCCCCTTGGAAGCGGCCCCCATGATGCGTTTTGAAAGAACCCAACCGCCTCGTCTTTTCCCCTCCCCGGTTGTTTTCAGCTTCTCTTATCCACAAATCACTTTTAAATCTTAGCATGCCGATTGTCCTTGAAGCTGAATTTATGCGCTTTTGAAAGGGACTTCCCCAGACGCGTGATTTCGCCCATATCGTCCTACTTCCCGAATCTTTTCCGGGCGTTCTGGTATAATGCAGAAGGGCTGGCCTGTTCTCGAAAAAAAAAACGGTGCCCCTCTATGACTTTTTCATACCAATTGTTCCCGACTGTCTCCCCCCCACACCACCTCCTTTAGTGAGCCAGACCCCCCCATCCGCACATCAAGCCCTCCTCAGCTTCCTGCTGCGCTACCGGCAGCCATCAACACTTAGAGAGTTGCTTCCCCCACCACCCGTCGTGGGGTCTTTCATTGGTTCCCTTGTGCTTCCTTTTCCTCGGTTGTTCCTACCCTTGTCAGGAGTCTCTCCTACTCCGGCAGCGGCTACGCTGTGGGCAGCACTTGCTTGCTCCTTTTGTAGACACACTTTGTTGTCGGCTGCCCTCTGATGTTTACAGCTTCCCCCAGCTTTGTTCTCCAGCCGATCCCTGATCCCGTTCATCGCCTTTGGATGATTACACGAACCTCTTTTTTTCTCGATCCGTGACTCCTTTCTTCAGAGTCCCGTACAGAAGTGTCTCTTGTAGAAGGACTTTTTTTTTTGGTTTTTTTTCGTTTTTTTCAAACAGTCGATCCCAGATCCTCTATTTTTCTTCCGTTCCCGCTTTCCTTTTTCCCTTAGCTGGACCAACTCTCTCTTTATCTCCTGCTTCCGACAACAATTCGGTTAGCTCTTCGGAGGGTCCGCCCCAATTCATCCCAGCCTGAGTACCCTTGTTCTTCCTGCACTGAAGCTCTTTTCCTCGCGAACCCAAACCGTCCCCAGTGCCTCGTCAAGCCTCTACCTCCGCCGCAGTTTATGCCTTCTTTGAACAAATCTTTACCACGGCGTTCGCAAGCTCTCTTATTTTCACACCCAAAAACCTCAAATTGGGAGCAAGCGCTCCCGACTGTACCTGGAAAAAAATTCGGTTTCAACACGAGCCTTTCTTTAACTTTTTCGGTCACCGGTCTGACCCTTTCTTTCTTCTTTTATGGACCCTGTCAAAGCAGGATCCAACAAAAGATGGAAAGCCCTGCCGTTGTTGACACTCCCTTATTTGAGATTTTGATCTTATTTCCTGCTTTTGGACAAAAATTCCCATTACTTGAGTCATTCCGGGGCAAACTTTTTGTGCCTGGTTTGGTGGCTCTTTTTCCCCTTCTCCCTATTTTCGGTATGTTGCTCCTGTTTTTTTTTCGCTAGGTAATTCTAACTCTTCCCTTTAAGTCATCGGTCCAGACTAGTGTTTCTTTTTACTTGTCGGTCCTTTCTCCCCCCCCTATTTGACGGCACATTTTTATCTAGTCCCCACCCCCCCTCTTCGAAGCTTAATTCCTCATTTGTGGTCAATTATCGGGTTGCATCCGAGAAGGGATCGTTTCTCTATTTCATATGGTGACCCTTGTGTGGTTTAAGTCCGGTAGGTTAATTTTTTAAGTTCCGCTTCTCACCTTTTCCCCCCCCTTCCCCCCCGCCCACGTAAGGCCCCTCCCGATATTTTGGGGCGGCGTTTATGCAAGCTGCTGTCTCTTTTCATGAAGTAGTTTTTCCGGCAGTTTCCGGACCTTAACTTGACCCCCCCTCTCGCAGCTGGCGAAACGTTAGCTAGGGAACCGGCCTCCCTAGAAAGAGATGACGTTTTCTTCCCCGAACAACTTGCAGTTTTCTCCCCTTTTTCCTCTCGTGTTTTCGGTTCTGGTCGTATCTCTTCCAACGTGCCAGCTTTCGCGACCCTTGCACCTCCTCCCCCCGCGGTTCTTGTTTTTTTCCGTTACAGCTCAGATGTCTTGGTTTCCAACCTTTACCTACCCGAGCCCGCGCTGCTACCTATTTTTCCCCTGAGCCCCTGCGTCCCTCCCCGGAGGATTGAGATGGTTTTTCCTACATACATGATTTTTGTGCCTTTTTTTTCGTTGATGACGCAGAGATTACCTTTTTTTGCTTTTCCCTTGGAGCCCACCGATTAGCGCTCGTCTTCACGGACTGGACCCCCCATTCCCATCTCAAAAGCTTCTCGGGGTTGCGTTTTGGAACATTTTTTTTCGTTGCTAGTCTCCCGGGTTCTTTCCACGATTTCCTCTCATTCTTCTAATGTCGTTTTGCAGGTTGCTTGGCTCGTTTGCGGAGGTCCCTCCTGGGGCCGAGGAAGAACGCCAGGATTGAAGGACAGCCGGGATTTACGCCACTCGATGCATTTAAACACACATATTGGAAAGGCTTGAACGTTTTTGGTTGAAAAAGTGTTTGGGTGGTTGTTTGGTTGAATGTTTTTAACTGGTGGGGTTTGGTGGGTTCCTGCTTTTAGTAACAAAGATCAATCTCCTCTTTCCTATATTGTTTTGCTAGCTGACTTCTTTTTCCTTTTTCCTTCTTTACGGGTCGCGATTGTTCCTCTTCCCGAAAATTCCCTCGCGAGCCCGCTGCACTCTCAGAGACTCCTGTCAGATTTCAGGAACCGGTCGATCGTTTTCAGATTGATTTCCAAAACTGCAAATGGAAGCGAGATTTTGGCTTCCGTTTCCTTGGAGCAGTCCGCTCATCTGTGGCTCTCCCCGCCCTCCCTTTTTTGCTCTTTAGCCTTGCTAATTAAAGCGCCTAACCCCAAAATTTTTCGGTCGGCAACCAGATCTCGTGATTGTTTTTTTTTTCTTTGGTTTTTGTTTTTCGACTTTGCTCCCGTGATTCCTTTAGTGCAGCGTCCCCCCCCCAGTTTTTGTCTTGCAACTGGTTTCTCTCCCAGTAATACCCCCTTAGATTAACTGCCAACACAAAAGCAACCCCCTCTCTTTGTCCTGCTTTGCACTAGGTTTTTTGTAGAGTTTTCCCCTCTTTCCCGATATGACTCATTACGCGAAAAAACGAGCCCCTGAGGCGATTGGTCCGCTTTTTTTCCCTTTGAGTCTCCGGCGCTCCTACCAGTTCGCTTCCTGAACTTTCCCTTTGCGCAGTCCCAAAGCGTCTGCTTTCCTGTTGGAACTGGCCGGAGCTCCTTCAGCCAATTCGAAGCGCTTTTCACCTCAAAGCCCTCCCCAACTCTTGAGATCTCCCTTCAATCGTTCTTTTTCTCTCCATCTTTCCCTATAGCCCTTATCGACCCCAGGAAGATGAGAAGACTTTGATGTCAACCCTCCCCTTTCCAAATAGTCTTAGTTAAACCCCCCTCCCCTTTTATTGATTATTGTACCCGCCGCTGAACTTTGCGTCCCTTGTGCGTCCCTCTCTCCCCCCTTGTAAACGATTACGCCCCTCCCGCTTTCCAGCATCTTCTATGGATGTATGGCATCTTTTTTTACAAGACAACCGAGTGCACAACTCCTGGCGTCAAATTCACGTCCGAATTTTTCTTTGCGTTGAGTTATACATCGAATGCACACCCACAGTTGGCCCGGAAGTTAGCCTTGTGATTCCCCAATTCCCCCCTGAGTCACTTCGTCTATCAAGTTCCTTTCCCGCACAAGGCAGGTATTCCTTTCTTCCTCTTTTTTTTTTATCCGTGTTTTTTTTCATTGCTTTTCGCTTCTGTCCCCCATAGTCTTGTCCCCTTTCCCAGATGAGCCAGTTTTTTACCCCAGTACCAGGCCCCCCCTTAATTCCCTCTTCACCAGTCCCATATGCCCTTTCGCTTGCTTTCTTTCTTATTTTCTTTGTTTTCCCCGTAAGCTTCGGCTGTTTTTGCGTGGTCAGCTGGGCGAAGGGTATCCTTTCCCCTTGGCTTCGTAGCGGCTTGCTTCTTTTTGCTTCTTCAGCTGGTTGTTTTTGTTTTTCTAGCAGGAGATCAGCGGGTTGATGACGAGAGTATGGTTGATTCTCAGAGATTTCCGGTCTCCCCATAATGTTTTGTCGAATTCGATCTCAGATCCCCGCCTTTTTTTTAGTACGGTTTCTTCAGTTGTACACCCACACCGCGGTTGCACTTTCACGAGCAAATGTTCGCGCTTTGTCTTATCGTTTTCCCCCGCTTCGGCCAACAACCAACCCGTAATATGAAACACAAGATTCCACGGGTCCTTTCTTCCCCTTTATTAAACACCCCTTTTACTTGATTTCGAGACTTTTTTTCGTCACCCGAGTTGATTTAGCAAGTACAAGAATTCCCGGCGATGGAAGGGGATCAGTATTTTCCTTTTTTGAGGCGATGTTGTACGCAGGTCGAATCGTGCGCGCCCCCCTTGATGAGAACCACCCGCAGCAGGCAGTACTTTTGCTGCTTTTTTGCAATGGCGTCTTACTCCTATGTTAGAGGAACACGACTCAACTCCCATAAATTTTTTAAATCTAACGACGGTGTTTTGGGTTCTTTTCGAGCACTGACGTTGGACGCGATTTTTTTCGTGATTTTCTTTCTTGTTTCCCCGTTTTTTCGCGGCCACGTCGGATTTGTTTTCTGGTTTCCCCCTATCTTGTTTAGCTCTCCTCCTCTTTTGTTTAGGATCCCCCCCAGCAGGCTTACTTTTCTGCCCCTTACCTCTCGGAACCCCGTTATTCACCTTTCCCCCCCCCCAGTGTCGCGAGTTCCTTTTTTATATACAGTTTCGTCCCTTTTCCTCCCTTTGCCGCGCGAATAATTTCCCATTCGCTGCTCCACATTTGCATTGCGAACCTTTTTTGCTTTGATACGAGGAGTGTTTTTTTCTTCCTTTCTCCTGACTGTTTCAATCAGTGTTTTTTAGCCCCCTTAATGAGATTGTCAATTTGTCCGAATTTTTGCCGTCCTCGAGTTCTCTCGCCTTTTTTTCAACTCCCTACTTTTTCGTTTTTTACATTTTCTGCTTTTGGACGCATTTTAATTCCGTCCTGTTTTCTGTTTGATCCTAGATTAACCCCCCCCCAAGCTCCTTCGCTGCTGGTATTATCGAGATTCCGAGTTGTAGTTTTTTGTTAAGGTCTTTTTTTTGACGGATCCGATGTTGGCACTTCGTTCTCCTTTTTTTCTTGGGTTCTTTGACATGAGTCCGACTCCTTTAGTGTGGGCTGGAATGCTTTTCTTTGGGATTGAGTAATTGTTGTGAGGTTCCTTTGGTGGTCCTTCCCGTTTTGTCTCCCGTTTTTTCTGTTTTGTAGTTTTTGCCTCTGTCGTTTTTTTTTTTCCGCTCAATGGTGTGGCTTCTGTTGCCTTTTCGCTTGGCGTTTGGAATGTTTGAACCGGTCTTTTTTTTGTTTTTTCGCTGACAACGCTGCCTTTGTTTTTTTTGCGATTTATTTTTGTTAGCTTGGACGTTTCGGGTTTTTTAGGTTAAACTGTGTTTCTTTTTTTGGGATTGTGGTTCGCACGATTTCTGTTATTTGCCACGAAGGACCCCCGTAGTGTTTTTTTTTTGTCTTCATCTTTGCGGTGCCGAGGTCGACGTAGTTATCGGACGTGAGAGGTTTTCCCAACCACGATAGTTTTAAAGCTCCCCTAGTATCCTTCACGATTTGTTTCCCTTCAGTGTGTAACCCCCCTCCCCCAGTTTGAACCCAACTTTCTTTTCCCAAACTCGTTTTCTCCTCCTTTGGTGGCGTTTTGATTATTTCCACCAACGTGTCCCCGCGTTCTCGGTAGTGGCAGTAACCACCTTGTGCTGCCCCCATATTCTGTTGTCTTGGTATTTCCGGCCCGATTTTTCCTTATTTCCTCCCTGGCCACCCCTTTTCCCAGCCCTCTCATCTTTCGCCTTTGGAGTCTTATCAACACTCCCGCCTTTGCTCCGTCCTTCGAGCTGACAAGCGTCGGCAGCCTTGCGTACGCTGCTTGATTATCGAGTCCCCGTTCGTAGTGAGTCAAAGGCTCTTCTTGCCTTTTGAGAATTTGTTTCTTTGTTTCCCCTTTATCTTTTTAAGCATTTCATGTCTCGCTGGCTGACAGGCAGTCTTTTTGATAACTGTCGATCTGTCCCTTCTTTTTCGCTGTGCCCCCGCGCCCTATCCCGTATTCGGTCTTTTTGTATTTTTGTCATTTCTTCAGTGTTGTCTCTTTTTTATGCCTGCAGCCTATTGCCCTTCTTGTGATTTTGCCGGAGTGTTTTCGCTGACCGTATTTCGGCATCATACCACCCTCCAAGATGTGTGCAGGTTGTGGAACTTTCGGGTGTTCTTTGTTTCGAAGAGTATTTTTATAGCCGGTTTCCATGGGAGTTGTTCCGATGCGGGCGCCCTTATGTGATCCGACCTTCTTCAGGCTGTTCCATCCCCAAGTAGTCTTTACCCCCCCTTTTTCCTTTTCCGTTGATTTTTTTACGTTTTTTTACCCTCCCATAGCCAGACGAACGGATTTTTACACTTCCCCATTCCAAAATTCCTGCTTTTTCCAGGTGTGCCGTCAAGTCCTGTTAAAGTTTTTCCCTCCAAAGTTTTCCTTAGTTAAACTTCGGCCATTGGATCTCCTCGCCTGCCACCATCTTTGGTGCGTTTTTCTGTTGCGGGTCTCATGATCGATGATTTTTGCTTTTTTCTTTTGCTTTGACGCTTAGGACACGTTGGGATTTCTTCCCTTTATTTTGACTTCCCCCCATTGGACTCCCGTGCTCGATGTTTTTCGAGGCGATGTGCTTTTTCCCCCATTTGTCCTGGAATTTAGTCAGTTTCCTTTTCCTCACACTAAGCGGTTGCTGGTTAGCAGCCACCTCGGTAGCGCAGCTCGTTTTGGCATAGAGCCCTTCTTGAAGAAGAAAAAGGCCGAAGTGGTGTTTTGGGAATCTTGTTCTACTTCCCTTTTTTTGTTGTTGGATAGATTATTTCCCCTTTTTCCCTCTCGTTCAATCTTGTTTCTTCCTTCCTAAGGGCTCTCTCGACCTCCCTTTTGTTTACTTTATTGATGACTCCTCCAGTTTTCCCAAGGTTTTGTTGGTCTGGACTGAGGTTTTGGTTTCACTCATGCTCTTCCCAATGGGGTTCTGACATTCATCGCCAGACGATCTCGCCGTGTCTGTTTTTAATTTTGCATTTTCCCCACTCCCCTATCTTCAATCTCGCTTTCCCTTTCAAAAGGTTTTCAAGAAGAAGCTTGCGAGTCTGTCAAATCGGTATCCCCTGCCCCGATTAACCCAGAACCCTCCAAACCTCTCCTCCCAATTTTATGTTGGAAGGCGCTGCGTTTTTCTTTTTTGGAGCATCTTCGAGGTAGCCCTTTTTCGGCTCCATTCTGATCCAGGTGTTCGTTGGTTTTCCTTTCTTTCACACAACTGATACCGAATCTTCTTTGCTTTTTCCCCCTTTTTTCTCTTTGTTTTGTGCAGGCGTCGTCTGGCCCACCTCTGTGTTAACACTTATTGCCTGGTTTTGGTTTAGCCTATACCTTCCTTTTTTTCGGTGTGTTACTGAGAGTCCCTTCTTTTTTTCTTTTTTCTCATTTTTTCTGTCTTGACCTCCGGATTCCTCACGTTGTCACCTTATGCCCGTGCACTATTGTCCCATCTTCCCCCACTGCCAGTCAACCCCGAGTCCCCCCCCGCCTCTTGTTCTGTCTTTCTTTACAGACATACGCCGCGGCTTTTTAGCCTTTTTAGGCTTCTTCAGTCCCCCCTTCAACTCCACCTGCTGCGTCCGGTCATCAAGTTTTTACTTTGCCAAATTTCCCTGTGTTTACAGGCCCCTTTTCGTGACTCCTTACGTTCTCCGCTTTCCAGCCCACCTCCTTTCCGAATTGACCTCTTTGGAAGGTTTCCGCTCCCTCGGCATCTGGTGTTCTTCTTCTTTTCATTACAAGGAACCTGCCTTCCCCAAGTTTCTGACTCCCCATTCTACGCGAATCCTTTCCACAAGAAATCGGTCGGTTTTCAATTCCGCCGCCCCCCAGTTCCCCCCCTATTGAGACTGACCGATTACTCGACCGGTCTGTGAGTCTTTCGCGGCCCGGATTAAAGATGATGGGTCTGATTTTTGGTTCCCATTCTTTCCTTTCCTTATTCTGGTCTATCCCCACCCCCCCCCTTAAAGATTTCGCCACCCCTTTGGTCGGGACTTATCTCCTTATGTTCCCCTCTTTGCTGGTTTCCGTTGTCTTTTCGTCGTTCGGATCACCCCTTTGGACTTGAGGGAAGTTAACGCTTTTGTTCCTTTGCTTTTGGAGCAGCCGGGCCAGGTCAACGGGAGACCTTTTTCGCAGGGCCAGTGGTACCAGAGCGGTGGATTTCCTTTCTCTCCCGTTCTAATTCGCCTCTATCCTGCCCCCCCCCCTCTGGCATAACACCCCCCTTGCCTACCGAGTTTTGTCCTCGGTCCATTAAGTTTTTTTTTGAATCGCGCTTTTCCTCGCCAGGTGTTTTTGCAATTTCCTCACGTCCCGAATGGTCGACTTTCAACCTAACTCGCCAGTCAACCGTTCAGCTAATCAGCGACACACCCACCCTCTTTCTGCACCTCCATACTCATTTTTTTTTTCCTTCCATCCCTTCCCCCATTCTTGGACGGAAGCTCTCCCCCGCCATAGGCATCAACGTCATCCAATGACCCACCACTTCAACCACCTCACCGCCAAGGCTACCTCAGCCCCAACAAGCCGAGCCCCACTCCGTTTTTGCCGGTTCCATACCTCTCCGTCTTCTCCTATCTCTTGTCTCTTGACACCACACCACCTTCACTTTTGGAGTCACTCGTGTTCCAAAACGGAATCTCCCCCCCTGCACCATTCAGTCGTTACGACACTTTTTTTTTTTCCCGAACCCCCTCTCCGCTCCCGGGGTTTCCTGTTTCTATCCCAGCGGTCCTTTTTACGCCACCTTTCAATGAAAAATGCTTCCCACCAGATTCCCGACATTTTGTTTTTATTTTTCTCTAAGTCGACGCTTACTTTTCCGGCCCCCTTTTCTTAGAGAATTATTTTAATGTGGGCCCCACCAACATGATTTTTAAGTTGAAACAATTCTGCCGTCGAGTGGAGAAATCCCCCCCCCCCCTAGTATCGGGCTCCCCGTTTTGGGTTTTCCGCCTTTTTTCCTGATCAGCGTTGCAACCCTTATTTGTCTGCCAAAGGGCCTTACCGACGACACTGTGATCTCATATCGGTTGGGCACATTTTTAATTTCGACTCCTTTAGGCTCGGCAGAAGTTCGCGGAATTTTTTTCCAACACCATCGTAGAATCCGTTTCCCCCCTTCAAGGACCCATGGGCCAGATTTACCTGTAAAACCCATCGAGCTGGTGTCTTTTTCAACTAGACCCCCCAGGTTTCTCTCGATAGACCCCCGGTTTCAGATATCCCCCTTTCAACGGTT
>Ga0179593_1496121_pt1 | contig 15930 bp, 20 predicted proteins | sample CZODoug2_1_08_16_FD_185931 | JGI IMG/M metagenome (GOLD analysis project Ga0179593, IMG submission 185931) | Vadose zone soil fungal communities from Angelo Coast Range Reserve, California, USA - CZODoug2_1_08_16fungal (PacBio error correction) | ecosystem: Environmental > Terrestrial > Soil >... | reverse complement strand
CAATTCCTTTCTTCTTGCACAAAATTCAACGCCTCGATCATCGTTTTCCCCCTCTCTTTTTTCTCCTCTTTCCGTATTGAATTTGTCTTACCGAAACCTCTCCTGAGATGAGATTTTTTACCTCCCCCCCTCCCCAGAAACTCCCGCCCCGTTCTGACCCCAATTCCAAAGTCCTCCTGCCTCGTCCAACCCCTCCCGCCCACACCTTCATGCCCCCTTCTCGGCATCGGCAAGTCCACACCGATTCTAACTTCCCCCCCAACGAAACTTTTTCACCTCTCCCCCTACGTGACTTCCCTTTCCCAATGTTGATCTTGATGCTCTCCAACAAATTTCAACAAACCAGAAAGATCGATTCCCCTTCCTTGTGCCCACCGGTGCTCTTTTTTTCTTCATTTCTCGGATACCGTAAATTTTCTCCCTTATCACCTCTTCCCCCCCGCTTATTTGCGTATTTCCTCTACTGCCACTTGTTACCCCTCAAGACCTCCACGTGCGACACTTCTTCTAGTTTGCCCTTTTTTTCCCCCCCCCTTTTTTTTTTAGGATGCGAATGATGCTAGAGGAATCCTTCCCGCTCCCACCGATGCGGGACCTTACCAACCTTAATTTTTATATTCCTCATTGTGCACTGCTCCAGGAAGGTGCTTACGGTCGTTTTACGCGGTCTTTTTTTTTTTTTTTTTTTTTTTTTTTTTTTTTTTTTTTTTTTTTTTTTTTTTCTTACCCTGGCCACGGAATACGTCTCGGCTCCTTTTCGCTTCAAGATGAGGGAATGTGTTCTCTGTTGGACCCTCAGCCCACCTTTCCTTCAAAAAAAATTCTTTCCCCGCACTCCGAGCTTGATGGAGTTTTTTTTCCCGTGTAAATAACCCCCCCTCTTCGTCCTTTGGGAACAAAACCAAGCCCCCTCCCCCCCATGTTCTCTCTCTCTAAGACGCGTTCTTCCCTGTTGACGGACGATACCGTGCCCCTTTGAATTTTTCACAGGGATACTAGGTGCTTCTATTAGTTTTACGTCACTCCGACCTTGAATCCGAAGACACCGGATCCTTCTTTGGAACCAGTCCTAGGAGTGAGACCGCCCACCCCGAACCTCCTCGCGGCCCCCCTCCCCACTCCCTGGAATTCCGGAAGAAAGATTGCCACCTCCCCACGGTATCCCCCCTTCCGGACTTCGTGTGTGTTTTTTTGAACACGGAACACGCAGCCTTCACTGAAGCTCCCCCCCCAGCGCCGGTCACAACTCTTCCGCCGCTCCACTTTTTAGCCTCCCGACTAACATAATTTCCCCCCTCCTTTTGGAACCCCCCCCTTCGCGGGTATTTTTGTAATCTTCTCTATTCCCCACCCTTTGCGTGAACGGATCCATAATTCGCTATTTCCCCTAGAACGCATGGACCAAGCGTAAGTCCCCTTTTCGCCTCCCCTCTGCTGCCCCTTTCTTTGGCGGGTTATGATTCTTCTACAAACTCCCGCGCCTTCATAAGTCCCCTGGGTTCCCCTATCAGGCGCACTGCCTTCCTCTGGGCGTGGATTTGCCCTCCTCCGGCGTCTTCTCTACCCGTCCGCTCGGCCGATAACGAATAAGCTTCAGGCATGGCAATGACCTGGCAGTGCCCCCCCTTTGTGCAAGCCACCGAGTTAAGACGCCCCCCCCCCCTCCCTTGATCCCTTCCCTCTGTTGAACGTCCTTTAGTTTTCTTAAGGAATACAAGGTATTCTTCCCCTCTTTACGCCCATCCCAAGCAGAAGCAGTATTCCTCCTTTTATCCCCTTTGTTTTTTTAACTTCTCTTCCCCAACTTTACTTGGCTTCGGTCATTCCTGCACTTTTCTTCTACAGTCTTTCCCTTCCCCCATCATCTCGGCCTTTGAACACTGCCCCCTTCCTTTTTTTGCATTCAGAAAGGTCATCGTGTTATGAGTGACCCATCTTTCACCTGATAATCTTCCCCTCCAGAGGATAGATGTTCCCCCCTTTTGCACAAATTCCGAGATCGTCGGAAATCCCTTGATTTTCGCAATCATATTGTCCGATGTTACCGAGAGGAAGCCGATCTAAATCGGTAAACCCGAAATATTTGTCCTCCTTATGAAAAGATGGTGTCTAACATTCCTCGTAATAGGGGCCCCCGAAATCCCCAAACAACCCCCCCCCCCCCCCCCCCCCCCCCCCCCCCCCCAACCCCCCCCAACCCCCCCACCCCCCCCCCCCCCCCATTACTTTTTTCAGTAAAGACTCCTTGCCGCTCGTATTAACTAGATTTTTTAGATCCTTCTTTGCTCCTTTCTCCCGGCCCCCCCCCCTTTCCCTTTCGGTCCTCTACGAACGCCCGTGTTATTTTTCTTTTTTTTTTCACCTACAGTGTTGTGCACTGAACAGCTGCTTCGTTCTCTTTTATGTCCTTTAGCTCTCTTCCCTCTCTCCTCGAGATGAGTAAAATGGGCCGCTTCCCCACTGTTCCCCTGTAACATTCTTTCTTGCCTTTTCATCGGTTTCCCTCTCCAGCGGGCGGTTTATGTTTTTTTTTTTTGGTTGGTTTTTGGGTGTGGTTTTTTTTTTTTTTTTTTTTTTGGTTGGGAGTTTTTTTCCCCCCTCCCCCATGCTTGAGAGGCACTTTCCTTCTTTTTTCCTTGTGCCCCCAAACATCTCCATCATTATTCGTGTACGTTATTCGTTTTTTGTGCTTTTAAGGGTTTCCTTTTTTCCCTTATTGAAAAGCGTTTCAAACTTCGGTGTTCCCAACCCTTCTTTTTTCACCTCCATGTTTCACCGTACGACGAGATGACCTTGGGCCTGCACAGGGAAATTAGTTGATCCACGCCGGCAAACTGTTTCGATTCCTGTGATTGTGGATTCCTTCCCCTTTTTAGGGCTCCTCCCCCTATTTTTCTTTTTTCACACTGACCACCGGAAGATCTCTATTCTTGCCCCAGTTGGATTTTGCCCCTCTTCTCATATTTTCCGATCTTTCTTCCCTTTGTTTATCTCTCTTTCCCCCTTGTTTTGTTGTTCGTGAGACCCCCCTTCCCCCTTACCCTCGCCCTTCATATCCATGCCGCAATCGAACGGTCTTACAAGACGATTCTTCTTTTTTGTATCTCCTCTTGGTCACTTTTGCGCTTATGGCAAGTAATTTTTCTCTGGTGTTGCGCATTGCAGTCTTGAATCCAAGCAAAAGTTTCCTCGCATTCCGTGTACAGTACCACCTACACGTGCGACTTTCCCTTCTTTTTTTTTTTGAGAGTTCGATGAGTTTCACCCCCCTCTTCCTTTTCCCCCCGAACTTTAGACTATGATCATTGCGATTTTTTCCATCTGCGCTTGCGTCCCAAAATAGAGAATATTTACCTAACCCCCCGATGTTTGCCTTGTGGTGTTTTAAAATTACTTTCCCCTTTTGATCTCCTCCCATTTTTTGGAACCGTCTGGACCCATTCCAATCGATTTCTTTATCGCCTGTCTTTCCTCTTTTGGCATTTAGACTGGGCCTCCCCCCCCACCCGCACCACTACAATTAATCCGAAGAATACGGTTCCTTCAACTTTTACACACAGAAAAGAAGGAATACCCCCTCTTTCCTTTCCCCGCATGTTCACCCCAAATCTATCCCGTCTTCCTTCTTCCTCGTTAATATGCCCTCAACGGTTTTCTCCCTTTCTACCTTTTTGATCGGCACATCCCCCCCCTATGACATCAATCTTTTCCACATTTGTTTCTAGGGCCTTTCGTTATCTTTCGACTTTTCTTCTCGGCTTTGGAGCTGGACATTCGGGGGTCCTTTATTCCAACCTGTAGTTGTACCTGGCGTCTCGTTCGTATTCGGCAACCCCATATGCAGATGATTTGAACCCAGTGAGCCGACATGGAAAGCTTAATGGCATAGTCTCGCTTGCGCAAGATAAGTCACTTTTCTTTCGAGGATGCCGTCTGTGGCCCCTCTCCCATTTTTTCTGGTTGCCCCCAACATCCTCTAGCCGTTCTACCTTGTTTCTCTCTTCAAAGATGCAGCCCTGGTGCCTTTTAGATGTACAACTGGCCGCCCAATTTCTGATCTCAGGATCCCTTCGATTTTTTCCCCCCCCCTCACAGACTATTAAACCACTCTCTTTGTCGATTTTTATTTTGTGCAGAGACCGACCTTATTCCCCCCTTTTCCGCGATCTGACTTAACAAACTCCCGCTCCATAGAGGGTCGGTTGAGTCTCCCGGGATTTGCTTCTCCCGGGTGATCGCGCCTGTTTCTTTTTTACCCCCATGCCAAATATGACCCCTTCCCTTTCTGCTGAAATCAGGAAGATTGCGTAAGTTCGATCGCGCGGATCCTTGTAGACTCAAGAGCGACGTGCCCCCTTTTATTCCAAGTCTTCTCTTTCTCTCATCTACGGCCAAGGGGGCCTTTCCGATCTGGTCCTTTTTTTTTTTGCCGTGTCTGATAAATCAGAAAGTTCCCCTGCCCCCCCACTGGTCTCCCCTTTGCGTTATTGGCCACTCTTGTTTGACCTTTCAGAGGTCCATGCGTTATTTATGTCTGTTGAAGCATCTTCTATGGGGTCGACCAAGGGAGTGGATATGGAATGGTTTTTTGCGTTTACCACTTACATTTTTTCATGTTAGTATACTTTTTTTTCCTTTTTTTATGGGGCTTCCCATTTTTAGCGGGCGGGGAATGTTTTTGAGGTGACCGTTGGGTGGACTTCTCATTGGCCACCCTTTCTTCCCCCCCCCCACCCCCCCCGCCGTTTATCCTTTTCACCTCTTTTTTCATGGTACTAGGTGGTTCCCCCCTTCTTATGGAATATCAATGGAGCTTTGGTTGGGTCTTATTTCGTTGTGGGGCTCTAACCATCCCCTTTTGAAGTTTTTTTCCCCAAACGTTTTGAGGGTAATCTGCTCGTTTACTGCCCTTTTTTCGAGGGTGCTCCTGGTTTTTAATCACCTTGCCCCCCCCTTCGCACCGGGCCAATCCTAGATCCCGGTCCGAACGAGATCCCCCCAAGCTCGGTTCAACTTGGCTTCGTCTGCTATATCCGTTTCTTTTGTGCTCTTTTTTGCCAGCCTGGGACCCTCCCAATGCTGGGGACCTGAAGAGTCTACCCCCACTGCAATCAAAGCTAGGATTTTGTTTTTCACCCTCCCCCCCTCAACGTTTTTTTAATTCGGAGGCACTTTTTTTCTTGACCTACCTCTTTTCTCAAAGCCTTTTTGTCGGAATTTTTAGGTTCGCGTTCTAGCAGTATATTTCCGGGGGCTCGCTTTTAGCCGGGAGCCGTACCTGACTTCTCTTTCCAGTCCGTAATGGAGGCCATGTCCCCATAGCAGTTCCGGGAGAACTAGTTTTCAACTGTTGGGCCCGTCCCTACAGGGCCCTTTTCTTTTGATGAATTGAGCCATCCACTTACCTATCCTTTTCCCCCTAGAGTGCCAGCATCCCTTCCAGCCTCTCGGATCTGGTGACGTCTGCACGTGGTTCTTTATCCGAGTTTTTGAATGTCCGTCGTTCCTATCAAACATCACGAAGTTTCTGGTCCCCGACCTGTTAATTTGACGGGACGAATGAGCGTTTACCCACCCCCTCCTTGTGCCCACACTTTTACTCCCCTCTCTTCACAGCGATATTTTATGTTCTTTTTATGTCCTATTGTTGGAGTTTTCGTTTGAGCCCACTCCAATGGCCCCACTGAAGGTCAGTATTCGACGTTTGACTTTTTTCCGTCTGTCTGAGGATACTGTTAAACTTCCCCGAACGCCATCCTGTTCATGCATTTTTCTTGGTTTGTCCAGCGGTTTTGTGGCTCTTCTCCCCCCCTGATGAACCTATCTTTCCTTGGTAGAGAAAACCGGGAAGTTTCTTTCTTTTTTAATTTGCTTGCTCTCATTTTATATATGTTTAGGGCGGTCCTTTTCATCCGGCACTTTCTGCGGATCGACGGGTTTTTTTTCCCTATGATCGCGTAGTGGGCCCGCTTTTTCCCTTAAGCCAGTCCCGTTCCTCCCATATCCCTTTCCTCCTTTTTGAGATCTTCTCAACTGTACGTGGACCCGAATCGGCCCGCACCGCTTTTCCTTTTTTTCCTGATAGCGCCCGAAGTTTGGATTGACTTTTAGACGTCGCCCCCCCCTCTTCTCTAGAGCACCAGATTCACCCCTTCCCCCCTCAAAGCACGTACCCCCGGTCTACACCAGTATTTCCGCCTGAGTCCACCGACCACGCCTTGCAAAACAAGGGTCTTTCGTCAGGCTTTTTTCATCCCAACCCGGCTTTACTCTCCTAACATTGGACGACCAACCCAGTAAACTTAAGGGTACCAACCGCAGTCCCCTTCCTCTCAACAATGGGTTCTTGGTGTCCCATAAGCCCTGAAACCCCTGGCACCAAACACGATGAGTTCATCTTTGGTAACCTCTTCCCCCCCCCGGGTTTTTAAACGCTTGATCCCTTTTCTCATCCCGATAGTGTCGTCTCCGCGAATGATATCCCCTCTTCTCCAAGAAACTGTCTATATACCTGTCCCCTGTAGAGTTTCCCTTTCTCTTAATATTGTTTTCACGAGATGTTTTATTTATTCGGAACAGAAATTTCAGCATATTGGACCCTGACAAACGTCCTAGTTCTCGGTGCGGTCCACTGTTTTACCTCAATCCATCAGGTTCTTTCCCGTTTCGCCCCCAAGAGTTAAGACTGGTCCTTCCGAAAAGGCTATGACCCAGGAACCTGGACGTCTATTGCTACTGCGACCGTCTCCCGGATTATTGAAGTGGTTTGGACTTCCTTTTTTTCATAACACCCCCACTGCGACCTCAAATTTTCTTGAAGCCCCCGAGTCTTTTTCTTCCAGTTTTTTCCTCCTTACCCTCCAGTTCTTCCCCATTCCCCCCCCCCCATCCTCACCAGCCTAATCCTTAGCAGATAGCCTTGCGACCTGATCAGGTTTTGCATAGTTAGAAGTTGTCACCTGATTTGCCCCTCTTCGTTGCTGGCTTTTTCTCATGTCACTCAAGTTCATTCAGAATCACCCCCCCGATTCATGCAAGGACTTTCCTATGATTGAGACTCCTCCCCCAGCCTATGCCCCCCCCTTTCCCCCACTCCAACTCTCCCTTGCCTTTATTCTCAGTTGCACCCAATCAACAGGCCCTTCCGTTTGGGAACGCTTCCCTTTTTTATCGTTCACCGTCGAGAAGTTTCCATCCTATAGGTCCCCGCCCAGTCCAACGCCGAAAGATCCTCAGACTCCCAACCCCAAGTTATCCCCCCCATTGCGGGGTACTTTTGGTAAGCTTGTACCCCCCCCCCCCATTCCACACTTGCTTCGTCCCTCTGAACCTAATTCTACCTCTGCACATTTTCACGCATGGTTGACCACGCGTACGTCAGACGTCCCTCAACCAGCCACTTCTCCAGGGTGCATGGATAACCGACTCCCCCCCCCCTTCCTCGTTAGTCATCCGCCCCCTGGACTCTTGGAACTATCAGTTTCCTTGTGTAGGGCCGGCGCGCTGGAATCAAAGGTAGACCTCTCTCGCCCTCACGTACCTCCTCTTCTCATCCGCTTCGTCAGGAGATCAATCCCCCCCGCAGCAGCCCCCCCAGTCCTCAATCAATTTTCAGCAGCACACCCCTGCTCGTATAGACTAACGTCTCTCGGGTCCCTTGTTTTCTTTCAGGTCCCCCCCTTGTCTGGCCGATGTCTTTACGAAAAGAACTCAACGGCCCGTAGTCCTTTTTGTCTCTGGTGGCAAATTCCCTCGTTCCCCTTGTTGAGGTGTTGGTTTACCCCTTTTTCCTTTTAAGCTTTCTGCTACAGCTCGAGTCCATCATCGAAGAGTGGCGACCATCATGACCTGTCTGTAATTCTGCAGTTGGTTGAGTTTCCCCCTAAGGCTGTCAGCCAACGATCCCGATCAACGCTCTTTCGCCCGTCTCTTTCCAGTCAATACCGTTTGTGATTTTCTTCTACTTGTTTTTAGCCACCCTGTCGAAGATGTGGTTTTCGTGGACAGAGCTTTTCTTTCCCCGCTCGTACACCCGACTTGGACCGAGTAGTACAACTATTTTTTGTGTTCTTCAAGGAGCCCTCGATCGGAAATCATCCTCCGTTCTCGACGTAGTCCTCACAGTAAGGTCGGTTGTATTACCCGATTTCTCTTCCCTTCTCCAGTCTTTGCTCATTGCGTTTTCTGAAGGTTCTAGGGCTGCCGAACGCAGAGTTGATATGCTATTTCCCCTCCTGTTCCTTGAACTTGATTTTCTTGCCTTTCCTGTTGGTTCTCACTCCAAGTCTTCGAGATGCGTTTCTTTTTCTTCTTCGTAACGAGGCGTCACACGATGGAGCAGGCGTTTTCCATTTCTCTTTTGAAGATGTTATACTACTTTCCCATTCTTTCCTTTTCAGGATGGTAACACCACATCGCCCCCATTCCTTTTTGTACGATGCCTCGTTTTATCTTCTGGCTCCTTGTCGCTGAGAGTCTCCAAGTTTCGTTCCCCCTGCTTTTTCAACTCCCATCTTCCGAAACGGCACCGGAGAACCGGGAGTTTATCGCGGAGTACTGCACTTTTTCCTTCAACCAAATGCTTCCTTTGCTTGGCCCTTCACTCCGGCCTCTCTCCCCCATACTGTCGTTTTTCCCGTTTCTGACCAGGATTCCTCGCGGCTTGGCGCAATTCAGCCTGCATTGAGTTGCTGCGTTTTTCCTTTTTATATTCCTTTCCTCTCCTCTTTTTTGTTGTTTTTCTCTGACATAACTAAGTATTAGGCCTTCCTCAATGCCGCTTCGCCCCCAATCCCCAAGAAAGGAGATCGACGATGTGTATTCTTCCGTGTCTTTCTTCCCTACCTTTAAGAGTTTTTTGTGTGAGATATCCTTTCCCGGCCACCACCACAGCAAAAGTACTAGCAGGCGTTGCCCCTTTTAGCGGGCTCATATTCCCCTGTGATCAGCCCGGTGCGCCTTCTCTCTGGTGACGTTTTCCCCTGTTTGAGTTTTCACCCGATGAATTTTTTAACGAACTTGTCTAAATCTGAACCTTACCCCGGTCCTGAACTCCTTTTCTCCCAAGCGCATCGTACCCGCCAAAGTTTGGGCGATGTGTGGGAATCCACCCGGTCAAATTTCCCTCTACGCTTTTAGGGTGTTCAACGACCTGCCTGTAGAATTTTGCACCCAACTCGCTTGTTTCTCCTTGGTTCTGGTTCGCTTCACTTCTTTTCGCACCACCAGTCCCTCTCGAAGACTTCGGGGTTCCAGTTAATCACCATCTCCCCCCTAGGAAACCGCTTTAGTTCACGGACCCTGATCTTGACCCCCCCCACCAACGCACCCCTTCTCCTCCCGTTAATACTCAACCCGCGCGTGCTTTGCAAGGAAGTGATAGCAATCCTAGAAGCCTGCCGTCCTGCTTACGTCGTCTATGGAACGTTTTTTTTTTCCAGACTTTCCGATCGCTGCGTCGTGCCATCTTTGAAAACCCATCGGTTGTGCATCGATTTTTCCAATGCTCGTTGTTGGATTGTATCGGGCGTGAACCCCTAAAACACCATCTTTTATTCATTGCGAAAACCGATGCCTCACATGACTGCACGTTATTCACTCTGATGTCCGAATTGTATCGACCTTCGCCAGCTACCAATAAAAGACGGCATTGCGCTTTTAACCGGTGATTATCTTTTCTCCCCTTTCTGTTGATGGACGAGGCCACTTTGTCCCCCTCCAGTGCATGTCCCATTGATGATCGACTTTAATAGAAGTCACACGCTATACCCTCATACTACGGCTTGATCGATTTTCCTTCTTTTGGAGAAAGACCCGGAACCCGGAAGCCGGTCCCTTGCAAAAACGTGTTCGACCGCGTTAAGGTAACGGTGATGTGTGCTGAACGGCTTGGTGCGGCTCCCGAGTAGAGTCTTGTGTACCCTGGCCCCCCCGACGGTCCGAAGAGGGTTCCCTGCCTCGGCGTAGCGATAGAGCTATTATATGGTTTTGTTAACCCGTCTTTGCATGACTGGACGCAGCAGGCGCTTAGTTTCCTTCCTCCCCTTCCAAGGTAAGCTTAATAAGGGGGCACTTTTTTTTCGCCTTTGATCCCCCCCATCAGCCCCCGACCGCCACAGTTTTCGTGGCCCTAGGTTTCTTGCTCCCTGTGACGTCCTGGGTGTTCTTTTAGTTATTATGTGGAAAGAGCGCCTGGTTTTTTGGGCTACCGCGATATATTTGACGGTTGTGGGGTCCTTTACCCCGTACCTGCCCACCCATTGTGGGCATTCCGGTCTTGTTTTTTTCCGGGGGGCTAATTGCTTTTTTTTCATGGGTCTTGTGACAGATGCGGGTTGAATCTTCATTGGAAATTCTTAAGTGGCGTGTCCCAGCGAAGTCCATTGTTATTGACTTTTATCTTTTTTTGTACTAGGTTGGCCGGATTCAAGGAATCTAAGTGAGTTTCTTTGCGGTGGGCAAGATCGAATTTGAGATTTTTCCTGTTGGTGGGGTTTCTAACATTCCCTACGTGCCCCTTGGTCTCTTCTTCCCAGGGTCTCCGGTGGAAGGTATACCTGGTTTCCCCCTTGTCCAGTTGAATATGCAGTCTCAGACGGTCCCAAATCCTCGGATTTATCCCTTAACGAGTCAACGGAATAATCTCGGGTACTTCTCCTCTCCGCGATCTGCTTCCACTTTGAGGGATTTGTTGTGCCTCCTGGAAACCTTGGCTTCGATATTTAAAACCACCGTGGCCGCACGGCTCTTATTTTGCAACGTTTGCAAAGCACTTTTTTCTATGGAAGGTTTGGCTGCGGGCTACATGTTCCCCTTGAACCTATTCGTCTGCCTGCAGGTCCCCAGAGATCTTTACTTTCACCTGTTGTCGACGTCGGTTGATTTTTTTCCGACGGGATGACAGAACAGTTTTTTTTTGTGAAAAGTGTTACCACCCCGACTATTTTAAACTTTCAAGTACGCAATTCTTCTCTTCTTACATTTTTTTGCCTCATCAATTAGACATAGCTTCCCCCCCCTGAGCGGGAGCAAAGAAATCTACCAACCTTTTCTTGAGAGGCCACGTGGATCTTTCTTTTCCTATGCGGAGAGCAGCTCTTCCCTGGCCCTCCCCGATCTGTCTCTCGTCGATACGCCCCGGTCTTTTCCCTTCTCGGTTACAAAATATCAAATTTTTGGGGCAACATTTTACAGCACTTTCGAGGTCCCACATTTGGTCTTGGCCATCTTTGGGGGCGTTCTTCTGGTCCACAATCAAGATCCCTTTTCACTCCTTTCGTTAGGTACTAGTTTTTCCCTTAGGGATTCTCTAGCCCTCTTTTTTTTGTATCTTGCCCTCAATGCCGCACCTGTTTCTCTTCCCCCTTTTTTGTTTTTTAGCGTTTTATGGTGGACTCCCGGTTTCCCTCCCCTGGATGAAGTTCTGCCCTTTCTGTTTCTGCGGAGGTTATCCTTTCATGCGGGCATACTTGTTCTTCAGCCCGGCACATTCTGCTCTCCTTGGGTTCCCCCCTTTTTCTCTTTCTTTTCTCTGTGCACGAGAAGTCAGAAAGCTCTTCTTCTTGTGTGTTGAAGATGGACCTTCGACTTGTCCCCCCCCTCGCTCCTTTTGCGCACCGCGATCCGTCTTCCGGATTTCTTTGATCGTACCTTCCCCCCCCTCTCCCTCCGATGTTTCTTTTTTCCCCACCTTTCCGAGAAACAGTCACGATTCTTGACTGCTTCCCCAAAGGTATCCTAACATAGCCGCCCTCTTCCCCACCCCCAAGGGATCTCACTTGATTTCTTTCTTCCCCCATGCCCCAACGGCTTTCCCTTTCCTATGAAGCCCCCCCCCCCCCCGACAAAGAAGGGTCAATCCACTGAAAGTGAATGTTAAATTCTTTTTTTTCTCCCCTTTAAGACTCCCCACCACTATGTTCCCAACACCCCTACCGATCGTTTTTCTTCTTCAAAAGTGTTCCCCCACAACGGTGATGTGTAACTTATAATTAAATGTATTTACGAGAGCAACTCTTCCTTTCTTTTTCCTCTCTTCCTCCTCTGCTCTCCTAGGATACTTTAACACCTCCTTAACCCTTGCCTCCACCCTAAGTATTTCCTTTATTTTTCTTTTAACAGACCCTCTCTTTTTTCGTACTGTCGAATGATGATAGCGTTAATCTCAGCCATTTTCGATCGCCGACGTCCTCCCCCCTCACACAAACCCCCAAACACCCCCCCACTCCCCACCAAACCCCCCCCCCCCCACCCAACCCCCAAAAAAAAACCCCCCCCAACATGGCAAAAACTCGTCTCGTTCTTCCCTGCCTTGTGTACCTCCCGTCCCCTTTCCCCCCCAGTTCCCCCCGGCACGAAACTTTTTAAGGAAAGTCGCCCCTTTCCGGAATAGATTTCTCCCTGACTCAAGCCGATGACTGTTTCCTCATTTCAGGGAAAGCCCCCCCTGACTTCCTTTGACCTCTCCCTTTTGCACTCCCCTCTCCTTTGACGTTTTTAGACTCTCTGTCTCCCCCCTCTTTTTTCGGAAAAAGGCACAATCCCCTTTTTCCCCCCTAGCTTAGCTCATCTGTTTCGAAACCGGGCGTGCCCTCTCCTTCTTAATTTGCCCTTTCCTCCCTTGGATCCCTAATAGGCCTTTTCGTGTACGATGGAAGCTCACCCTCCCCTCATGACCCGGACTTACCTTTTCCCCAGCTTACTATTTCTTCGGGTGATCCACACTGATTCCCCCCCCCTGGCCACCGCCCCCCCCTTCTTGAGAGAAGCCTTCCCACCGAGTCCCCCCCAAAAGGAAGGAGCAACACGCCTTCTTCGATTATAGGACGGGACAGTTCCCCAATTCCCTTCTTCCCGCAGCGATCCTTTTTTCCCCCCCCCCCCAAACGCCCAGTTCCCCCCCCTCCCCTCCTGAACAGCCTCCCCCTCACTCCCCCATGCCACGCCAGGGCGGACTCCTTTCGTTCTTGGTAAATTCCTCCCTATCCCCTTGTTTCTCCTTTCCCCTGACCGCATCCATATTCGCTTCTTCCTCCTCCTAGGGACCAGTTGTAAATCTTCTCCCCCCTCAAACCTAACCTTCTTCCCTAGTTGGCTGGGTATTTTTATTCAGACTGACACCCCCACCAACATGTCCCAGATTTGATAGTCACTCCTTTTCTTCGACCCCTTCATCGATGCATTCTTGAAGGCGCCTGCCCCCCGGTTTTTTGTGCCAGATCTTCCCTCTTCCCCTTTACGCGATTCCTACCCCTTCAGGAATCTGGCTTCCACTAGCACAGGGGTCTCCTCCCCCCCACCCCTGCCGTTTCAGCAAACATTCCGTTTTCCCTCCTCTGAAAGTCGGTTTTGGGCACTTTTTTAGTTCTTCCCCCTTGCTTCCTGAGTTTACCCCCCCCCCCCCCCCCAACTCCTCAACGACCCCTCCTATGGTGGGTTTTCGAGTTTTCGGTACTTCTTCACCTCGTCGATCCTAGCGGCGTCCCTTTTTCCCCATACAATCATTTGTTTCACAGCTGTTTCTCATCTCCTCACCTTTTCCTCCACATGTTCTCCCCTGTTGGGCCTCCATACTTGTGTCAACTGCTGTCAGCCACGATTTTTTCTCCCCCCTGATTTTCGGCCTAGAGTCCCCGTGCCATCGTTTCTTTTTCTTAATTCGGCCCGGTCGTTTCTTTATTTCCCGTAAGCTTGTTTTTTTCGGGATTTTTCTCTGCCGCCTCCGGACCCCCCTTTTCCCTTTAATAAGAGTATCCCCCCTTGTTTTCCATTTGCAGCTATCCGGAACCCTTCAGAACGTTCCCATCTGAATTTGGACACCCATTAGGCGGACTTTTTCTTCACTTGGAGCTGGCTTTCATTTCTTTTTTTTTTTTTTTTTTGACCGGGATGCAACGTTCTCCGCCGTTCCTTCTTTTCAGATAAGTGTTCTTTTCCCTGAAACCTGGTTTCATTCTTTCTTGGTGATGAACTTTAGCCTTGCTTCGATGAGGTTGAGGTTAGGGCGTTGAGGCGTGGGGGGGGCCTTCCGTCTGCATTCCCCGTTTTTCCTGAGATAGATCTCTCTGTAGCCATCGCTTTTCCCACTGAGTAGATCCTTTGCGATGGCGGGATGACCCCTCTCAAGGTATTCGTGTAATTTTGGCTTCCTCTAGTCCTGTCAGTTGTGAATTGATCTAGCGTCAAGTTTCGGGACCGGGTCCCACCCTCCTCCCTTCCCCTGTCCCTACATCGCGAGAGAAAGTTTTCCACGGGCATTTTATCCGCGTTCGTTCCACGTTGTACCTTCTTCCTTTTTTGTGGCCCCCGCAGGGCCCACTTTGGATCGCAATCTTTCCCGCGGATTGGTATCGTCCCCTTCTTAGTGCCGCGTCCTCCGATGAAGACCCTCTTTTCGTAATGTGGCTAATCTCTTTTTCGTGTTGTTGTTGAGAGAGATCTCAGTCGGCCCTCCCGAACGCAATCTCCCCTTCTCCATCTACCCAGCCAGATTTCTCAGTGTCTCTTTACCGGAACTTACTATGGCGAGCCTTCTTTCAGGCCCTTGGCGTTCCCTCCCCCTGCAAAACAAATAGCATTTTGGAGGCTTTCTTCTACTGGGATATGAAAGTTTTGCTTTCCTCGGGATTGTTTTCTTGCTTTGAGATTGGAGTTGTCCCCCCTATTGTTGCCCTCCCACTGTCGACATAATCGGCGGACCCATTACCCTGTATGATTACCACCTCGAGCATCTTCCGGAACCCCCTTAGGCTGGTGGGCGGTCATCCCCAAAATTTGCCTCTATTAATGTCTTGTGGCCACCGCTGCGATTGCCTAACATTTTCTTCACCCTTTGCCAATCTGCCCTCCCCTTTGTGACATGGCCTTTTCAACTTTCTCCGCTACACGCTCCCTACGTCCAGTGTACCCTTTCCCCTCATACTAAAAGCAGGAATCTTTCCTTTCCCGGAACGCTGACACCCTACTTGAAACCCAACGGATTTCCTCGTTCTATCCCACCACCCTAGTCGCAACAAAGCAGTTGATCCATCTCGCAACTCTAGTCAAGACGAAGAGGATTTTTGATCAAGACGTTTTCCTTTTCATTCGTCTCTGACCTTTCTCTTTCTAGACGTGTCCCCCCCATTGGGGCGTTCCTATTATTAACAATATTGTGATACAGTGGCTTTTCCCTTCTTTAGCTCCAACCCCCCCCTCGAAAGATGATTGCGTAACCATCCTGGATGCGCCATCTCCCCCTGCTCGACAAAGGTCTTCCTTTAGTCCCCAGATCCTTGTTCCAGAAAGGATAGTTCTTCCTCCTTGATAACTCAATCACTTCCTGACTGTAGCTGCCCCCCCCCAGTCATGTTTCTCTTTCTGAATGCTTTTTCCCAGCTGTATAGAACTTTCTTTCTCTTTTCCCAGGAGAGACCCGAGATTTCTCCTTGAGCCTCGCTAATCAAAGTCTTACCTACACTCTCCTGCTCTCGCTTTTTTTGAATTCTGGGGACCCCCCCTCCCTTTTCTAACGCCTGGCTCCCTTTTTTCCCCCAGTAACAGATCGACTTCTTTTTAGCGATTCACGGGATTGTGTTTTCTGAAAAGGCTTGCTGATGGCTTTCCCCCCTAATTCCTCTTTTGGTTTAACCTGCCAATCTTTCTTCCCTCTTCTAGGAACGGCAGAGGAAGTCAGCTTTTCTTTTTTGGTCGGGCTTAACTTGACCACCCCAATGAGCGTTCCTTCCTTCCCCTTTGCCGCAGGCCTTTCTTCGGTCATAGAGGCAAATTTTTCTTCTCTAGCGTCCCTTTCTTTGTGATTGCCTCTCATCAGAAAGACCCCAACCAGCTTTTGCATCCCCCCACTTTTTTTCCTTTTGTGTCTTTGCGCACTCTGGCTCTGTCAATGCCGTTCTTTATTGCCTCTGTTTTCCTGAATTATGGCGTAATTCG
>Ga0179593_1688395_pt1 | contig 15931 bp, 21 predicted proteins | sample CZODoug2_1_08_16_FD_185931 | JGI IMG/M metagenome (GOLD analysis project Ga0179593, IMG submission 185931) | Vadose zone soil fungal communities from Angelo Coast Range Reserve, California, USA - CZODoug2_1_08_16fungal (PacBio error correction) | ecosystem: Environmental > Terrestrial > Soil >... | reverse complement strand
TTTTTCTGTCCCCCTTTTGTTTCTTAGCTCCGAAGGGGACAATAAACTTTTTTTTTTTTTCTTTTTTTTTTTGTGTGTTTTTTTTTTTGTTTTGTTTTTTTTTTTTTTTTTTTTTTTTTTTTTTTGTTTTTTTTTTTTTTTTTTTTTGTGTTTGTTTTTTTTTTTTTTGTTGGTTTTTGTTTGGTTTTCCTAATCTCTTATAGACGAACCGTGTTTTCCTGTTCCTCTCCTTTGACGTGTACATTTTCCCACGTTTCCGGCGGTGCCTTAAACTTCTTCCAGTTTCCCCCCCTCTGTTTTGTCCAGTTCACTAGTAAACAAAAAGGGAATGCCCAATGGAGGAGTTCTTCCACCGCAGAGGCTGCGGTTTACCTTTCCCTCAGTCTTCGCCGCCGCCACCTTTCTTTAGTCTCCCCCCTCCCCCGACTTACCCCAGGGCGGCCTTTGCTTACCTCACTGGCTTTTGTTGCCCCATTTTTCTTTTTGTCCCTCCCCCCCCCTAACCTGCTCGGTCTTTTTTCCTCCCGCCCCCTTTGTTTTTTTCCCCATTCTCGGCTCTTTTTAACCGACTACGAGCGGCCATCTTTTTCCCCGCACCCCTCCTTTTGGACACTTATTTGCTTTTTTCTTTCTTTTGGCGTCAGGTGGGTTTCGGTCTTAATATGATCAATTCCCCCTCAGCCCGGGAACCAGTGATAATGCAATTGGTCAATACATTTTTTCCGTCAATAGGCATAGCCGCTCGAAGCGATCTATTTTTTTATCCGATGGATGAATGATCTGTTCCTTGCAGCAAGGACTTCCCCTTGTCACGTCCCCCTGATGACCTTTTGGAGTCTGTATTAAGGGCTACTTCCCCCCCCCCCTTTCTCTACTTTTTTGACGCGGTAAGCCCCTCGGCCTATCCTTTGATCATCGCGCGGCTCCTAGCCGACGAGGCATCCCTTAGTCTTTTTTTTCTTTCTTTACCCTTCCCCCCCTATACGCCCCTCGGGAATGGTCACCCCTGGGCGGCCTTTCTGAAAAACCTTCGTGGACTTTTCGTCTCTCTGCGGTTTCTTTCTACAGGCCCAGCGCTCCCCCCCAAAACCCACCCTCAGGGGGCAGTCCGTCCCTCACCCTGCCCCCCTCCCCACAGTTTTTTTCCAAACATATATTACAGGCACGCTCATGGATTCCTGTTCTTTTTCATTACGACAACCCCTTCCCCCCCCTTTGATTCCGTCACGGGCGGTTTGGACAGAACTTTTTTTTCGTGCTCCTTTTCTCATTGAATTTTGATACAAGTCTCCTTCCATCGGATCTTCTCCGGACATCCTTCTTCTTGACCAAGCTTGGGCCTGGGTTGAATCCTATACCCGCTGGCGTTTTTAGGCGAGGAGGCGATTTCCCTCCCGGCCGATTTCCTTTTTGCTTTTTTCCAAACTTGTTCTCCCTCCTCGCCCTGCGGCCGGCTCTGCTTCCTGCTTTTTTTTCCGCAGTCTCCGAAGAGCTTTTCCCCGCCCGGGCAGGGAAAGGGAACCCAGACTACAAGTCTCCCCCAGTTACCCCAAAGAGGAAGCCAGTTAGGCGATATTTTGGATGGCACCCCCCTTTTCCAGTTGCAGAGGTAAGGAAGTTTAGTTGTGGTGGTTCCCTTTGTACCGTCGTCCCCAAGTCGTTGGATCTCTTCTCTAGGACCGTAGACGTGGCTACATTTCTGGGCCTAACTTTTTCTTCCCCCTCTTATGCGTCTGATTCCTTATTTATCCCCCCGATCGTGGCCTCTTGATCCCCATTCGCCAGGACCTTTCTCCGGCCTTCTTTTCCGGCGGCTAGGGTAGAGGCGACCGATCTCTCCCACCGTCCCCACCGTGCACCCTTTTGGGAGCGCTCCCGATTTTTCAGGCTTTTTTTTCACAAGGCAATAGTGAGAACATTTCTTTTCTTGACCCGTAGGCAAAAGAGTCTGTAGCCCCCCCCCCCCCCCCCCCCCCCCCCCCCCCCCCCCCCCCCCCCCCCCCCCCCATCGTTCATTTGGCGGCAGGAGCGGCCTGGACTGTCATCTTGTGGAACCCCCTCGTTTTTTTTTTTTTTTGGGGCCCCGATCTTTGGGGTTTTTGGAGGAGAACAAGGGTCTCCTTTTTGATTTTGTCCAGTCGAGAGTATTTGTTCCCTCGGAATTTTTTATTGTTTGTCCGAGGGTGCTATTGTACACAACGCCTGTGCGGAGCTCCCTTTCAACGTTGGCCGCAGGAGCGTCCATTTTCTTCGGCCCTTAAACTAGGCGCTTGCCCCCCCTCCCCCCCCCCTTGAGACTCGGCCGACTTTGAAGTGTGAGGATCTTCTTCATGAGATTTTTTCCTTCGTAATAGTGCGACATGGAGACGTGCCTGAGGAATATCTCCCCCCCTAACTTTTTTTGTTTCTTTTCTGTCCTTGTTTTGTTTGGTTTCTTCTTGTGTTGTTTTTTTTTTTTATTTTTCTTTTTTTTTTTTTTTGGTGTTTTGGGTTTTCTTTTTTTTTTTCTTTTTTGTTTGAGATCTTATCCCACTGATTGCTGGCGCATGTCGCCCCTCTGAAAAGTCGCTGCCGTTCCTCACGCTTTTAATATTTCCTCTCGAGGCGGAGAAGAGCTTAAAGGTGAAGTTTTATGCCCGAGGAGATGAGTTTCTCGTCTGTTGAGGGTTTACTTTTTTTTTCCCGAAAGAGAAATAAGAGGTGCCCCCCCCCCCCTCCCCCATGAGCAAAGAAAATTACCTTTCAAGCCCTACCGTCTTGTTTGTTTTTTTTCCTTTCTAGATAGAACTCTCGACGGGAAAAGTCACCTAGGCCTTCTTTCGACCCACACCTCAGAGCAAGAAGACATAGAATACAGCTTTTACCATCATTCAGTCCTGCCCCAGCCCCCCCCTCCCCCGATTTCCCCACAAAAAAGGAAATTGTCATATTTACTTTCCGGGTTCCTTCTTTGCTGTTAGAGATGGTCTTTGCAGATTCCGGGGAAGTCCGTGTGATCCCATCATACCCAGCCGCATGGCAGGACTTAACCCCTCCCTAGTCTTCAGGCCCCCCCTCTTTTTGGCCTAAGGTGGCTTTCTCGCTCCCATGTGGCATCTCCATTCTCCTTCCAACCTTTAAATCTTTTTTCTTTCTGCGGCGCGCCACCCCTACTGCGCCTTCCTTGGACAACCTACCGGTCTTCAGGCACGATCATTGCCGTTGGCGCTTCTCTTCCCCCGATCTCTGAGCGTCTTCTGGTAGGAGTTATGTTAGCTTCCTTTCTTCAGGTCCTACCTCTCGGGGGGGAGTGATACGGCTCCCTGACCCCCTGGGCGATGTAAGGGCATCTTCTTGCCAGTACGAAATCCTGAGCTTTCTGGAGGCCCCTTTGTTCCGCCCCGAGGGGCAAGAGTCTCTTACATCATCTCTTCCCCCCCTCCGCCCGGGTTAGGGACGGATTATTTCCAAAAGGCCCTTCTTATGCTTCCTTCCCGAGGTCCGGTGCAGCGTGAGCCCGACGTATCAAGCAGCTGATTGACCAGGTACGATGAGGTGGACGGGGTTGTCTCAGACCAGGGCTTCTCGACGATGATTTCTTGCTGTAATAGCTGTTATAATCGTTAGATTTGTTATCTTTTGTCTCCCCCATAGGGATTGGGCGTGATTCTGTTTCTCAGATCCCCCTCAGAGCCCTCAGAGGTCTAAAAGGAAGAGGTGATGCCTCCATGACCCTCTTCCGAGGGTGGAGGGAATCTGGTGATTTCCTTTCCTTGTTTATGAAAGCCCCCTCCCGTGCTGCTTCCTTTCCTTCCGATCGGGCAGCAGAGGGCTGATTCACTTTCTTTGCTCCTTCCTACTGAAGGCTCCGCGGGGAAGGGAGACTGCCCAGGGGTTTCGTCCTTTTGGCAAGGAGCTTCCATGTTTTTTCATTCTCAGGGTTTTCCCCTTTCAGCTCCCGGAAAGCGCAAGAATTCCGATCTCGGAGACGACGGCTTGCAAGAATTGTTCCTCCTTGGGCTCCTGGGGGCGCCATTACCCACGGGGCCCCCCCTGACTGCGCTCCCCTCTTCTGGGATCCAGAATAGCCCCCCAGCGTTCCTAAGTTAGTCCAGAGGCCCGCCCTCGCTGTAGCTCTCTGAAAATGTCTCTGCTGCACGTACGAGGAAGCCCCTGTGGCGTTTTGGGGCCCTACCCTTTTTCAAAAGTAAGGGGTTCCCAGATTTTTTCTTAGTGGATGATACTCGTTTCTTCGCACGCCCGACGGGAAAATGTGTTGTACCATTCTCCTCTTGTTATGAGACAAGAATTTTTTGCTTCTAGGCCCCTTTTTTGGTCTTCCCTTTCTTGAAACTGTAAGCCCCGCGTGTCTTTCTCCACCGGTGTATACGAGAACGCCCTTTAGTCTCCGGAAACTCCTCTTCCGGTGGCGGCTCTTAGCAGATGGGCACGTTCTCTTTTTCGACCGTTGGCCCCCGCACTAAAATCTTCCCTTCCCAATCTTTTTTTGCTCTCTGATTTGAGGAGCTTGTGGTTCAACCTCTTCCAAGTCCCGGACCCGAGTGGCGATTATCCTATAGCCGCCCGGTCAGTCCCTTGATGGTTTGTCCGAACCTTCTCAACTCCGCGGCCCACATCCTGCACCGTTCCAAACTCTGGCCCCCCCCACTTCCACCTCTCCTCAGACAACAATTCTCTCCCGCTTGTGCGCATCAGAGCCTGAGCCAATGGACCATGTTTACTTTCGGCCTGCGCCGCCCAGCGCTTTTCTTTATTCGCTCCCCTACCCGGTCGGAATTTCGGTCTGGTTTGCAAAACATTTTTTCGCTTTCGGGGCCTCTACACCGCTTCTTTTTTTTTGGCCCCTGCCCATAAAAAGCGCCTACTGACCCCCTCTGATACTAGGACCTCCTTTCACTAGCCCTCCGCGGTGATGGGCATTTCGTCGTTGTCTTTCTTCTAAGTCCTATCAGTCAATGCACATGTATCCTTTCTCCCAACCTGCACGACCACGGATATTCCGTCTCTCTGGCCCTGATCCTTTGTTCCGTAATATACGATGGCTGGTTGCCTCCGACATTTCCCTTTTTTGCCAAAAGGAGGACCGGATCTGTATCCGGGTTGCCATCCCCCGGGGGAGAGGATCCCTTGAGGCGGCCCTTTAGAACTCGAGCACGACGTCCGTGAGGAACGCCATTCCCCTGCCCGTATGACCCCCCCTCCTCCCCCCCTTTCTAGATCGCCCATTTCCCCTCCCCACAAAACCCAAAGGCCCTTCTTTCCTGAATTTTCAGTTTTTTCCCCTCCCCCAAGGGGGCTTGGTTCCCCCTTCAAAGTTCGTGGAGGGCCAGGCCGCTTCTTGCTTAGTTAATAATGCTCTGGGTTTCCTAGGGCCCTTATTTTCCCCCCCCCCCTCTTCCCCTTGGTCTCCCCCAAAATGCGGAACCCCAAAACAACCCCTTTTCATCACTTCTATGGACGGTCTTCTTGCTGGGGGAGACGGCCCTTTTAGTATAATCACCCTACACCCGATCATCGGCTTGGCCTCCTTTTCCTTGTTCCGACAAGTCTCATGGGCCCCCTTGAGAGGATATAGACCCCCCTCTTCCATGTCCCTCCTTCACACATTTTTATTGCTAGTGATAGATTCCTACTTTATCCGCGGCTTCACCTTTTGCTTTCCCCATTTTTCCCTTCATACCTTCTGCATTGCTCGGGCAGGCCTGATTGCATTTACCCTGTTGTCTCAGTAAGATAAGAGAACGTCTAAATCGCTGGAGGCGGCACCCCAGTGACTTCCAGAAGAACGAGAGCATTAGTGAGAAAACCCCCCCCCCCCCCCCCCCCCCCCCCCTTCAAAGGATCTTTCCCCGGGGCACTAAAAAGGCTATTGGTGGGGCCATGAGGTTCTCCTTTGTCAAGGTAAGGAGCGGGGGACTTTGTAGAAGACAGAATATTCCCTGGTTATAAAGCCCGGATGGAGGAAGAAATGGACTCCTCACTGGTCTTTTGTCGGACCCCCCCCACTCCCCTGATTGCTCCTCCCCGATCTTGGAAGATGGAGACGCATAGACGAGATCCAAGGCTGGCTTATTATCTGCTTCCCCATGTGAGTACCCCTCTCTGCAACTTTTCTCGGATGCTCCCTCGCGGACCACTTGCACTACGTGGAACGCACTTCTCGGGCGGCGAAAAGGATGCAACAGTGTCTGGTTTAGAAGGTGGACCTCCTTGAGGACTCTTAGAGGATCCCCTGATGTGTCTGTCCAAACGGTAGGAGATTTGGTGTTTTGTGCTCGGCGGCTGGTGATGCGCGGCCCTCCCCCCAGCTGGTAAGAGGTTACCCCCTGTAACTTCGAATCCCCAGACCTACAAAGGGAGGTGGCTTTTCCTTCGGGGTGATAATGAGGAGTCACCCTTGCTTCGGTGGCCCTGAACCTGGAAATAAGTTGCTGGGGGAGCATTGAGTTCCTTTTCTTCATTTCCCTAGGAAATCATTCATGGATTCTCGCCCGCTCTTCTCCACACACTCGCCGTTCAGTGCGGGGGATTTCTTCGGGCAGAGACGTAGGGATGCTCCTTTATTCGCCTCCAGGGAACCCCATCTCCTCTTTACTCCCTTTTTTTGAGAGAGTCACAGGCTGCGCGGCGCATGTCGCACCTGGCGCTGATCCATTACGAAGACGCCTGCCCCCTCCCCTGCAACTTCCCTTTTTAAGCGCTGAAAGAGGCTTTCTGACGCTACGTTTTTCCTCTTTCTTGTCCTTATATGAGGAGATTGAGAAGCCGCTCATTTCGGCACGGATTCCGAACGTTTTTTTCCCTTTGAGACCCACAGAAACTTAAACATCCCTTCGTTTTGCTTCTCTTCCTCCGTCCCTTGCCCCAGGGGATCATACTCTAACAACCACCGCAGCGCACTCGTAAATCTTTTCCCCCCCTTCAGGTTTTTTTTTTTTTTTTTTTTTTTTCTCCCCCTCCCGTTATCTTTAAGACACGCCCACAATTTTTCCTGGGGCTCGGTGTCCGCGCGTTATCTAGCCCGTTTTTCCCGCTGATTCTGTAGGCATGCAACGGTGCACGAGCTTGTTCCTCCCCCTCCCTCATAGGCTTTCTCTGGTTCGTCGCTAAAATAATTTTCCCCCTCCTGGAAGGATTCCTTTTTCGCTGGTTTTTATCAAGGGCCACGATCGGGGAGCCCCTTCCCCTAACGTCGGGCTCCCATCTTTCGCATCGTAAATTACAATTGAAATGGGCGTCTTCTCATTTTCCGAGCGGAAAACCTCTGAGCCGCTCCGGTCTACCGGAAGCTTCCTGAATTCTGCCTTGAAGGTGTCTATTCTTCTTTCCGGGTCTTATCGGCCTTTGTCGAGGGCTGTGTCCGGCTTTTCGTCTTTCATGCCTCATTTTTTTTAGAGTCTTTCTTTTAAGTGAGGCCCTGGAGGCGGCGGCCGTCTCTCCCGAAAATTCCACCCCCTTTCGAGAATTGCTTTATTCCGGAGGAGAACTAGGAATTCGACGTTCCCCTCCCAGATGATTTTTTGTGAACAACGGTCCGGGGGCTTGATTATCCGGCCCCCTATTCCTGTTTGAAGAGTGAGCAAAGGAAGGCGGTTGCTTCAAGACTCCTTTCTGCCCTAATTCTTTTTTGGGTCTGTCTTTACCGGATCCCCCCTGGAGGGTTACCAGCCGGCCCCCTCCCCTTTTGTTCTTCCTTGGTTATGTTCCGTGTGCTTTCGCGTGGGGCTTTGTGAGTGGAGTTTCCCGTGTTTCAGAGCTGGGGCAGAGATTTTTTTTTTTTTTGAATTTTTCGACATCCAACGACCCATGGTTTTCTGCCCCCCTCCGCCCCCCTTTTTGATGAAGCCCCCCCAATGACCCCCCCCCCTGATTCCTTTTTTTTTTTCTGTGGCATTTATGGTGATGTCCGTTTAGCTTCCAGTGTCCTTTTTTTCCATTTTAGAATGGCTGAACGTTTCGGTCGGCTTTTGTTTTTTTTTTTTTCCCCCTCCATCTCAGCTCGTGGTTTTTTTTTTTTTTTTTGGAGACTGGAAGGCTGTAAGATCTTGGTTTCGTCCCTGGGTTTTTTGCGACCGCGGCAAGGATCCAGTTCCCCTCCAAGTCCTTTCCTTTTTTTACTTTTTTCCCAGGGCTTAGGTGGGCGCGCCAGCGGGGCTTTTTCCTCAGCTGAGCTTCTTCCAACCTTTCCTTCTTCTACGGCCAGAAGGACGGGTGTCCCCCTCTTGGGTAGCCTGGCACACTTTTCCCCCTTTTTTTTCTTGTTGCTGGGGTGCGGTTCGTCCGGACGCCCCCCCCCCGTTTTCCCACCATAACCCCTGAGACCATAACGTTTTTTGTGCTGACCTACGTAGTCCGGTGTAGTTCCTGGTCGCTCCCCCCCCCCCCTGGTCCTCCCTGCAGTTGTGGCAGGTGTCGTTTTTTTTGGTTCCTCCCCTGATTTCATTTTCACTTCCATCTCCGGTTTGTCCTCCTTCTGCAAGTTCTTTTTGCTGGTGAGTTGATCCTCCTGTGATCCCCGACTTTTTCCGCGGGCCCACATGTAATTGTTTTTTTTCCCCCCCTCCCAGTCTTAGGAATGGCCAGTCCTTTTGTGCTCCTCCGTCCTTCAGGGTGGCTCGTTTTGTAGTTCCTCCCACCCTTTTGGCCACCTTGTTCGTTGGGTCCCCCCTCCCTAGTTATCTCCTTTTTCATTTTTTTCCGATAGTCCCCCCCAATAGAGCCTGTTGCTGTCTATCCCCCTCTTTTCTTCGCTTTGTGTGGCCCCTCTCCCGTGCGATGCGAACTGTGGCCACCCGTCCCCCCCCCTCCATATCTCTCCTCCTGTTGTTTGTTGAGCTTTATTTCCAGGTTTTTGCACCCCCCAGTTTTTTTTCCGCATCGGTTCACCGGTCTTTCACGGGAGCTTCCTTCTTTCTTCATTTTCGTCACAGGCCTTTGCCCCCTTTTAGCCCCCTCTTTTTTGAAGGTGTCTTTCCCCCAACGTTGCTTTTTCAGGTCCTTGGGGGGGCGTTTTTTTTAATCCAGGCCCCTTTTCTTTCGTTTTTTCCACAATTTCACATATGTTTTTGTTGAGTTCCCCCCCCTTCACTTCACTCCCCCCCTTTCGTGCTCATGCTTGAGACGAGGGCCCTGGACCCCCCTTCCTGTGCACCGTCCCCCCTGGAGCGGAGGCCCGTCCCCCTGCAACCCCCCAGTCGAATCGCTTTATTTTTTTCTCCCCGGACCTCCCCTCAGATTTTTTTTTTTGAGGCCTTTTCTCACGTTCATTTCTGTCTTTTTTTGTTCCACCCTTTGGAGACGCGTGCCCCCCGATCCCCTGCTGACTTGCGTGCAAGGCTTTTTTTTTTTATTTTTTAGCCCGATACCCCGGATCCCCGAGCTTCCCCACTTCAGGGAGGGTACCCGGTTTTTCACGGTTCTTTTAATGTGAGCTTTTTTTTCCCCCGATTTTGTATTTTTTTTTTTTTTTTTCCCTCGGCGTGTCGCCCCCAGCTTTTTCACCGTGACCCAGTACCCATGTCTTTTTTTTCCAATTTTTCTTTGGGTTCCACCTCGGCGTTCCCAAGTCTTTCCCACATTCCCACCTTTTATGAGCGCCTTTTTCGTCCCCTTCCGTGCCTTTTTTTCTGACCCCGCGCTTGGGTTGCGCCCTCAGGTCTCTTTTCTTCCCCCCCCTGTTTCACATCCTTCCCCACGGCTACGGAGCCCTTTTTCTCTTTTTTTTCATTTTTTTTTTCTTTTCCCCGGTCACACACCCCTTTTGGTTTTGCTCCCCTGTTCGCCGTTTAAAAGCTTTTTTTTTTCGTGACCTTCCCGTAGACAGTTTCGAACCTCCTTCTTTTTTTCCCTAGGATGCCATTAGCGCCGACTCATTTTTTTTTTTTTTCCCAATTTTTTTTTTTTTCAGCGGGTGGGGCCCCACCGCGGTTTTTCCCCCTCCCCCCTTCCGTGTCCCTCTACCCCCGTCTTCCTGTTTTTTTTTTTTTTTTCCCCAAGGGGGGGTTTTTTATGCTTTTTTTGCCAGAACCGTCTTCGTTGGATTTTTTTGTGCCGAGTTCTTTCGTCCCTGTTTCCTCCTTCGCCCCCCCGGCAGTTGGCTCCTTTCCTCACTGAGACCCCACGCCGTTGTCGATCTTTTTTTTCGACCCTAAAGCCTCTTTCCCCCTCATGGAGGCCTTGCTGGACCCCCTTTTTTTTTTGTCTTTTGTGACAACACCCGGTTGCCCAACCTCCTCTTCACGGTCCGTTTTTTTTTTCTGGCAAACTGCTTTTTGTGTGACCAAGGTTTTGTGCAGGTTGGGTCGTTCGGTCCTTCTCGCTCCGATTGCCCCCCCTTTCCCTCTCTTTCTTTCCTTGCCCCGCAGTCCCCGGCCCTGTTTGTTGCCCCCACTCCTCTACCTTTTTTGGTTGGCGGGCTGCCTGTCTCGACTTTCTCCTGACTCTTTTTTTTAACTTTTTTTTCAGTTTCCCCCTCGATGTGATCAATACCTTCCCGGAGTGCGGCCTCCGGTGCGTGTCACTTACTTGCTGCGACTCTTCTTTTTTTTTGCCCTTTTAGTACCCCAACCCCCCCCCCGTACCCTGCCTGCCCTATTTTTTTTCCACACTTTTTTGCCCAGGGCCCTACTACCCCCTTTTTAGGCCCCTTCTTTTTTCATTTTTTTGATGCGCGTTTTTTTGGCAAAAACAGGCCCAGATTTCCCTTCCTTTTTTCGTTAGTTGTACTTGGAAGTTTTTCGGTCATAGTCGCCCCTTTTTCGTGTTTTTTTTTTTTTTTTTTTGCGTTAAATGGAGCCCACCCAGAACATTCTACCTTTTTCCTGCCCAATTGCTCCAGATTTTTTGGACAATGGGCCCGCTTTGACACATTGCCTCATCCCCCCCACTTTCCAGGTTTTCTCTTCTTTACTTTTTGGTCTTGGATTTTTTTTTTTTTTTTTTTTCCCCACACGCTATCCCCCCCCTTTGAAGTTGCCCCATGAAGTGCGCTCCAGTCTTTTTTCCTGTTATGACCTGTGTCGACACTTATTCTCAATAGATTCGCCACAGTCTCTTGTTTCTCCTTCTCTCTTTTATACCCCGGTCCTTTTTTCCCCCATTTTTCCCCCCCTCAGTTAGAAGACAGTTCCACTGCGTTTTTTTCACACTAAGCACCCCTTGTATTTTTGTTGTGAGAAACTCTGTTGGTCCTTGGTTCTGCCGGCACTTGCATTTTGATCTTCCGTTTGTTTCCCCAACGAGTCGTAGGATGGTTTTTTTTCCCCATGACTTTTGTGTGGTTTTTACCAGTGGTCTTTTCGTTGTTCTCCCACCTTTCCCCAGTTTTCCTTTTCCCCGCCCCAGACCTTTCCACAGGGATTTTTCGCTTTTGGTGCTTATGCCCGTTTCTTCTTTTTTTCGCTTTTGTCGTGACCTCCTACCCCGAGTTCCTTGCTTTTTTTTCCTTCCCCTTTTTTTCTGTGACCTTCCCCCCCTTCCCAACCTTTTTTGTGAAAGGCGCTCGACGCCTCTTTTTCCCCCCTTTCCCCTTTTTTGCTAGTACCCCCCGTGGGCGCCTTTGCAACCCCTTTTTTTTTTGCTGCGGACTGCTCATTTTTCGCGGCAGGTGCATTTTCCTCCCCTTTTTTTTTTTCTTAGCTGACATTTTTTTTTTCTTTCTTTATCCGTTTTTTGTTTGTGAGAGATGGTTTCCCCCCCCCCCGAAGCCCCTTTTTTACCCAAATTTTTCTTTCGCTGCCGCCTTGCAGGCAGTTCCCCTCCCGGGCTTTTTCCCGTCGGGGTCTTGTCTGGCCTTTGGAGACGCGTTTTTCAAGGTGAATGGGTTTCTTCTCTTTGCCCACCTGACTTGTGACGCCTCCCGCGGTTGCGGTTTCACGTTGATGTTCCCCTTGTGTGCCTCCCGCGTTTCCACTAACGACACCCCGGGGGCTATTCTTCTGTCCCCCCCCCCACAATGCCACTCCGTTGCCCGTTCTCGACCCTACCCCCCCGGTATCCCCCCACCGCGACCCCTGGTCTTTTTCTTTCCTGCCATAAACCCCCCCCTTGCAGTTTTCTCCCCCTCCCCCCCCTCTGTGTCGTCACCGAAGGTGGCCAAGCTTACCGCCCCCTGGTCGGCCGACCCCCCCATTTCCCCCCCACCCTGGTAACGGCTTTTGGTTTTCCTGCTTTGCGAGGAGTTTTCCTTAGTAGTTGCCGTACAGCAGACCCTTTTTTTCTTTTTAGACGGGGCCTGTGAGTTGTTGTTACTTCATCCCTGTTTGACTGGACGATCGGTGAAGATAACTTCAACGCCCATTTTCTCTCACAATTTTGTGTCACCGTCAGATGACTCTGTTTGATCAATGTTTCCCCCGGGAGCGTGGGTTGCGCAATCCCTTCCCCCCACCTCCTCTCCTTCTTGTTGCGCTTTTTGCATTATTTTCAAATTTTCCCCCCCCATTAACGTCATGGGATCACTGGGACCCCTCCTCTTTCCGTCAATCCCTGACGGTCCCTCCCCCTCCCCCCAACACACTGTGTCGGCCCCGGACGTCATTTTCCCCCCCCCTTTTTAGTCTTTCTTCCTATTTCTTCGCTAAGTTTTTTTTGCCTGGCCCATTTGATTTTTGTGTGGTTTGGCTGGCGGTCCCCAGTTGATGGGGCTTTGACCCTCCTCTTTTTCCGATTTTGTATACTTCGTTTCAGTTTCCCAACAGGAGTTTTTTTTTGTCGGTGCGCCGGCCACACCCCCCCCCCCCTTTTCATTGATTCCCACATGTACCTTGCGCCGCTAGTTCCCCCCCCCTGTGTTTTTTGGTTCTTTCAATCCTCACACTCGTCCTTCCTCCCCTGCCCCCCCCAGTCTTTGACCCCTGTCGGGTAACCTAGCGGGGCTCCTCTTCTGACGGCCCCCCCCTCTATGGGCTTTGTACTACTGCAAACCGTCAGGCGCCCCCTTCCTTCATCACTGTGGAGTGTTTGCCTTCGTTTCCCTTATGTTTCCCTTTGATTTTTCTTTGCCTGTTGTTTTCTGTCTGTTTTGGTTTGAGTTTTTGGTTTGGTTGGGTGGTATTTTTATTTCCCCCTCTTGTTTCGTATGGAGATTACCCATTGCTTTGTCCCCCCCGCAGAGCCCCTCCCTTCCCATGTCGAGCGTTTTAACCCTTTTTCCCCCTCTTTTTTTGACTCCCTCCTTTTTTTTTTTTGTTTCTTGCCCAGAAATCGTTTGACTTGAGATTTGGAGTGTTGGAGATCCCTCCTCTTCAGTCACTGCCCCCCAATCTTTTATTTTTTCACCCTCACGACCCAAGTTTTTTTTCTTTACCGAGCCTCCCAGGTCCCATATTTTTTGCGGAGAGGCCCCTCTTTTTGACCCCCGAGTTTTTCCCCGTCTGCCAGGCTGTGCCTTTTTTTTTTTTTTTTGGCAGGCTGGCGCCCTCCCGGGCAGCAGTCTTGGAGATGATTTTTCCAGTCTTCTTGCAGACTTTGTTCGTCTCTCGGTATTCTAGTCAAAAGTTTTGTCCCCCCCCTTGCCGGATCCCAATGCTCCGTGTTGGACCCTGCAGCAGGGTATCTTTTCTTGACTTCCTGACACCCCCACCACACTCTTTGACTCCATGCGATCCTTCCTTGACAACGGCCCTTCTATAACCTTCTGTGACACTTTTTTAAGTTAATTCCCCTTGGGCCCCCTACTGGGTTTCAATGCCCCACCCGCTTTCCTTTTCAATCCCCCGTCGGACCCTGCATTTCCTTTTCCCAGTAATAGCAAATTTCCACTCATCACTAAATATTTTCTAGCCCCCCCTACGCCCCGTCTAGTAGTTGGGTTCAGAACGGCCCCATTCACTTTTTTGACACCGTCATCCAGTTGTCTTTTGACTGACCCCTCCAAAATGCCTCCATCCTTGGTGGATCTCAGAAAGGTTCTTCCGATTGGCTGGTTTGATTGATAATCGAATGTTGCGTGGCGTGCTGTTACACAGTTCCAGCACTTCCTTTAGGCATCGCTGGGATTCTGGAAAGTTGGGGCTAGTTTCGGAACCTCTTTCCCCGCCCTCTTTGTTTTCATCCTTTGTTCACGTTGATCCCCGTCCCAGATAGGAGAATTTCAAGGGAGCGATTGGCTGTTTTTTTTTTAATCTAGATATCTTCATGGTAAGGGGGAAGCGATTCCTAACGATGGAACCCTCCCCTATCTTACTTCCCATAATAACGTTGTTTTTTTTTGTAGTTGTGATCTAGTCTTCAGGAGGGAGGTTCACACTTCCTACGCGGATGATCTCCAAATTTTTTTGATCACTGGCCTATGCATATAGTTTTTTTACGTTCCCTGCCACGGCTTTTTTTTGAACTCCACTTTCATCACAATTACCTCCCCCCTGAAAGTTTTCCTCGTGGGAGGACCACGTCTCGGCCTCTTCTAGTCACCCCCCCTGTCCTTGCCTAGAAGGATATAGTGGAGCCCCCTACAGTCCTCCCTCGGGTTCTAAAAATGTGAAAATGTGTCAAAGCGAGAGAGGCAGGCGGCCACACGAGAATAGGAGAGTGCCCCCCGATACCAAGCGGAACAAGGAGCTTAAAACTGCTCCCCCTCCATGGCTTTTGTCTGGGTCTTGAACCTTCCCCCCCGAAACCCATTCGGAGGTGGCAGCGTCACTTGTTGACCATGGATAACCGTTTAAGACCGTTTCTTCCCTGAGCCTTCCTGACGAATGGGAGCAGCCCGGCTTTAGCGCTTAGACTCCACGAGACGGCAATTTGATCTTCCCGGATGGAGAGAGGGTTTTGAGAAGCAGAGATAATAGATAAGTCTGAGGCCCAACCCCTCTTTTTTTTTTTTCTTTTTTCTATTTTTTTCTTCTCTTTTGTTGTTGTGTTTCTATAATGTTAGTTTCAACTCCCCCTTTTTTTACTATTCTGGGAAGAGGTCTTTGACGTGCTCTCTCCTGACGGGGTTTGTGAGAGAAGCCCGGGACCTTTTCGAGACCAAAAGGCCCAGTTCTTGTTCTCCGGAGGCCGTAAGCCACCCCCCCTTTGGTCTCCGGCCGGCTTTTCACCGTCGTCGCCGTGTCGGTGAAAATGTACATTATAAGGCTTGCTAAGCGCAGAAAGACCTTTGCCAGTGTCAGAGGTCGAGGACACACCCCAGACCCCCCCGCCTACAAGAAGAGTTTCCAGGGTTGCCCTTCGTTAACGTGGTGAAGGCTGGTTTGGTTGAAGAACCCGTTTTTGATTTTTTCAATTTTTTTTTTTCTGCTCCTATTTTAAAGAGACCCTCTGTTCATAACCGACTCCCCCCCCGTTTTTTTGGCCTTGATCCCCAACTATTACCCTCAGCTAATAACTGATGGTCCCCCCTTTCCTGGTAGTATACGGCAACCCCCGGCCCCCCCCTCGCCTTCTCTCCTCACTTCCTGCCGCAGAAGGGGATCCCCTGTTTGGTTCTCCTGCCCTTTTTGCCGCAGCTAGCCCCGTCTTTTTGGGTTCCAGTCCGCTACCGCGTGCTTCTTTTTCGATTGATATGATTGCCTAAGTGACTTCGGGAAATTAGGGATATTAAACTTCTCAAGGGCTTGAATTGAGGCTTCTTTCGATTTTTTTCTTTCTTATTTAGAAGAAGCTTTAGTATACCAGAAAACCCCCCCCCCCCCCCCACCCCCCCCCCCCCCCCCCCCCCCCCATCAGCCGGCGCTTGACACCCCTTTCAGTAAGACTATCCGGGGGAGAAGAGCCCTGGATTTCTTCCCACCGGCAGGATCTTCCCTTGCAACGGTCCCTGTTAGGATACAGGTGTGGTCCCTGCGGTTGTCGGCAGTCCGTGGGCGCGTTCCAGTTCCTATGGCGGCTGACAGGGAATCCAGATCGTTCAAATGAGACTGCGATAGTCCCCTCGCAGGCCTTACTGGTGTCTTCTTTCCCAAGGCTGTTAGGAGAAAAAGATCATCGA
>Ga0179593_1575835_pt1 | contig 15931 bp, 21 predicted proteins | sample CZODoug2_1_08_16_FD_185931 | JGI IMG/M metagenome (GOLD analysis project Ga0179593, IMG submission 185931) | Vadose zone soil fungal communities from Angelo Coast Range Reserve, California, USA - CZODoug2_1_08_16fungal (PacBio error correction) | ecosystem: Environmental > Terrestrial > Soil >... | reverse complement strand
GGTAGCTCGATTTAGACCAAACCTCCCACGAGAACACGTACCCCGCGGTTCAAGAATTTAACCCCAGCTCCCACTATTTTTTTTTTCTTTCTGGACGGAAATGAGGGCCAGCAGCAAATAAAAAGGCCCAGGAATTGCGTGACCCCTTACGGGTAGTCCCCCGGAATACCTTTCCTTTTTTCTAGTTTAGAGGGTTTTTTTGTGGTGGTTTGCCCCCTTTCCTGACACATACTTTTGTATTTCATGGTCTAGGTGCGAAAACCCTCATCCTACTCGGGTCTCTTTACCAGTCTGGGAACTGGATTTGATCCCGATGTGAGCAATCTGAAATCCCAGGGTGTTTGAAACCCCCCCCACCGTAATTGTACACGGTCAGCAGATGTCGGTTGAGTCACACCCCTTAGTTCGCAGAACTCTAGGTGAGCAGCTTTGGGCCTAGCGTCGTTAGCTTTTGCCCCTTAACACTTCAGAAACAAAATACGTGGATGGGAGTCTCCTTCCCCCCAACCTGTCAGTTCCTTATGGAAGCCTAGGGACATTTTTTAGCTTGTGTGGTTTTTGCTTGAGGGATGGCGCCTTCGACTTTCCCCCCCTTCTCAATACAATCCGGGCGCCTGTGATTTTCTCTCGGCCCTTTGTAGGTTTTGGGAAGAAGTGCAGACTGCCGACGCGTGGACCAAAACTTTTCACCGTTTCCTCTTCCCCTGCCTCTATGTTCAGTGTTCAGAGTGTCGGAGCCTTTTTCAGTCTGAATGGCGCCCCCACCGTCCGTGGTAAACGGGGAGCCAGAGGATGCGGCTGCTTTTCCCCCGACGTCTTCAGTCCTGGGTCCGGTGACTCCACGGACTTGCGTCCACGTTTCCAAAACCGCACCTAGCTTCACCCGGGTCCGCTCCACCTCACCCTCCCAACTTCACGATTTCGTCTGATCCCTCTCGTTTTTTCTTCAGTACTTTCCCCTTCGAGGACATACATCAACGTTGGGCTGGGGACTATGATTGAGGGGCCCTAGGTCCTGTCTTTCTGAGAGCGGTCGGGCCCTGAGGACGTGGGTATTATGATATTTTTCGGCTGTGGTTTCTTTCCTTCCCCGGTCTTCCCACCTCTCTTCACGGACACGCTTCCCTCTCACACTGAGACGCGCCCTCGCCCGTCCGGATTTTTTTTTCGTTGGCTCTTGATGGTCCCCTCCAGGGCGTTTGCTAAACAGGTCTTTTTTTTTTGTCGTTTTTTTCAGGTTCCCTGCAAAGCTTTCCCCACCCGGGGCCTGTCGGGTGGTGTGCTTGTGACGGTTTCACACCCCTCCGTTCGGCCCCTTCGCTTTTTGGCAGATTGGCCGGGCATCCCGAACTTTCTTTTTCATGCCAACCCTACGGTGCTAACGCTTGTGCTGTTGTTTTTTTCTTCCTTTTTGACGTCTTCTTTTGCGCGGCTTGGTGATGGGGAGTGCGCTCCAAATGAGGGGCAATGTTTATGAACACAACCCCCCCCGTTACCTAGTTGTCATCCTGTACCTCTTTTGAGTATGGTTAGAAGGAGCGGTTTTGGCGTCCCAGCCTCGAGACACCTCCCTTTCGACCATCATTTTGACTTTTATACCTTTGAAGGTTAGATGTGTAGGCTTCACCACCTGTTTCAGGACGGCCGCTAGTCCGGGTTAAAGGATTATTTTTTCCGTCAGAACGTGACAGTAGAAGTGGTTCCGGAGCTGAAGGAAAGGAAATAGTTGTCTAGTGGAGCCTTTATTGCGAACGGGTTTATTGCCACCCCGTTCCAGTAGGATTTACATGTTAGTGCGCTTGTCTTTCAAACGGTTGGTTGGTTGAACGCGGGTTCTTTTTTTCCGGGTTCGTTCTTTCCCTTTGCTAGCTTTTGCTGCTCTTTTTGGGTTTCGGTCCCCTTAAGAGCGCCTCTTTTCGCAAGGATAGTCCTTGTTGTTCCCACCCTCTCGTTCCTTTGACACCTCGTCCTTTCGGTTGTTCTCTACCCGCCGCCCCCCTTTTGCCTGTGCGCGCGGAACAGGTATTTACTTCGTTCCTCTCTTCCGTTTACCTTTTTTCCCCGGAGCTATTTTTTCACCCCTTACGTTCCAGGGGGTAGCGGACGGGCCCCCCACGTCGCCCCTTTTTTCGAAGCTTCGTCCCTATCTTGTCTTTATCTTTTCTTGTGTTCTCGATCTGACGCCTCTTTTTGTACCCAAACCTTTTTCCCCCTTTTTCGCCCCTGTCCACTTTTTTTTTTTCGTTCCCGAATAATGGTTTTTCGTTGGCGACTCTGGGAGAGGGAGGCTTTCAGCCTCCCCCAACCTTACCGTTGTCCCCCGACTGTTTATTTCTTTTTTTTCTTTTTGTGGACCGGCCTGATCATCGTCTGGTTCCCATTCCCGGTTCTTGGGTTTAGTGAGGGGCGGTGATGCCAGTTTTTCCCAGCTTTTTTCCGAATCAGCTCCCACTTTTACACGAGACGATTATTTTTCTTTTTCCAGCTTTTTTTTTCCCCTCGGGTTTTTTTTTTTCCTGGGAGGGAGCGTTAGGGGGGTGGTCTTTCGCAGGGGAGCGCAGCTTTTGAATCCCCATTTTTTTCTGCTGTTTCATTTGCGCCCCCCCCTTTTTTGTGTCTTCGCTGTGTGCGATGCCCACGCGCCTTTCTGGGGGACATTGTACGCGACTATTGCGTCCTCCCCTTGTTTTTTTTTTTTTGAGGGTTTTCATTGTTTTCGGCCCGGCGGCAGGTGGGAAGGGTTCCTAGGGACTGCCGCGCTCCGAGGAGTCCGAATGCGGTCCGTTTTTTTTTTCCCCCCCAATCTTTTGGAAGTTTATTTCTTCGTTCGACAAAAACCGGCGGCTTTTTCCCGCCTTTCCCCCTGTCTGTCACATGTGTCCTCCACCATTCTCTGCCGAAGTGTGATCCCGCGGGCTCCCTGGGGCCTTAATTGGCTCTTCCTTGCACGCGCCTTAACGCTTATCTTGAAGCCTTTGAGCAGCAAGGGTTGGGGCCGGTCGGCTTCAATGCGGGAGTAATCTTCCAGTTCCCCTTTAACCCAAACCCCCTCCCAAGTTGGCACACTGTACAGGCACGCAAGTTTCCAAACTGGTGGTTGGTCACCCTTTCACTCTCTTCCGCGGAGCGTTTAAGTCTTCTCTTTCCCTCCCTGTCGTTTTTTTCCCTCGAATACTTAAACCTTTCGCCAAGGATCGATGCGGGTTGCCCACCGCCATTGGGCCCTTTTTTGGAGGATCCCTTTTCTTGTTTTTGTGGGTTCCAGGTTGAGATCATCCAACGCCTTCACTCCCCCCTGTCATTCCCCATATTCCCAATTTGGCGAAGTCACGTCCCGACTCCGCGCCCCCCGCTTTTATTGCCGACCCCCATGCCATTACCCAGCACCGACGGGAGATTACGTTCCCCATCGGATTTTCGGGAGTGGCTGGTGGAAGAGTTTTTTGACCCAGATTGTTCCCATGTTATGAGAAGGGGAACACCCTCTGTTTTTCGAAAACCTTTTTAATTCGCCCCCCCATGTTTTCTCAGTTTTACTCTTACTTCGATCTAGGGCCCTTCCTTCCAAATGCGCCGGCTCAGGGTTTTAGAGTTAAGCATACTTCGTTTCCCAGCTTTTTCCTGCTCCCTGTCCTTCTCAAATAATGGCGTTTTTTTTCTAGACCCACACAAAGAGGGGGGCAACCTAAGTTATACTAAAGAAGGGCCCCCCTTGGCCCGTCCCTTTTGATCTCCCCTTTTTGCCTGATTGCTCCCCCCTTTGCACCCCCCCCTTTACCCGCTTCCTCCAAACGCGCGTTTACCCGCCCGCGTGGGAAGCTTTTCCCCGAATCCTGCCCCCCCCTTCATGATTCCCTTCGCAGTTTTCCCTTTCTCCTGAGATTTTTTTCCCCCTCTCACCTTCCCCCTTCCTTTTTTTCCCTTTACCAGGGCACCAAGGCTCCCCGCCCTTCCGCGATCTCACCCTGTCTCACACAAGCACGTTTCCTTTCCTGCGACGTTTGGTATGGGATTGTCCCCTTTCAACCCCTCTTTCTTTTCCTTTCCCCAACACTCCCACCCAGTATTCGGTAAAACGGCGACAAACCACCCCGCAGTTCTGTTCTAATTCCCTTTCTTTTTACCTGCAAGAGTCTTTTTGAGAGGCCCCCCACCTCAAGTTTTTCCATTTCCCCTGTTTCCTTTTTTTTCCGCCTGGTTGCGGTCTTTGGTAAAGTAGCTAGCATGGGAACCCCTATGGGACAACCGTTTCACGCTTCTTTCCATGGGCTTCCGGGTTTTTTCCCCTTCTGGACTCCAGTTCCCCCCCCCCTCACTTTTTCCCTTTGACCCTTTCCCAATTTTTTCCTTTCGACCCACGTTCCCCGGGGAACGTGGGATCTCCCCTCCCTTCCCCCGGTCCCTTTCATTTGTTCCACAACCTTGATCCTTGGTCCCGGCTCTTACCCCTTTCGGACCAACCTCCAATGGATCGACCCCCTCGATAGATTTTTCCCCCCCTCCTTTCATCCCCTCCCCCTCTCCCTCCCGTTTTCTTGCGCCCTGCTTTTCACCCCCCAAACCCACCTTGTCCTTACTAGGTCTAAAAGTACCCACGTCCGATTTCATTGGAAAGCTGGACCCCCTTTGCCCTCCCCCCCCCCCCCACCTCACATTTTCTTTTTCGCCGTTGTTACGCAACCACCCGGGCGATTATTTTTTTGCTGTCAGGCTCCCCTTTTTTTTTCTGCCTGGAAACACCCCCACCGAGGAGTTACGCTCCCCTTTGTCAAGATACGACCTTCCTGCCGGACTCATTTTTTGTCCCCTTTTTCCTTTGGGGTTTTTCCCTTTTTCAGTTTCTCCCCTCCTGCTCGGCAGTCTTGCACCCAATGCTGCCCGGGAACCTTTTTAAGCTGGTGTTCATTTCGAAGGTGCCTCCTTCTTTCCGATGACTCTTTTCCCCCCCGTGCGACCCCTCCCTCTTCTCTTCCCCCGATTTTCCTTTTTCACCCTGGCCAACCCCGGCAAATCGAAGTGTTCCCCCCACCGAGCCCACTTTCGTTACCTTTTTCCTTTCTAACTCCCGGGTCCTCTTTTTCTTTTTTTTTTTTTTCCTCCCCCTCGATAGAGGTTCTTTGGCTGAAGGTGGCCTTCTTCCTGCTCCCTCCCTTATTAACGAAATTTTTCCCATCCTTCCCGGGCTGCCTCGTTAAGCTTCGCCTTCCCCGGATTGGTTTAGTAGATAAGGTTTTCGAGCGCTTCTTTTAACTCCTTTTCCTTCTAAACCCTTTTTCTCTTACCCCCCGGCCCCGTTTCCCAGGGAACCTTCCAGACACGGTCCCCCTCTTTTTTGGCAGAGGTTACCGAGGGGCTTTTCTCCCCCCCCAAGTTGAGTTTGCCTTCTCCAATTCTTGAAGTACCTTCCCCAGCGGCCCTCTCTGTTCGTTCTTTGCCCTTTGCTGTTTTGTTCCTACCCGCTTTTTGAAAGTTTTTTACCTTTCTTGTCCCCATTTTTTTTATTTTTGAAAGCTTTCTTGCTGGGCGGGTACCGCCCGGCTTTTGAGAGAATTCCGGACTGAACATGTTTTTCCACCCGACTTTTTGCCCCTTTCAACTCCGGCAGATTGAGCGTCCCCCCAAAGTAAAAGTATGTTTGTGTTTCCATGTCTCCGCCGGTTGTGGAGAGCGTCAGGGTGATTGCCCAAGTATCCCTCCCTATTGGACTGTTTTGATCTTTTATTTTCGTCTCTTGAGCCCCCTTTTCTACAATCCTCTTTTTTTTTTTTTCCCCTTTTAATACTTAGTTGTTTTGTTGTTTTATTTATCTTTTCTACTAGTTTAATGAAGCATTCGGTTCCCGCTTCCAAACTTCCCCCCCCCCTTTGGTCGTTAACTTTTTTGCCTTTGGTATTTCCCCGTCTACATTTCCCTCTGCCCTGCTCCGTCCAAACACCTTGTCCTCTTTCACCCCTCTTTGATTCGGTTGCACGCTCCAAGGGCGACGGTTTTGGATTGAAGTTTTCATTCCACCCCGTCTTTTCTTTCTTTTCACCTCTTTGACTTTGCTCAAAAACTCAGGTGCCGGTCTACCTCCAGACCGTGACCAGCCAACTTCTTGTTTGTGGGACCGTCACCCCTGCCCGCCCAGCCTTAAACAATCGTCCAGCAAAAACCCCCCTTCCAGCACCCCAACTTACCCCCGAGATTTTTGTTTCTTTTTCGACCTTTTTGAGTTTTGCCATAAAAAGGTGTGTTCTGTGTTCCGATTTATTTTTCACTGTCCGCTTCCTGATTGTAGGTTGATGTCCTGGGTACTTGGTTTTGTGTTTTCGTTTTTTTTTTACATCTAAACCCTAGCCTTTTCAACCAGCGAGGAAGTTACAATTCCCCTCCCACTTTTTTTCACCTTTTCTTCCTTCCCGTCGTTTTTAACGGCCTCCGTTTCGAGGATGATTCCCATAAAAGGGTCCCCCCGTTCCCCCCCCTGTTGTCCATTCTTTTTTGAAATTTTTTTTCCCTTTTCCAACTCTGTGCTCCTTATTTTTTTCGGTCCCCCCTTTAGGTGGTGATGTTACGGTTTTTTCACCCTCTACTCCCCTTTGGCGGCTTTCACCGGTATCTGGCGGCCCTTTTTTCTTGGTAGACTTTACGAGCCTAGGTCCCGGTGGAGGGGTGTGCCAGATAAACCCTTTTGGGAACTTGTTCTTCAACCTCTGTTTCCCCTTTTTGAATTCCTCCCCCTTATGTTCCCTGCATTCTTCTCCCGGCGTTTTTTTCGCCGCGACGACAACGCGGCGTCGCGGCTCTTTTTTCCCCTACTGTGTATTTGCCCTTGACTTCGATGTTGTTTTTCCGCAGTGTCAGGGCCGTCAGCAGTAGGACTGTTTAGAGTCCCACATTCCCCCCTTCTCTTTCTCCCTTTTTTGAGTTTCCCACCACTTTCCGTTTGTGTGGTTTCTTTTAATGATCTTCACGTTCCCGCCCGGTACCAAAAGGTCCTTCCGGAGGGCTTGTTTTTTGTTGGACCCCCTCCCGATTTTTGGGCTCCACAAGTTGCTTGTGCAAGTGGTTTTTGTTTTTCTGCGAATTGGTTTTCAATTTTTTTTAGTTCCCTTGTTGTCCTCCCTTCAGGTTGTTCGCGGATTGTATTAGGTCCCGCCGAGGTGTCTCCCTTTTTCCAGCTCTGTTTTTTCCCCATTCGGAACCACTGGAAAAAACGTTTTTTCTTTATAGTGGAGGCTATGTGGGTGTCCCTCCTCACACGTGTTGTGGGCGTTTTTTTTTCACCCCAGGTTTTTTTACCTGCGAGCCGATGCTTGCCCGGACCCCACGCCCTCCATCGTCTCCTTTTTCGTTTTTTTTCCCCTACCCCTGGTTACCTTTCCGGCTTTGTTATTTTTGGGGTTCCACCTTCCGACCCGTCCTTCCAGCCCCCCTTAGTTCTCGCTTTATAGTCAGTACAAGTTCCCGGCACTTTTTTTTTTTTCGCATTATCGGAGGCGGTTTAACCTCAACCCCGAGTGACGTTTTCCTTTCCACACGGTCTCCTTTGTTAGTTGGCCCCGATCTCAATCTAGAGTTGCCAGTAGCAATTCGTCAATCCACCTCCAACAAGAGAAGTTCTGGCTTTTAAATTTGTCTTCTATCGGCTCTTTTCGATGGGTTTTGAGGCAACTTCACCCCCTGTACCCTTCGCGGCCTTTCTTTTCTTCTTTGTTCATGCTTTTCCCGAAGTCCGCGCCCTTTTATTTCTCGGTTCTGGCTTTTTTCCTTCGGTCCTTTTTGTCACCCGACGGTTGGTCGTTTTCGGGGGGAGCGATTTGGTGGTATGGGTTGCGTCCTGGGGAGCCCTGTCTTATTTTTTTTTCCCGCTTTTTTTGGGGTCACCTCTTTTCGATTCGTATTCTTCCCCTTCACATTTTCGGAGTTTCACGGCGCACCCTCTTTGAGGTGAACCCGTCCCGCAGGTTTTTTTTTTTTTCCTCACCAACTTTTTTTTTTTTCCTCCCTTGGTTTTTCCTTCCCTCCGTTGGCTTTCCCCCTTGGAACCGGAAGCGGAGACGCTCCCCTACGAGCGGTGATTTTTTTCCTGCTTGCATTCATAATTTGGTCTTTTTTGTGCTTTCCTTCTCCCTTTGCGGACAATTTAAGGCGGTTACAATTGCGACGCCCGGTCGCTGCCCAACAGCTTTTTCTTTATTCTTGATCTTTTTTTTTGCCCTTCCCTCCGGTGGGGCGCCCTGGCGAACTTTTGTGCAGGAAAAAGCTTCGGGGGCTGGGGGGGCCTTCCCTTTCCTTTCCAGTGGCCCTTTTTCACTTCTTTTTTGATATAGCGTTTCAGAGCGGAAACCTGGAAAACAAACGCCTTTCTCTTCTTCCTGCTTTTCCCCTTTCACACCCTGACCCCGGAAAATCGATTTTCTGGCAGCCTGCGGGAAGTATCTATCTATTCTATTGTTTTTGACTAATCTTTGCCACGTTATGGGTTGAGGTTTGGAAACCTCCCCTTTGGGGGTTGCCCCGGGAGCCTTCATGTGTCTGTAGCAGTTTTTTTTGCCCTTTCTTTATCACCCCTCCTTCACTGAAGTTTTAAAGAGCAAAGTTCGCCACCCCCTTAGGACCTTTTTTCCTTCCACCTTTTCTCCCCCCGTTACGCCTTTTCGAATGAGCCTTTTCCCCGGAAAAGAAGTGAGCACTCCTCCGTGTGTTAAACCCCTTTTGTTTTGGCCCACACCCTGGTGTTGGGGCTGGACTACCCCCCCCCTGACGTTCGCCAGGTCACCGGATTGGGGCTCACCCCTGCCCCCCTCCACCAGACCTTACTCCCCTTTTTACTTAGTAAAATTGCTGGAGACATTCATGAAAGCGGAAGATTTTTTTTTCGTGCTCTTCTTTCCTTTTGAATGTTGATTTTTTCCCCCCTCTGTGAGAGGGTTTCCTGTACGCCTCCCTTTCAGTGTTGCTCGGAATTTTACGACGGCCCGTTGGCCCCTTCCCCTTCAGGGCTCGGATTTTTTTCTGCCCCCTTGCGGACACACCATTTTTCTTTTTTTCTTTTCTTTCCCTTCCCCTACGCTCTTTCACTTTTCTTTCCCCCCTGGCCCCGGGTCGAGTTTAAACCCGCTGCCGATAAGCCACCCCCGTGACCCCCCCCCCGCCCGCCAGATCCCAAAAGCGCGGTCACCCTTAGGCTCTGTCATCTTTTTTTCACGCCCACCCGCTTTTTTTTTCTTTACTTGTGTTGCAGGTCCACGGAGGAATTCCTTCCCGACGCTCCCTTCCCTTCTGCTCCTTTTGGTGCTTTTTTTTCCGCCTTTCGCGGTTTTTCTTTCGATCTGCCTTCCCTCCAAGCCACCCCCGGGTCCGGCTTTTTGGTTTCTTTTTGTTGCTCTGCCACTTTCTTTTTTTCCCTTCCAACACAACCCGTATTTCGGTGAAACCCTTGCAAAACCCAGTTGTTTTCCCTCCCCCCGTGGTTTTCTCCCCCCCCTGTATTTCGGCGCGGGCCCCGACGAGTGACCCTCCGAAGAAACTAAGTCCCCCCAGATGGCCCTCTTTCCGTGCCCTTCCCCGTCGTCTTTGACACAACCTGGACCCCCTTTTACCCCTCTTTTCGATGGCTTTTTTCTTTTTTTCCCTTTCCAAGGGCTCGGCTCTGTAACCGACCCCCTTATTCGGCCCTGCTTTTCCCAAGCCCCAACGGTTCCGTTCTCGAACCCAGACCGGGCGTGCTCGCAATCACCCCCTTCCACACCGGGTTCAGCTCACTTTTTTACCAAAACCCTTTGGAATTCCCCCCACCGCTTTTTTACTTTACAGCCAGCCACAGCTCTTTAAAGGAAGCTTTTGCTACCGATACCTGTCTAATTTTCTTCCCCCTTTTGCTTCCCCGCTCTGCAAGGCTTCCTGTTACACAACCCACCTGCAGTAGATTTTCAAAGACCAGGCACGCCGCCGCCCCTTTTCCCGATTTCCCTTCCACAGCGGTAAGCCCCCCCACAGTTACCATATGGTCGTGTAAGAATCCCCGCCCACTTTTTTTTTTTTTTTCCTGGCTACAATGTCACATACTGGTTTCTACGAATTTTTTGATGGCGATTTGGACCCCCCATTAAAACGAGTGTTTTTTCGTACCAGTTCGGTTCTTTGTGTTCATCTTTTTCTCATTGCAACCCCTTGTGGTGCTTCTTAGTTCGGCCGCCACCAACTTCTACCTGTACAGCCGCCTTTGAAAGGTTGAAAACTGCCCCCTCTTTGCCTTCCCTGGTACAAGTCTCCGGACCCTTTGGAGCACGCGCGCATAACCTCCAAAGACAAGATCGAAACGGTCCCCCCCCAGTCACAGGATTTTTCGACTCAGCGAGTTCCACTGACACCTTGTCCCCCACAGTTTGACTGTCGTGTGTTGTTTCCTTTCCTCCCCTCGTGCCTCGATAGCGGTTCCGATGAGTTTCTGCAACCTGCCCAGGGGTAGTTTTAGGGGCTGACATCTTCTTTGTTGGCCGACGCTCGCCGGACCACTTAGAGGAGCTTCAGTGGGGATGAGTTTTCGATACACTCGAGGCGGTTCTTTTGCCCACCCATCCGCGCCCATCACAAGACTTCCCCCCACGCCGTCCCAGGAACAAGATCCCAGTCCCCGGGGAAGGAGGCCCCTTGGGGTTCTTCCTCCCCCCCTCTTTTTTTGCTTCCTTTTGGGGCGCCATGGTAGAACGTCCTCGACGAGGTCTTCTTTCTTTTTTCCTTTTCCTTTTAGATGCCCCTTCCCTTTTTTCAAAAATCCTTTTCGGTGCTCGTTGTGGTCTTTGGCCCGGAAGCCTTGGCGGTTTTCTTCCCTTTTCCCTTTCCCCCTTTCCTCCGTCTTGCCGATCGGCCCTTTCTTTTTTTTGTGAACACTCCCCCCCTTTGATTTCCGCGTTTCCTTTTTTCTCTCTCTCCCCACGGTCACCCTTTTCGGGCGTGTTCTAGGAAGCGTTTGCTTTTTGGGCGTTTTGACTTCCCCCTGACCCAATTTTTCTTGGGGCTGGGATAAATCTCCGGTCACCCCCGCCTTTTTCCTGTTGGCTCCTCGATTTCTCTCTCTTCTTGTGTTGTTCGGTTAGATTGTCCTACCTCGCTCTCAGACCTGCGGCCTTGCGGTTTTTGGACCGCTTACTCCCTTGGCCCCCCCCCTTCGGCATACGGGAAGAATTTTTTTCAAAAGGGCTCCTCCCTCTTTTGCCACCAGGCCGCACCCCCAACCTTTCGTTGCAAATTTTCGGTTTTAAAGCGCCTTGTTTTCTGACTGGGATAATTGGCGTCGTGTTAACCTTTTTTCTGCCATTCGGCCTTCGGACTCCTGGGGTTCCCCCACTCTTTTATGGCGTTCACCCCCTCTCCCCCCCCGCCACGCGTTCCCATTTCGTCTCCCGCCAGAAAAATCCCTGCACCAGAGAAGATTTTATCCTTTTTTTTTTAGACTTCGCCGCTCCAACCTGATGATGCCCTTTTTTACCGTGGTCCTTTTTATTTTTCCGGAGCTTCCCTGCGGACGTGGGTGTTCTTGAGGTTTTGCGGCTGGTTTCGAACCTTTTTGATTCTGGTGACGTTCTGCCCACCCTCGACCCCCTTTGGTTTACCCCCTTCGAGACTAAATCGGCAAACATCCGTGCCTGTCACAGGTTTACCTACTCTTTTTTTCCTTTATTTTATTTTGCATGTGAGGTATTTGGAAGAACCTAAAAATTTCACAGCGTTTTTGGCTTTGCGGACCCTGCCCTTTCCGTTTCGTTTTTTTGATTTTGACCTTGTCCACACGGGCAGTATCCTTTGTCTTTTTACCGATCTTTTTTTTCCCTCTTCGTCAGACCTTTTAGAGTATGTGTAAGAGGATCATGGGATCTTTGCGACCTTTCCAACTGTCTTTTTTGTTTTGATGGTCTTCCCAACACACCCAGCGTTTCCCGTGAGGTTTCCGTCCCGGTTTTTAAGTGTGCGTTGATCGCAGTTCTTCGGTTTCTTTTTGCCCTGGCTTTCCTTCCCCGCTTTCCCTTCGAATTTGAACATCGGGATGGTAGCCCATTCTCTCTTTCTCTGGTAGTCTCCGCGGCCGGCTCAGTTTTTTGGTTACCAGTCTTTTCGATCCTGTTGTTTTGGCGTCCACTGACCCATAGGTGAAGTTTGGCGGACTGCTGTTTAAGTCAGATTCCCCCTTTTTCTGAACGTCCGGGGCTGGGGGTAGAGAAGTACTTTTTTCCCCCGAGCTGTTTTGGTTTTGTTTTTTTCCCAGGCGGCTGCCCCCGACGGGTTTCGCGCATTTGCTGTGGGTCTGTTCGGTTGCCCTCCTGAGCTTTTTCTTTCGGTTCCCCGTTGCCGGAGAAGAGGCTCGTTGCGTTTCCCTTGTAATCTTGCCTTCACGTTTCTCTGAGGAGAGCACTTCGGGTTTTCCTTAATTTTGGGTTTTCTAGTCGACCCAGGTTAGGGGTACTGGGAAGAAGAGATTCCTCCCTGCTCCCCATCGAGTTCTCTTCTTGTTCCCCCCCCTTCCCTTCTGGGTCCTTTTTTTATTAGCCGACGGCGCCCCACGTCGGCCCTTCGTCGAAGGATTTGGACCCGGCTCTTCGCCTTTTTAGTTTTTTGGGCTTTGGTCTTCTTTTCCGGTTTTCTGACGATCGGACTGGACGGGGTAACCCTTTAACTGCGATTGGGTTTCGTTTCCCCCGTCCTTTTTGTAGTTTTGTTCTTTTTTTTTTCTCAGGGAGCACGAGACGCCCCTAGTCTCCCCGTTTCCGGTGTGCTTATGGCTTGTGCTTGCTCTTCGCTTTTAACCTGAGGTACCTGCCGGGGGGGGGACGGGTTGGAGGCGTGCTGTTTCCTGGAGATTTCGTAATTTTTCCGACGCCCTCGATTTTTTTTGTGCAGTTTTTCTTTTCCTCGGCCCAGATTTTGTGACGCGGTTGGAGTCTTTTTTTTTGGCCTGGGTTGTCTGGTTTTTTTGGGTCCCCCCTTGCTTGGCGTGGAATCCTTGGACTCCTTTTGTCTTCCTCCGGAGTTTGTCCCAGTTATCTTTGTGCGGAGGGAACCGATTTGCACTCCGTCCGTTTTGACTTTTCCCCCGATTTCACTTGGAGGCGGACGCTAAACATGGATGCGAAAGCGCCTGTTTCCTTGCCAGCGTACCTTCACCCCTTTCTTTACTTTAGTCTCTTGCGCCCAGATTGGTGTCCTTTCTCAGGTTCGATTCAACACCCCTTTTTTTTTGGCGTTAGCAATTGTAAACTTGGGTCCGAGCTTTGTGTCTCCCTTCCCCCCTCGTCTTTTGATCACGGCTCTTGTGTCCTGGACGGGGGTTAAGGAGGGTTTTAGTTTTCGAATTCCCAGCCGGCCTTGTGCTGCTTGCCCCCGTTGGCCCCCCCCGTCGGCCCGACCCTTTTGCTTGAAGTAGTTGCCCTTGAAGATTTGAGTTTGTTGGGATAGAGGTTGATTTTTCGAGATGTACAACTCCCTTGCCGTGCCCCTTTTCAGGTTCTTGTCCCCCTTTTGTTTGTCCCCCCCGCAATTGATCTGGGCTCAGGGTTTCGGGAGTTATATATATCATTTCCCCTTCCCACTTGTTTTTTTTGGCTCCCGATCCTGATTCATTTTTTTCCGGGAGCCCAACCCCCGCCATTTTTGAAAAGGGGAGGGAGGACTCGTCCCTGCCTCCTTTCGTGGTTTGCACCCCTGCGACCTTTCCCCCGCATATCTCTGCAGTTTCCCCAGCCCCTCCCCTGACACCAACCCCTGCGACACGCCCTCCCCCTTTTTTTTTCTTCACCTTTTTTCTTGCGACTTTTCGCCCGGCTTGAAAGAGGGCATTCCCCCCCCGAAGGAAGAGCCCCTTTTCAAATTCCCGAAGGGTGGGCGTCCCCTCCTCCGGTTTCTTCTTAGGTCTGTCCAGTTCATTTGTTTTTTCGCCAACTCCTGACGTAGGCCCAAGCTGGAGTGGCAAATACGCGGACCTCCTGTTGTCGGCGCGTTGTTCCGTCCCTTTTTTTTTTTGTCGGTGGAGCTCTTTTTTAGGCGTTTTTTCCAGAAGGGTCCCTGTGCGTCCTGCGGCCAGTCCCTCGGTTTCCACAATTTTTTTTCCAACCCTACGCATCTCCCCCCTCCGGGCGGGACTTTGCCCGGCCCTAGTATTCCCGGGCTGGAGACAAGATCCAACAGAACCCCCTTTTTCATGACTACCCCTTTTGAGCCCTTTTCTTTGTTACTTTTTCCCGAATCCCTTGACTGCCACTTTCGAGTCTCGTGGTTTCGGTTCTGGAGTGAATTCTGACAGCTGCCTCCACCCCCGGTCGTCTGCCCCGGGCTGACAGGGTACGACTTAACTCCTTACGCGATTCCTTGCCCCTCACAAGCCCCTGAGCCGGTCGGCTGGGAATTCTTTTCTCTTGCCTTCCTTCTGTGACCGTATTTTCCGCAACCCTTCGCCGTTTCGGCTTCCCGTGGGGCCGGAGCGATCCATCACCCCGAGTCGGTCCCCCCCCTTTTAGAACCCTTTCCTGAGACCCCCACTACGGACGCTGGGCCTTATCAGTCATGGTGACATTCAAGGGGGACCTTTCAGCTACCGAATGGAACCCCCCCGTTTTTGTACCCCCCCGGCCTCCCTTCGGTTAGGCCTTGGTTAACTTCGATCGTGGCTTTTTGCACCTAAACAGGACCCTGCTCCAGCCGTTCCCCCCCCCCCGCGCTCTCTTTTTCCCCGGATGCTTTTTTCGACTCACTGCGAACCCGGTACTTCCGAAACACACTTTTTTTGAGATTTTTGGCTCCCCGGCGCTCACTTCTTCCGCCAGCCAAGCGACCAGTGACCCTCTGATATACCCTTTATTAGGACTTCCTGCGCGCCAGCCCCCCCAAACACCCGCTATTCGTGGCACTAAACCAGTTACGTCCCCCAGAGGGACCCCTGTGACACTTTTCTCACGTGTTTTCCCCTCCCCACGACTTGGGAAACCCCACCGGCGCTATAGGGGGATGGTTCCCTTTAACGCTATCAAGTGCTTTCCTTTTTTTTTGGACCCCCTTTTTCAATTCTCTTTTTCAACGGTGATCCCGTGAGGGTCTATAGAGACTCTTCGCGGGGGCTTCTTCGTTTGTTTTTTTCACACCCGTCCTTCTTTTTTTGCACGCTTTTTTTCTTTTTGCAGCCCATCCCCCCGGGGATAAACTGGGAAGCTGTTTTTTTCCAAGGGACCGTGGTTGGAGCCTTTTTCTCCTCGCGAGTCCGTTTCAACTACTTTTTTTCGACTAGCCGGGGTCCACGCTGCCCCATGTTCGAATGATTTGCTTTTTTTTTCCCTAAACATTCACCACCCGGGCACTCCTCGGTTCACTTGCCGGGATGTCACCGAAAACGATCCCACGTTAAGTGAGGTCCCTCGTTGTCGGCCGTTGCTTTTTTTTTTCAAAAGTTTGCGCAGCTACAGGGGTGGTCTGAGCGTGACTGCTTTTCAGATTTTCTCTTTTTTTTCCCCCCCGCCCATTCACCCCTTTCCCGTCCTTAGGACCAGCTTTCCTACCCCTTTTTCGGGCCCTCGGACCGAGTTGACTGCTTACTCCACCCTCCCAATGAGTTGGCAGTTTGGTAAGTCTTTTTCCTCTGTTCTTCTTAGTTGTTGGTTGAAGATGCTGTTTTTCGGGTTGGAAACGTTTCCCCCCCCCCGACGAATTCCTTTTCTGTTTTTTGGTAGTTCCCCGGTCTTCCCCGTTTGGCCGTTTTTTTTTTTTTTTTTTTTTTGATTTTTTCCCCGACGCGTTGATCCCCTCCCTCGCGGCGTGAGCGTCCCCCCCGTTCAAACCTGGAGACGCTGTTCACTTTTCAGGGTTGCGCAGTTATTTTTTTGTTAGTTTCTTTTTTTCCTTTCCCGACATCCTCTGGGGTTTTTGATCGGACTTCTCCCGACTTTCTTGAGGAGTGTAGGAA
>Ga0179593_1496013_pt1 | contig 15931 bp, 22 predicted proteins | sample CZODoug2_1_08_16_FD_185931 | JGI IMG/M metagenome (GOLD analysis project Ga0179593, IMG submission 185931) | Vadose zone soil fungal communities from Angelo Coast Range Reserve, California, USA - CZODoug2_1_08_16fungal (PacBio error correction) | ecosystem: Environmental > Terrestrial > Soil >... | reverse complement strand
CCTCATTGCCCCACACTTCGCTTTTTTTTTCTCTTTTTTCTCCCGACCGGAGAAGGAGGCGCGCTCATTTTGTCATAGACGTCCTGTAGCTCTCACATTCGCTCGTCCAGAAAAGATTGAACCACAAACCTTTGCTTCTCCCTCCTCCCTTTTCTCAGCCACTCCGGCTTATTGTTTTCCCTTCTTTTCCGAAAACCTTCCAAATGATCTTTTTTTCCTTTGTTCTTTTTTCTTTTCGGCTACCCTGTACTAGCCGCTCGCTGCCAAAGTATTTGGCCCCTGTTGCATTTTTTCCTTTCCCCCAGTCTTTTCCAGTTCACCTAGGTCCCCCCCTCCCCTCCCTTGACGTGTTTAGCTATTACAGGTCTTTTTAATCTTTCTTTCGGCTCAATGTGCCCCTCCCTCTCCCCTTCCAAAGTTCCTTTTCGGTGCCTTCCCCCCTGACCTAAACTTTTTTTTTTGAGTTTTTTAGTCCACTTTTTTTTTTCTCTTTCAGGAGTTTATGATCCTGCCGTGGATTCTGGTGATGTTCTTACCACCCCCCCTTGATTACACTTTTTTTTTATGAAAGTTCCTCTGCGTTACGTTTTGGTTCCCGTTTTTTTTTAGGTGGTGTTTCAGTCGGTGCCTCTTTTTTTTAGTCGCGTATCTCTGCCCCCCCCGTTCCCTCATTAGTTTTTTTCCCCTATTTTCCTTGGCTTTTGCCTCTTATTTCGTCTGACCTCGCCTTTGCGTGCCGGTGGCACCGCACAATGCCGGCCACCCAAACCCGTGTCCCCCTTCCTTTGTTTTGTCTTTTTTTATGCGTACACCTCTTTCAGGCTAAACATTGTTACAACATTCCCGCCTTTTTTCCCCCCCAATTAATTAACAGTGTGTTTCCTCCTTCTCATGGAGAACTTTCCCCTTTCTTCCCCCCCCCGGAAGGGATGACCTTTCCAATTAGGTATTTCTGCACAATAGTTGACTGATTGTTTTTACAGCTTTTTCCAATCCTTACCTCCCCCCTGGTCGCGATTCTTTGTGAGGGTGCCCCTCCTGCTGTGGAGGAAGGTCGGCCCCTGCGGACATTTTTTTTTTCCCTAGAGTGTCTGGCACCCTGCCTCCCCCCTGGCTGGTTACCCATGGCCCTCTTTTCAGAAGCCTGAGGGGGGGTTGCCATCGTTCAATTCCAGTGCTGTCTTTATTTTCTCTTTTCGCCTGTTTTTTTTCTTTTCCACTTCGGTGGCTTTCCCCCCCGCTGACCGGCTGTTTCGTACGACACTTCCCCGTCCGTTCGCGTGCTGTTTCATTCCCTTTCTTAAAATTCTGGCCCCTGGGGTCTATGTTTGACCAAGGCCTTCAATGTCCCTGGCTGTCTATTCGTAAAGTTTGGCCTGCTGATGATACCTCCCCGTCAGTTTTTTTTTTGGTGGGGTGTCTTCTTTTTCAAAGCGTCGGGACTTTTCCCATTTTGTTTTCGTGCCCCATTGCGCTTTCTTCCGAGCTTCCTAAAACAACAACCCCCTGCTTGGACGTTCTTGGGTTTTTGCAGTCCTTTTTCCTATTTTTCTGTCGTTTTTTTTTCCCCTTCTGTGATTTGTTCAACATAGCCCCCCCCACTTGAAGTTGAGTACTGGGGCCTCCTTGAGTCCTGGGGCACCCCCCCCAACTCAAGGCAAAGATTTTCGTACCCCACCCCTCCTTTCTTTTTGTGCCCACTCCCCCCCAATCGTTCATTGTCCCCTTTTTACAGCCGTGAACTTTGGCCTCGGTGGAACTTTTACCATTCAGTGCCCCGCAGGCTTCATTGTTCCCCCAGCGCTGACCTTCCTCCCTTGCTCGATACTCTAATGTCTGCGTTCCCCACACACCTTCATGTTTTTCTTTTGGCCTTTGGGGCCCTCCCCTTCCCTGCTTGCGTTCCCCCCTTTTTCCCATCCCCACATTCGGCACCCTTGTACTTCTGCACCAACTCCATTTTCGGTTGGTACAAACTTTTCCCTCCCCCTGACTGCACTTTTTGTCACCATGACCTTGCAACTTGCCTCCACCCTGGGTCCCCATCCCCTCCATTGCTCTCTTAGAGGGCTCCCGTCAACACCCTGCGGAAAACGGACCTCCCTTGTTTTCAAGTTAACGTTGAATTTTTCGTTCCTTCCGTCGGCCCACCCCCCCTTTCCTGGCCTTGATACACCTGGCTTTTTTTTTTATTTTTGGGCCTCCTTTTTTTCGGATCTCCCATGACGATGGTTCCTCGGCTTTTCTATTTCAAGTTTTCATTTGCCTACTCCAAGGTCGACCGTTCGGCCTCTTTTTTGGATAGTTTTTCCGTGTGCCATGATGAATGCGTTTTTATCTTTTTTTCAGTTTCTTTTTTTTTTTGTACACGTCTACTTCGATCATCTGTCGGTTTTCCCCCCTCGTACGCTGAACCGGTTCCTTCGCTTTCTATTCGGAACGGATTTTCTTTTTTTTTCCCTTGGCCCCATTATGTGTTTGGGTACCCCCTTTTTATTTTGAATTCCAGACGCGGGACCTTCCTATTTCTAGACCTGTTTAGTCCCTTGTCTTTAATTATGTCCTTTCAGTTTCAACGTTCTTTTTTCTTTTTCCCCCGTGTCCCCTTTTTCGTTTTTCTTTGGAACCCGGTTCAATCCCCCCCCAAGGTCCCGATAGGACAGAAACAGCCACACCCATATTTGCTAGACCTTTTTAAGCCTCTGATGCCTCGTTTTGTTTTCCCTTTACTCTGCCCAGGCCCTTTGCCCCTTCCCCCCCACAGACGGGGTTTTGAATTTTTGCAGCCGCCCTATATCGGACTTATCAGGCGCCCTTCACTTCAGTTTTGGTTTTTTGATTACTTTTTCCCCTTTGTTGCTCCCCCTCTTTTTTCGACAATTTCTTCTTTTCCGTTGCTTAGTTCTGTTTCTAATTTGTCCCTCCCTTTAAGCCTTTGTTTTGTTGTTTTTACGATTGCTACGTTGATTCCCCTTTTCGCGTATTTGCTCCCCCTTTTTTTTTTCCCAATATTTTTTTTTTCCCTGGGTGACCTTAACTTTTCCCTGTCTATTTAACCACACGGTCCCTTAGGCATGTTCACGTGTCCTCCACTCCCCTCTCTACGGACATCCTCACCTTCCCCCGCGACCCTCTTTTTCAGATTGATGGTATCTTTCCGTGTGAGCTTCTTTTAGTGCAAAAATCCTTCGTTTCCGTCGGGGACCCTTCGCGGGGGTTTTTTCAGTTTTCCAGAGGACTTGTAGGGTCCCCCTTTATTTAATTTGCTGTATGGGTTTTTGTGCTGTCTGGACTCCCCTCCGATTCGCTCGTTTTTTTTTCCTGATCGTTGCCTTTTTTATGTCTGTCCTGAGTATTTATCCACGGGTCGTCCCTGAAATCAAAGGTGTTTACTCCTCTCCCCATTCTGCCTTCCCTTGACGGAAACCAAGCAAGTCCCATGGCGGCCCCTTTTTTGGGATTGGGTCGTCCTTCACGCTGGATTCTAATCTGCCCCCTCTTTTCCGCCGCTGTCTGGTGTTTCCCCCTTTTTTTCCTTCCTTTCGTGTGCCCTTTATTTTGGTTCCGTTAGGCGGTCTGCGTCCCCCTTTTTTTGATTCTTGGGAACCGGGTCATGTCGTGGTGAACTTTTTTGGACCCCCCGCAAGGACTGTTATTTTCCTCCCCCAGCCATTTCCTCTCACGTCCAATGTGTGCACACTTTTTTTTTTTTTCCTAATGGGAATGTGTTTGTTTTCTTTTCTTTTTTTTATAAAGGGGAGTGATGTCCCCCCCAACCCAGTTTCCCCCCTACCCTCTTCGTGGGGCCTTCTATGGAATTCTTTTTCTTTGCCGCACCCCTTTCGCTTTTCTTTGTCTTCTTTTCGATTCTTCACCCGATTTTTGCCCCGTTTCCCCCAGAGATTCTCTTTCTCCCCCGCTTCCTTCTTCTCCAACTTTTTTGTCCTGGCTCTTTTTTTTCGACGTCGCCTTTCCTGGTCGTCGTTTCCCACTTAAGGCATAGGATTCCCCCCCCGGCAGGCTCCCTTCTTTTCCCCTTTTGAGCGGTATAGTGTTTTTTTTTTCTCCCCTCTATCCTAACTCCGTTTTTTGTTTTTTTTTTCTGTCTTGCTTCCGTTTCCCCCGTATATCCGTTCTTTTATCTGATGTCGCCCGGCGTTATATTGAAGGGAAGTGATGGCCTGGCCCTTTTTCCTTCCCCTGCGGTCCACATTGAGTTGCCACTGTTCCCGAAATTCCCTTTCCTTTTAGACATGAGTTTAGCCTGCTACGTCTTCTCTTTGGCCCTGGCGATTCTTTTCTTCTTTATTCTCCCTATGCCTGAATTCCTTGAATACCCTCTTTTTTGTGCCCCCTGACCGGAATTCTCCCCTTTTATGTTTCCCTCTTATGGAATTTGATCCCTTGTTCCGATACGGTGCAGACCGGTTGCCCCTCCGCTGCGAAAGGTTTTGCCCCCCAGGGCCTTTTTTTTCCTTTCCTTCTCGTTCGCGGACAATAAAATTTCCCCATTTTTTTTTTTGCCCGTCGATTTTATGAAACTAACGAACTCACTTTTTGCCCTGTCGTCGCGCAATCCACACCGGTTTTCAGCCTGCCGTAATCAATTTTTTCCCTCCTCCCTCCGCGCTCCTGAGTTTCAGTAGTTCCGCTGTTTTCTTTTCACGGACATAAGTGGAGACCCCCCTTTTTCCTTCCAAGGAACCCTTGTTCCATGGCCGGATGTTTTCTGCATTTAAGATTTTTTTTTTGCCCTTGTCTTCCCTACTCTTTCCCTTTTTTTCCTTGGGTCACGGGCATTTTTTCGAATAGGACCTTCCAATGCAATTTCGCTCCTTCCCTCCCCTTACTCCCCAGCGTTCTCGCTGACTAGCCTCTTGAAAACCCCCCCCATGGCCTCGAGGTGTTGATCGAACTTTTTTTAGGTTTCTTTCTCTTCCCCCAAAACCCCTACCCTTCCTGCCCCCTCCACGGCGTCAAGTTCTTGCCTGTCTTCCTTTCTTTCTGGAGGGTTTTTTGATCGGGTGTTCCTCCTCCCTTCCTTGGTTGGAGTTGGTGATGTGCAGTGTTTTTGTCTTCGGAAGCCCCGGGGTCGCGGGTTCTTACTGTCTTTCAGCTCTTCCGGTTCTTTCCTTGTTTTTCCCTAGTGAAGGACCTTCGGATTAGGACCCCCCCTCCCGACCCTGCCCCCCCTTTCCATTGCCTTTCGACGCTGTTTTTTTTTTGCACCCCCACAAAGTAGTAGTTTGACCATTCGCTCAAGCCGATGATCGTCTTTTTTGTCTTTCGCATTCGTGTGGGTTGGCAGTTGCTTTTTTTTTGTGCTTTTTCCTTCGTCCTTTCTATCCTTTCCTTTTTTTTTCTGCATCTTTGATGTTGTTCTTTCTCTGCAGTGGACCTATTTTTAGTGCCGGCCGCCGGAAGACCTCCCCCCCATTTATCTTTTGTCCCACAACGGACACAGGGAGATTTCCTTTTTTTTTACCCCTCAGCAGCTCCCGAGAAACACTTTTTCTCCCCCCCCCTTTTCCGCCGCTCCCGTGGACCCTTCTCTCTGCCCGCTAAACCCTTTTTTTTCCCCAGTTTGCTGCGGTCTCCTCTTCCCCCCCGCTTGTTTGGTTTCTTCTTTTCGTCTCGCCCCGTCCGCCTCTTCCCCCCCTCTATCTCGAAGCATGGTGCCGACCCCATTAACACTTCCACCCATTTTTTTCCCCCCTTTTTCATCATGGGTATTCTCCCTCCCCCCACAAACCTTCCTGTATGGCAGAAACTCCCTGCCGTTCGTTTTTTTTCCCAGATTTAAGCAAACAGAGCTGCTCCTCGCTCCCCTGCAGCACAAGCTTCACCTTTTTTCGCGGCCTTTTTTTCTCGCCCCCCAATTCCCTTTCCTTTATGTGTTTTAGATTGAGCCCCCGCCCCCATTCTCCCCAACAGGAGATTATGGGTCTTTTTTTTTTTTTTTCTTTTTTCTCCGCTCTCCCGGCTCTGCTGCAAAGTTCGGTGACTTGTTGTCCTTTTTTCTTTTTTTCCTTTCGTTAGTCCCCCCGTTTAGACGTGTTTTGCACCTCACCAGTTTCTTTTTATCTTTATACCCCTTTTGAACACTCCTCGACTGGATTGTACACGGAAGTTCTCAATTAATACCCCCTTTAAGTTCTCTTTAGTGAAGCTTTTCTGACACGCCCTAACTTCTTGCCCAATCTCACTCTGCTGGTCTGAGGCATTTCTACCGACCCCCAAATGTGTTTTTTCCCCACCCTTTGCGGCTCCTGGTCCGTGGCAAACCAGTGGGGGACTGCTTTTTTTTTTCGAGGCCTTTCTTGGGTTCCCTGGGGCATTCTTTCTCCTTCTTATTTCCGCTTGCCTCCTCTTGCCGCTGCCTCCGTCAGCGCCCACCTCCCTCCCATTAGGTCCCTGTTTTTCAAAAAAACACCATCTTTTTTTCTTTTTTTCCCTTCGCTCTGAAACCGCGACTTCCGACAACCCCTTTTTGCGGTCCCTTCCCCTTTTTTTCATTTTCTAAATTTCCCCCTCTCCCCGTTGTTTCTTCCCACCTCCTCCTCCCCCCTTGAAACCGGCCCGGTTCAATTGACCTTAAGTTCTTTCACTTATTTTTCCTTTTCTTCTTGAAGGAATCCCCTTCAACTAGTTCCCTCTCCCAAGTCTCCGACTTCCCGTCCTAACGTTAGTGATTTCCTCCCCGACCCGTGCACTTTCCCCCAGAGCGGTTACCCCTTTATTTGCATGGTCCCTCTTCCCCGATAAAGCCCCGTGACAATGGCTAGGTTTCCCCCCGATACTATTCTTTTACTTTTTTTGTTTTGAGTGCATATTTCTACATTTGCCCTCCCCTTTCCCCCCCCCCTTCAGGGATGGTCTAAGCCCTGCGAGCTTTTCTGAATGGAGTTACCCTTCTCCAGGCTTCTTATTTTGTCAGGACATTACCCCCCCTACCCAAGGTTCTTCCCCGTTGGTTTTTTTTGAGTTTTTTTGTTTTACAAAGGCTGGAAAATTATTCCCCTTCTTAGTTGATCTGACGCCAAGATGTATAATTTTTCCTTTTAGACGGTGGGTCCTCCCTTCCGTTTACGGTTCGGCCGGACCCATTTCTTCCTCCCTTTGTCCTTCATGCGGAAACAATTTTGGTTGGCGGTTGAAAGTGTACCTTCCCCCTCCCCCTTTTTTCCTTGTTTTCCGGCTTTTTTTTTTTTCCTGTTTTTTTCTGGAGAATATCCACCCCCCTGGCTCCTTCGTTTTGGGTTTTTTTTTTTGGCTTCCTTTTGTCATTTGCCTTGGCTCTAAAAGCTCGGCATCGGGGCCCATATCGCACTTTTTTAAAGCCAGACACCTGGTTTTTTGGACCTCTTCTTCCCCAAGTCGGGCCACCCCCAACTAAAGGAAGATCACCCCACCACCCTCTGCCGTTTTTCACTACCCCTTTTTAGCAGAAATGGTTCCCCGGGTAGGTCCTCCCTTGTGCCTAGTTTTGGCTCCCACCCGATCTTCGTTCCAACCCTTTCTTGCTTCCATATGGGGCACTCTTCCTCTTTTTTTTAGCTCTTTTCTTTTTTCTTTCCCTCCGCTTACCCAAGCACTTCTTCCTGAACAAGTATTTTGTATACCCTGCCTTCTCGTGTTGCTGCCGGTTTCTTTTTTTCCCCCTCTTTTGATGCTACAATTCTACCCGTTTTCCCTTCCTGACCCAGGTTTTAATTGGTTTTTGAACTCAGTTCAAAAAGAACCCTAAATGTCCCCCCCTTACCTTTCCTTAACAAACTTCCTACTTTCAATTCTCGCTTCCTTCTGCCCTGAGTCGCGCCCCCCCCACTTTTCTGTCGGTCATTTTTTTTTTGAAATCCCTATTAAAAAACTACCCTTTACAACCTTTTCGTGAACCCCCCCCTCCTGCGTACTGTTCTATCTTTTGAATTATTTTTTGTTTTTTGCCGAGCATCTGCGTCTTTTCCCCATTCTATAGGCCGCCCCCAAGTAATTTTTGCGCGTGTTACCTCCCCCCTTTTGCGGTTTTTGTGATTTTTTGCGTCCCCTGATGTCAAAGGCGTTGGGTTTTTTGACTTTACAGTTGAGATTTCGTTTTTTTTTTACCCCCCCCTTCTTCCGCTAGAATCTTCCCTTCTTATGACCCCCGATGAACGCACAGTAAGCGCTGCTTCTTCTTCCGAGTGGCGGACCCTTGCCTTCGTGGCACATCGACGAACGGTTCACCTTTGTCCGGAGGAAGTTTTATTGTGAGTTCCTCTTTTTCTCCGATCTTCTTTAGTTGCCCCCGCTGGTCAGTTTCCCTCGTTGATACTTTTTCGTGTGGCCCCTATTTTTTGGTCTTGGCTTATTTTGTTTTTTTTCCCAAAGCCACCTCCGTCCTCCCCCCCCCCCAGCACCCAATGCTTTTCCCCCGCGTTTACGGACTCGTGCTGTCCGCCTCCGTCAAGAGTCCTCTCCCCCCATCGCCCCTTCCTCTCTTATAGTTTTTTTTCTTTTTTTCAGTTTTTTTTCTGGATTCGAGCACTGGGTCGAAAGGTTGTTTCTGGAGGCGACAGGCTCTTCTCCATTCCCGGAATCCCCTTTTTCCTTATTTTGATTTTTGCCCCTCAAAGTGTTAGTTCCCCACGACTTTTTCCGTAGATTATTACTCCTTTGCCTCGTATTTTTGACCTGCGCAAAATATTTCTTCTCTTTCCCTTTTCCTTGATGAAGTTTTTTTACCAGCTCCTTTCTTGGATCGACCCCCTGCTTTCCTAGTCCCATTCCCCAATTTGTTTCCACCTTATTTTGGGCCCCTCCTTTCCTGATATCGCCTTTGCACTTTTCAAAACCCCTTTTTCCTGAGGTATGATCTTGCTTCTGTTGTGGGTCAGTTTTTTGTTTTCGGTGAGGGTGTTTTCCTTTCCCCTGTCTTGCGGCCTATTCGTGGAAATTTCCTGTTCCCCGAATTACCTAGTCCCTCAGGGTTCTTTTGTTTTTCCTTTCGCTTGGATTAGTCATAATTTTCTTTTTTTCTGCTTCGTAACATGGGCATCCACTTTTTTTTCCGGAGCCTCCCCAACCACCCCACATTATGCAACTCCAAAAGTCAAGCAGATTTCTTTTTCCTTCCATGACTGACACTTCTCCTTTTCCCCAAGTTCTTTTGATTGAAGGAGTCGTCCTTATTAGTTATCTCCGACCCCCTGGCCTCTAGAACCCAGTTCTAGGGGCCCTCCTCTTTCCTTTTTTGTGCCCCCCTTTTAAGAGGATTTTGTTGTCTTTGTGTGTGGAGGGTTTCCCTTCGCGGCTCAAGATTTCAGTATTGAACAACTTTCCCCTTTCTTGCGGACCCCACCTCTTTTGAACGAACCCTGATTCGTGCGCCTTCCGCTCCACGTTCCCCCAGTTTGAAAGTTTTTCCACGGTGAGTTCCCCCCCCCCTTTTCGGGCTTGGGGCACTCTTTTATGTCATATTTATGAAATGAAGCTTCAGTTTCCCCCCTGTTAGAAAAGCCGTTGGTTCCGTCGACTGTTTTTTTTCTGGACGCCCCGTCTTTTTTCTTTTTTTCCCTTGATTACCCCTTACGCTTCTGTTTTTCATTCCCGTTGGAAAAGTATGTTTCTCCTCCCCTCTTTGCCCTGCAGGAAGGGCACTTTACACTTCCAATTCCCTCCCAACCCGCGTTTTCCGTTCATCGAGGGTTTCTTTTTTTTTGAGGCACTTTCTCTTTGACGCCGTTGCTATTCAGTATTCTTGAAGTCTTCTTTAAAGATGTATATATAGCTTTTACTCTTGTTTTTTTGTGGATTTGACTTTTCGAGATTCCTCCAACCGGTCTTAATTATTCTCCTGCTCTCTGATTGTTTTCCTTCCCTTTTCCCCGGATTTGGTGCCCGCGTCGTTTTCCTTTCACATGCCGTGTGAGCACCGGACGACCGGCTTTTTGGTCTCCCGCTTCTTTTTCCTTCTGCTACGCTCATGGACGGCGATTTCGGAGGCAAATCTCTTTTCCCCCTCCCTCCTTTTACCCCTTCCAGGAGGCTGTCCTCCAGAACCACCAAGCATTAATAGTGACCACTCTCCCACGCCTCTGCCTGGACCCCGGCTTTTTTTGTAACCCTACACCTTGCACATGTTTTATTTTCCAACCCTCTTTCCCCCTTCCCGACGTTTTCCTTTTGCCAAAGGCTGTCTTTCCTTTGCTTGGCTCTCGAGAAACTTTTTATCCCCTCTGGTTTTCCCTCTCCCTCCCCCCCCCAGTGGGTTACCTTTTCCCCCCCTCCAAATGTGCCTTGGGAGTGCTTACCCCTCCCCACCCCCTGCATTTTTCCCTCATCGAAAGCGCAGACTGCTTTCGTCGTAGTCTGTTCAGTATTTCTTTTTAAAGAATAGCGTTTGAGAAAATTTCCCCATCCCCCCTCCCTTTGTCGCTTTAAGGGATGTGTCCTGTTCATCCCTTTATGATTTCTGCTATGAAGTCCTTGTAGTGGTCTGATCGTCCCCCTTGCCTTTCTTTTGGCCTTTCCCTTTTCTTTTGACCCCTGCCACAACTCCCCCCCCCTTCTTCTTCGCGTCTCCCTTTCTTTCCCCCCTCCTCAACGCTTTCCTTGCCTCCGCTCGCTCCATCTTGCCCCAAGCGAGGTCACCTGGCTTTTCCTCCCCTCGAAGTTTTTTTCCTATCCAAACCCCCTTTCCCTTCTTGTTTTCCGCTTGCAATTTTTTCCTTTGTTTTCTTATGGTTGCCTCCTGCCCTTTTTTGGGCCTGTTTGAGCTCACCTGGCCGTTTTTTGGGTTGATTGCCACGGCCAATCTTTTTTTTTTTCCTTGCTCTTTTTCCCTTTCTCAATGGATTTTTCGAGGCAGGCCCTGCCGTGCTTTCCTTCCCTCGGTTCGGCAACAATCCTCTCCTTTTTGTCATATGAATTACCCTTTGTGCGCTGCACCCCGTTTTTTCCCCCTGCTTGTCTTAACCCTGCCCACCCACCGCGCCCTGCTTTTTCCCCTCTAAATTGCTTTTTTGGTTTTTGGTGCATCATGACTCCTCTATGTCTTTTTTCCCTTTCTTTTTTTTTCGCCGAATTTCTTTGTCACGGATTCTGTTCCCCCTTACGTTCCCCTGACTCCACCGTTGAATTGATTCCCCCTGCACGTTTGCAGCAGCTTCTTTTTTTTTTACTAATTCCTTCCCCCTTCCTCCCCGGTTTTTTTTTACCCCTTTTTCCCCCCCCGTTTTCCGATGCAGTTCCCCCAATTCACCAAGGGTCCTTTCCCTGTCTTCATCACTTTCTTTTGAGTGCCCTTTTTCTCTTCCGTCCTCAGATGCTCTATCCCCCCGCGTTCTTTTTGCGTACAAAGAACATTCAAATGACCCCTTCTTCCCCCCTTTGTTCATCCTTGGTTCCTCGAACCTCTTCACAAACCCTTCTTTTCTCAGTGCGTTCAAGTAGGAGATAGTACCTCCTCCTTTTTTTGTCCGACAACAGCGAGATTCGCCCCCGCTCCCCTTTTCTTTCAGTGGACAAACCGATGAACCCTTTGTTTCCTCCTCCCCCCGCTTTTCGCCCCCTTTCGGGATTTCGTTGTTTTTATAGAAGCTCCCAATCCCCCCATTCAACTATCTCTATATTTTTCGGATAATCTCCTCTCTCCGCGGCCCGTTTTCTTTCCTTTCATTACCCCCTTTTAATGTCCCCTTTTTTCGTGACATATAAAAGAATTTCAGTATTAATTCCACCCTTCGAACGTATTTGCCCTTTGTCAAAGGCGACTTGGGGAATTTCCCATTCCCTTTCTCCCTTGCCTGACCTTTCTTTTTTTAGATGCATTGTTTTTTTTTTAATAGACGCAACTCCTGAGCTTCGGCCCTTGTCCCCCCTTTTCCAGGAGGTCGGGGCGTTTCCCTTCCCGTTTTTTTTACCCCCACTCTCCCCCCCATATTTTAGTTTTCCCCCCATGGCTGCCGTGGTGTTTCCGGCCTTGTGGTGTGCGTAGGAGGGAACTTTTCTTGTTTTTGGTGTCCGCTGCGGCAATCTTTCCCCCCCAGTCTGCCTTTGTTTTCCCTCTATTTTTCAGATTACGCCCCCGTATTTTTGAGTCCTCCGTCCTCTCAAATGCGGCCCACCCTCCTGCGGGTTTTTTGTTTATTCGCTTGAATGATTTTCCCCGGCGAAACAAAACCTTTTTCGGTTTTCCCCCATTTTCACGAACTTTTTTTCCCCCCCAGTTTCCAGGGAAGGCAAGCGACCACGTGTGCACTGTTTAATTTGGACGCCCTTTGCTGTGAAATACAACTAGGTGAGCCATTCCTTTTCCATCGGTGGCTTCCCCAGCCTGTACAGCCGGGGGTCTCCCTGGCCTCGGATTGTTTTCACGACCCCTTGACCGCAATGATAGGGGAGCTTGGTGCATTTCAGTTCTCGGATGACCCCCCCCCCTTCCTCACCTTCTTTTTTAGACCATGTGATATAATCCCCGTTTTGTTAGTCCTCTCCCACTTTTTTGCCACGCCCTTTGAGGTTCCCTCTTTCGGCTTCGCTCTTTCAGATCTCCCCCCCTTTTTTTTGTGCGTCGGTCGAAAGATTTCAGTCCGCGGTCTTCTACCCAACAGTGTTTTAACTCGGTCCACCTATTGGTGGTCATTTGCCGTTACCGTATTAACTTAAGCCCGGCCCTTTCTTCCCTGGACGTCGGCTGTCTCTTCTTCCGCCATGGTACCCCCTTTTGGAAGGGTGTAAAACTTTCCCCCTTTTCATTTTCCTTTCCCCCTTTTTGTCGTCCCTTCCCCTCCGTTTCATGATTTCCTCCCCAAACACAGCTGTTGGGTGTTTTTTTTGTGTCCGTTATGTTGGTCCTTTGATTGTGATGCGGAGCCCCCCAAAAACCTTGCGTTGTCCGTTTATCTTTTTCTGAGATCTTTTTCCTTGAAGTCAAGAGTGAACCCCGATGCGGTCCGCGGTTCCCCCACACCAAGTTGAATTCACCACCCACCCCCCCCTCCCGTCGTTTTTGACTACCCCCCCTTCGTTGCAATTTTTGTTCCAGGAAGAATCTGGCGCTGTTTTTCAATTTGATGGCCTTCTTCTTCATCCCCCCTTTTTTTTGACCCGCAGCATCTCCTCTAAGGTTTTTCCCTCGGAGAAAACCTTTATTTGTTCTCCTCCCCTTGCCCCTTTTTTCCCTGCTTAGGAGTCGTTTTTCCTCCCAAAATTCGCCTTTTCCATATGAACCTCCCTCCTTTTGCCTTGCGGGTAACCTTCGTCAGAAGGTTTTTTCTACCCCCCCGTCATTTTTTAATTAAACCTGCAGAAGAACTTGCAGTGATCTTCCGCTTTTTTGTGAGCCGTCGAAGGAATCCCCCCCCCCCCCTCCCTTCATGCTTCTTTTTGTAATCGCTGCGCACGTTCTCCCCCCCACACAGATTACAGGTACCTTCCTAAAAGAGTGTTTTTTCCGGAGGAAGAATTTTTTACTTCTTTTTTTTGTTGTGTCCTGCGGCTTTTCGGAGTTCCTTTTCCTTTTCCAAAATTATTTACTTACCCCCCCCCTTTGCTGTTTATCCCCCCCCGGTTTTTTCCCCGTGTCTTTTTATTTTTTTCCGAAAATGTATTTCCCCCCTTTTTTTCTTGTGAGTTAAGGGGTTTTTTTTCCCCTTTCGCTTGATGCCAAAATGGATTTCCTCGACGCAGGCCCTTCCCTCCCCCCCTGCGTATATTAGATGATTGACATTGTTTTTCCTTCGTCGATGTCCAGTGGTAACCCCTTTCCCTTCTTCAAGTTTCTTTTTTTCAAAGTATGTCTCTCCCCCCACGTTTTTTTTTCTTTCTTGTTCCCTCTGTGTGGCTAGAGGGACCCATAGTAAACAGTTCGGTCCGTCGTCTCTTTTCCCCCTATAGCCGGTATTTTCCTCCCACAGTGGGTTTGTTCCCCATCTTTTCGTCCCCCTTCCCCTGCTTTGGATACACAACCGTTCCTTTTTTACTTCTTTCGTACGCCGCTAATCCAGACACAGCCCTTTTCATTGTCCTACATCGACTTTGCGCACGGGCCAGACAGGCTCCTCCGTTTTGATTGCAGCCCCTATATCCTGGGTTCCCGACTTTTTTTGTTTTGACCTCGAAGGATGGCCCGCCCTACCCCTGCCTATCGAGTTGGGGCTCCCCCTATTTGACTCCTCCCTGAATATCATTCCACGTGTGATTTTTCACGGACTCCCCGGCAGATTACTTCTTCTTTTTTGCCACTTCGAGTCCCCTTTTCTTCAGTCCCTAAGCAAGGACACTTTGCAAGCCCCAGTCCCCCTTTTTGTGTACGTTTGGCTCTCCCCCCGGCTTTTCCCTTTTCCCCTTTGCAACTTTTTCCTCCCTTGTTACGTCATTTTTGTTGTTGAGGGTTTTCTTCTTTTCTTCCGGGTTTTTTTTTTGCAAAACACTTGCTGTTTTTTAGCTTTTATTGGCTTTCGCTGTGGGGCAGGTTTCTGCGGGCCGGTCCTGCAGTTTTGGGTATCGAGAATGGCGGCGACGGCACGTCTTTTCTCCCCTGTCACTTTTTTAAGCTTTCCTTTTTTTGGGTAGTCTTTTTCTTTCGTCCTCCCCCCTCGGCTCTTTTACAGGGCCATAAAAGTAATGGCCCTAACCTCCTCAAATCCCCCTTTTTCTCCTTGCACATTTTCCCGCAGTTCTTCTTTTTGTGCCGGCCACCTTCCCTTCTAACACATTCGACCACTTTTTATTGACTTTGTGGAGGTCTTTTTTTCCTAAGCTATTTTTCCCCTTGAGTCGTGCCCCCCGTTTTGTGGGGGTCCCTCACAAACCCCATCTAAGATGGTTGATACTTTTTTGAACATTTCTTTTCCCTTTGGTGGATGGATGCAGGTGGGTTTTTTTTCTGAGACGCGTGGTCCCCTTTTGGATCCTGGTGAAAGTTTTTCCTTCTTTTCAGATTTTTTTTTCACCCCAGATTTCCCCTCCCGACTGGAGAACAGAACTACGTTCGATTTCAACAACCGGCCTTTAGGGGGAAAGCCCCCTTTTTCTTTTTTCCGCACTTGCCTTGAGGATTCAAAGACGTTTTTTCCATCGGCCTCTGTTCGTTTCGACGCCTTTTTCCCTTTTTCTTGGCGCACCCTCCTCTTTCTTTTCCGTGCTGTAGACATCCTTTTCCCCCTTCCCTCTTTTATTCCCTTCCCAGAGTATCTTTTTCCCTTCTTCTCCGTTGAATTTGGTTCTTGGGTCCAGGGTTTCCCGAGTCCCCTTAGGCGTCCCCCCCTTCTCCCCTACCTTGGAGACCCCAGCGATTTTTTCCCATAGGATTCCTTTGTCCTTAGATTTGTTTACCCGATTTCCTCTTTTCTCCCCCCTTCCGGTTTTTTTGAGATCTCCCCTCCCACAGCTACCTGTTCTGGATTCCTTGATTTCGGGAGGGCGGATTCTGCGGGGACCTTTTCGTAGTCACAACTGTGGAGCCCCCCCCCCTGGCCTTTGACAGACCAGGCTTGATTTTGCTTGCTTCCTTTGCTAAGACTAGGGAAGGAGATTCGTTTTTTGATCCACCTCCTCCCGGGAGCTCTGGTTGAGCCCTCCCAAAGCAGGTCCTTTCCCTTCCACTGACTGAGTTGGCGTCAACCATGTCTCTTGTTCCCCGTCTAATTTTTGCCCAGTATACAGCCACTTTTCTCCGCTGTTCCCATCCGCTCCTGTTGCCCCTTTTTTTAAATTAGCATGGCTCTCGTTTATCCATCATATTTTCTTTTTGGACGCTTTTGCATCTTGCAATTTTCCCAATTGTACCTTCCCTTACTCTCTGCCGAACCGTCCCAAACACAGAATGTTCCCCGCGTCCCTCTTTATTTTCCTCCCCGCGGGTGTCCCCCTGAAGCGTGGAGATGTCCCTGGGTCTTCCTTTTCTCCTTGGGGCGTGAACTCCCTTTTTTTCATCACACCGTAGTTA
>Ga0179593_1303330_pt1 | contig 15931 bp, 25 predicted proteins | sample CZODoug2_1_08_16_FD_185931 | JGI IMG/M metagenome (GOLD analysis project Ga0179593, IMG submission 185931) | Vadose zone soil fungal communities from Angelo Coast Range Reserve, California, USA - CZODoug2_1_08_16fungal (PacBio error correction) | ecosystem: Environmental > Terrestrial > Soil >... | reverse complement strand
TTGTTTCCGTGGTCCGTCAAACTGTCCTCTCCGTTTATGGCGGGACGAAACGCATACCAAAGAAACGGCTTTCCTTACCTCCCACGGATATCCAGCCTCCTCCCGACTTTCCGACAGTGCCGTTTGCCAAGGTTGCTGGCCCCGTCCCTGTATAGAACGTATACTCTCCTTCCTCCTCATTTTTTTTTGTGTCCGCTCTGTTTCCTTCACGGTCCGCCGGATTTCACTTCCCCATACCCAGTCCTTAGTCCGCCCGTCCTTCCTTTCAAGTTTCCTGATACTCCCCAAAGTCCTTGACTCTCTAGACCCATCTCACCCCCCCCTGAAGTAACCGCCGGACACGGCAGGGCTTTGACAACTTCCCCAAGCGAAATGTTCACCCTTCGTCCTTCCCTTCGACCCCCTCCCGACGCTTTTTCTGTCCCTCTGTCCGCCTCTCCAGACCCTTTGTAGGCTCTTTTTTGCAGGTTGCTCCGAAGCGTTTCTCTCCCCCCCCCCCCTTACGTTAAATACTAAATTTCGTTTCCCTGGCGGGCGCACTGCGAACGGATGCCTGACCCCACCGACAAAAGTTGCCCCCCCCCTGCCCGTCCCCAGCTTTTTTCTTTCCCCCATCTTTTCCACAAGTCGGACAAACAGTCCAGAGCCCCCCCTCTTCCGCCCAGGCCCCCCGCATACTCGCCCAACACCCCCTACGAGCGGTCGCGCACACTGCCCCGCTTCTCCTCCTCTATTCAGTCCCTCCCTCGGTCCCCCCCCCGTCTCCCGCCCTTCGGAAAGGCCTTTTTGACGGACGTTCCCCCCTGGTGACCAGCGTGTGCTTTGTTCTTTTTTTTTTCCTTTGCAATGCAGTGGGCTGACGCGGGGGTTACTAATTGCCTCTTCTTTGGAGCATCTCTCTCTTTTTTTTTCCCCCTCCCTTTCCCCCCTTTTTTTTTGTTTTTATGCTCCCCTCCTTCGTCTTTTCCGAGTATTTCTGCCCCGCGTTCTTCCCCGTCATTCGCCGACGTCCCCCCTCCCCCCCCCTGTCAGGCGTCTTAAGTCGTCAATGCCATTTCGTGCCTCGGTTCCCAGGTTTTTGTTTGCTACAGGTTGATGAGTCTTTCCTCTCTGAGTGATGGCAGCGTCGGGGCGGCGTATTAGCGACTTTGTGGCGTGTGGTTGGTCCGTGCGTTCCCTCTTTTTTCAGGCAGCGTGGCTGTCTTCATGGTGTCGGACTTTTGTTTTGACCCAGACAAGACTCCCCCTCCTTTTTTTCTTTCGAATGTAGTTTTGACTGTTTTCCCCGGTTGGTGGCACTCATTTCCGCGAATTGCGATAAGTCCTTGGATGTGATTCAACTCCTCTTTTTTATGTAGTGGCAATGCCGGCTCCTCCCTGTCTTCCTGCACCCCAAGGACCGCCGAAGTTTCCACTGTCTTTCCCCCCCGTTTTCCTTGTGGTTCCATCGTGTTCTTAGCACCCTTTTATGTCGTGTTTGAGCCCCCTCCGTTCCCCCTCTTTTTTTTTTTCCCCAGGATTGTTTTTCCGGTTGGTCTATCGACCTTGGTACCGTGGTAGTGCGTCATCGTGGCTATGTTTTTCTCTCCTCGTTTAGACCTGATCCCACAGGGCGCACCGTGAGTATTGTTACGGTGTCTTCCTTCTGTCTTCTGAATTGTTTTGAGTACGTAGCCCATAGAGCTTCCGGTTTATCGGCGGCAGGAAGCGGTCAGCACTCCTTGCTTCAATTCTGTTATAAGTTTTTTCTACGGGACAGGACGTCCCAATGGAACTCACCTGCTGTTGCACTTTTCTCCTGTTTCTTGGTTATTTGCTTCCTCAGGTAAGTGGTCTTTTTCCGGCTTTCTTGTGTTATAGTGATGTTGTCACCTCCGGCCACTTCAGAGTCTTTTTTTTCTCCCCCCTACCGTCCCCGAAAAGCCCCGTGGTGACCGGAGGTTTTCCCCCCACTCATTTTTTCTTCTGCGTTTGGTCGTTTTACGTTCTGACCCGCTGGTTATTTCGCGGCGTCGTTCTCTAACTTCCCCCTCTTCTTTCTTCAGGTCCGAGTCGTGGTCTAGGCGTTTTCCTCCTTCGGGCCCCACCGCTGCCCGTCTTTTGGTGTTTTGTTCCCCTTTTGGTTTACGTTTACCCCCCTATCTGTTATTAGTTTTGCCCCCAGCCCCATCTGCCTTGTGACCTTTGGCACCTCACCTTTCTCGAAGCCCGAATTTGATTATAGCTCACTTTCCCCAACCCCAAGGAAAGTGTCTAATGGCGCAAACAGTCCGTCCCCCCTCTTATGCGGCTTTTTCAAACCGTTCGTTGAAAGTCCGCTCACGTCACCCTCCCGCATTTGAACCAGCCCTTCCCCCGTCCCCCTCTTTCTTTTCCACTCCATCAAGCAGTCAAATCACCACTTCCCCTACTTTTCGTGCCTTCCCTTAATCCTCTATGCACGACTTGCCACGACCTTCATCGCACCTCTCCCCCTCTCTTTCTATAACTGTTTTCGGCCCTTGCCAGCGTAGTAATTGGCTTGATTCCTCTTGTGAGGAAACAGATGGAAGTTTTCACTCCAGTGTCCGATTTTCTCATGCAACCATTCCCCGAAACCCCCGTGCCTTGTAAAGCCAAACTCCCCGCACCCCTTCTTTCAAATATTTTAGCATATTGTTTTCGTCTTTTGTCACCCCGGAAGGTGGCCCCCTGCCGTTACCCGCATGTCTCCTCCCCCCTCCAGCCGGAAGTCGTGTCGTCGTACGTCTTACCTGTATGTATACCCACCCCCGTCTAATAGACCTGGCTCGTCCTCCTGACGCTCCCTTAGTTTTTCTTTCTCTCTCGATTACCGTACCACTTTTTTGCCTAGTTTCGGACCCGGGCCGATAAGTTCTTTGCTTCTTCTGTCTCCCTTTTCTTTCTTCTCCACGTTTTAATAAGCTTGCCCCCCCGGTACGCCCAGTTTTCCGCACGTCCTCTCCCTCTGTTTTGTGAGTGTTTTTTGTTTTTTTTACGCGGACGTGTTTCGTTCGTTGGTTAAGTAGACTCCGAAGTCGTTATGCCTTCTTTCTTTCTCTACCTTCTTGAATGGCTGAAGTTTTTATTTGTTGTTCGCCCATACGCCGTTTTCTTCACAACCCCCCCCCCTTAAGGTTTTGTCCCCGGGTTTGCCCGGGCTAGTTTTTCAATAGGTCCATCTTGCTACCGGCACGACTTTTTTTTTTTTTTCGTTTTCCGAAGGGTTCTGTCCTGTCGATATGGCGTCGTTAGGTGTTGTTTCCCCGTAAAGTCGGTAGTCTCCCTCCGTTTGCAGTTGGTTTTGCGCATTCGGCCCCAGGCTGTTTTTCCCTGTTCTCCCTTAAGTATAAAGATTGGCTTTTTATGTTTTAGGTCCCGTCTTCTTTGGTGGTCGGAGTTGATATGTTTCCAAGTTTTTGTTCTGGCGTCGTGTTCTTCTTATGTTGAAGGGGCCCCGTTTTCCAGGTTCCTTGGCCTCCCTGGCCTGGGATTTTTAGTCTAGATTACCCCTTTACCCCGATATGTTGTCCGCCCCCCCCCTTTCCTTTTCGCCCTTCCCAGATGAAAAGCTGCGTGTCCGTAGGGCGTACAGGGATTGACCTCCTTTTATTACTTCATTGACGTTCCTACCTTCCTGTTCGTAGGTCATGATGGTTCTACCTTCAGCCGGTCTTTCTTTGACTTCTTTCACCAGTGCTTGGTTCTTTCGTTTTCAGCGCTCTTGGGCAGTCCTGTTTTTTTTCCCCGTCCCTTTAGTTGTGGGTGGGTTTTCTTTTTGGTAGGACGGCCGGGTGCCAGTAGGGGGAAACTTTTGGTAGGAAGTGTCCTGCCATTTTTTTTTTTCACTTACCCAGGAATTCAGACCGCGTGGTTTTCGAGGATGACGTCTCCCCCATGTCACATAAAGCGGTTTTAGGCAAGCACCCCCGGTCGCTCGTTTTCTTATAGCCTTCGTGGATCGAATCCAGGGTGCCCTTCCGTATAGTTTGTGGGTTGCTTGAAGTTGCCGTCTTTGACTATTCATGTGTACCTTTTCTGACCGGGGTGTTCACCCAGCGGGTCTTGATCTCTCTTGTCCCCCATAAGTTGTGTTTTCTCTGAGATACCTCCCCTAATGTTGGCCCACACCTTTAATAAAATAATGGCTTTTCCTTTCGGTCCACCGCCGGCAATTCCAGCCCCTGGCGCTTTTTGGTTTTTGGTTTGGGGGGGTGTGAGGGGGGGTTTTTTGGTTTTGGGGGGGGTTGGGTGGAGATCAACATTGCAACCTTTATTACTCCTCTACCCTGACTCTCTTAAGTGGAGTTCGTTTGGTCCTACTTTTTGGGCACTGTGATGATCTTTTCTCCCCCCCGTTTCCCGGGCGTCCTGTTTTTCCCAATGAAGAATTCGCCCCACGTCCTTCCCCGGGGTTCCCCCCTACATTGCACCACAGGCCGCCCCCTTTTAAAATAACTTGTGTAAACCGGAAGCAGGTGACATCCCCACTCCCCTTTTTTTTCACGACTCGTCAGAAGTAAAGGACAGTGTGTCCCCGACGATCACCTATCCGTACCCCGGTTCTCTCCACACCTAACCCTCTGCTTTCCAGGTGCGTTTCCTGATGCCTTCCCCTTGCCCCATTCCCGGGGTCCTGTCCCCTGTTCGGTGCTGCTCCCGGAATGGCGGAACCCTTCTAGTTGACGGTATAATACTTCCTCTCCCCGGGCGTAGACCAGTTACGTACACGGCACGGCACTTTCCACTACCGAATAATACCGCTTTTAAAACTGCCTTCCACCTGCTTTTCCCCTACTCCCCCGACCCCCGAAATTTTCCTTACTTGATCTGGTCCGCCGTCCCGAGGCGACCCCTACCCCTGACTCTTTCCCCTGTATACTACGTTGCCTCATTCGAACTGCGTCCGACGTCTTTTCGCCACGACCCCCCAACCCTTTTTTTTTCCTGGCCAGTATATGGCTATTTTTCTTCCTACCCTCCTTCAAACGCACCCATCTTCCTCCTTTTACCCGGAGTATTGTACAAACAACCTCCCCCCGTCCTATGTCTTCAAAAAAACAACCACAACTTAAGGCGACATTTTTTTTCCATCTACTTCGGCGCCCTTACCATCCCTCCGTAAGTAAGTCAACTTCCTCCAACCAATCCCATGAGGAGCCCGGCGTCAGGACTGGCTTACCTTACCCCCCCCCTCTTTCACCAGAGTTTTTGGCGCGAGCGGCGTTACATCCGCAGTACCTGACGTCAGGACGTCACAAGTGGTGCATGTTACTCCCTTTTAGCGGGCTTCTTCTCCTCCCCTCACCACCTTCTAGTCTTGGAATCGTTTCTTCGTTCTGGGGGTCCCGCTGTAATCCCTCTTCGTACTCCTCTGCTCTTTATGTTGTCGTGTGTGTTGTCCTTTTGTGGTGGGATCCTCCAATTCGTCCCCTTTCCCGCCCGTTTTGGGCACCATCACCTCCCCCTTTTAGCTATTTCTCCAATAATTTTGTTTTTGTCGTGGTGAGTTTTCGTGACCGCGCTGCTTTCCCAACTTTTTTTTCCCCGATTGACATGATCTACTCTCTTCCCCCAATGTAAGGTGTCCCCACTTTCTCATACCCGTTTTTTGTTTCTCCCGGGGTCGATCCCCCAATTACTACACATTTCCTCGGTACCCTTGAATCCCCAGTTTACCATGCTCTCGCTTCACTTTCGTGAATCATTGAATATCTTTTGGAGGTCCGCCTTCTTCTCTCTCCGTCGAGTTCTTTTCCCCATTACTTTGTACGCCGTTGGCTTTCCGGGTGAGTTCTTTTCGTTCCTTTTAAGGAACCTGTTTTAGCCTACCAGCCCCCTCACCCACTGCTTGTCTCTTTTTTGCCAACCCCAGGACTTTCCCCTTTTTTTGTGTTCCATTTTGAGACTTTTAATTTGATCCATATCGGATTCATCCCGTTTCGGTTCCCCCCATTGTTTCTTCAGTTATGTTTCTTTTCCACTTGCGCTACGCCTCTCGTAAGACCACTCCCACAACGGCCCCAAACGCACCCAGCCTTTGCCCACCTTTTCAAAGCCTTTCCCCCTCCCCCACGGCGCCTTCCTAACTTTTTGTTAATTCGAGTCCCCGAAGCCGAGGCTAAAGCCCTTTTCCCGTCGACGTCACCGCCCCCCTTTATTCCCTCCCTTCTTGAGAACCTTCCGTTTCCGCTTTCGGTTTCTACACCTTTCCTTCCTCCGTTGCCGGCTGCACCTATAATACCCGTGACCGCCTTTCCCCTGTTCTACAATTTTCTCGACGTGTCCCTACTCGGACCCCCGCCCCGGCCCGGGACTTGCTGTTTTTCCCTCCCCGTTCCTTGTTTGAAGACCGGTTTCGGAAGTGAATTGACCTTCTTCCTCCGCTTCTTCCTTCCCCCTCCTGATGGGCTCCCCAAACAGTCGTCCCGCCTGATCGTGCCCTCCCGATAAACCGTAGTTTGTCTATTCCTACTTCTCGCCCCATCTCCCTATAGGTCTCCCCCAGTCCCCCGTTAGGTTAACGCCCACCATCTTTTCCCCCCCATCGAATTACGCCCCCAGAAAGTTCGTCACCCCTCCCTTTTCCCGACCCCTCTCAATTACAAGTTAATTAGTCTACTGGCTCGTTCATTCCGCGCGTGGGTTCAGGTCGCCAAATACGCATCTTTTTCCATGGGACTTCCTTGAGCATTCGATCCCCCTTTTTGCCCACCAACGTCAAACCAGTCAAAAACGGCGACACTCAAATGCTCCTGGCTTTTCAGTCGTTCCCCCCCCCCCCTGCACACGCGGCCACGCTCACTCTTCAGATTACGCCCCGGGACCCGAAGAGGACCCCACTGCACCTTCCTTCGTCTCGGCGCCGCCCCCAGAATCCTTGTCTCTGCTAAAGAAGGTCCCGATCGACATCTTCTGGAACCGTCGGCCCTCCCCTCCTCTTTTCCGGCCGTAGTTTTTTTTCAGAGTCCCGGTTTTCCTCACTTTGGCTGGCCTTTCCCCGTAGGTAAGGGTGACAGCGTTTTTTTTGAATACTCGCTCGAAGTTTTCTATATTTTCTTTTAACTAACCATTCTTGATATCTGCTCCGCTGTAGAGAGTCTGACGGTTTTTTTCCAAGTCCTTGCGACGACTTCCCCAGCCTGCGTGTTTCAAAGCTTAGCCAAGTTTTCCCCCACTTTAACGATTCGTTGCCTTACGAATTTTCCCCTCCTTGGTATTCATGTATCAGGGTGAGAGCAGCGTAATGTCTTGGGTAGTAGTAGTCTTGGACGTGGGAGTTTTCTTGTCTTATGATTGCGTGGTTTGACCCCGGGTAGGACGATTGTTCCCACATCCCGTCCCTTTTTTTCTCCTCGACCTCTCTTTTTCCCCTCCTTTTTCCCATCCCTTCCTCCTTCTCAACTTCTTTCCCTTACCCCTTTTACTCATCTTTTGCTTCCTTTTCTTCTAACCTTTCACTTCTTCCCCCGACCCATCTTCCTTTTCAACCCACTCACTCCTCCCGCGCCCTCTCCCCCTCCCTTTTCTCGTTCTTTCCACTACTCACCTCTTTTCGCCTCCTCTTCTATCTTTTCATTCTTTCTCTCCCGTCCCTTCTTTTCCCCCCCTTCCTTCTTGCCTTCACTCCCTCCCCTCACTATCCCCCCCCACCCCTTCTCTTCCTTTCTCCCTCTCACTTCGTCTCTCCCTATTTTTCCTTGCGACTTTGTCGGTGGCCCCTCTGAGACTCCCCCTTGTTTCAGCGGGATTTCCCCGTTTTGTCGAGTTTTGGTCTTTCAGCCTTTTTTTTCGCTCATTACTCCCCTTTTCAGGGGAAACGAAGCTCTTTCGTAGTGGTTCACTGACCGGAGCCCCCCGGAGTATTCCCAGCTCCAGGAGACGCCTGAAGGAACTGTTTTTAGGTTTATTCCTACGGTGCCTTTCGGGTCGCGACGAGTTGGGAACCAGCTTGTTTTCTTTTCTCTGACCCTTTTCGTTCTTTTCTGACCTGATCTTTGGATTTGGTTCTCTTCGATTTGTAAGGTCCCTTTCTTTCCCTGATTCCTCCTTTTTTTCAGGACGGGGCTTCGGCCTGACGTTCCGTTCCAACTTTTCTCCCCTGCCGCGGCCGGGTGCCGTCATAGAGGGGAAGACGGTCGCACGTCTTGCATTGCTCTTCTCCGGGTCGACGTCCCAGTAATTTTCCCCATTTTTACCGCCCCCTCTCCCCCCTAGGTCTTCTTTGACGAAGGCCTAGTGGAGTATGTTTTTTCATCTTTTTTTTGTTTCTTCCTGGACTCCCCTGAATTCCTTTTTGCGTTTAGATCCACCGCCCTCCGGATGGTGTCCTTCCCGGTACTTTCCCAATTAGGCTGGCTTCGATTTTTTATGTTGACGTATTTTGGACTCTTTTACCTTTTGGTACTCCTTGTTTTATCTCCTTCCCCAAGAATGGTTTTTTGAAGGTCCGCTGTGTAGATTGGAGTAAGCTTGGCGTCAAGCTTCTCCCGGTCTTTTCTTTTTTGGTACATTTGTTACGATAGCTTTAGTCTCCCGGTGGCCACAGCACATCCTGATTTCCCCCTTTTCACCTCCCTTCTCTGAGCCTTTATGGATTATCGATCACTTCCCCCCCCCCCCTGTGTTATACGGTCCTCATGAAGCCCCTCGTTTTTTAGTGCTGTCTGTTGCTCACCAGTTTGGAACTTTGGATCAAGTCAACCTCTCACTCCATCTTCACCCCCTTAACCCCCCCTCGATGTATTTCACCCGCCTCTTCCGCTCATCTCTCGTTCTCATAGCCCGCTTTCTCATTTCTTTTTTAGTTAATTTAAATTCTGAACATTGCCCCGCTCCCACTGTGTCTGGCCCCCTTTCAGATTCCTTCTTTCCTTGGTATCTTCCCTCCCCCCCGTGAGAAAATAGCTTTCTGGGAGTGCCTTCCCATTGTTCTGATCTCTTCAACCGCATGAAATCGACCCCCCTTGCCCCTCGATTCTTACGACCAAACCCCAGCCCCCAACCTTCCCCTGGTTTGTCGCCTCTTTTTAGCTGGGGAGGTAGTCTGTCACCAACGGCCGGGACAGGACATATCCCCCCCCCCCCCCCCCCCCCCCCCCCCCCCCCCCCCCCCACCCCCCCCCCCCCCCCCCCCCCCCCCCCCCCCCCCCCCCCCCCCCCCTCCCACCCCCCCTTTCCCCCCCCCCCCCCCCCCCCCCCCCTTTCCGCCTTTTACAGCCCGCACGTCCTGTTAACCCTATTCTTCCTCACGTCGTTCAGCCTTTACAACAACTCCAATTTTCCGATGTTCTCGTATCCCTAGGCCCGCGTTAGGTTGAGAGATATCCTCCCCCCCGTCTTCAATGACACCCCTGTTTTACAGTAAGAGTCAGGGTTAGTTTAGGTCTTTAGTCGTCTGTCCGCTGTGTACACCGGTTAGTTGTCCCGAGCGTCCGGCGCCAGGTTCAACTGTCTATTGGGATTCCTGTTTTCGGCTTACGCGTATGCTTGTTTCCTTTGGCTTCCTTCTTAAGCTTTACCGTTCCAGTTTATCCGTATTTAGTTTCGCCTTTTTTACTGGGTGGTTTTTTTTTTTTTCCTACGCCGTCGTACCATTTAGTCACGTCTGTTGTGCCTTTTTTCCGACCCTTGTTCGCGTTTTTATCTTCCCTGTCCGGGCCTTCGGGGGTCGTTGCGCACAGGCTTTTGCTTAAGGTGATTTTGTGTGTCCAGGCCTTTTCTTCGCCGGTGACTCTTGCTGCCCCAGGCAAGTATAGCCCCTTAATTTCCCTCTGGCTTTGAACCTTGTTGTCGGCTGCGTTTATAGTTCCCCGAGTGACTCTCGTCGTTTTTAGTTTCGTTCCGGTCAGCTTTGTCTGAGATCTCCTCCAGTCGGGCAGTGTCTAGTAGTCCCCAGAGATCATTGTTGTCGTACTTGAGGTCCGCCAAGCCCGGTCAAGAGGAGTCTTTTTTTCAATTGCGTCCCTGCCGCCTTCATTCCTTTGCGATACCTTCGTTTCGTGTTATGCGGGAAGATGTTACGTCGGGTCCTTTTTGCTTATATTCTTCCCCCGGTCCTTGTTTTTCGATCGTAGGTCAGGGTCGCCGCGTGGTTTCCGTTCTTTTAGGGTTACTGGTAGGCTGCGTTCTTGCCCACTTTTTGTTTTTCAGGACGTGCCGGCCTCGTAAGTGGTTACTTACATAATTCCCCCTTCTCCTGTTGCTTTTTTCGAACGCTCCTACCCCCCAACGGTGTAGTCCAATCCAGGCCGAATCTTCCTATCGGATCGGTTGCCCTGCGTCCTTTTCTCTTACTGCTTTTTTCTTGTCTCCGGTGAAGACGGCCCTTGTTTTCGTATTTTGCTGAGGACCGGTTTTTCAGCGGTTTCTTTATATATATATTTTCCCTCATTGTGTTGTTCGAGTCTTCCCTATTTTTAAGTTTCCCTCTACTGCGGACTTTTTTCTTTTTTCCTTCGAACCCGAAACCCCCGCAATTCTCCTTCCTCGGCAATGTCACATGAGTTAGATCGTCGTGACGGTGTGGTTTGCTTCGCCGGTGTTTTTTTTTTTTTCTTTCTTCCCCATTGTGTGCTAACCGCCGCGGCCAAGTTTTCTTACCCAGCGCCCCCCCTCTTCTTCCCCCTTTTTCCTTACCCGGAAGTTCATTGCTTCACCCCGACCATCCCGCCCCCTTCCAACCCTGATCATTTTTTTTACGAACCTACGTTTTTCCCGACAGCGCTGACCCAGACTCCGGATTGTTTCCTCACTATCACCCTCCACGGCAGGTACGTATTCACATCCCCACCCCTTATCCCCCCCTGGCAGGTTATGCACTCCCCTCCCGGTGACGTCCGCCTCCTACTCTCTTTTCGGCTTTCCCGCTAAATTCCGGTTGCCAACTCTTGTATGTTTACACACGCTTTTTTTTTCTTCTCAGCAGCCAGGCCATTCCACGCTTCCGACCTCCCTTACGCCTCGACTTCCCCCCCCAATGCTGCCCTCTTATTCCCGGACAAAATCCCCGCTTTAGTACCCGACTTTTGCCTGTTTTTTTTTCCGCTCCCCCCCCGAGGAGACTATGACTTTTTACCTTTTTTGACATAACACGAGGCATCGTAACTTCCTCCCTCGTCTTCTCCACTCCAAAAGGCTGTGCCTTTTGATATGGCTATTCTTCCTCCGTCCCGCCGGTCCCCCGACCCAGACCTGTTTTCCTCCCTGTTTCGACGGCTATATGCGACCCAACAACACCATTCCGCAGGTCGTCGACCAGCCCTAAGGGGCCTCCCTGTGAGACGATTTCCGTAGCCCGGCACGACGACGTACGTCCCACCCTTTACCCAACCATCACCCTGGTTTGAGTTGTGGTTTAACTTGGTTTTACTCCTGACTTCCCTCGTTCATTGCCGTGGCGCAGACATTTTTCGCCCTCACGTAAGCATCTTGATCGCCCCCGTCTGGACTGCAACGTGGTTGCCATTTACTCCGGGCGGGCTCTCCCTCACTACACCTACGGGCTCCTTGATGGGAGCATCTGCGTCGGGTGTCGACGGATCGACGTACGTTTTCCTTCTGTCCGGCTTCGACATTCTTTACTATTCCTCCCCTTTTTCTTTTGGGATTCTACACGTGCGCTTCCCAATCGCCTTGGTGTTTTTTTGTGCGGCGCCGAGGGACGTTTCGATTCTTCCTTTTCTGATCTCCTCGCGGACCTGAACCTCCACGAATCTTGTTTCTACCGGCGGTCGAGTCCCCCCCCCAGTCTCTTTTCCCGTGTCGAACACGTTTATCACGATCGCTTGCTCTTTAACGTTTCTGGAATCAGTGCATCTTCTGGATCCCGAGCTCCTCTCGTTTTTTCTTCCTTTTGCTAGGTACGGTTGGCTTCGGTGTGGAGTGTGTACGTACTGCGTTAGGCACATGGTTTTAGTTAATACAGCACTATCCCCCACTCTGTCTTCCTTTTCTGTGTCCCATCCGCTAAACATTACTTTTTGGGGAATTGTTGAGCGCTACTTTATCCTAGTTTTTCTGCTCCTTTCTTGCCCCTTTTATCCTTCCGGATTTGATGCCACCTTAGTATAATCGATCGGGACAGAGTCCCCTTTCCCCCCTTACCCCCCCCCCCAAGCCACTTTTGCCCCGGCCGGTTCTTGGCCCAGGGTACTTACCCCCTTCTTTTCCCTATGCGCCTTCCCCTGGTACTTCGAGGCCACTCCTAGAGGCTGACCTCCCCCGGCAAAGCTTTTTCTTTTCTACGTCAACCGACATCCGCCATCCTAGATGTCACCCTCACCGCTTCGGTTTAGGAGCCCCAAGTCCTTTCGGCAGGAGTTAACAAACCAAAGAACCCTCAGGGTCAGAACCCCACTACATGGTTTCCCTCTTCAAATCCTACTCGCCTTCGACTTTCCGCCGAAGGTGGGCTGTTCCTGTCCGTCTGGAAAATTTTTTCGCGAGTTATTGGAACGGCTTTCCGCCGCCCCCCTTTGGACTGCACCTTCCGCTGGCTGTTCCTCCACTACCCGTCAGTCCGCAGCCCAGTCCCTGCACTCACGGAACGTCGATCGTTCCTTCTCCCCCCTTCGGCGACCCCATCGCCACCTATCATTTTCCACGTCCGTCACTTCTTTTTTGCGCGACCCCTGGCAAACAATCCTTTTTTCCCCGGACGTCGGCTACGACCCCAGCCCAGGCGTCGCGCCCTCCCCTCGCCTCGTTCCTTTCGTTGGAGCGCAGACGAGGCGGTTTCCTTTTCCCCTACGACATCTACTGGGGCCTTCCCTCTTTTCCTGGTCTCCTTCCACCCCACCAACACTTAAAAACCCCAGCCCCCCACGAGTGAAACTGCTGTCTTTCTTTCAGCGTTCAACTCCACTCGTCCACCGTGTTTTTCTCTTCCACAGGCCACCAGCAGAAGCCCACACGCCCGTACTTCCCCTCCGCCCCGGTCTCCTCCCCGCGCCTGCTCACGGAGCATAGCCTCCTCCCCGTCGTCCCGTCTGGGAACTGACGCCTTCCGCCGCAGTCAGTTCAGCACGTTGATTGACTTTTTTGTCGGCTGACGGTTACAGAAGTTGGTCTTGCAACGGCTCGAGAGGAGATTTTTTTCCCTAATACCGTTTTTTCGCTTAGAGGAATAGGGAGTAGTATTTCCCCGGAACCGCTAGTCCCCTTTCTTTTGGGTTTGGGGCAACCCAGAAGGTTCCAGAAAGTTCGTGTCCGGGGAGCGGCCCCCTATGGAGTGCCTCGTTGAGTTCAGGTCCCCCTTTGCCCGCCGGGGTTTATCGTCATGCTATTCCTGGTTGCTAGCGAAGAGTCGGCGGGCTCGTCCGAGTACAGGGGGACTTGGTTCTGTCTTGCTTTTTTTTTTTGCTTGACTCGGGTGCTGTGACGTTTGGCGACGTGTCGGTGGAACAGGTTTTCCGAACCATTGTTGCTCTTGGGTAGTTTTCTGGGGTGGTTTTTTTTGGTCCTGTCGCCATTGTTCGATCGCCGCCTCGAACATTAACTGCGTATGGTTGCACTGCCGGTCGCGCCGAGTCGTAATGCTTTCTCCAAAGACGAAGAGACCTGTCAGGTGCCATAGGGGATGAATTGTCTTTGACAGGCGTTCGTTGGTTCCGCCTCAAGTTGTACGCTTGTGACTTGGTGGTTTTTCTGTATCCGCCACTTTTGCCTTGGGTCGGTTGGGGAGGAACTGATCCCCCTTGGCCCCCGATTTTTGTTCTTCCCTCCTTTTGTCGACGGTTCACAGTGTTGGCGGATCTGCGTTTTGTGAGCTGTTAATTGAATCAGTGAGTTTTAAGTCCTATAGAGGACGGGTAGGCGGCAGTTTTTTTCACAGGTATATTCACCTGCTTCGGTTTTTTTTCAGCGGCGAACCAGAGAACTTTTACCTTTGCGGCCAACTTTCGACTTTGTCTGAGTTATTGCACTTCTAATGGTTCTCCTGTGTATTTTGGTCTTGCAGGCCGTTGTCGGTGCTTTCTGTTCCTGGCAAGGCGAGGACCCTTGGTAAATTACCCTCCATTCCATTGAGTTGCCCAATTCGAGCTGTTCGTAGGGTGGTAGATATGCTTTCTCTTGCCTTTCGGTAGTAGGAGTTTTCTTAGGTACTTAGGGTTCTTTTCGTGGTCTTGGGTCAGGAAGCCTCGGAGGCAGATGAGTCCCCCCGGTCTGGTCTTTTGTTTTGGTTGCCTCTTCCGGATTTTACTCCTTTTTTTCTCCCCCCCCTTGCGCGGACCCCATTGGCCCTTTCCAATGCCTCTCAGCGATTTGATCCTTCTCGTTTCTCCACCCCAAACAGTTTTTTTAATGTTTTCGTCTAGGTTAAGCCAAGCCATTTTTAGTGAATGTCTTAGGCCTTTTAAAACCAGTTTTAGGATTTTCTCCCGTAAACACCGCGGCCTCCCCCCGCCTTAATTAAACATATGACAGCCTCAATCTCGCTTGTCCAGCCCGAATCGTTCCTCCCTCCCTCTTGCAACTTATGGCCTAAACGGTATCATCGTCCCCGATCGGTCCCCGTCTAATGTGCGGCGTGAGGTTTCTTTTCCTTTGTCTTTCTGCTTATCCCCTCTTGTTTCAAGTGAACCTTCAAGTGTTGTCGTATCCTGAAATGTGAAATCTCCCACCCCTGACCTCTCTCTTCCTCCACCTCCCCCCGACAAACGACTATGGGAGACCTCCTTCCTATTTTCTTTAGTTTCCCCCCCACCGGCCTTCACGTCTACTGACCACGCCTGTCGACCCACCAGGACCGTTTCCCTCTCCCCTAGTACGTCCAAGTGTTTACCGCTACCCCCCCCCCTCTCGGAACGTGAAGTAACATGAACCCCTAACGGTCATTTTCTTCGCGCTCTCCCCCGAGTACTCCAACCACTTTGTTGCAAGTCCGTCTTTTCGCTCAGGTACTTCTTCTTCGTAGTATGTCGCAAAAAGATTTTGCGGTCTTCGTCCCCTTACTCCCCGGTTTTCCCAAGGACATTGATAACTTGGTTCTGGGGGCTTGTGTAGGGTACGTCGTCGTGCCTTTTTTTTCTTCTTGTCCTCTAGCGTAAAGGTAGTTATCCTTATTGTTTTTCTTACTTTTTATACTTTGTTGTGTCGCATCCTAAGTCGCGTTTCTTCCCGTTGGTGAGGAGTAGAGGTAGAAATGTATATCCTTGTCCGGCACTGCCGGGTTTTTTTTCCCCTCCTCCTGCGTGTTAAGTTAGCCGATGGCCTTCTGGTTCTAGTTCCCTTTCTCGTAGATAGGCGCGTGCCCAGTCCTTTTCGCTATCCCCCTAATTCACCGGTTTATTTTAAAGTGTTGTGTGTTATTTGATCAGGTGACCTCTGGTCTTTCGGGTCTTATGTAGTAGGTGAAGGTGAATGCCGTGTGCGGGGTGTAGTCTACGCCCCTGAACGGCCGTCGTGAGTACATCATTGTCGCACCGTCTATCCCCTGTATCGTCGCCAGAAGTCCCCCAGGGTGGATTCGTAATTCCCGTGAACGTGTTCTTTTCCTTCCCCCGGGATTGCCTGTCAAGGGTGCTTATGGTACTGTAGGGGAGCGACTCATTGTCTGGTGCTTCTGCTGTCAACGGTACTTGGAGTAGTGCACGATTTTTTGTGCTCTTTTTCTTTTTCACCTTATTGTACGGTTTGGCCGTGAGGGTCTTAATGGTTTTATAGTCTGGGTGCTTCTTTGCATTTACGGGCAGGGAGTTCCCCCCTTCCTTCGTCTTTTTTTTTTCCCCTTCTCCCTGCCGTTGGAGGTAGTCCGTTTCAACCATGCTTAGCCCGCCTCCACGTCTCCAGTGTCTTCCTAATTTCCGGTTTCCCCCCCTTGTCCTTCTTCTCTTTTAGCAATGTGCGGTGCCCGTGGATTCCGGTGACGCTTTCACCTTTCCTTCCACTTTTCCTGGTGTAGAAAAATTTTGGGGCCCCCTTGTCTGTC
>Ga0179593_1292351_pt1 | contig 15932 bp, 19 predicted proteins | sample CZODoug2_1_08_16_FD_185931 | JGI IMG/M metagenome (GOLD analysis project Ga0179593, IMG submission 185931) | Vadose zone soil fungal communities from Angelo Coast Range Reserve, California, USA - CZODoug2_1_08_16fungal (PacBio error correction) | ecosystem: Environmental > Terrestrial > Soil >... | reverse complement strand
GCCAAACGTCGTTACAACGCTCCCGCATCGTCCTGCATCTTTTTCCCCTTTGGAAGGATCTGCGCTCCCCCATTTCTTCGTCCCCCTTAGCTAGTTTAAGACCCTTCTCTACGGTAAAGCTTTACTCCAAGGTTTTTGAGGTATCTCTGACCATATTCGAAAAGTACCTTTCTTTTGCCAATTCGCTGTGGGAGTCTTGTCGCAAGACGTCCTTTGCTCTTAGCTGGCTTCCCCTTGCGTGCTACGATTCTCCGAGTGGCATTGCTGAAGAAGGCTGGTCGGCCTTTTTTTGCCCAGTCTCCTCCTCCGCTTAGACAAGCCTTCTTTTTCCGTACCCCTCTTGCTGCGCTTCCGGTTCTTTAAGATGGATAGCCCCTCCTATGCGCCGATGTAAGCTTCGAATTCCCCGCCCTTTTCTATGCAAGTTCCTCGTTTTTTCTTTCTTTCGCTTCCGTCTTTTTCCCTTCGATTGTTCGCGCCAGTTGCGGCTTTTCATAATCGGAAGGAGGTCTATTGTGCATATTCTCCGCTTTTCTCTGCTTTAAAAAGCGACCGAAACTTTTTTTTTTTTCCTTCATTAATCCCCTTGCCTTTGTCCAGCTTCGTTCTCTTGGCTATTTCGCCTCTTCCCTTCTGGGACGCACCCCATTGTTCGCGCCCCTCGCCTAAGTCCTATAGAAGGCTGGACTCCCTTCTTTGGTTTCGTTTGATGTGTTGAAGTCCTTAACGCAGCATAGGATTTCACGTTTCGTTCTCTCCTTATGTTTGGCTGTGACTTTCTTTCCGTCGACGTAAACGTCATTCGCCCGAACGCCAATCGATTCCCATAAGGTGAGCCATATTCTCTCTCCCTCCGGCGTTGAGCAATTTGCGGCGCAGGTCGTTCTTTCCCTTTTTGATCCCATTTTTTTTCTTCACCCTGTAAACCTTTAAAAAGACCAGACAACAGTCCTATCTCCAGCTCCATTCTCCCCATAATGCACAGGTCTTTATCGCCCAACAACACCATCGTTCCCCCCCTCCCGCCTCGTTCACGATCTTTTCCTCCCCCCCATTTCACCTGTCGCCCATTGCGCAAGTTGTGAGCAGACGGATTCTCACTTCCCCAGAGCGCTGAATCGTTCGTGTGGCGATGAATCATGATAAGACGTTTTTATCCTTATCTTGCCCCCCTCTTTCCCAACTAAATTTCCCTCCCGCTCCCCTATTCCCTGTCACGATTAGCCGGCCCTTTCCCCTCTCACTGTTTGGATGTCGAGCATTTTGCCTCAACGATTGCCCTGATCCCCCCAAAGGTTTCCCCCCGCTGTCGCGGCTGTTTTTTCCTCATGATTTGTCCTAGTCTTTGTTTTTGGATAAGAGAGACAGCTCTCCACGGACCCCTCCCTAGACATGCTGGCTGGATTTTGGCACCGTCGGCCGCACCGTTTGTTCTCTTTTTTCTTGTTGATATTTAAAGGGAAAGGCATTTTGGTTTTGTTTGGAGCTGACGGGGTGGCCTCCTTTTTCCCTCCCTCCTGACTCACCCTCTCTCCCAGAATTGAGCCGCGACCGATCAGGGCGATCTGCCATTCTTTCCTACTCTGCCCCCTCTCGCGGCAGTCTTTTGGCTTTCGTCTCGTGGAAGTATGTCGTCTTCGCTCCTTGTTTTTAATTTTTTGTCTGTTCCTTCGTTGGCGATGGCAATGATACAGTTAGATTTGGTTGCGTTGAATTCGCCTCCGGTGTTTGTTCTTTTTCTCCAGATCTCAGGCTGCGCAAGCTTCTATTGCCTCACTCAAGCGGCTTGTCTCTTGGAATATCTCGTATTGCTTAGATCGAGTTTTTTCTACGATGTCCTGTTTTGGTACTTTCCATTGACCAAGGATTTCCCTCCACAGCACCCTCATAAGATTGAACCGCTCGACGTGCAGTTCTCCTTAGCGTCTGGCCCTGCCGTTGTCTGGATTAAAACTTTTTTATCCCATACGTTTGCGGCTTCAGTATGGATCTCGGGATTTCTTCTTTGCGCCTACTCCCTTTCCTCCCTGCGCCCCTGTCTCATTTATATTCATTCCTCCAAGACGTTCAGTCCCCCTTCCAAAAGTTCGCCTCCGATTTTTTTCTTCATTTCCTTTGCACCTCTGAGCTCCAGTTCGAAGGCGCCTGCGATGTTTACAGATCCGTGCCCACTTCTCTCCATTCGACATCCCGATTGTTCCCCGATCCCCCTCCTTTTTTCTGGTTTAGCCTCTCTTGCTTATCGAATTCCCAGGGCTTACGAGCCTGACGAGAGAAGACTATTTCCTTAAAAGGCTTTTCCTTCGCGTTCTTTTTTTTCGGAGCCCTTTTCAAAGTTCTCATCACATTTTGATTCCCTATTTCGTTTTCTCACGCGGTTGTTCGTACGCGATGCCCAGAGCCCTTCTCGGCTTGCGGCCTCGCTCTTTTGCCCAAGCGTTCGATATCCGCATTTTTTTCCCTCCATTTCTTGCTCATGCTCCACACCTTTTTAACCGGGGACCCCCCCGGCTGACGAGGCTCCTGCCGTGACCTAGAGAAGTTCTCCCCTCCTCATTCTTGACGACCCTACTGGCATAGGAGGCGCGCAACTTCTCCTCCTTCTTGTCTCCTCTTTTTTGTTCTTTTCTCCCGTGTTTTTGTTGACGATCAATGCCCAAAGCTCTACAAGAAGATTGCTTTTCCTCTTCTGTCCTCCCGTTCCCTTTTTCTCTTTCTCTGCCCCGGTTTTCTCCCCTTTTCTTCCGTCTTTTGTAACTATGGTACTCTTGTATTTTCGGCTACCATCCGCGATATCTAGCGTGATGGTGACAAGGCTCATCTTTTCGTGTCGCCCCCTTCTTTTTTTCTTTTCTTTGGCGTCCCGTTTTTCAGTTAATGATACCCCTTTCTTCCCCCTTATGAAGACATTCCTCATTTTTGCGCGGCCCCTCTTTTGGAGGCCGCCGAATCCGCCTTTCCTTGACGACCTGCTAAGTCTTCTCGGGACCTTTGCGGCTTGGCCTCTAAGTTGTTTTGTCATGATGCTGGCGTAAGCTCTGCTTCCCCCTTGCTTTTTATTTGATCGCTTTCACTTTTTTCTTGGTTTTCTTGTGCCGGATCGCGCCTCGATTTGAGGAAAGCAGTTTTTCCGCGCCCGGCTTTTGGTCCTCTTTTCGACTTCGCCCGTGTATTTTCGTTTCTCTTTTCATTCTCCACCCGCTTAATTTTAACTTTCTTTTCCACCGATTCGTGGAGGCCTCCCGAGTTCTGGATGGTCTTTTTCGCTTTTTTTTGGTCACCCCATGTTTGTTTTCATAGATCACTTCCCATCGCATTGACCTGCAATTTTTGCTGCAGCATTCTTTCGGAGCTTCCGCTTTCTCTTTGTCTTACACCGTGCCCGCCTCGATGCGTGAACTGGCACCGACGGTTTCAAATGGCGAGTTAGTGTGGCTTTTTGATTTTGAAGGCTCCCGTCCCCCTGCGATCCTCCTCCCAAAACACGCTCTTTTCAGCCCACGCTGCATATCCTGGAGAAACGCGCGAAGCCCTCGCGCGCCCGCTTTTTTCCACATCGAGGTACGTTTTATTAACAAGGCGAACAGTCGACCCTCCTCCCCCATGATCTTTCCTATCACGCGTTGCACCGTTCTCCATCCCTCCACCCTAAACCACCAATAGGCCCACAGCACCCCTATCCCGCCATACCTCACGAGCCCGCAACTCCCAGGAACGAGCCCAACTTGGCAAGGCCGAGGCCCGTTACGCTCTTCCCTTTGAAGGGCGCTAGTCCTTGTTCGCTGCGCAGATGGGTGATTGTTCGCTAGGTCATCGTACGTTGCGAGCAGGTCCCTGACACTTACTTCCTATGATCGAAGGCCGTTCACTTTTTTAAGATTCGACCGAGAGACAATTTTCGTCTTGAGCTTTTTTCTAACGATTTAGACCCCCATTCCGTCCGCCTTGTCGCGGCGGGTCTTGAATCAGCTCTCTTTTTTCCTCTACTTCTTTTTGACGATATTTTTCCCTCCTTCACCCCAACGAATCTCCCTTCACTATGGTTCTGCAATCTAGGGAGAAATGTCCCAATTTTTGCGTCTGTTTTTTTTTCCGTGCCAGGGGGGCTTTTTACTACGAATAGTTGACGAATTTGACCTGCGCAGTTCGAGATGCAACGTCTGGCTCCGCTCTTACCAAGATCTTTCGCGTAGTTATTTTACCTTTTAAGGTGATTCATCTAAGTTCCCCAAAGTTTGGGCTCGTCGGCTTTTCGTGAGTCTTTATTGGCTGGATCGCTTCTGTTTTGGTGCTTGTTGGTTATATTTCTTCCCTGGCCTTTTTCCTTTTCTGAATGAGCTTTTCTTTCCATTCTTCCTTCCTTTTCTTGCGTTGACCTTGGGCATACCCCTTGTTCCTATTTCGTGAATTGACCGAGAGTGCGTGTCTCCCCCTTTACTCTTATCTTTCGGCCTGTCACTTGGGCGTGGACTCGATCGCTGGGAAGGTCGACTTCACAGTCCAGGTCAGCATCCCCCAACTTTTCGGGCAAAACCCTCCCTGCCCCTTTCCCCACGTTAATTCACTTCTTCCGTTTCGTGTTAAGTCTTAGACGGATCCTTGGCTCGTCATTCCCCAGCAAATTCATACCTTTTTTCTTCTTTTGTCTCTCTGTCTGAGGGTTGGGACGTTCCTCCCTCTTTTTTCTCCGACCAGAACCCGCTCGAAATAGCAAACCATACCTTTTCTCCTCGCAACCTTCACTTCGGTGTTGTCGTCGTCAGAACTCCCCTTTCGTCCGCTTGCGTTTGCTGATGTTAGGGATGAAGCAAGAGCATATGTACCATTTCGCTTTCGCCGACCCATCGTTGCGCCCCCCTTTTCCTCCTCCCTTCAGAGCTGAAGGCAACCTCCCCCGCGGCGGACACATCTTGAATCCGATCGTCTTTCCCTCCTTTTTTTTTTTGCGGCTCAATGAACATCTCCCCCTTGCCCTCCTCGCCCGGACGTTCCTGTCTCCGGTTTGCAAAATAAACGGAGGCCTTGGAGTGGGATATAGGGTCCTTTGTCCACAGCCGCCTTCTATCAAGGCTTCACGTTCACCGTCCCTCTCTGCTCCGCATCACGCCGTTGGTCTCCCGCATCTTCAGCCTTCCCGTTCGACGGTGCGACCACCCAGATGATTAAGTGTAACGCCTGTGTTCCCCTGATTCAGTCGCCACCGCGTGCTCTTCCCACCCTGCGTAATCTAGCCCGATTGCATTATGCGCGCCGGGACTGGCGAAGAAAGAGTTCAATCGTTTCTACTCTGGCCATTCCTGCGTTCAGCTTTCAGTTCTTGCTTAACTATATCCTCCCCCCCTTTTTTTTTTCTAGAGATTTCCCTAAAGGAAAAAGAGTGTGAAGATTCGAAACGGGACGTCGCTTCCTATGTTCCTGCAGGATTGCGCTACCTCCTGATTGACGGCCATTCCTCTGTCACTCCCCTTGTGTGATTCCGGGAGGTCTTTGTGTGCTTTTCTCTACGGCTTTTCTTTTCCTTTACACGCGCTATCGTGATGGTGGCCCACTCATCTGTGGGCCGAGTCGCAAGCCGTCGAACGAGGGAGATGCGCTGGAGTTCTGCTCTTTCCTCCGTCCGAGCGTTGTCTTTCCCGACCTAAGTTGTCGTACCGGTGTCCCCTTCCCTTCCTCCCCTCCCTCAAGATTTATTTGCTCGGACTTGCTGCTCTCTGTGTAAGGGTGATCTGTAAAGCGGATCGATCTGCCATTAGATGCAGTCCTCGTTTCCGTCTCTCTAGTGTTTTTTTTTGGGTCATTTAGGTTTCCTCCTTTTTCTTTCAGGAGTCCTGGGCGCGTCATTTCGCGTCCCCTTCCTTTCGTCGACACTGGGGCTCCTCGCAGTCAGATGTCTCCTTCATTCCACTGATTTCCTTTCTTCGGACCATTTTCTTTTTCCTGTGGCCGAATTAGCCGTCTTGTTCGGCTTTGCGCTTCCGGTTTGGTACCCCTCGTCGCCGTTCATCCATTTGACTTTCCACTCCATAACTGATGATTCCACGTCGTTTTCGCCGCGCCGCAGGGGAGGAGACAGTCCCAATTCGCGGAGTTAACTACTGTTCAGATCAGTTCAACTTCTTGGTTTTTTTTTTCTGTTAGGTTTTTCTCTTTAATTTAGGACCTTCCGGCGTTCTAAGCCTCCCAATCCGCTCCCCTCTAAGTCGATATGACGGGAGTAACTCTGTTATCCCCTAGAGAGACTCTATCAGCCGGAAAGGTTCTCCGGGTTATGCACCAAGGCGCCCAGCATCGAAAAAGACAGCAGTTTCCCTCCCCTCTTTTCAGTCTTAACTGCTTGCGCGGCAAGTCCAACCCCCTCCCCCCTTCTTTTCACCACAGCAGATCCTCCCATATTCCCCCTCTCCCCTCCGCCAGCCCGCAAGACCAAACTTGAGAAGGGCGTCCTAATACGTTCAAAGGCTTGTCGCGCGACTTCCTGTGGCAGCCGAGTCTTCTTTTGAGCATCGGCTTCCTACTTTTTTTTCAGCTACGGGCCGCGAACGTTTGCACCCCTTCGTAAGATGGTTTTTCCGCCCCTGTTTCCTCTCCTCCCTGCTGACCGTTAAATGGGCGTGCTTTTGCGAAACGATTGCACAATCCCGGTTAGCTCTCTTTTTTTCAGAACGGTTTCTTTTACTGACTCAGTGTGTTTTGGAGTTCTCTCCTTTTTTCCCTGACCCGCCGACAAGGGCGGAACGGGTCTGGTCTTGCATCGTTCGCGCCATTCGTGCAAATTGTTTTTCCGTATGGTCTAGACCGGGGGCTGTTCTTCGGGACCTCTTTTTGAAAGGTTGCAGGCCTGAACCTCCTTCGGATCCGCCGACGAACAAGCCTATACTGCTCCCCCCTCCTCGATCACCAGTTTCATTTTGATTAATTAGTCTTCTTCCTCGCCTTGAGCAAATGCTATCGGGCTGCAGTTCTTTTTGACCCCTTTTATCGTTTCTTTGTTTCGTGTGGATTAGATAAGTTGTCCTTTCGTTTTGCTTGGCGCTGATTTCGAGTGGGTCTGTTTCCGTTTCGCTTGTGCATACCCGTGTCACGCGATTTCCGTCTTTCCGACTTTTTATATCCCTGCGCAGCTCGCCATTTTCATCTTTTTGTTTTAGATCGTTTGGGCGTGTGCTCTATCGCCTGGGAAGTAGGACTCCCAAAAAGGGCTGCTCCCCTCCCCACCCCAGATTTAAACTCATATAGTTCCTCCTCCGTTGCGGTTTTAGTCCTTGCGCGCTGCCCTCGGCGCGCCATCGCCCTCTCCATTTATTTTTCTCTTCTTGATACTTCCTCGTTCGGCTGTGTCGCTGAACGGACAGCGACCATAGCGAACATCCATTTTATCGCTCTTCCTCTTCATCAGAGCAGTCACTTTACCTAAGTGATTGTTATTTTTCTTTGATTGATGGTCTTTAGACGGCTGTGAGGAGAATATGCACCAGAGGCGCCGCCGTACCATGTTTCCATTCCTCAGGCTTACTGGCTTGCCGGTTTCTTTCTTCGATGTGACAGACACCCCCATTTTCCCGGGACTCTTGCTCGTCTAGTTTCCTCGAAGGCTTTTTCTTTTATCGCATGGTTATTTCATGACTCTACGTGTCCCCTCTCCTCTTCTCCCGTGGTCGAGCAATTCCCCTGTTACTTCGAGGAGGGTCTTAGCGGGCTCCCGCCGAAATGCCACGCCATCAAGGCGTAGTCTCTTGTTACGCTCCTATGAGGACGGTTTTTTTTCGACCGCCCTCTTCCAGCTTAATCTTCGATTTTTGCGAGATCCTTGTCCCTCACTCGTCTTACGCGGATGGTCAGACCAAGCGGACAGCCTCAACATCGTCCCGCCTTCTTTACCGAGTCAGCTCGGGTTGCTCTATGTTTCGACAGACCTCCTTTCTCCCCTTTGCTGGCACATAGGACATAGTCCATATCCCCTGAATTTTTCTTGTCGGACTCTTGGGGCCTTTCGCTTCTTTATCTTTTCTACATCCTTTTTTGATAGCTTACAGTGACAGCCTTTTCTTCTGGTGATCTATCCTCCTTTTCCTTTCCCTGATATGCGCTTCTTTTTTTTTTGAGGACCGGCGCGATTTCCGGGCTGTAGTTCCAAAGCGCTGTACAAGGTGTTTGAGGTCCGGGTTTCTTTTTTCTCTTGACACTCCGAGTATAGCGACTCACGGTTGGACATTTGTAGCTCTGTTTCTATCCCCCGTTTCTGAAGGGCGCTGGTAAACCTCGTCTCACTATCTCCGCTGCTCACGGGCATGAGCCCCCCGACTTGATGGCGCTGAATTTGCCTTTTTTCTCCACCGCTGGACGCTTTCTTCGACTCCTCGCTGTCCTCTCTTTTTTTTGCGTAGATCTGCCCCCATCGATGTGCGCCGAGCTCAGCCTCGATCCCTATGATCGACAAGAGCCGAAGCGGGACCTGTTTTTTTGCGCTCTTTTCAGAGCAGGGCTTGGTCGCTCCCTAGGTTTTTCATAGGCGTGTCCGCTTACCTTTCAATTCCCTTTGCCGTTGATCCTCTATACTACAACGCAGCGGACATGCCTTTTTTCGTTACGGAAAGCTTTTAGTTTTGTCTTTTGAACTTCGCTTTCTTCGTCTTTCCGTTCTGGTCCGAGCACCACTCGTCGCCGACCGAACTAAATTTTTCTCTAGCCCTGCACTTGTATTTTGCTACCCTGGGGTTTTCTTTGCCTCGGCCGGCTCGCCACTAAAACGGCCCTGAGTGCCACCGTGCCGTCCTTGGCGTGTTGTTCTGTTCTTCTTCTGTTTGACCTTGCCGACTCAATTCCTCTTCTCCGCCAGACCAAATATTTAATGCCCCTAAATTCAATGGCGGTACACCGATTAAATTTTTTTTTTCTTCCTTCAGTCCCTATCAAGGCCGCCAAGGTACCAGTTTTCTTTCCGACCTGCAAGCACAATCCCCCGCCATGCGCACCTCCGTATGCCACGGGAGAGGACAGACCAGAAACAACCCCCCCCTCTTCAAAAGCAGATTTTCCCTTTCTCCCCCCGCTGGCCGATGCCGGCAGACGCTCCACCACCGCAAGGCGCTCCTCTCGATGGTCACCGGCAAAAAAACAAAGGCGCGCTCTTCTCGTCGGCCTCTTGTTTTCCCTTTTTTCTCCTTAGTCGGCCTTTTTTCCCCCGGAATCGTACCGCTCGGTGCCGTCCCTGTTCAGATACAGCCGGACGCGTTCTTTTTCCCTTATTTTCATGGGCACTTTCTGCATCATTTTTCCTCTTCTGTGCGGGGGCGTCCAAGCTGTATCTCTCCTTTCTCGTTGTTGTTGTTGGAGACCCTTTTCCCGACCTTGGCCTTTGCTTCGGCATGTCTTTCCCAATTCCTTGGCAGCTCTACTCTGTGGTCTCCTGTCGTGTGTCGTGCTCTGAAACAGGGCGCAGGCCTTGATTTCTTTTTTACGGTCCCGTGAATACGTCAATCCCCCCTCGACCACTGTCTCGGTCCGCACCGCCCGATTTCCGGCGCCTTGACTGTGGCCTGTCATCGTCTGCGGCCTCGCCTTCTACCTTTTCTCGGTTCTTGATTTTGATTGAGTTTTGTTTCATGTGTGTTCTTTGTTTTGTGGCGATTGGAAATGCAGTTTCGGTGCGCAGGCGCTTTGAATACATTTTCTTGTCTTGTTGTCTCTTTTTCTAACCACGTTTTCCTTCGGACGACTTCGGGCAGCCGCCCCTGTGTACTCGCACATTTCTGCTTTATGTCTAGGCACTTGGCGTGTGCTCGTATCGCCTGGGAAGGTCGGCAGCCCTTCCCCCCTTTCCCAGTCCATTCTCATGTCTTTTCCCTTACTTCATCTTCTTTTGGCGTTTTTAAGTCTCCTGCGCTCTCCCGCTTGCGCGCGGAGCTGACCCAGGCCAAGCTTTTCCTCCTCTTGTTTTCTGATTTCGTTCTTGGGTTCGGCGTTTTTGACGCTGTGCAAACGAAGCGCGAAAAGCGTCACATGATCCTGCGGCATAGCCTTTTTTCTTTCAATTTCTTAGTTCGTTTCCCTAGTGTCTGTGCTCTGATCTCCGTTTGATTATCACCATTTTCTGAGCCTCCGTCCCGATGTCTACAGTCCGGGCGTTCTTTTCAGGTTTTGCGTCCTTTGACCCGTCCCGTTCTCTTTTCGGGTTCCTTTGCTCGACAATCAATCGGCCTCGACTGAAGGTCCTCGGCGAATTCGCCTGTGCCGATCTGAAATCCAGGATTACCCCGCGAGCGCAGAGTTCTTGTATTAACCCTTTTCCTTCGTGGTTTGATTCTGTCAGCTTCCCCTCTCGCAATCAATGTTTGTTGAGCATAGCTTACGCTAGGTCTAGTGAGCACAGCGGTTTGTTCTTCCGCCTCTCGCTCTCTTCGCGGCGACTCGCACGAGCTTCACTTGTCCACGAAATTTTTCGACTCGCGGCTGTTTCTCCCTACCGCTTTTTCACCTTGTTCCAATTCCTGCCTTTTTTCTTTTTCATTTAGCCCCTCGCGCACGCCTTGTCGGGAGAAAGAACGCTCTTTGCTTCACATAGGGGCACATGCGTCCAGTATTACGAATTCCTCTTTTCTCTTTTTCTGTAGGACCCTACTCTTTGGTTTTACCCTCTCGCTACAGGACCCCAACCGTCTTCTCCCCCATCTTCGATTATGGAAGAATACATTAAGTTTACGCAACGGATTCTGCGTTTCTTCCTCCATGAGGCTTCACGGGATGGCAAATGGGAGCGATCGGTCTCCCCTTTTCCTTCTTCTTTCCCAGGTGTTTCTGTTGCTGGCGCCCTTTTTTTTCCCACCTCTCATCTCCGACCCTTTTGCGAAGAGCATCTGTGGGCGACCGTCGAAGCGTGTTTCTCTTGCGTTCTACACCGGCGCCATTTTTCGCTAACTCACTGTTTTTCTCCTCGCCCTTGATGTCTTTTCTTTCTGGTCCTTCATTTTTCCTCTTCACGACCTGCACCGAAGCCGGCGCGGCAGCAGGCGTGCGTATGCATTGATTCGATCTGCCATCCCCCTCTCCGAGCACTTCGATCGCGATTGACAGCATTCTTTTTTTCCGCTTTTTCTCTGCCTCGGTGTAGTCCCTCAGGTCTTTTCTCGGAGGGCATGGAGGACTTGACTGCGGCGCTAAATTTCATATTCTCTACAGTCGATCATCATCCCCAGCAAAGTGTCCCTTCTTTTCAGTGCTCTGGCCTATTGCATTCTTAGATGGCTGGTGCTTCTTATTTCGTTTGTCTGGTCGACAAAAATTCCTCCTACCTCCTTGTCTCGCAAGAGCCGTAGCTGTCAGACCTTTGGAGAGGGGGTCTTTCTCTCTCCCTTGTGTTGTCCGCCGTCCTCTTTGTTAGAAAATGTTCTCTGTTCAAACTTTAGTGAGGGTTTTGTTGCTGAGCCCTGGTCTTGGGAGGCCGTTCCCAAGGAGTATCCATCCAACGCTAAAAGATCGATATCCCTGTGCGTACCACCGAGGTATCAATCTCCCTCCCTCCCCCTTTTCGTCCGGGTTCACTCGTTCATTGGTGATCGCACCCGGGCAACTCTGACACCTAGCAAGCCCTGAGCGCATGCTTCCCCCTTCCTGACGGGCGTCCATCGCAACCTAGTTTGACCCCCCCCCCCTAGGTCACTTTCCCGCCTACTTCACGTCGTTGATGAAAGCCGGCATCAACTTGAGAAGGCCGCGGCCGGCAGACTCCAAGTTTGCAAAGGTTCCTCGCCTGATGTCGCGGATTTCTTATCCTTTTGACACTCCGTTGCGTTATTAACGGTGAGGCCCGTCCCTCGATCCGTCGAGGCCTGTTCCTTTAAGATGTCCGCGGACCTGACCTTTTGAGAATTTGTCGAAGATTGCAAAACCCTCACTTTTCTGTGAGGGGGTCTTAGAACTGTACTCTCTTTCTTTCCATACCGTTGTGTCTGTGAGATATCCATCTTCTAACGAACGTTTTTTCCCCTTCCCCTGTTGTTTCTTATTGCAATCCCCTTCTTTCGCCATTGCTACGGCATTGTGCTCGGTAATTCTATACTGAACAGAAACCCCTTATCGTCTCTGTCAGAGTTCCCTCTTCCCCTTTGCTTTCACGAACGGGATAAGACCGATGAGACCTCGTGTGCGCCGCGACGATTTCTTGCGCCCGGCATCGGCTTGACACTTCACTTTCCCCGTGTCAAGTTTTTGGTTTTGCTGCTGGTTTTCGTGACCCAAGTTGCGGACCTTTGTGAAGTGGTTTGTTTATGTTCGATGGCGCTCCGGGCTTTGGTTGTGCGCATGGCCTGGGTTTTGTTGCGGTATCTTAGAGATCTCCCCCATTTTGCTCCGATCTTTGTTACCCGGATCGCGGCGGAGATATGCTTTTCCTCGGTTTTTTCCAGGGAACTCTGCTCGTTCTTCTTTCCTCTATTGGTTGTTTTCCTGGGTAATTTTTCATCAGTTTCTTCAACAGCACACCCTCAACTGCCCAGTTGAAACTTGTCACCGGTTCCAGTTATCCTTCGATTTTGAGTTTTCCTTTTTTTTTCATGGCCCTCTGACCGTCGCCCCCGACTTCTGCACGAATTTTGCTCGGTTTTTTCGAGGGCTTTCTCTGTTTTTTCGCCGACCAGAAAGGTCCGCGAATTTCACCCCCTACCCCCTAAAATCTAGGCCTCTCCTCCCTTTTGTCTAACGCGTTTTCGGCTTTGCCTTTTCCTGGTTCAACGGCGATTGCCGGAATATGCACCGTGAATCGCCTCGTCCGCGTCTCTTTTTGCTTTCCCCCCTTCCTGCTGTTCCCCGGCAATAGTCCCCACCCCCGCGGCGTGACTATTCGATCATCGGGGATTTCTCCCGTATTGTCTTTTCCTTCTTTTTTTCCGATCGACTTTCCCCTTCTTTTCTCCTCCTGCTTCGAGCCCCCTGGAGCTTCCTTAGCGGACGGTGCCGCGGTGCCTTTCAGCCGTTTGAAATGATTCCACAATTTCCTCAGCCCTTACCTCCCCTGAGCTTTGTAGCACCCCTGTAGAAGCAAGATGCAGAAATTCGCGCTTGTTTTGCATGCACTTCGTTCCGTGCCCCACATTTTTTGATCCTCTAGGATTTTTTCCCTTCCGCCCCCCGTCCTTCTCACCCTATCCCGGCGACCGAGCTGCCCTTCCTTCCTCGCGTCATTTGCCGCATCATGGCTACGAACTAATTCTCTTCACCTCGGAAAGTTCTTGTCCTATCGTCTCCTGTTTTCTCTATTTGGGCCGTCGCATCCTTTCTCCAAGTTGTGTTGTTGAGTCTCTACCCCACCCGCGTCGACAAGACTCTCTGTAATTCCTGGGACGCATGCATTGCGTTCCTTTCCCATCTATTCTTACCTTTCCGAGGACAACATGGCTGATTTTCTTGGCGTTATTACTCCCGTGTTGAGTTGATCCGGGGCGATGGCGACGCTTCCCATCTCTATATCTGACGCTCTTTGGTGGGACACGGAGATGTTTTTCGTCTTTTTTTCGCCCAAGTCCCATTTTTTTGTGTTTTTTTTTTTCTGTGTTCACCTTCGTTTCCTGCATCCCTAGCGCGTAACGTGCATGGAAGAACGACTTATGGCTCCTTCCTTCTTTTTACTTTCGACGACGAAGCCCCAGTTATCATTCATCCTCCTTTCTTCGCACTCTTTTTTCCTTTTTTGCGCTAGAAGTTTCTAGTACCCCCCGATCCCCTCTCTATTCTCTATCAATACCCAGTTCCGCACTAGATAGCGTCTGGGGACCTTGGCCGGTCGCTGTCGCCTTTTCCTCTTTTGGATTATTTTTTTCTCCTCCCTTCTTCTTTTCGGGATTTTTTTTGAGTCTTCTCCGCTCTCTCCTGACGTTCGATCCCAACGCACGCATTTTCATTTTACTGCACCTTTTTCCATCGTGCAGTTCTCCTTGATGTTTTTTTTTTTATGTTCGGGGTTCATCGTTTGCGACCCACACAAGCCGTGCCCTCTCCCGGCCCCTATGATCCGCCTGGAGGCCCACTTTCGGCCCTTTCTTTTTGAAATTTTTACCTGCTTCCTCTTGATTTTGTCGTTTTCACTTCGGCGTGGATTGTTTGCCTTTCTTTTCCAGGGTTCTGTGAAGGCTTTTTGTCCCCCCTTGGATCTTCGCCCAAACGCGTAAGATCACACATCAACGACCATATGCCCCCTTTTTCGTACCTCCTTCGATTCCTTCTCCTTCTGTCTTCCCCCTCCGGGCCTTGAGCAAAGGTATACCTCATCCGACACACAGACCGCACTAATTTGAAGCATAAGCGCCCGGTTCGCGGTCCCCTCTACCAGAAACAACACAAATCCTCCCCCCCCCCGTCCTGAGCCCCTCAAGGCCTTCTTAGCCCCTGTCGCCGGCTGACCCAAAAACAGGCACATGCGGCGTGCCTTCTTTAGGCCCCCGGCGCTCCGAGGCTTGCTCCCGGGTTATCTGTCATAGCTGCGTCGTGCACCTTGCATCCCTTTACTTCCATTTTACAGGTCCCGACGGAAGTCCCCCCTGGTTCTTTGAGACCTCATTGTCACTCCCTTATTCCAGTAGCGGGCTTGTGTTACTAAGTTCTTCCCTTCTTTTTCCCTCCTGTTGTTGTTGATTTCTTTTTTTTTTCTTCACCCCCAGGGCTTCCGGGATGGTTATGGCAAGGTTGCCATGCTCAGCGCCATCCTTTGCCTAAGTTCGGTGCTGGTCTGACTCCCGGTCAGTTTTGATGTCGATTTCCTGTTTTAGCTTCCAGCAGGAACCGCTTTCTATTCCTCTTTTCTGCACCTCTACAGGTTCTACCCTTTCTTTTCAGAAGTTGGCTGCCGCCGATCATCGTCCCGTGCCTCTCAATCCAGTTTGGCTTCTCGGGTTGAAGTTGTTTTTTGCTGTCATCTTTGATATCTGTTGACTCTTGTTGTTTATTTTCCCCTTTTTTGCAGATATTCGGCAGGTTTTCTCATTTTTCGCCTTCTCGGGCTTGCTTGTTTTGTCTCCCCCTGGCTAGAGATTCGTTTTCTCTCTTTCTCCAGCTGATCGGCCGCGTGCTACTCTTCCCTGTTTTTCCCCCTCTTCTCTTATTTGGACGCTTTTTCTGTCCCCGCTTTCGCAGGTCGGTTCACAAGACCAATTCTTGCACATTGCCCCATCACTCCGCCCATGCCCCTCTCGAACTGTTGTTCCCCCCGTGCGTTTTAGTCCTTTGCTCCGCCCGCGTCTGGCTACCCGATCTTTTTTTCTCGTTTGCTCTTTTCCCTTGTTCTTGTCTTTCCGAGCTCGTCTGTTGTCGCCCCAGATTTTTTTAAAGAATTAGGAAAAGAAGAGCCCTTCCCCCCCCGGTCCCTTAGGTTCCTTACACGCCCTTAACCTTCTTCCGATTTGTTCTTGTCTCGGCTCGCCGGGTGAAGCAGTATCCCAGTAGCCGTCAGCCACTTGCCAGTTGGCACTCTCGATTGACAGGCCTCTCCCTCTCCCTCCAGTTCACCTCCCAGGGCCCCTCGCTTCACGTGCCTTATCGAGGTCTTTCTCCCGGCGCCTAGTTCAGACGATCCCTTGATTTCTTCCCCCTTTGCGAGCTTCAGCGCGTTCTCGCCAATTAACCCCCTTTTTTTCTTTGGCTTCTGGTTCATCCATGCTTGCCACCCCTAGTTTCCCGCCCATGCGTTGATCGTATGAGAGAAGGTGTTTTTCTCCCGCCCAGGTTCCTTTTTTTCTTCGGCCTTCTTAGTTTCCATCTCCACATTTCAACTCCCCCCCTTTCCTGACTAATGCGCTGATGTCAGCGCGCCACAGATGGGTTTTTATGTCCCTCCGCCGGCCCTTAATCTCTTCTATTTATGGACTAGCGCCTTTTTTTGCGGGAAGAACTTCCGCTCCTTGGGCACTTCGTCTTTCTAATGTCTTGTCGCCGTCTTTTTGGCTGCG
>Ga0179593_1448285_pt1 | contig 15933 bp, 17 predicted proteins | sample CZODoug2_1_08_16_FD_185931 | JGI IMG/M metagenome (GOLD analysis project Ga0179593, IMG submission 185931) | Vadose zone soil fungal communities from Angelo Coast Range Reserve, California, USA - CZODoug2_1_08_16fungal (PacBio error correction) | ecosystem: Environmental > Terrestrial > Soil >... | reverse complement strand
CCGTTTCGCTGAGTGAACTTCCCCTCCCGGGACTTTTTACATCTTTTTTTTTTGTTGGGCTTCTTTCTACGCATTCATCCCTGGAGCTACACCTAAGTGTCGGGCGCGGGCTTTTATCACTCAAGTTTAGACTAATCTGGCTCTCTCTCATTCTCTCGCTATGTTAATCACTCCTCCTCTGTTGTTTGCTGCAGACCCCTTCTTTGTCCTGCCTTCTCCTTTGATTTAATTCTAAACTGAGTGGATGCCCCCGCACTAGACCTGGTCTGATACTTGCGAGGCGCCTCCCTTCGAGAAGCTTTTTTCCTTGCAATCCCACGGGTATCCTTTTCTTTTCTCGATTACACTCTCCCTGCTTTAGACCCTCCCTCTAACACCTTACCCCCCCCAGTTTTCTTATGCGACGAACATACCTTTGAGCATCTGAGCGCATTCTCTCCTTCTCTCGGATAGGCCTTTGTTTTTTCTATCCTCCTCTAGATAAAAACCATTCTCGAGGAAATTCAAGTGTTCTAAGCTTTAGGTTTGCCCCCAACCATGATATACCTCCGTGAATAGGCAATGAGCCCGTTTTACCGATCGCTTCATGCGTACCCCAAGAGCGATCCCATTCTAAGATTTCCCACTTCCCCCATTTCCTCGTATTAGCCCATTGTCCAACTTCGTGCCTTTCTTTTCGTCCCATTCTTCCCCAAAGGCCTTAATCTGCAGGTCTTGATGAGCTTATTTCTGGTCCCGCTATACTTCATGCCTTTTTTTCCCCGGTCCCTAGAATTTTTGCCCTACTACACCTCTTCAACCGCCTCCAATCCCAAGAGAATAGGGGCTCGCCGTCGAATTTTTACTTGATCAGAGCAGCCTCGTAAAAGAAAGAAGTCACCGTTCGCTCCCCCCACTTCCTCGCTTTTCCGTTCGTACTTCCTTTTTCCTCACCCCAACACCTCGTTCAATTTTGAAAACCCCCTCTTTTCCCCCCCGTTTTTGCATCCGGAATTGACTTTCATTGAAGAGCCGTAATGTTTCTGCGACATTCCTCCCCCCTCACTAAGTTTCGCTGATTTAACCATTGGCTTCATGCCAATTGTCTCCCCGATACGTAAACTCACCAATCTCAGATAGATTCCGAACCCTGTCTTCGCGTCCAGGTGTATGTCTTACCCTCGATTCTTTTTCACTTCGCTTTTTCGAGAGGACTCTCCAGTGACTACCGGATGGAAGATTAAAAGTTTTATTCCCCTTCCTTCCCCGGTGATCTGTTTTCATATGCTTCTCCCTACCGGCAGGAGATTTCCCCCACACTCATTCTCTCCCAGAGTCGGCAACTGCAGACCATTAGGAAATCACACTCTTTCCCCGTGCAGTTGAGTACCTGCCTTTTGGCATCGATGACTTCGTTTGCAGCTAACTTTTCCCTCAACAAATTTTAAAGGCTTTGTCGCTCTTTTTTTTTTTAATCCGTGACTTTGTCGCCACCCCTTGAGACCCCATTAGAGCCGTTGTCTTCCCCCCCTCCCCCAGTCTGTAGAGCTCATTCTAAAGACCTCGATTTCTTTCGTTGGGGTCTGTCAATTCGCGGTCCGAAATTTCCAACCACTACGCCTTCCACCTTTTTTTTCCCCTGATAGCGGGTTCTTTTTCTTCGGCGCCGCTCTTGCCGGTGGAATGCCCTCGGCGGCCTTTCACCCCTCCTTTTCCCCTCGCCGTCCATTTCTCTTTTATCGTGCTCTTGGTCCGTGATGTTTTTACGCAACCCTCGTCCAGTATTGTCTGCACCGCCCCCCTAGATGGACCAGACGAACCCAATAAGATCCACCCTTTCTGCCTATGTCTCCGGATGTTGCCTCTCGGGATTGACGTGACTTCTCTCTTCTTTCATTGACTTTCCCCTTGCCCTTTTTTCTCCGTGAGTTATGGACACTTCCCGTGCGGTCGCTTGCTACTTCAAGTCTATTCTTGCCGCTGGTACCAATGAGTCCGACATTAGAAACCTTTTTCATTCTCTGGGTCTTTTTCTTACTGATTTATCCAGTATCCCTCCGTGTTGTGTGCTAAGACCCTTTTTTTTCGAAACTCAACCCCCGAAATACCCCATCTCCCTAAAGCACGAATTCTCTCCCCAGGGGAAGGAGCTCTGCATCCGTCACTGCAGTGGACCCTCTCCTCCTATAACGCCGTCTCAACGGAGAATGACTACCCTCTTCTGCGCAGGCGAAAAGGCTCAGAAAAATACCTTTGTCCCCTGCCCCCGCCCGAGGGCCGAAAGCATGCCGTCTCGGCTCGGAGGTGGTTAGAATGATGATGCGGCATACTTCCCCCGTTCCTCTGGCCTGCCAGTGACGTCCGGAAAACAACACCGATAAAACACCTCCCTCCAAAGGTTGAACGGCCCGGCCCAGCTTTGAGTTCTTCCGTAGCCCTTTCGCTCCCCCCCCCCTCTTTTGAATGCAAGGCCTCGCCCACCGAATTATTGCTCCGCAGCATATCGCTTGCCCCGTGTCAGTCTTGATGGTTCCTGCGTTCTAACTTCACCACAAACCAAATATCCCTGCCAGCGACGATGTTGGGGACCATCTAGGCGATCTAGCTGTTAGTACAAACCGTCCAGAGTTTTTCCTTTCTCCCCTCAACCCGCATTCCCCCATTCGCCCTCCGTTCGAGCCGGTTACTGATCCGAGCTGCAGTCTCCCTAAGTATAGTTTGACACCCCAGTCTCATACAGCCATTTTCTTCTCCTGAACTGCCCGGACATCCCGGCGGACTTGAGTGACGAGGCGTGGAAGAACGTTGCTTTCCTCATTTGGTGATGCTACTTCATAAGCGCCTTCCAACCCTAGATGCCCCCACCCCCCGTAAGGTTCCTCCTCCCCCTACGCCCCTTTTCGAAGGGCCCGTCTCTTTCCGAGTCGGTCACCACGCTCAGAATCACTCTAAGCAATGAAGCAAATCGGTTTCCCCTGTCTGCCCGGGCTCGTATCTCATTTGGTGGTTTTTGTGGGGGGGGTGGGGTTTTTGCTGTGCCCAATTCTCTTGAATGAAGAATGTACCCCCCCTCCCGTTCCTGGCTTTGCTGTACTATATCCTCTTTCCCACCCAATGTATGGAGGTTCTCCACATTGACTTTAGGGGATGAGGTCTTCCCAAGCGCACGATTTGGTTACCCAAAACGGTGACTTTTCTTCCTCCTTTCCCCTGATCTCTTCAACTTGGGTCAGTTCTTTACTTTCCTTGCAAGTAAAATGCTGTCGCACGTGATTGTCTGTCCGCCGGTCGGTTATCCGCGTTTTGGAAATTGTCTCGTCCTCGTCCCACCTTTTCCAATTCGACGTGAGCTGCAGTCTCGAAGATCGAACGGCCTGCTTAATTTTTCAGAAATGCGTATTCGTTTTCAATTTGTCCCCCCCAATGTTACCGCGAACTTCTTTTTTCGACGCTTCAGGGATGTATGAGTTTTAATCTTCGAATGGAGACCATCGTGATTGTTTAAACCCTCCCAGTGGTTCTCTCTTCCGTTTTTCGCATTTTCACGCAAATCCTGCTAAGCCTCGGGGACCTCCTGGGCCACTCGAACGAGCCAGTTTTTTATCTTTTTTTACCTGAAATTTCTTAGTCCCGAGTTCATTTCAGCCTTAGATCACAACCACACCCGTTAGACTTTGTCCTTTAGTAACCCGTTCCTTTTTTTCGTATTTATTGAATCCTGGTTTTGTTTTTTGTCCAAATGGTAGACCCGGGCTGGTCCGAAGAGGTTTACCCTCGCATCCGCCCCTTGTGCTGCATTCTATTGAGAAATATAGGCCTTCGTGGCTCGTTCGCCTTATCACGGCAAAAAGTCACTTTCGCCTCTCCCCGTTTCGTCAGCTTTCGTCTACCCCGTCCCGCAATTTCTCTTTTTTCCGTTTGGTTTGAGAGCATGCGTTATCCCCTGTTTTAACAGAAACTGTTGGACAGCCCGAGCCGATCACTTTAGGTGTCGCCCCCCCTTTCTCTGATTGCCCGCCCCTTTCGCTCCACTCTTTCCTGCCCCTGTTAATGACTCCCAACCATCCTTGGTTCATGCTGCGATCGTCACCTAGCTCCCTTCCTACCCCCTGCACCCTTTTTCCCCCACAACAGTCTTCCGACTTCCTCCTTCGAGATTTCTAGGAAAAACCTTGCGTCCTACTCATGTAGTGTTTTTTTTGGTCCATGAATAACAGTTCTTTTCCCCCTGACCCGTTCCTTGTCCCACCCCCAACCTTTGCCATTCCTTGAATCCGACGATTTCCCCCCCAATGGTGAAAATTCTCGTCATGCGTAACCGCTCCCCTTCCTTTCTATTATCCCCACTTGTCAAAAGCGTTCCATTTCGTCCCAAGTCTTTTGTCCCAAAGTCTTCCTTTCAGGCAATTCCACGGTTCATCTCAGGTATTTAAAAGAGCAGGCCTTTTCCTCTCTTCTTTCACGATCACGCTTTCGCCTTCCCCCCAGTTGTTCGGAGCGAGACAATTGTCCAGACTCACCCTGTTTCTCCAAAGCAGTTCTCAAAGCTAATCGCGCAACGACGTAGCCCTTCCCTTTCTTATCTTTTTCGCATCGTTACGCCCAGCCTTTCTTCGCGCCATAATCGATAAGTTAGTTTCTCGAAAAATCACGTTCTACCCCCTTTTAGTGGCCCCCCCCAATTATGCTTTTTTTACTTTCCATACGTTAATGGAGCTGAATTCTCCCCCTTTCCTTTTGTTATACTCCTCAACCCGTATCGGTATTGTCCTTTGAAATGTCCAGATTCCGAAGGCACCGCCCAACCTAGAATAGCTCCCTACAATCATCGCTCCAAGGGCCATTTCCCCCCTTCCCCCTTTACTCCAAGCGAAGGAATTTCCTTCCGCACATTGCGCCCCTAATAGGCACCTACTCCCGGCATCGAATCCCTTTCTGTACTGAGGCAAGTTCCTTTTACTCAGATCTCTGTTTCGATAGGAATGATGATCTGTGGCTGCTTCCCACTTCAGAGGAGAAGGGGCCACGTTGAGATTCGTTCCTCACACAATAAGGCTTACGTACCCCTCTTTTTTCAAAATTTACTTGCTTCATCGAGTCGTTCACCTTTCAACAACAATCTGCCCAGAGAGAGATTTCAGCTTTTTGGAATATCGGACCTTGATTTTCGCCACTTAGAAATATGCGTGTTTTTCGAGAAACGCCCCGTTGAGGTCTCGAAATAGGCGTTGATGGCTCGTTCTTGGGGATTTAAATCGGACGCCTTCGACCCTTTCCCCCCTTCTCAAGAGGACCCGATAGCGGCGGAGTTTGCCCTCATCCTGTCCTTTGGGAATAAAGCCTACGTTGCAAATTCACGAAACCGGATTCTCCCTTTACTTGCTTTTTTTTTTGGTGAGGTACCGGTTGTTAAGTTACCAACCGCATTCTTGCCTGTCGAAGGCGTTCTCAAACCCCCCCCGATGTCCTCTCTTTTGACCGGTTAATCCCCCTCCTCCCTAATGCATCGCTCTCTGTCTACTGTTTCGCCGGCACCAGTGGTTGGACAATTTCCTTCTGATGCGGCGGCGCCCTTTTTCGCCGCCGTCGCGTCAGTGGCATTAGAGGGGACCCCTGGTTATACTTCCCTGTGGACCTTTTTTTCTTTCCGGTGCGACTCCTTTTAATTTTAGCTGCTCCTTGAGTTCCTTTCCGAATGTCGAAAGGATGCGTTCAGATTTTTGTCCTGTATTTTCGATCTTACCTCTCCGGGACGAGCCCCAGACGGTGGGTTCTAGATTAGACATTTTTCGCTCAAAAACCTTTCCCCATCGTCCGCTTTTTTTTTCCAGCCACTTTTTCCGATTACTCCTGTTCCCGGCAGCCGGCCTCATCTCCATCGGAAGGTCCTTTTCCCGCCCACCGTATACCCCGCCTTTTTCGAAAATAAGGCATTGCGGCTATTAAGGAGCCTGTTCAAAGCGCCCCGCTTCAAAAATGTCCGCCTGAGACAGATATGTCTTTTCCTAGGCGGTGATGTCTCCTGTGCCCCTCTTTATGAGGAATCGGTTCGTAATGGCCGTGCTCTCCGGCCGTCCCTGATGGGTTTGACTCTCCCTTCCCAAATTTCTTTCCCGACCCGGTCTCCCAACAGAGACGTGCAAGAGTTCGTAGTGAGTCGTCTTTTCTTTCCCTCTTGAAGAATGCCCCAAAACCGCGCGTGTCACCCGGAACTAAGCCCTGCCGCGATCATGTTATTTGCCTGTCCGATTTGGATCGTTACGGCTTAAGCGTCCCCTTTCAATCCACCCCAAACGACCTGCACTCTCCCGACCTCGGTTCGTCCCCGATGCCTCGTTTAGATACTTGGTAATTAGGATGTGCCCGCCCCAAAAACCGCCGCTCTGAATTTTCGGTGTAAAACCTCATGCCCCAAAAGAAGATCTTGCGGTTTGCGATTGTGTTTTTCTAAATGTGAGTGCCCTCTCGAAGTAACGATGCCCAAACTTCCCCCGTACAACTTCCCTGAACTCGGCGGCCTGGTTATGTTTCTCGCTCCTTTGGCCGTCCGCGACTCTTGACTTGTGGTCGACATAAATGTGCGCCGCCCTCCTCAATCCATGTCCTATCTGAAATCTCCCTCCCTCCCGGAGGTTTCCTCTCCAGTTACGGCTGTTTGATTCGAATGCGGAAGTATTTAGTTTCCCCTTTTTCTTGAAACATTTCGAAGTAATTAATTCCGGAAAGCTTGTCCTCCTGCCCACTTTTTTACCTTACGAGGCCGTGCTTTTCCCGCTGAGGACTCTGTGGCTGTTTCTTGTATCCGCCATGGCAGCCTTCACTTGAATTTCCCCCTCTTCTTCCTGGCTTATGCAATGATTTATCTATCCCCTAAACAAAGGTTTTTTGAATCCACCAGGCTCACGTTTTTTTCTAGGTGTTGTCAAAATTTTGTTTTTACTAGTCTTTCTCGGTGAATTCGTCCACTCCTGCGAGAGGCGTGCGCGCCTTACGGTTTTTTTTTTTTTTTTACGTCGTTTTTTGCTTTGAACCCCTTTCGCCATCGCGGGCCTCGACACGATGTTGGTTATTGCTTGGATCCGCGAGTTGCGTCTTAAATTTTCAGACCTTTTCCGTCCATTTGCCGTCGCTGATGATTCCCTCCGCTGACTCTAAGAAAGGCCTTGATCATTTTCACAATTCCCTGCTCTTGGCGCCCCCATCACCTTCCCAATTCCTCAAGTTAGCGGATTTTTTTTTGCCCGGCTTTTCGAAAGGGCCGTACCCGAGTTGATTTGCCCAGTTGGTCCCCTTCTACTTTTGTAGACAGTCTTGAATTCCCCATCGTTTCTGCTCGCGTTTTGGCAAAAGCTTTACACCTTTTCTGCTTTTGCGTTAATCGTTCGGTTTTGGTGACCCCCTTATCCTCACGGAAATTGGTAATTGAAGGTTTCTGAGTTTTTTATGCCCCCAAACATCAGCCATTTTCACCCCCTGGCCTCTTTGTTGCGCTCCTCTGTATCGCCTCCGCGTTTGTTTGTCTTGAATTTTCCCCGACCACCTTTCGCCTGAGGTAATAGAGACACGACCCGGGTTTGAATTGTTGCATACATTGTGCAAGACTTTTCTTTATCGTGAGCTAACTCCCTCCCAAGGCTCTAAAGTAGTCTGTCGGCTTCCCTTGCTTGCATCACTCATTCAGGCCCCTTCAGGCCCTGCGAAATGGAAAGGGAGATCTTTCTCTTTTCCCCCCCCCTAGTTGTTTTCCCCCTTCCCTTTTTTTCTCGTTAAATCCCTTCTTTCCTTCGAACTGAGTGGTCAAAGACGAAATCTTGTGGTACCTGCGCACTATCCCTCCCCAAGTATTTTCACTATGTAATGCCGTTCCCCACTTTTTTTAGTCACGCGTATTCACCTCGCGTACCGAAAACCCTCTTTCCCCCTCACCTTTTCAAAAAACGCTTTCTCATGAATACAAGAGCAGCTTGCCGTTTGCGACCAGTTTCTGAAGAGGACTGATGGCTATCGCGATGTTTGCATTTTCCCCCTGACTGCTTACTTTCAATGACCATTTTCCTGTGCTTCTTCGCCTTTTTCTTTTTCGAGCTTGCTAATCTTTTTTATCCAAATGACTTTTCCCATGAGTGTACAAAGGTCGGCCATGCGTAACCCCTCCTGCTTCGCTACGCGACAGATAAGATTCCTTAGTCCAACCCTTCCTTTTTCCTCCCCCATTTGCTGCAACCGCACCATTCCTGGTTCTTCTTCTTGTTTCCCAGTGTTGAGAAAATTCTTGACTCGCAGGTCTTTGACCCACTGAGCAGTCCGTTGAATTCTTCTTGGCCTGACCAGTATCCCTCTCCCCTCCTTTTTCCCCCGGGTAAGGTCTTTGAACCTTTCCGTCCGACTTCTTCAGAAGAGAATCCCAATGAATGGTTGTCCTTCGTCGCATTTTCCCCGGGCGTCTCGCCATCGACACTTCCTCCGTCCCCGTCTCCTTCCCTTCCACTTATTAGGTCGGACCCACTATTCACCGTTTTTTCACCCTGTCAGACCCCAATTTGAATCACCGCCCTCACTTAAGGTCCCTTTGGAGTTTCATTTTCCTGAGCAGTCTCGTAGTCGCTATCTTTTCTTCCTAAAAAGAGCCGTACTTATTGATTTTCAACCGGCATGCAATTTCCCTCCTGAAAAGAAAAAAGATTAGCTCACCGCAATTTTTTCCCCCCTAGGCATTTTTTCCCGAGATTTTAGCAGGATTCCATCTTTCCTGTCCCCTCATTTCACGCGTTGACGCGAGCTCCGGACCCCACCCGTCCGAATAAATGAGGACGGTCCGAGGAACCCCTCTTTGTATTTTTTCCTCCGATATGGTATTACCGCCTCTTTCTCTTGGGCTTGAGATTTTCCAAAACAACTAAAGGCGCTTGGACACCGGCAGCGAGTACTTTCACTAACACCCTAGTGTATTTTTCCTCGTACCCCTTTTATACTTTTGTTACTACTCGTAGACATCCTTCTCCCCCTCCTCTCCACAAGCTGACCAAGGTTTTTTTTGAACTGAGATTTTGGTCCTCCGTTCCTATTTAGACAACGGCTTCAACTCCTTTTTTTTTCGTACCTTCTGATTCTCCACCATAGGGTAATAGCTGTAGATTTTTATCGTTGTCCTTCTGGGTTTGGTTATTTCAAAAATTAGCGGATTCCTTCAGGTCTGTTAAAACTCTCCCTCCCCGTTTTAAAAAACAGCGCAAAACTCTTATTTCCCCTTAATTATGTTCTCGAAGATCTTCCTTTTTTTGCAATAAAAGTACAGTCCGACATTATCCCACCGCTAACGCCGGCTGCGTTTCCAGCTGTGATTATTTCTTCCTCGTTTGTAAAGTTAACTGTTTTTTCCTCTTCCCCACTCACGGGCCTCCCTCACTTGAAGTGAAAACCCTGTTCCTGTTTTTGCTCCATCGCCCAGCTCACGGCCACAGAATCCCTCTCAATTCCAGGCAGGAATCGCTCTCCCTGATCGGCTTTTAGTTGGACAGCGATGATTTGGGGCCTTTCTTTATGCGCCTTCCCCCTCCCCCTCCAATGGCCCTTTTCCCTTCTTTCTCTACTTGCGTATACGAGATTATGGACACTTCCCCCCCCTCGATTAAGCTTTCCTCTCCTCAGTTATTTGACTCCCTTAAACCGTCCCCCCCCCCGCCTTACCCTTCACTTGTTGTTATTGGACTCTGGTTTTTCTTCTTCTTCGATTACATTCATCTTCTCTCACTACCTTTTTGGAGGGAGAGAGACATGTATCTTTCAAACCAAACTCCTACCCCCAATCTTTCCGAATCCCCGCAGAGACCTTCGATTACCCTACTGGCTTGACTCTTCACAGCATTTTTCTCCCCCCTTGTGATGTCTCACCCAACTGCAGAGGTTCCGTTTAAACTATCTCCTATAACTCAACTTTCGCACAATTTTCAACTTCCCCATGGTTCATGGAGAAAATTCTCATGCCCGCTCTTGCCCCCAAAAACGGACGCTATCATTTTTTGACTGACCCTCTCTCTTCCTATTGACCATTAGGCTTCACTCTCTCCTCTTGCGCTTTATTCATAGTTTGCATTTTGTTGATCCTGGCTCCCGGGAGTGGTGACGCCAATTTTTCACCCACCCCTCCCCACGCACCCCCCCCGACTCAATCATATCTCTTCACGGCTGCGAGTCTGACTTTCCTGAAGTTTATTTCCTGTTGACTTCCCACCACCCTTTCCACCCTAGGATAAGCCCACGAATTTCACCGACCACTCCGAGAGAGGTCCCTCTTACTCCATAGGTTTTGCTGTAGTTTTCCCTTGCTTGACAGTCTCCGCGAATTTTCCCCCCCCCCCCCCCAACGAGAGCCTTTTCAATGAGGTCCGTACTCTATGCAAGTAGGAGCGGACTCGGTGTGACTACACCACCTCTCTAATTTTAGAAGTCCCCCCACCAATTACGGTCCATGCAACCCCCTTACTTCTCGTCCTTTCTCTTCTTTTGGAATGTTATTCCCCATCTGAATAGATGAACAAAAGTATCCCACTCTCCTGTTCCTCCAGGCCCGTAAACCAGGCGGATGTGTGAGTCTGAATATCCCTGAGTGGTCAGACCTCCTTCTCCCCCTCATTAATTTTTTTTCTTTTTTTTTGGGGGCTGGTCCTTGCGAGTCCGCTCACTCAGGAAGAATTAACCAGATCGATTATACCCCCGTCCTTTGTTTATTCATCACCCTTTCTCTCCTTCTCCAGTCTTGCCCCTTTTTTTTCTCCCGGATCCAGTAATTTCTTTTTTCCCTCTTCTGCCCATCTCTTTCTTTGTTAGGAGTTGCGGTTTCGAGAGCGTCGCTGTTTTTTTTTTCTTTTTTTTGTACTGCATGATGCAATGTTGACATTAAACGAGGCGGCCTTTTTGATGCATCACACCGTTAACACCCCCTTTCACCTTTTCCCACTTCCCTCCCCCTCGCTGGGGCGCCTCGGTTATCAAATGCGGCCCTCTTGTTTTTCAAAAACCGGTGACAAGATTGGTCCTCGCCCGCCTTTTCCGTGATTTTTTTTCTTTCCCCCTTTCCTCTCCCGTTCTTGTCGATGGAGAAAATACTCTCCGCTGAGCAAGTACCCCCAACCCCCTGCGGGTCCGATTCTTATTGGGATTGAATTCGGCTTTTTTGTTTCTCCAGATTTCTTCTGGCAATCTTCTCTATGATCTCCCCCTTTTTTACAGTACGACTGATTGCTTGCAGATATGTTCTGATCTTGTCCTTCCCCTTGACCTGAGATCCTTTGGCATTTGGACCCAAAACATTTTCCTTCAACCATACGATTCCTGGATCCTGAATGGATTTCTTTTTTTTTTTTTACCGATTTTCCGACCTTTGCAGCCGCGGAGAAACTGTGTGTTGTTTTCACCAGAAAGTGTTTGCTTTGTCTCTTTAGACCCAGATCGCTTGTTACTAAGAAAGAGAATTGGGAAAAACGTTTGCAGGTAATCTTGTATTCGTCTCTTTCGAGTACCTTTTTGGTTTTTTTTTAAACCGACCCCGGCCTCCACGGTCCCCCCCTGTACGCTCGTCTAGCCTCTGAACGCCCCCGCCCACCCACAATCAGGTCTCCTCCTTTAGATATTTGTTGCTCAGACGCCCCTTATGTCTCCTTTCCTCTGTTGTTGTTTGACATTTTCCCGATTTGTTTTTTTCTCAAATAGTTCGGTCATCGAGCGCCACGATCCCGGCTTTTTGCATTCCCTCTAGAAGAAGTTTAGTGGGGCTCTTGTGCCTTCCTCACTTCTACTTGTCTCCCTTTTCCCATAGCTCTTCTTTTCCCCCCCATTTTCTATGAATTTTCTCGATGCGTCACCTCCTCTTTTCCTCCCATCGTTTTTTTGAGATCTTACCATTTTTTTTTTTCTTGCCACCCAATCTTCCCCCTGAACAGAGTTATTCACTCCTCGGGCACCCTTCTCTTTTCTCTACTTGATAAGGCTGATTTTACGCCTCTTTTTTTTAGTTTTTCCATTCTCGCCTTCATCCCACTTTCCCTTGATAGTGAGCCTGATCTTCATTAACCCGTTCCGTTTCCCCGACCCCCTCGTTTGTCAAAATTTTCAACCACCGAGTCTCTCCTACCTTTCCTCTCCATCTGACACAATCCACGAAGTTTACGATTCCTTTTTTTGTTCTTCAGATGAAGCCACATGCTCTCCCAACCCCGTTGCCGTGAGCTTTCCTTTCGTTAACAAATGAGCCTTTGTTTCTCGTTCGAATAACTTTTTATTTTGGAAACTGCGTTTATCGCGGTCTCTGCATGGTCCCCCCTACGGACTTTTGTTCTCTCAAACGTCTTTCACTTAGTTTTCACCCCTCCTTTTGCCCCTTTTTTCCCATTTGCAAAAAATTCTTCATAGTCGCGTCTTCCACCATGTGTTGAAACTCACTTAAAGTTCCCCCGGTTGAACATGAGAGTTTCGTTTTCGATCTTTCTTCCCTTCATAGAGCCGTCCCTTTTACCCCTATCGGGACCATTTGCCTCCCGAAGCGCTTCCCCGCGTCATAATCCACTCTACTATGATGCCCACGTTTCCTTTACTGCCCCTTCAGATTTCGACCCTCCTACCATACTCTTTCCCGCCTTCTTCTCGTATAGATAATTGTCCGGTGCGGCGTCAATTCAAATTTTGACAACTATCTGGACCCCCCCAATTGGCAACCCTCCTTCCCCCCTCAAGTGAATTGTCCTCCTTTGCAGGGCCAACTTATCTTGTCTCTCTATATCCTTCGCCAAACGCAGGCCGTCATCTTCCTGACCCGTTTTTTCACATTTCGTTCCTTTCAACTCCCCTCCTCCAGATTCCCCCTCCCGATAGACTTTCTTCTTCACCCTTTAACTGCGCCCTTTTGCATGAGTATTGTGGGAAAGGTTCACCGCTTTCTTCCTGCATTTCGAGTTTTTCCCGGGAACTCTTTATGCAGAGCCTTATCCTCCAATAGCTGTTAGGGAACCATACGGGCTTTTCCTCTTTTTCATGCTCGGCCGTCTTTGATCTTTCTTCTGAGAACACCCTCAGCTTGCCGGTGGGCCAGCCGCACCCCCCCCTCTTCGACCGCAACCCAATCCTCGTTTGTCTTTTTTTCTTTCGTAAACAGGCTGCTTTCTCCTTTTTCTACCCCCCGGCGCTGCATCCTTCACGCAAAACGAGTAGCGATTTCCTTGGCTGCTTCGTTCAATTTGATTTTGCCCTGTCCCTGACAATCTCTTTCCCTTTTTTGGAAAACGTCTAGCCGACGTCTTCCCGAGTACAGCCCTTCTTTCTGATCTATTAGTGATTTGGTTGTCTGCCCTCCGTTTTTCTCTTGATGAAACTCTCCCTACCTTGCAGGAAAAAGCCTTCCGGATAGCAGGACGTATTTTCCCCTTAGTTTCGCTAGAATCCTCCGTTTATTTTTGGCCCCTCCATAGTAAGCTCCCTTTACCCCACCTCAACTACTTGACCCCGGTCTGCCTCTTTTCTATTATCGTGGTGATTGTTCCTTTCTACCCGGACCTTTTCCGTTCCACTCCCTCGGAGACTTACCGAGGACTATTTCCCGTGCCAAACCTCTTTTTCTCTTTCCTCCTCGACTAATTAATAGCCGTGAATATCTTTGCCCTACTTCTTCAGGTTGTACAACGGAGTCTTTTAGTCAGCCCCTCCTCTTGCAGAATTCCATTACCCAGCCAATTCTTCTCCTCTTTGCGCCTGCTTTAACGGATTTGGAACCCATGCAACCCCCCTATCCGTTCGCTTTTCCGACCCCGTTCTACCTTATTCCTCTTTGCCAGTAAAAGGCTCATCAGCCTTATAACTTTTTATTTTTCGAGTTTTTTGATTTTTTGCCCTCTTCTCTCTTTTTCCTTTTCCGGTTTTGCGAGATTCAAGGACCATCCAACCAGACTTTACGACATCCAAGCCTCATGGTACCGGAAGTCCCTTTTGCATTGCAGCGGTCCTAACTTTGATGTCCCCCCCTCTTCGCGGTTCACGTGTCAGCCCGATATTCCACCGCCGGTCTCCCCCAGCCTTAATCACGTACAGCGAGGAAGGAGAATAGAACCCAAAGAATTCCCCCCCCATACCACTCCTGGCACCCACCAGACGACTATTCATTTTCAGGAAACCGAGATTTGCCTATGATCCTCTGACGTCGTGATGTCGGAGAGTCGCTGCGATTCTTATCGGATACTTTTTCTTCGAGTTCTACTTTCTTTCACGCTTATGTAACAAAACTTTTTAACCCACTCTTCCAAACCGTCCCCCTACTTCTTAGTTTTCACTTGAAGGTTAAGGTATTTGATGGCGGAGACAGCACTCTTTGACCCCCCATTCATTGTCTTTTTGACTCACAAAGCCTGCAAGATCTCCTCTCTAGGTTTGTCCTTTTCCTTCCGTGGGTCAGCCATTGCCTTTCATCTAATGTTTTTTTCCCCCAAACCCCACCAAGCCCTGCTCCCTCGACATCTCTTGACTCCCCCTTCTTTTCGTTTCCGAATTGCTAGGAGTGAACTCACTTCACACCACCCTCCCCCTCGAATTTTTCTCCCCGTTCTACAATCACAAGATCCCATTCCCCACACGGGGCTCAAGAGTTTGAAGATTGCTGTAAAGCGTTCTATTTTCCACCCCCCTTACACCTCTTAAAAGCAAACGCATCCGCTTACGAAAGGCATTGGGTCCCCCTTGAGTCTCTTGCGTGTAGCATTTAGCGGCCGAGGCCTCCTCCCACTGTAAGTTTTTTTTGACGGACCTCTCGTCTCCAAGATAACTCATTCCCTCTTAACATATTTGAAAATACCCCGGTTATGCTAAGCCTGTACCTTTAAGGCGAGTAGGCAGCTTCCCCTGCCACCCCCACGTCCCCCTACTTAGCAGGTCCACTCTGGCTTTCTGTGCACCATTTTTTAAGATGCAGGTTTGAAAGCCCTTAATGGTGTTTTGTTCGTTCTGACCCTCTCCCATCATTTTCAGTTTTTTCCCCTCCAATAAGGCTTTTTTTGCTGCATTTCACCTCTCAACTTCTAAGGTCTATTCCAATTCCTCCCATTCCGCGGTCTCGCCTTTATTTTTTTCCCCTTGCGGTTACCCCACAACCGGGACCTGACTTTCCCGCCCAGAAGAAAATTTCTCTCCTGATTCTCTACTGTGGACGTCGTTTCTCCAGTATCTCCCATCTTCTTTCTTTAATCCGTAACCAAACCTGCTACGGGCCTTTTTACCTAGATTCTGAATGCTGGGTGGAGAACCCCCTGCTTCTGTTTTTTTTTTTTCCCCAAAATCCCTCGCGCCTTTCTCCCTTTTAGGGCGCGCTTTTCTGCTGCCTCTCTACCCAGTCTTCCCGAAGCGGATGAAGTGTAATTTGCCTGTCTCTTTCTTTTGATCAACCATGGCCCTACCCCACTTCCCTTTGGTCCCCCTTCGTCACTTTCTCTTTGTGTCGTGCCATTTTTTTCCCTCTTCCATCCCCGAAATTTGGTCTCAGAACTTTATCCTTGACCCGTCGCGACCCGGCTATTGTCGAATCTGGGTCCCCTCGGGGACCTCCCCTTTTCGTCTTCGGCCTGATCGCTTTGATCCTTCTGGTTCCCCCAACGAATTCTCAAGCACAGTCCATTTTTATTGCCTTCTTCTTTCCCCTTCCGGATCTACCCCCCCCCACTCGTGACTCGTCGACTCCTTCTTCCTCTTTTTTCGTTCCTCGAGAGGTATTCGCGACCGCGTTGTTTGCAAAATTCTAACCTAGATAGGCATCTCTTCACCTCTCCCCGGGAATTTTTGCCCTCCTGATTATCTTCGAAAGACAGTCGCTTGGTTTGCTCTCCCTCCCCCTTCCCACTTTTGGCTCAAAAGTGCGTCATTGCGTTTTTTTCTCCCCTTTGTCCCCTCAGGGAGATTCCTCTTTTCAGAGAATGAGAACTG
>Ga0179593_1407606_pt1 | contig 15934 bp, 22 predicted proteins | sample CZODoug2_1_08_16_FD_185931 | JGI IMG/M metagenome (GOLD analysis project Ga0179593, IMG submission 185931) | Vadose zone soil fungal communities from Angelo Coast Range Reserve, California, USA - CZODoug2_1_08_16fungal (PacBio error correction) | ecosystem: Environmental > Terrestrial > Soil >... | reverse complement strand
CCTTATCCTTACCTTCTGAGTTTAGCTGTTCATTGTGACCTTAGTAGCATGGCCAGCTTGGAAGTCCCCCTTTGAAGAAACATCATGATATATGTCAGAAGACTTTCCTATAAGGTTTACTTCCTCCCGAGGTTTTTGAGCTACCCTCTGGGGGCTGATTTCCTAAAAATGGCGTTTCCCAAGGTCCCACCCTGTTAATGTCACAGAAGAGTCGCACTTCTCTTGTGTTTTTCTATACTGTTCCCGACCCTGTTACCATTCCCCTCGGACCTCCTCAGATGTTTCACCTTCACGGTTGCATAAGTTTGTCCAGAAAACCCCCTCCTGCCAATTAGCGGAGGCGATTTCATGGGCTTCACTAGGTTCTCTTCTCGCGTTGATCAGGTACCTAGCAGCCCACCTCGTTCAGTCGTTTTGTTTTGAGCGATTTTGGTGAATCGCCGGGGTTTGAACGACAAATGCCCCTGTTCTTCACGTTTGCGCGGCGAAGCTCGTCCCCCGAGGCTTTTTGAAAGCAGCCCGACTTCCGAAGCTGTATTTTTCGATGCCAATTGCGTGTCCCTACCCCCTGTCCTCCCCCTTTTCGCGCGCTTCCTTGTTCCGGTCTGGTGCACCTTGCGGCTCTGGCCTTTTGACTGTCGGACCTTTTCCCCCATCCCCTAGAAAATTTTTTTCATCTTTTTCCCCCGTCGAAACAAACACCCTTTCTCCCCTAACCCGCGTTTCCGTGTTCCTTCCTCCCTCTTAAGGACGAAGTTGTTTCGAGGGCCCGGCTTTTTCCGAGTCGGTCCGACTTGGGACTTCCCTTGTCAAGAACGCGAGGCGACTTTTACGCCAGAGAATCTGGTCAATGTGACCCTGAGCCACTGCTAATCTTAAACCAAACCACATTGTACACACCCCCGGGCCACATTCTCTGTAATGTCCCCTTCAGGAGTGTTTTTCCGATAAACGGATGCCCATATACCGTTCCCAGATGTTGATGTCTTCCTCCTCAGCAGTGAGGGCCCTAGTCTGAAGATCTGAGAAACGGAACAGTTTCCCCCCCCCCCCCTTCCTCCCTCAGTTCCCGAGCACGTATTTCTCGTGAACCTTTTTCCAGATAGTCTTTTGTTAGAACTTATTCTCAGAGTGGACGCCGCTTGGATCTCTCCCGACCAGATCCCATGCCCAGTACTTCCTTCTCCCTCGATTCACGGCAAGCCAGTCTTTCAGCCGTCCCTCGCGACTCAACTGTTGCGATATTCCTGTATTCGCCCACGGACGTTTCGATTCTGTGCAGGTGGGATCCTGCGTCCTGGATTCGATTCACTGTTATGTCGCCCCCTGCGACCGCGACAGTTCTGGTGATTGTTGCGTTCCGGCTGGCACCTTTTTTTTTCCCCCAAGTTTTTAACGTGGCTACCGTCCTGTCTGCCTCCTTTTGAACTAGTGCTTAACTCCGGGTTCCTTCTCGTAATGCCTGGCTTTGGCCCTAGACTTGGTCGGCTTTTGAACTTTTTTCCCCAGTCCCAGTTCCAGCTCATTCCCGGCGCTGCCCGGTGTTTAACTCGACTTTGTGTCCTCGTATCTGACGCACTCTTCCCTTGGCACGGCTACGAGCCTTTCGTTTTTGTCCGTGGTCCAAGGTCAAAAACCCTGTGCCTTGCACTCTTTGTGCTGTTCTTTTCTTTTCCAGTATTTTCGGTCTTCCCGGAATTGCTCTTGCCGCCGATCTTACCGTTTGCCTTGCATCTTTTTGTTGCTTAAAGTTCAGTGGCTTCGGGTCCTTGTTTGTCAGGTCGCACGTGGTTTCTCGGCCCCTTCTCTTTTTTTTCCCCTCGGGGTGGTACTGGCTCTCTTTGCCTCCCGACGTTCGCAGGCGGTGTGTCTATATCCTTTGGGTATTTTGGAACATAGACTCCCCCCTTTAATTGAATTACCTGTCTCCCGCTTTTGGGGGCAAACTCCTTCGTCCTGAACTTGGAAATATGAAACCCTTTATTGGTGAAGCTTGGTATCTTCCCTTCCGCGTGTGACGTTGGGCACTCCGCATGCTGTCTGAAGCAGGTTTCCGAACAAAGATCAAAGTTTGGCTGTCTCTCTTCGGCCCTTTTTTGCATACTGCTTCTGTCCAGCCGATCCTATTTTTTTACCATCACGAATTTCTCGACCCCCCTTTCGTGCACTGAAACTTTAACGGAGTTTTATTTCTAATGACGAACCCTTGAGTTTTTCGGGTCGAAGGCTCCCCCCCTTTCTTTCTTAACCGGTTCGCCTCTTGGTCTCGGCCTTGTATGATATCCCTTCCGAATAAATATCGTTCTCTTCTCCATCAACAACCCCTTGTTCTGGTATTGTAGTGGCGCTCCATTCTATGACCCCCTAGAGAAACCCCCCTCCCCCCCTTCCCGAAAGACAACTAAGCTGTCTCTGTCTTCATCCAAAAATTCCCCTTCGGAACCATTTCCTATTCTCGAAGCAGTACTAACCTTTTTCTTTTTCTTTTCCTTATGAGGGCCTTTTTGTGGCCTCTTGCCAAACAAGTTTTTTTTCAAGTGAAGCCTGTCAAACGTTACTCTGTTTTTTCGACTCACCCCCATGACACAATTAATGGACTTCTCCTCCAGGTTAGTTCAGACGGTACCGCAGGCCTGTCTCTTTTCAAAGTGAATAATAACGTGAAAGATCCCCCCCCCCCCAATGGAGGTTCTGGGAGCCTCCGATCCAGCATTAGCGCACAATGAATTCCCCCCCCTTTCTCCCTACGTATTTGAGAAGGCTTTGACGGCCGTCCCGACCCCCTTAGAATTCAATATCCCCCCCCGGTAGTGGCGATTTCTGGTGTGTTTTTCAATGATTCGTTTCTAACACTTCCTTTTGGAAGTTGGAGTTGAGCGCCCCCTCCCGTCATTGAGGCTCTTCACGACCTCGAAACTCTTTTCTTTAATGTCCCCCTTTTTCTGCGAGGGTTTTCCCCCCCAGTTCAAAAAAGGATTTGATGCCCCCCCCCCTCCGCCCCCCCGCGATACAAATCGCATCCTTACCGGTCTGTCAAAGGCGTATATTCCTTTTTCCCTCCCTAAGTTCCGCACTAACAATGCACCTATACCTTTCCTCCATTCCACGCCTCTCCGGCCGGTCGGGATCGTTCACTGAGGCCTGAGTTACTGAACTGGTTTTTCAGTCAGTATTGTAGTTTTTCCCCCCTTTATTCGACTCGATGTTGTTCTCTGATCTAAGAACTTATGCCTCAATCCCTCCCGGAAAATTTATATATTTTTTTACTGTTTTTTTGTTCCGCTATTAAGGGTCCTGGCGGATCGTTTCGGCCATTTCCTTTCTTTTCTCCGCCCCCTTCGATCCCTCAACCCCCTAGTCCACGTTCTTGAACTCCTTTTTTCCATCGCCTTCAAATCCGTGTATCATTTTTTTCATATCTTTCGAGATTTTAGGTTTAGTATAACGTACTGGGTTTTCCCTGATTTTTCTCCTCCAGTCCAATGTGTCGTTGACTTCCGAGACTCCGTTTATAATTGTGTTATTTCTAGTACCCCCCTCCTTTTTTCCTTTTGTGCCCCCATACTGTCGAACCCTTGTCCCTTGTTCCATCCCCCCTCACCATTTTTGTCCTGCCTTTTTCCCTTCTCCCTCCATAGTAGTGACTCCCCTCCCCCCCTACTTATGAACGAACCCTTTCCCGATAACACATCGCAATCGGTCCTTTCCTTGCTTCAGATTGTCGATGACGACGTCCCCTGCGTCCTTCTCCAAGATTTTGAATGATTGTGCCTACTCCCTTTTTTTGATTTCGATGTTTACCCACATCATTCCTTCTTTTTTTTTCTTTGTGATGAACTGCTCTCCTTTTGCTTTCCCCTTTCATCCTTGAACTCCTTTTTTTCCCGCCCTTTTTCCCGAAGGGTTGTGCTTTCCGCCCACTAGAACCCCGCGATTCTTCTTAACCCCTTTTTTTTTCGACAACCGCCTAGCACTATTAACCATACCTCAGAGTGCTTCCTTCTTTCTTTTTTTCACGCTATGGGTCTTTCTGCGATTACCCTTTCAGCCCCCACGAGACTCTTCTTTGTTATTTCATTTGATTTGGGGTAGTCCCTAGGTTCTATGATCGGTTTGACGTACCCCTTCCCCGTACTACGGGTTGTTTTCCTTCCTCCCGCCAAATATTAGAAGGTCTTTTTTTTCACCAATAACCGATTCTCCCTCAGTCCAAGCCGAAAGGTATCCCTTTCCGTCCCACCGCCCACTCACTTCGGATCGCCCCTCTTACCTCCTTTAACTTTTGCTATAAATTTTTTCTTTCCCAATCTTCGATCTGCCCAGCCAGCCGTTTCTGCCTCCCCTCCTAGATAGCAACTTTTTTCTTTTTTGGACCCCGGCTCCCCCCAATAAGATCCTTCGTGGAAAACCTACACCCACTTCGGCTTCCCTCTCCCCAAATTGCTTCATCCAGTTTCTCCGTGCTTTTTCCGCATCCACGCGTCTCCCCCTACAAGTGGACCTTTTCCTCGATTAAACTCTTAACGAACCCCCCCTTTATATTTCCAGCACTTCTGCGCTGACATGAACATAGCCCTTCACAACAATCTGCCCTTTTCCTGGTGACGAGACCTTCGATTTCCCAGAACCCACTGGAAATGCTCAACCCAGCCTCAATAGCACCGATTAAGATCCTTCCCCCCTTTGCCTGAATGTTTGTAATTTTGTGGCCTTTCCCCCTCCTCCACAGCTTCATTTCCCAGCGTTTCCAATTGTGACTTTTTCCCTTTTTTTCCCCCAATCTAGTCCCCTTTCTCCCCCTATTTCATGAAAGTCAGATTACCCCTCTTTGCTCCAATTCTCAAACCTCCTTCTCCTTTCTTTGCGCATTGTTCTTTTTCCTCCCCTTTTAAATACGAAACTAGTCCCCCCTCATTTCCTTCCCCCGCATTCATGCACAGCTGTCTTTACCGTCCCTTTTCCTTTCTCGTGTTCTGTTACTTTTTCCCCGTTTCTTTGTGCAACACCTACCTTTTTCCTCCGAAGACCCTGACCCCGTATTCTGCTTTTTTTAGTAAGTCGAAAGAAGCGGGCCCTACTTCTGACCAGATTCTTACTCCCTCCTTCCCCTACTTTTTCGAAGAGGAGTTTCTATCCTTATTGCTTCCCAGTTTCCTGTCGGCGTCCGAGCGCTCCTCTCCCCCCCCAAATACTTCTCCCTCTTCCTTACTTCCGTTTCAGGAGTTCCTGGGGGTTTTCTTGTTCTCGGCGATTCTCACTGGCGCACTCATTTCTATTCTCAGAGACGTTCTCTTCTTGCAAGGCTGCACTTCATTAGCACTTTTCAGTTAGACTCCTTCCCCCGACGGCCGTTTCCCCCCTCCACGTGGTTCCCTTCGTGACGGAAAACTCTTCTGATTTATATGCCTCTTTCCTTTGTTCCCCTGTGGTTTGGTTACCTTTTCCCTTTGGTCCTTCCTGCTTCCATGAAAAAGAGTTTTTTCTTTAAGGTTCTTTCCCGAGGTCTTCCACGATATCAAAGTCGGCTGCCTTCTTCCCGCCGGACTCGCCCCTCACCCCTGCTTCCGTCCTTGCAATCGTGCCCCTGACCCCCTCGGTCCCCTCGTTTTTTCTTTTGAGAACTATTTGTGTTTTTCGTTCCCCTACGCAAGGGCCCCCCTCACAAGAGAAGGGTGAGAGGTCGCTCCTTGCGGATCTTAGTCAGTCCCCGAAACGGAGGGGACCGATTAGATCATCAACTGGTTGAACCTTCAGCTTCTGCAACGGCAAGATATCTCAATTCCTTCTTCGACTCAAGTGGTTATTTTCCAAAGTTGTTGTGCCTCAGACGAACGCTCGTCTTCATAGTTCCTTCCCCCCCACCAAATCTCTCTTGCGAAAAATTCCTTGAGGCCTTTTTTCTTTAGAAACTGGGGCTCCTTCACCTCGCGCGAACCTTCCCTCCTTTCATTTTGGAGGTCATTCAAAGCCTGCTCTTCGGTCCCTCTCCTTAATCCTCCTACCGCTCCCTAGTCCTGCCCCCGGTGTTATGGGACAACCCTTGTTTTCGGAGTTTCAACCTTTCTCCTGACCTCTTTCCTAGGGGCAAACCTTTTTTTCGCCAGCCTATAACTACTCTCCTCCTAACGCCTCCTCGGCCGTATTGAAAGTTTTACCCGAATTTTTAGGTCCCGATAACCACCCCGAGTTGTATATTCTCCCCTTTCCCCGCCAAAAGCTTTCTATTCCGCCCCATGGCAGAAACAAGCCACTCTACCATTATAATCTTTTCCACACATTATTGATTGCAGCTTTCCCTTCTCCCTCTCATATGCAGATAATTATATCTCTTTTTTCCCTTCCCGTTGCGAGAGATGTCTCTTTCCTTTCCTTCTCGATTATGCATAGTGAGAAATAGTCGAGGTGCCAGCTTCCCCTCAAATTTAGCGTACCAAACTTTTGATGTTCTCAATTTTTCTGTCCTATAGGTTTTCCTAAAATCTTGTTCATTGATCTTCTCCATCGGGGGTTATATCCCCCAAAACATGGCCTAACTTTGTACCCCTGTCAATTAAATCCCCGCGGAGAAACGTTTCTTGAGTTCTACTTCTGACGACAAGGTTCCAGGCCCCTTTTTCTTTCCCTCTTGGCCCTACGGGGCCCTTTTTTCCCCCCAGAATGGTAGTTTCCTTTTCTTTCTCGTCGTCTGGGATATGGCTACTCCGGGTTTCCTACGCTTTCTGTTGTGACCCTTTCTCTCCGCCCACCTCTTGATTGTCGGTTTTTTTGTGGTTTTTTACTTTTTCGGTCGAACTACCCATTGCCCCCCCCTTTTTTCTTCCTGTTGCTGGCGCAGGAGAGCCCCCGCTTTCCGGGACTGGTTTCTTCCCCGATCTCTCTCTCTCAGGACGCCCGAGGGCCTTACCATGCTCGACTCAAAAGGACAAAGAGCCGTTTCTCTTCTATCCATGCACCTTCCCCTTTCGCCCTCCTTTGTCCTTTTTCGAAACAGTTCTGTTAGCCTCACGGATTGGCGCGCGTCTTTTGCTTGGTTCCGGGCAGCAGTTCCCCTTTTTTCCTAGGCTTAAACAGTTCGTTCGGGCACCAGCCCCTTTAAAAGGTTTATTGGCCTCGTTCTTTTCTCCTTTGACAACACAACCCCTCCCCACCCGCGTTACAGTCGATGTTCCTTACTACCGATGCCAGGACTAGAAGGGGGATCGGGGAGTCTGGCTCGCTTCCACGATTTTCCTGATTACGTTTGGTCCCGCGCGATCCAAACTGGAGCCCCACCCCCCATCTTGGTCAAATTTAGCATAAGAGCAATGACCCTTACCCTTACAACCAACCCTTTCCCACCCCCGACCACCCGGCGTTTTTCTTAGTTCCCCTTTTTTACTTCCACATTAGGGGCCCTCATCCGGTCTTTCCTATCCACCACTGCCTTTCTGGTTGCATCTTTCCCTTTTTTTTTTGTCCCCCTTCTTTTGATAGATGCCCTGTGCCGCCATGAGTGTATCTTCGTTCCGGTGCCAGATGCTTACCTTTTTTTTCGAATCCTCTTGTTCGTCCAGATTGTGCCCTCCGTTTTCATCGAACGACTTTCTTGCCCCGCTGTTCGCGCGTCTTATAGGAAATCACCATTTCTTTTGCAGAAGCAGATCGGCTTTTTCCCCGTTTTCCGCCTTGAGAGATATAAGGCCCCCGCGCAGGTTTCGTTTATGGTGAAGGTAGGAGTATTGCGGCGTGATCGATAAAGTTTCTGTTCCCTGCTTCCCCGCGTAATAGTTGTGATCGTCGGCCTATGCTTGCACCATGTCACCCTCCCACCTTTTTTTCCCCATTCCTTTTTTTTTTTAAGACCGACCGAACAGTTGCTTAACGGCCGTTTTCCCCTTAGATCCCCTTTCCTGCCTTCTCGGCGAGAGTGGATTTGAGCGTCCCCAGGCCAAGCGCTTTCAAGTCTTCGCGCATCCGATTGGTGTCTTTTTTATCGAGTGTTTTTTAGACACACGGATCCTTGAACTAGGTTACGGTTACGATAGCCCTTTCCGATTTGAGGGTTTTGTGGCTCCCCCCATTGACTTTGGCCCAACTGAATGTCTCTGTGCGTTGTCTGATTTGAAAGTTCCACCTTCGACTTTTCCCCTCCGGATCTATTTTTGTTTACCGAAGGTCCCCGGTTATTTTTTCATCTGGTTTTGATAAATCAAGTTTTGTCGGGTTCCTTTCTTCCCCTTTTAGTTCATTCTGATGGTATATTTGTTTGCTCGGCTAGTGAAGTCTTACTTTCTCTTCAGGTCGGTGTGTGTTTTTCCCACCTCTGGTCTTCTGGTTGTGAGGCTGTGGAATTTCCGACCTGAATTTTCCAATTTTCCGTTTCTGCGGCAACACCTCGGGAGAAACTTTGATGCAGGATTTTTTCTTACGCGTTGGTGGGCAGAGCCGTCTTCGGATTCCCCCGTGTCCGTTTTCCAGCATCCAAAATTTTCTCGATTCCGATTTTCGAAAGGCCTCGGCTGTTGCTCTTGCGCCTTTTTGGCACCTCATCGACTTTATCTCCCCCACCCCCACTTTCCCATTCTTCTAGTGTTGCGCCTCCGCATTGTCGTTGATGGGTCGCGTTCTTTCCCTTTTCTCCTTCGCCTTGGTTCATGTTTTTTTGGACCTACATCGACTACAAGTCCTAACCCCATGTGAGGGTAGCTTGATTGTCTCTCCCCCCTACTCAGTGCCTTTCACTCCCCCCAATTCCTCCCCCATATTCAACGATGTCTCCTCGGCTAAATGCCCCGTGACGATTCCCGTAACTTTCTCTCCCCCGCTAAGAAGCCCCTTCCTCAATATTGGTCTGAGGGTGGTCAGGCCCACAAGATGAAGACGCTACTTTCCAACATCTTTCATCTTTTTCGACCTGCAGAACAATTAATGAGATTCTTTCCCGAAGGGTTTTAGTTAACTACCCTTCCCAACTCCCTTGATACATTTCCCGTAAGTGATTCATAATCGCAACCACTTTCGTGTTTTTTTTGTTTTCGGACCTGTATCTGGGATTCTCCCTGACCCTTTTTTCTCGATGCTCCTTGATGGTGCCCTCACAAGGCGGCCTCACTAGCCGGTAGGGTCTTGATGTTATGTTTTTTGTAGCGGTTTGTTTCATACCCCGACTCGCATTTCTCACACTTTCCTCTGGGGTGACTTGTTTTTTAAATACCTTGTTTTGAGTGATCTTCCTTTCCCAAAGTTCACTTTACCCCCCAAAAGCTTTTGTGCTTGAACACCATTTTTTTTCTGCAGTATTTTGGGCCCACGTGTTTCCCCCCACCCGGCCCGATGCATCCCAGCCCTCACTTCTTCTACCCCCCTATAGTCCCATGTCTGAAGGCAACTACCAGTGCAGGCGGCTATCAGCGCGACCCTAAATTTACCGTGCTAACCCTCACCTTGTCCATATCTGCATTATCCGTCTTGGAAGATTAGCGGTTCACTCGCTGAGGCGTGGCCATAACGTTGACGGGTCCCCTCAGGGGATTTTATCCTCCCCGATGGTCCTTGATCCCCCCACTAACTTCTGAGATGCCTCACTTGATTAAGACCAGGACCATAATCTCTCTCTATAACTTCCCCTTGTTTGTGTTTCGATCTAAGGTCTTCGCCCGTTGCCCTTTTTTTCCTCTTCCCCCCAGAGAGGGAGTTCTCCCCCCCCCCATTTCCCTTCCCACTAAAACCCGGGACGTCGTCCACCCCTCTCTGCCCGCCGCCCCAATGAGCTGAAACCGCCCCCCTTTTCCATACGGACTTCTATCCCTATCGTTAGGTTGTTTTTCTCGGAAAATATTCGTTTCGACGATCTCTAGCTCCTTTCACTTTAGTTGTTGGATTGCAACCCTTCGAGATTCCTTATGATTTCTCGAATTCCCCGGTGGCCCATAAGTGATTCACAACTGGGGCAGTTCCCCAGAACCTCTTTTGTCCAGGACTTGTACTTTCTTCCCCTCCCTTCCCTTTCATTACGACTCCACCCACCTTCTTATTTCTTGTTCAGAAGTATTGACGACATCGTCTTACTCCTTTCAAACGAACCCTCCCCCCCCTACTAATTTCTTTCCGCTTGATGGCTGGCGATGACGTTTCCCAAGACCTGCCAACTTCCGTCTCTTACTGGGCGCCTTTCCAGGTATATGATCCAAATCCACATCATTGGTTGATCTTTCTTTCCGGAACGGTCTGAACTGATTCGCCGGTCTTACTGCCTTTTCCCCCTCCTTATTCGCCTGCTCAGGTGATGCCCTGTCGAAAACCGAGCCGATTTGACGGATTATCTTTCCCACACTTTCGTTGGCCGGATGCCCCACCGCAGTAGCACGCCCACCAGACTTTTGATTTTCAAGGATCCCCTTATGGAAAGGGCGTCTCTCCTCGTTTTTTGGTCCGCCGGAACGCCTTTTTTTTTACTCTTGTGTTCTTTCAACAATTTTTTGTGGCGCTCTGGGAGTATTACCCCCCTTTTGAGAGACCCATCCTATCCCCGTTTGTGGGTTGTTCACACTTGTCTGAATCTATTCCGCCTTTGTATTTGATCGCAATACAATTCCCTCTTCCCCCACTTCGCCCCGGACACTTCGAAAGTTCTCTTTCGACCCGACAATCACTCGTCTGATTTCTCCCCCCCTTTACTTTATACAGCTTTTCGTGGTACTAAACTTTGATTTTTTCACCCCCCCCCTTATATCGTATTAGCAAAGCCTATGAAAGTTCGTATATTCTATCAGCAAAACTTTTGATATTTTTTGGCTTTCCACGGTTCACACCCCCCTTCTCCCTCGGCCCAAATCACGCACGCTTCCGGTTTGACCTCGTCCCACTTAATCCGTTTCTACGTGTTTTCCCCCTTTAAACCGGCTACGGCTTACCCCCTTTTAATGTATTAGATTTACCAGCTTCCCCCTCCCACCACCATGGATATGAGCCATCCCCGCTGCGTCAGGGCCCCTAGCAGTCCCCCCCCCCCACAAAATCCATCTGGGCCGTCCTGAACCCCTTTTCGACTTACCGAATTCAGGGAAACGGCCTTCACCCTTGCACCCCTCCCCCAGTCCTCTGTACCGCTCCTCCAGTCCGGAGTGAAGTGGTGTGTACTTCAATCCGGTCCCCTCCCCGCTCGTTTCATTTGGGACCCACTTTCGCCCTTTACCCCCCCCTTTCAAACACTCACATTCAGTAGCTTCGTCCCCTTTTTTTCAAGTTTCGTGTGACGAGTGCGCCCACCCTCTATTCCCCAAAACCTCCAACCCCTTGCGGCTGTTCCTGACGGAAGCGGCTTGAGTTCTGGGGGATTACTCCCGGCCCATTTCTACCCATTTTCTACACGTCATATACGGATTCATGCCCAGCTGCCAGAACCCCTTTTTTTGGTTTCCTGTTCAGCGGCCCTCCGTCACCCCGTTCTGTGGGCCCACTTTTCCCCCCTCAGGCCGTCAGCCGATTTCACGAATCTAGTTCGGACCCTCCCCGGGATCTCACTGAATCTCCCTGCACCATCGCGAGGCCTTCGGTTTTTTTTTTCTCACGGTATATCTTATTCTTCAGGTAGGCTCCCCCTCATTTATTATAGCCAATACTTGCTTGCCTATTGGAAATCCATCTAGACTTCCTGTGTCTGTGTATTTTTTCTCTGATAAAGGAGTACCTCAGGCGATTATTCTAACAATGAGAGGAGTAAGAAGCCTTGATTCCCCTTGCTTCCTCCCCCCCATCACGTCTCTTCTTCCCTCCCTGTCCCTCCCTCCACTTCGTGTGTTGTTTCCGTCCCCTCTATTCGCCCTTCTCCCTCTACCTCCCCCCCCACTCCCCTCCTTCGCCTCCCCATCCGCCCCTCCATCCTCCCATTTCCCCTTCTCCCTTACTCCCCTTTCCCCCCCCTGACACCTTTCTCACTCCCTTCCTCCCTTACTATCTCCCTTCCCTCTTCTTCCTCTCTCGCCCTCCTTTCCTCCACCTCCCCACTTCCCCCCCCCCCTCCTCCTTTTTTGGTTTGAACTTCTATACGCCGCCCCTTCAGCTTTGCCGTTCCCCTTCCCCCGTCTTTTCTCCCCTTATTCTCCGTTCACTCTTTCATCTTCCTCCTCCTCCTTTCCTATTTCTCCTGCTCCCCTCGCCTCCTCTACTCCCCCCTCTACTTTTTCACCACCCTTCTACTTCCCCCCCCCACCCCCCCCTTCCACTCTTCTTCCCCTCTCGTTTATTCTCTCCTTTTTCCGTCCCCTTCGCCGCCCTCACGTTATACTCGTCAATCTCTCCTTTTGTCCCTTCTTTATGCCCCTCCCCATTCTTTTTAATCTATTCCCCTTTCCTCCCTCATTTCGCTTCACTCTGTCCCCCCACCCCCTCACACCCTCCTCCAACTCCCTCTCCTTCTTCTATCCTATCTCCCCTTTCCCGTCCCGCCCCACTTCATCACCCTCCTCCACCCCACCCCCCCATACCCCACTTTCCCCCCCTCTCTCAATTTCCACCACCCTCTTTCCCCTCCCTACCCCCTCTCCCCCCTCCACCTCCCACCCTTCCCCCACTTGCCCCCCCCCCCCACCCCCCACCGTACTCCCCCCACTCCCCTCCCTACCTCACCTCCCTCTTCCCCCGCCCTCGATCTTTACCCCGCCACCCCCACATTCCCTCCCCCCTTTCTCCCTATCCCGTCCCCCAAATCTCTCACCCCCCTTCCCTTCACCCGTCTTTTTCTCCGCCGCCCTTCACTTTCCTCTCATCCACCTTTATCGGTCACTCCCCGCTCATCCACAGCCTTTTTCCCCCTCTCTCTCCCCCCCCTTCCCTTTTTCCCTCACCCCCTCCCCCCCCCCCCCTCCTCTCCCTCGTGTTTGTTTGCCCCCCTCCCCTCCCCCTGTTCTCTGGCACCTTTTAAATTCTCTTAATCATCGTGCCACTTGTACTTTTGATATCGGTCGACTGCTGCCAGTCTGCCAACGTGAAGGACGTGTTTGCTAGAGTACTGGAGACGTTACATAATCTGTGCCCACACCCCTCCGTAATTGCGGTTCCATTTTGGTTCCGCTGGTTTGGTTTACATTTCCTTTTCCCCCCCTGTTCCTCTGATGATCTACATTGGAAAAAAGCTTGCTGAGGTACCCTCGGGACCATTATCTTTGTTGTATTTTTTTTTTTTTTCTTATTTTTTATTTTTTTTTTTGGCCTCCTCCCCCGCCGCCCCGGACCTAAATTTTTCAGCCCCATATAAAATTTCCTGCAAATCTGCTGTAATGACCATGAAAGGGTTGTGTCTACTAGTTTTTTGGTTTCTCACCTTCTTCTCCCTATCCCCCCTCCCCCCTTTTTGATTTGTATGTGGCCTTATTCCTCAGTCCGTTGAAAGCGCTCCCTCGAAAATTGTGAACAAACCCTGCACGCGCGCCCCTCATCAGTGAGGACTCAAAAACGTTTTTTTCTAAACCTGCCCTCCTGAATTTCAAATCCCGCTTTCTCTTCTCTCTCGTCTTTTTTCCCCCCACTCCCCTCCATCTTGATCCTTCTCAGCTCAAAAGTAAGAATAATTTTGGGTCGTTTGACAAAGAGTTATAGCCACCCTTCCGCCGTCCTTCTCCCACCTTTTCCATTGTCCCACGGTGTGCTGCGTATCTTCCGTCCCTTCTCGCGATCCAGTTTTACCGACGTAAGCAACATTAAGCAGAATAGCAAGAGCCAGGACATGGTCGTTTTTTTTCCTTTTGACAACGAGACACCGGGTATAGTTTGGAACCCCCCGGTAAGGCAAAGATGCCGCTGTTATGGTAAAACTGTATTCCCTCCTTAACACCCACTCCAGATACACAAGTTGAGCCGTCGGTACTTCCCGGTTCTCACACCATTTTCCCTACCTTTTTTTCGCTCTTTCACCCCCGCTTTGTTATCTTTTCTTCAATCCTTCACTCACCTCTTTGCGCTCCATCCATAGAGAACTCTCCTTGCGCCCCCCCATTCTTATAAATTTTTCCCCCCCATGTTGTCCCCAGTCTTTCTTATCCCTTTTCTTCATACTGCCAGTCACTTCTCTCCTTTCCTATACTTCTCCTCTTCCCTCTCCTCCGTTGTTTTTTCCTGGTCTCTCTTGCGCCCCCCAGATCTCTTCCTCTTTATCGTCCTCTCAATAGTAGTCCCTGCCACGTTTGGCCCCTCCCACTTTTGGCAAAATACCCTTTGGTTAGCTGCTTATGGAGTTCTATACTGTCCTTTTGATCCCTGAAATTTGAGTTCCCTTTTTCTTTATTGTAAACTAGTTTTTTTCTTTTTTCTTTCTCCCCTGGTCAATTTTGTCCCCCCGGTACTGAAAGCCCAGATTGCTCAACTTTTTTTTTTTCTAGGTCTCGTTAGTTAGGGAACTCAACGTTGTTACATACCCCCCGGCAAGGATGTGAACTCTGTTTCCCTAAAGGGTGATCCTTTTTATTAAAAGCCCTTTGAGTTTCTTCTTTCGCGGGACTTATCGGGAGTACGACGGTCTCCCTGACTTATCGAGGGGACTTAGATACCTCAAATTTTTCCAGCTTGTTTTCCGGCCTCTTTTTTCCTTTTAGTCGGGTCTAGAACCCCCACCCCCTGACCCTGTACGTGTTCTGAGTCGTCGACTTGATCGAAAGATTCGGGTATTTGTTCCCCCAGCAGCGACTGACGCCTCTTTCTCGTATTTATGCGAACAAGTAAAAGCGCAGTGCGTTTTTGTCCGTAACCCACTTGTAATCAAGTATTTTCTGATTTTTTAAGGCTCTTCCGCGGTGCACATTTGTCTTTTACGCTTCTCACGTTCGGTTAACCATTCCCCCCGCCCACACCTCCTACACTGATATTTTTTCACCGTATGCATTGTGCGCCCCACCCAACTAGTTATCCATCCCCAGAGTATAATATTCAGCACGATTTCATTACTTTGTCGTGTGTGGATTGGTTTTTGGTTGGGGACGTTTCCGTTCCCGATGTACCTCCGACTTTTTTTTCCTGTTACGACATTCAGCGATCCGTTACCGCTTTTCCCCACAGTCTTGGTCAAATTTACCTCAGAGCCCTTCCCCCCTTTAAAATAACCCCCCCCCTCTGGTGAGGATTCGCAGAAAAAAGGTGTATTTAGGGTAGTAATCGAATGAAATTTCTTTTTCCCCTCCGCCTCCCCCCTTTGTCTTTATCGGGAGAGTGCGTTTTCGCCTCCCCTGCCCGAACCGTGCAAATGATTTCCCCCTCCCCTCTTGCCGTCCCATTTCGTCCGCGAGAGAATTGTCTCCTTCTTGGGGACTTTCTCCCTGCCTGAAGACCTCTCCCCCATGTCCCCATTTGCGCTCCTTCCTGGCAAGCAGTCTGCTGAGAGACACTAGACGCCGCGATAATCTGTGAAGCTCCACTCCGTCCCGAACATACTCTTGCTACGTAGTATTTCTTCCATTCCCGGCCCCGGATTTACCCCCCTCAGAATCAATTTTGGTAGAGTTCTCCTTTTACTGCTTCAAATTGGTTTCCCCGCAACGGAGTTTTGACATCTTCCCTGCGGAGCCGAGTTTTTCTATACAAGTAAGCGGTGCTACGATTAATGCTGTTCATTCTTTCCGTGGTTTCCCTGGATGTCCCCCCTTTTTTCCCCTCGCTTCCGGCGCGCATTACCCAGCACATTTTCCTTTTCATCGAGGTGGCTCCCCTCGTTTTTCTAACCTAGACACTTTTTATCGACGCTATTTCTGGTTTGGGGGGTCTCCTCAATTGAATTGGCTGTCACTTCTTTAGTCTCTGTTTTTTTTCCAAGTTCTGATCCCAACGGTCTCGGAGTTTCCGCTTTGACAATGTACCGTTCCTCTTCTCTGGACATTCATGTTCCGGTTGGGCTGGTAAAGTCCCTCCTTGTTTATTCCAGTATCTTTTACAACTTTATGTTTCTGGACTTCTTCTGTGAAGCAGCGTA
>Ga0179593_1592051_pt1 | contig 15935 bp, 8 predicted proteins | sample CZODoug2_1_08_16_FD_185931 | JGI IMG/M metagenome (GOLD analysis project Ga0179593, IMG submission 185931) | Vadose zone soil fungal communities from Angelo Coast Range Reserve, California, USA - CZODoug2_1_08_16fungal (PacBio error correction) | ecosystem: Environmental > Terrestrial > Soil >... | reverse complement strand
TTGTGCGTTTGAAGAGAGCCCAAATACCATGTTCTGCTTCCCAAGGCTGTAGCAGTTCAGGGAGCGCATTTCCCCCCCCCTGCCCTTTTTTTGTTCGTCGACAAGAATAAGGTTTTTCCCTCCCTTCTAACCGGACGGCTCTTTGACCCTCTTGCTCGAGATAGGTTTTTTGCCCGCCCCCATCCCGTCCACTATGTCTCCTCGATCTCACCGGCATGACCCGCCCAACTTTCCAACCCAGCGAAATAGGCGTTATTCACCTCCCTTTAGGACTCGCCTTTTTCTCGGCAGTATTCTCCCGCCGTTTTTTGCCTCCTGGCCCTCCGACGAGTACGCTCATTGAAAAGCGATAGGTTGTTTTTTTTCTTCCCATAAAAGGATATCGTTTCTCATTATACCTCCTTTATGACGACACCCTGGTTCCGAGCTTTTGGGGCGTCGCATCGCGGGTTACTCATACTCTCTTCCCTTCCTTAAGAAAGAGGGCCCGCCTCTGCGCCGATGTGTGCGTTGGAACTTGATCTTTTCCCCTTAGGGCAGTGCACTTTCACATTCCTTTTATATGAGGATAGGGGCCCCCCGCCGATCTGGCTCGTCCCCCTTTTCGGACTTTGTCTCGGCTGCCGTGTTCGTCCCAACAACATAAACCCTTAGGATCTTTCTTTCTGACGTTTAGGGAGGTAACCTACTAAATTTGACCTTCGACCAAGCAATTTACTGAAAGCCCCTCTCCCTAGAACTATTCATGGTGCCGCGCCGACCCCCAAACAATGCCTTTTTTCTCTCGTTCTTCCCCCTCCGCACTCGCGCCTACCGAAGGTTTGTCGAAGTGATTACTTTTTCCCCTCAGGTTTCGGTCCTTATCTTCCCCCCCCCTTCCAAGGAATGTTTTTCGTTTTCGGTTCCGTAGTGGTCAAACCCCCTCAACACTCCCCCTTCTGAATGGTCACCATTCCCTTCCCCCGACTACATCCCCCTTTTTTCTAGACTTTGCCCCACCCCTCCACCTCGAAACGCCCCGGCTTCTCGAAGCGTTTTTTTTTAGGGGCTGACGTCTTCCATGGTCCCGAGAGGGACCCTCCAGCGCGCGACGGGCGTAATTATGGTACAATCTCGTATAAGGGCGAACGCCTCTTATACAAGCCTTTCCCAGCCGATGAGCGGCTCAGTCCCCCCCCCCCCTGCTTTCCTGGACTCCATTAACACCCTTTCCGGGCGGAAGCGGGTCCTTACCCCGAGCGAAGGCCTCTCTCCTACGTCAGGAGGGTCTTGTTCCCCCGCGGCCCAGCCTTTTTCGCGGCGATTCATCGAGGAAGCAACATATCTTTTTCCCTTTCCCCTTTGTCTACCCGCGTCAGGGCGTTTTCTAGCAGGGGGACATACACCTCCTCCCTCCAAGTCGAGACAACACCGACTGAAAGCTGCTCTTTCGGTGGCTTGCGGCTTTTTCTTTGAACTGGCGATCATGTGGGTTGCCCGCGCCAAACCGCAGGTGGCATTTCGCGGACAATTCCCCCTCCTGAGTGTCGTTTTTTCTTTCCCGTCCCGGCCGGCCAAGGAAAAATCAAGGTCCCTCCTCCCCCTGATCGTACCATGGAATCCACATTCCTTTCCCAGGTGCGAGCCGTGCAATATTTTCCCCCCCTTGAGAAGAGATCTGCTTCGCAAGCGAAGAGGCTCCTTGGGACAGTCTTTTTCGGGCTGCTGAACTCCAACATAATTCTCTCCTCGAGCAAGGTTTTCTTTCTACGTTGTTGTTTTTTTTAGTTGAGCAACTGATCGGATCTTCTCTTGTCGTTTCAGCCCAGGCCTTTTGACAGACCCCTACCTCTTACCTTTTGCCTGTTCCCCTTCCCGGCTCGAGATTACGTGGCCTCAACAGTGTTGCCCCTCCTGAGTTCTTTTATCGTCGGGACTTCTTTTCTCCCCTTGCCAACAATTGGCCCCTGGTGAGGGGCTTTCGGAAGTTCGTTCGACCGACCACGTTCTCTTTTTCCTTTCCGGCGCGATTACAGCCTTAAGGTTGGGACCCCCTACAGGATAATTGAGTCCCGTCTACGCTGAAGTCGCCCTTTAGCCCCCCCGCAGCCTTTATAGCAGGTTTTTCCCTCGTGTGGCATTTCAGAGGGGGCGATTCGACCGTATTTACACAACCACTGAGCGTGGGTCCTAAGAGGGCTGAATTCCAGACCAATAGCTGGCGCACGCTGCCGGCCAGAGCTCCTCCCCTTCAAATTTGGTCTTGTCCGAGGAAAAAGCACCTCCGAAAGTAGATGTTCCTACGGGTTATATAAAATTCCCTTGGAACTCCGCTTTAACACTTCCCAGATTCCAAACCCCTCCTGATAGACTACTGTGCAGCCCCCCCATGGGGCCCGGGTAGGCATAAGATATCGCGACTTCGGGTATGCCACCACTGTTGAGCCGAGTACCCGTTCCACGGGTCTTTGACCATAATTTTCACCCCCGTCGGCGCAGGGTTCTGGACCCAGCGATTTTTTTAAGAATCGACCTAGGCCGCGTCCGAGCAGCCGCGGCGTTTCCTTCTTCCTTTTTTGCGTATCGGCTCCTTAGCGCTCTACGGTATGGAATTCTCACCCCCCGGCCCTGATCCCCCTCAGGAACGCGTTATGGAGTTTGTTTTGGGGTGGACCCCTTTCGCTGAAAAAACATTCGTTTCTACTATGGAATCCTCGCGGACCAGCCGTACGAAACCTTATTGCGGTAGGCGGGACTTCCACCTGAATTAGGCACTTTGAGTTCGGACCACCGAAAGAGGATCCCGACTCTCCTTTCTTTCGGCTAAGGTTTTCGTGGTCGAGTAGTTCCGAGGGGGAGGTAGTTTGCCCTCTTCACTCCTTAAAGGCTATTAGCAGGGTGTGATAAGCAAAACTGCCCTCTCTCCCTGACTGCAACGCCCCCTAACGATTGCCCGCCCCCCTCTGGATGCCCTCTCTAGAGAAGAAAAGATTTTCTTCCCTTCTCTTACCAGCCCGGCATCTGTTCCACCGCGACAAATCGGTCTCCCCCTTTTTCGGTCCTTTGGAGGTTGTCGGATTTTCAAAGAGACGTACTTATCCCTCCTCTTTCTGAACATTGTAGCCCTCTTTGTTCCCTGAAGGAGTGTGAGGTGTTTCTCTTTACTTTTCCCATAGGTTGCGTAAGACGACATCGACTGGTGATTCTGAAGTCGGACCTTCGTTCTCCCTGCGCCAAGCTCAATACGATAGGCTGACCCCTCTACTTTTTCCTTGATTTTAAATTAACATTTGTCCCGAAGTGGTGAGTTTTTTCCCTGAATTATTTTGTAGATGGCCGTCAGACCCTTAGTTTTTTCCCCCGGTGTGATGAATTTGAATCGCCAGCGTGAGGGTTAAGCCCTCAGTCACTCCCTTTTTTCTTGAGACTAGCAGATCAGCGGGCTTTTCCCTCCCAGACCCCTTTCTTACGTGACTTCCAGTTCATTATAATTGTCTCTACTTTCTCTCCTTGGATGGCCTAGACGAGCAGATCTTGACACCCGCACCCCCCCCTTACTTTTTTTTTGTGTTTTTGTGTGTCCTTTGTGTTTTCTTTGTACACCTCCCTCTATTTTTCATAATTTCACTCTTTAGAGTCTGGCGATGGTCCTCTTCCCTCCCTCCTTCCACGGAGATCACTCGCGGGTAGCTTGCCTTGCGAATATTACCACACCCTTTGTTCTCCTTTCGACACGGAAGGATGCCGCCTTCTCACCTGCAGGGAGGGTCCCGCTGTAGCTATACCCCCTTAACTAACTCCCAAATCTTTTCGAAGGGCCCAATCCACCCTCCCATGACCCCGCACAACCTACCCTGTCCAATCCGAGAGGTCGGGACCCCTCTCCTCCTTGGAGGCTATCCTCCTCTTGCCGCCCTAGCCATAATACGACTCCTCCCCCGAGGGCCGTAGCCGTTCAGGATAGTGGTAGAAGGGTGAAGATCAGAACTGCGCCTTTTTTGCCAACCCCCTCTTCTTTTCTTACTCGATCGCGCGACATTTTTCTCTATCGAAAGGTCTCTTTCCCCCTTGACCCCTCCCTCAAAAGGATATGGGCGACTTGTCGACCGAGGAGATGGGCCCCTCGTCTAACGGATCTCACTTTTTGGATTTCTATTCGGGTTTTCATTTCCGATGGAACTCTGCACCCTTGTTTACGTAAGCCGTCCCCCCCCGATCAAAAACCTCCGTCTTTCTCTGCTCTTTTCCTTAAGGAGTACAACCAAACCCGCAAACTAACCACCAAGGACTTATCCTCTTTTCACGAGGCTTCTATCATTTAATGGGACGAGTCTCCCCCCCGCTTCCGTAAGAAGTTCCTCACCCCCCCCCGCCGCACCGAAAGACTTCCGACGTGGATTCGTTTCTCTTTCGTGAGACACCCAGTCAAGACTTCTTTTTTGCGGGTCAGTCTTGGCACCTCCTGTAAACGCACCCCATCCCCCTTTTCCGGGCAGCTTCCTTGTTTATTCCTACCTTTGTCTTTCGGCTACGGCGAGCCCGTTATCAGCCATCGAAACTTGTCCCGTCCACGCTTGGGTCGAGTCGACGGTAAAAGAGCTGTTGATCTCTCCCAGGCCGCGAAGGGTTGGTCTCTTCATAGAGTGTGACTTTAGATCTTTTTCCCAATGTACGGAATCGTGTACCGGGAGCTTGTTTTTTTTTTCCTCCGTCAAGGGACTTCCAAACATTTGTCACCCAAGGAGAGACCTGATTTCCAGACGGGGAAGTGCCTTGTCCGCGATTCGTATTACGCCCCGACTGTCACTTATAGTTGCGCTTTCCACCGAGCAAGCGATAGAAGGACTCCCACCCTAATTTCCGCTAGTGTATTTACTAAAGCGTCCCTAAGGGGTGGAGTATTTTATGTATGGGGCCCATCTGCTCAAATCCACCTTAGTGCGCCAACTTCTTCTGCTCGAAGTTTCTGAATATGAGTGATATTGGTCTCCCCCTCCTTGTTCGACGGCGTGATCTCTTCTCCACTTTAAGTTGTGGTCGGCCCAAGGAAGGTGGAACCCCATATCCCCTCTGGGACCCTATGCGAGTCCCCGTTTAAGAAGCCTCGGCCTTGTCAAACAGAAAGTCAACCTTACCCCCCGTCTCCCTCAAGATCAGATAGAAGAAGATATGATCGCCGAGTTTAGAGCAAGGTCGTTCCACCATCCCGATGGGGGGAATCCAGCGGACGTTTACCGAAGAGCTACCTTTTCAGTACGTTGAGTCTTTCTTCCTGCCTCCCCCCAAAAAAGAGATGAGCCTCTTTTTTCCTTGGATCTATATATTTGTAACTCTCCCCTTTTTTGGTTGTTGAAATACTGATAGAAGAATTCTAGTTGTAGTTACTCCATCTTCATGGACAATTACACTCGGAGACGCTTCCGCATTTCCGATTCTCGCCCGGACACTTGCGGAGAATGTCCCCCCCTTTTAGGATTCCTCTTCGATTCTTTTGTCTTTTTTTTCTTGTGTCCGCGGGTGAAGCGGCTTAGACAAGTTCCGGCTCTCACGACCAATGCATTTGGCCGCGGTTGTCCCAGCTCCCTCCTTTTTTGGGAAAACCTCCACCCCCACCCCCTTCGTAGACTCCACCTCCCCCTAACGCGTTTGACATCCCCCCAGACGGCGCTTTTTTTTCTCCTTGCATTGACGGTTGCGGACGAGGCGGGCTATTTTCCCAGACAGAATCCTTTCTCCCTCCCTTCTGGAAGCACTTAGACTCAAAATAGCTTGCGCGCTTTTTCTTTCCGAATGAACGATTTTTTGGCAGAGGTTCAAACCCCTATTACATCTCTCTGTTGTCGGGATTACATTGCGAGCGACCTCCCCCCCGACGAAAATCCCCCATTTATTAAGGCGGATCTCCTTTCCTTTTTCCTCCAGGTTTTAAAGGAAGGGAACGCGACCCGAAAGTATTCTTCCCTGAACATGTGTGATGAAGCTACGTGTTCCAGTCCCGCTAAGCGATTTACCTCTTACCCCAACCGGTTTTGCATGTTGCCTTTTTGCCCCTTTATTTGTTTCACAGAATAGAAAAGTCTTGCGGTCCTGAGAGAATGGTTCTATGGGCGTTATTTTCCGGCGCCATAGGGGCCGCCCGTTTATGGCGGAGTAACCGTCCCCTTCCTGAGGCCCTTTCAGGACACCTTTCCTGTTATGTCGTTTTGCCTTCTTTGCTTTGGCCCCGAAGGAACGACCTCTCCAAAATTGAGTCCTTTCCATTCTTTCCTCTCACCCCACCTCGGAAACTAATGCCAAACCTTATTGTTCGGCTTTCGATCCTGATGGTTTTTCGGTAGCGCCCGGCCCCCGGACCCCCTCTTTTCGTCGAGAAACTCGTCTACTGATTGCTGTGTCGAGTCTGCCTTGTCCCGTGGCCCCTTCCCATTCCGTGAGACAGCCGGTGATAGTGGTAATCTGCCTACAGTATACTCGGCTCATTTTCGCACTGACAGGAGACCCTCCCCCCGTTGAAGCAAGATCCCCCCTATCAACAAGTACTTTGAGGGAGTTACCCAAGAAATAGCGTCCTTTGGTTTTGAGCGAAAATAGAGGACTTCTTCCCCGAATTGCTTGATTGTCAATATTTCGGTTTCCCCCCTCCGCACTGAGAGACTCCGGAATTTGTCGAGACTAGCGTAGTAGGCCTTTATTTCTTCTGGACGAGAGATGATATTTATCAGCTTTAAACTATTAGTTTCCTTTGTACGGGTATGAGTGTGCTCTTACTTAGACAGTTCGTGCTTTTCTAGGAAATATAAGTGGACTCCCTGCAAGAAACGAATTATCATTTCGATTCAGTAGTTTTTTTTTTTTTGGGGTCATTGCTTTAGATGTCGAAAGGGACGATAGTGTATGTTTTTCTTGTTGAAATTGACGAACGATCTCGAGGGTCATTCAGACTCCCTCCTTGACTTTGAGAGACTTCTTCTCGCTGTACGTGTAGACGCTAGGTTTGAAAGATTTTCTCCCCTTATCCCGGGCTTCTTAGGCGCCGGATGGCATAGCTTCCCCCCCTCTCCTTCCCCCCCTTCAAGTATCTCTTTTACTAATCCTCTGTTTCTTTCTTCTCTCTGGTTCGATTCGTCTTGCCGCGGTTCCATCCCCTGCGCTCAAGGCTCGTGCCTTTTGTCCCTTTCCCTGGGCGTGGCGCGAAATCGCCCATACCTCGGGTTTTTGGAGTGCGACCCTGCTTTCCGACTACTTAGCCTCCCTTTTTTTTTTATGTCGTTGACTGACCCGCCCCTCTGGTTTTCTTCCCTTTTTTTTCAAACATCACCGCAACGTTCGCCCTTCTTAATTTCCCCCCCGTCAAACTTACAACCTTCAATCTGGTCTTCACAAGAAGGCGGCCCGTCCCTCCCGCTCGATATTCTCTTCCCTCATTTTTGCCCCCGAGGCCGGAATTTCCCTCCCGAGTAGTGCGTAGATGAGCAGCACCTAGTTATCATCTTCTGTCCCCCCCCCCCACTAATTACCTGACCCATTCTCTCGCCCTCCCCAAGTTTTCCTTGAGGCCTTCTTTTTCCCATCCGCGGGGCGGTGCCCTCCCTCTGCAATCTCCAAAGGACTATTTCCGACTCCCTGACCTATGTTTTGCTTTCCGATGCTTTTGAGGACGGTTGAGTACCCGATCTCACACGGTGCATTTCCCCGGCAGGGCTTGTCTTCTTCCTGTTCAGTGCTGAATTTGTCTTACTTGATACGGCTGCGTTTTTCTCAAATCTCTCACCGTTTCGCCGGACGGAGAGTGCTCCAACCCCATTCCACCTCCCCAGCATAAAACAGCCAGCCTGTATTTCATACTCCGAGTGCCCCCCCCGGATCGACGCTGTTCGTCCCCTTCAACTCTATGAACCAGCCCGTAGACGCACCTCCAGAATTGTTGGACACCTTGATTCACGCTGTGTAGGCTTCCCTCTGGAAAGTAGGATTTTTTCGCTTCGTCCTGTTGTCTCCTCGTGATCGACACGGTTTTAGCCTAACCTTTTTTCCTTGGAATGACCAGCCAGACGTTTTCTCTTTTTACCTACCGGGCTATGGCTTACGGCTGCATTCCCCGTCGTCCGCCTCCGGACGCACACGAAGGATTATTCCTCCTTTAAGCTTCCTTCTGGGCGAGTATTGGGCCGAGTACCAATGCGGTTTTTCCTCCCGCCTACAGCGAAAGTTCTTTGGGACTTTACAATCTCCTTGCTGACGAAGGCAGACTCTCTAACCCTCGTGCACCGGAATCTCCTTTAATCGCCGATCTCTTCAGGGGACGGACCAGATGAACATACCCCGTTCTCCCTCATGCCTTTCTCGCGTGGAGGTGCTCTTTCTCTTTCCTAGGTTGCATTTTATTACCCATGTTAAGGCGCTGCTTTTCGGAAAAAACTTCTGCGCGTCGCGGCATCGAAGAGGCTCTTATTTCTTTCCTACAATTCGACCCGCGTTTATGTATGGGGACCATCTCCCCTCCCCCCTCCCCAAAAGTCTGAGAAAACTTCTGCTCCTGCCTCTGCGTGCCTTTTCCTTTTTGTCGTCCTTCCTTCTTTTTTTTTGTTTTACGTCGCTCACTTTAATGTGGTGGTCGTTGCTTACTCGTGGAAATTCCCCTTTTCACCCCTCCGAATTGCAGAGATGCTTGCGAGCGTACTCCGGTCACAAGTCCCTCTCTTTCCTTCCATACTCAGAGCGACGTCTGCATAGACAAGTTCCCGTTGAGCCCTGGACCTTCCCCGGGCGCAGGCTCGAGCAGGGCTGCTTAATGTCTGTCCCGTCCTGTGAAAGACAACCTGATCCTCTTCATATAGTTTGAAGGCCTCCTTTTCCTCAATACTTGGTTTTCTAGTGATCCATCGTCTCGTACCCCTCGTCATCCATTGCCAGAAACATTCGTCTCTTAGTCTGCCATTGCCCGGCCCCTCTAGCTCCCTCTTCCGTCTGAATAGGTTTTTCCAAGCCTTTGAATGAGTCTCTGTTTCGTCTTAGATGATTTGGGGCTTTGGGGAACTTCCGTTTAGCTTGGATTTGGACCGGGGCCCATTTCCTTACAATTCTGCGAGGAGGTTTCCGGACGTTTTTTGTCCCCAAAAAGGACACTTTGACGGTCCCACGCCCTCGACACCTCTGCAGAGCAAAACTGACTCACCCCCCAGTTTCCTTTTTTGTATGATCGGTGCGAGTTGCTGTTAGAGGGATCCTGTAACCTTCTCCTCTCGTCGTTTCCGACAAATCGTCTTCAAAGACAACCCGCGATGGATGAACGTGCCTGACGCACGCTGCCGCTTACAGCAACCCCTGCCTCCAGTCTCTGTTTGTCGCGATAAATTGGCAGGCTCCCTCGTCAAGCAACCTCCCCCCCGGACGAGGATCACTCCCTTTCCCCCTTGTCAGAATTGAAGAACTATGAAGCTCTCGATACGCAACCTGTATTCCCAGTTTAAAGGTTTGTGAGAAGAAGTTCCATGTCTCCTTAAGCCCCATGCATTCAAAAGTGCCACCCCCCCGTAGCCTGGCTCATTCTTTTCCAAATAGATGTGCATCTGCCCTCCCGCCAGAAGAAGAGAATAACCCCCCTTCGTGTCCGTATTGATTTCTCTCGCCCTTTCGACCCCGGTATGTCCCGAAGACCCAGGCAACTTTCCGGACCCCCTACCCTTTCTGGTTCGAGTGCAGGTTTGTGAGTTTCAAGAAGGAACAGTCCCCCCCGAAAAACCCTGCCGTCCTTTTCTATACGGAAGCCCAACCAGCAGGAACAGAACACGTCTCCCACTTTTTCCCTGTCGGGCTTGAGATCCTCTCGGCCACCCCTTAGGGGGGAGTGCTTTTTTGGGAACCGTTGGACCCGCGTTTCGATCTCGAGGATTTATTCCCCTTTTAGGATAAGGAGGCGACCCCCCAGGACTGTGGAGGAGGGTGTGGGCCTGGGCCGATTCGTGCAACCGCAAGAGGACAGTCATCTCCCGTAAGGGGTTTTCTGGGCCCTGACCCCTTTAGAACTGCTTCGGCCCCCACAGACGTTTCCCTCCCCAAAGCCTGGACGCCAGCCGGCCCTACACGCCCGTGCTGCGGCGTCTGACCACTGCCCTCCTGGCATGTCGCCCCCCCTCGCCACATAGCGCCTCCCCTCGTTCCCTTTTGGATGTTTTCATCCCTTCGCTCACCGGCCCCGCTTGCGCAGACGCGCTTTATTTTCGTAGAGCCGCCCGCTCGTCGGCAGCACGGATTTCTTTCCCTGTTGAGACGCTGATCCTAGGCTTCTCTCCCGCCCGACATTTTACCAAGCGCTATTTCCCCGTCGGCCTTTTGAGGCCAGGAGGCTCGCCGCTTCCCCTCCTCCTCCCCCTTTCTGGAGAGCCGGAGCATGGCCTTTTCCCCCCATAAAGCGTTGCTTTGTCTAGTTTGCCGGATGTAGATGTTTTGTCTCTTTCGGGACTTTCATAGTGGCGGTAGTGGAATGTTCCCCCCCGAAAATAGGGGCTTGTCCGGAAGACGCCCCCTCCCCTCTTGAGCCCGTAGAGGTCCCTTCTTTGTCTTCCAATCCATCCCCTTAGAGGTCTGGTTTCCTTTCTATGCACTTATCATTGGGACGTTTCTGGCCCTTTCTAGCTAAGTTGCCAACAACGCCCCTCCTGACCCTCTCTTTAATCCTAATCCCTTTTTTTTTCTCCAGTTTTTGAGAGTTGGCCCTCAATAAAGGAGAGCAAAGTCTCCCGATCCCTGCTCTCCCGGGTAGAGCAGGTTCCCCTACTTATGTGTTCTCCCCGACTACCGGCATTTCTCCTGGTCTCCAAGGCCAGCGTCGGCGGTCTCGCTGTTCTCTTATAGGCCCTACCCCCCCCCTGCAATTGTCTTCCCCCTGTTCCCACTACACGCATGAACCTCACTTTCCCCCACTTTTAAATCAGAGCTTTTCAAATGAGTCAATTGCAGAAGGCTCTTCCTCTCGACCCGCGGCTTCCCCAGACGGACCCATAAGACTCGTCCCTCAAGGCAAGAGAGGTCTTTCTTTTCTCAGGACAATATATAATGTTCTCCCCTTCCCCCACTCCAATCTTTCCCCTGTCCAGCTATTCTCCCGCGAAACTTTTTTTTTCGTCATCGCGGGCGAAGTACCCTCGTATGACATAAAAGGAGCCCTGGTCTCCCTTTCTCAGAGTGCCTTTTGGGCCCGCACGATGCCTCTTTTTGGGAAACCTCTCCAGCACTTCACGTTATTTTCGCGCTCTTCTGTAGGCTCCCCCCGTTTTTGTTGCGCGGTCGCCTCAGGATTCCGCCTTTTCCCCCCCGATCACCCAACGGTTTACGCTTCTCGTACGTATTCTAACCGCCCCGGCCCCCCAGAACGCCCCTCGAACCTCCGATAGAAGTATCAATTTTCCTCGCCTCCCCACCCTCTTTTCTTGTCGATGACATCCCCTCACCCAGATATCCTCAAGATGTTGGCGACTTTCTCTTTTTATGAGTTGTCGCGGTAAGTAAAAGTAATTTCCTCTTTAGCCTGGGACGGTACTCTCAAAACAGAAAATGCACGTCATACCCACTGTCCTGAGCCTACTTCTGTATCGACTCCCCCCCCTTATCGTCTCCCCAGTCCGGCTCTCTTAAGAAATAAGGAACTTACGGATTATAGTCACTACTTCTGCCTAGGGGTCCATTCCTTTTGACCTTGCTCAACGAGGGCCCCTACCCCTTCCCAGTCCGACGAGGTTGGGCCTTAGGTCTAACCCGTCTCTTTCGTAGACGCGGCTAACATGTGACATTGGATCATGCATCTCGTGAGGACATTGGTCCCTGGCCTGAAAATTGGATGTCCCATTCCCTTATGCTAAGATCCGAAGCCTCGAAGGATGGAGGTCACCTACCCCCGTCCCCCTTTTATAGACCCCTCTACTGTCAGGTTTTTCTTTCCCTTTCCTACAAAAGATATGAGTAAGGCCGGCGCCGCCTTTCCCTACAACATTTTGCGCCGCGCAGGGGAGGATTCTCTGTTCCCCCTCCCCGCTGCCCCCAGCACAATCGAGCCATGATCCCTCGTAAAGAATGACCTATGCATTCATCTTTTTCCTTCCTTTATGGGCTGTCCTCTAAATCTTTTTTTCGTTGCCCCACAGGCCGCTAAATGGAACCCAGCTCACGATTCAGTCCTTTTTTTAGACGCCCACATCCTCACCCGCACCTTTCCGACCCTCCTAGCAGATCATGACTGAATGTCATCTATGCGAAATCTACTTCGATATTTCCTTTTGGAATGAAGAAGACCCGAAACTTGTGATGAATTTTTCCTGATTTCTACAAAGAAGGAATATCTAGCCCTTCCTCTCCTTACTCATAATAAGTTGTGTTGATGATTCCAACTTGAATGAGATACTAATTCTTTTGATTCATCAAGGGACCCTAGCCCAAACAGCACCGTCGCGTAGGGGCAAGGCTTCTCCTCTTTACCAGAAAGTGGCCACTAGTTTTTCCTCAAGGCCCCCCACCTTGCCGACTTTCCTCTTTTCGTCCCGTTTATCTTCTCCATCGTAGGGAAAGGTCGTTCAATTTGTTACCTCCCCTCCCCCCCCGTACTGCCAGAAAGCCAGACTTCCCCACCCTCCCTTTCGCGGGTCCACCAGGCGTCCTGTTTAAAAGACCACCCTTCAATTTGACCCGCAAGCAAGTCCCATCTCCAAAAGAGCACGCATTCAGTTCCTTAGCACTCTCATAGGTTTCTCTCCGTCGTTTAGCAGGGCGTGTACCAAGCCCTTAATCCTTCCATAACTGAGAGGTTTCGCAAGTTGTATGAAAGAAAACTCGCTTTGTCTTTTGGATAAGAGTAGAGATAGGTTCAAGGCTTTTTGTGCCCCTCCAACTCTAATTAACCTTTAGCCTGTAATAATCTCATCAGGAACAGACCCTCTTTCAGTCAAAGCTTCTAGTCAGTCTGTTGCAACACCACCTTCCCTGAAGGGAATTTTTTCCCCCCCCTAGAAAGGACGTCATTTTCCTTTAAGGGGGGTTGTGTTTCTTTGGACCTCTTCTAAGTACTCTCTTGAATAGGACCCAAAACCCTCTCCGAGCAGGTATTTTTCTGACCCTCTGATTGGACCTATGTCACCTTTTCTCCCCTACTTTGCGCGGTACGACGCTGAGGTACTTTCCTTAGGAGTAGCGTGCATTTGCAGTTCTGTTTAAGCGCTTCACTAACCCATTGGAGGTCCCCCCATTTTGGACGGGTAGCTGTTGCGGTTGCGGTTGGTCTTTGGACCTTACCCTCCTGAAAAAAAACTGAAGTTCATTTCCTTCCACAATGGACCCAAAAGAAGAGTCACGCCACCCTTATTTGGTAGCGGCCCCTCTTATTGGTTCGGAAGAGACAGTTCCTCCCCGGTTTGATTCCCTCCCTCCCCAATCGGACGCATATAGACTTGAAAATTACGGATTTCTTTTGGTGATGGTTGAGGTATTGACCTCACCCCTGAAGAAGTACCCTGACTCAGAAGCAGTAAGTTCGCTTGGCTTTCCCACCTTCCCTCGCGTCCCTGCCTCCCTACTCTGCCAGCCAACTGACCTCCCGCCGAGCCGAAATCGAATCCAAGCTTTCTCTATGTTATCCGCCCCTCGAGGGCATAGCGTGCCCATCGAGACCTCGGTAGACCCCGGTTTCTCCCCCTCTCATTTGTGGGCTCCCCGTAGCTTTAAACTCCGTCTTTCTTATCCGCCTGAGACACTTTTTCTCCGCCTCTGTAGTTCTCTCTTTGGATGTTAAGACCTGCTCTTATTAGTTATGAGAGTCAGCCGCCATTCTCCCCCTAGAAGTGGCAGTTAGAAGGTCGAATGTCGTTTCCTGAGTGAGCCATCATTAGATCGTCTGCCCTCTCAAGGCCCACGACTTTCTACGCGGGATATTTTCCGTTTCTTTCTTCAAGTGTGTCCTAGGATGGCGAAGGTTCCTGACATTTTTTTTGTTGAGTTCTCTTGCAGATAGAGTTCAATTTGTCAGTTCAGAAGCCTGCCTCTTTAGGCAGCCCCGTCCCAGACAGTAGTACTTCGCCCTCACCGATTGAGGTTTACCCTGCGCAGCAAGGGTATCTTGGGCCTTTTTCAGAGGGATTCTTTCACCGGTACCTCCTCCCTCTCTCTCTCTTTTTATCTCTTTTTTGTTCTCTTTGAGGATCGGGATGCGCGATACCGGAGCTAAAGGCTTCCTCCCTTTTATTCACGGGTGAGTGTCATACCTATCGGGGCTCCCTACGGGTCTTGGACGCCATAATGCTTCCTCCATCCTTTCTTCCAAAAGAAAGATGGCTAGCGCTCTGCACCTCCTCCTTTTAAATTTTCTGCCTGGAGTCCCATCCCCTCCTTAACGCACCAAATGACCCATCTCTTTAGGGTAAAATACTTTGATTAGAAGGTCTTCCCCGATCGATATTTTCCGCGGAGTCTTTTTGGAATAAGACTAGGATCCACGGAAAGAGTCCGTTTCGTCGCTCAGAACGATCTCATTTGCCAACCTCCCCTTCCCCCCTTTCCGACCAGAGAGGAGAGCTGACGTTCTCTCCTTGACCCAAGCTTTAGCGGTGACAATATCTCTTGTCTCCCCCCCAGACACCACTTTAATACAATCCTTCGACCGCTTTGGCGCGGGTGGTCCCACCCCCTATGCTAGAGGGAAGTTTTAACTCCTCCCGAAGTTTGAGTCTACTGCTCGGTCCTCAAGGTCGAGGTGTTTCTTTTTCCGGTAGTTTGCTCCCGGAGGAAGTTTCTCCTTAAATCGACCCGGATTGCGGCCTCCTACTCGGCGAGTGACGGAGGCCAAAGACCCAACCCCAAGACTTCCACGCAAGACATTACTTTCCCCTACCCCCGAGGGCAGAACTCAGATTAATGTGCCTTTGAGAAATACCACCCCTGTCGTAGCTGCTCTCTGAATGAACGCCAACTTTGTTATTTCCCCTCCCCTCCCCTCCAGTATACAGGTAAGGAAGGTTTTTCTATTCTTCTTAAGTCGCCCACTAACCCTCTCCATAACAGATCCTTAAGGGCCTCCCCTGACGTTTTTCGGTTCTTTCTTTTTAACCGAAAGGGATATTTCCCTCTGAGCGAGAAAAATTAAGAAATAGGCGGAGGGGATGTCATAAGGAGGCAAAGTTTTTAGGGTTGGTTGGTTTTTTCTTTTGTTGGTTTTTTCTTCTTCAGTTTTTTTTTTTTTTTTTTGGGGGAGAGACATATGTCTCTGGGGGAATAAACGGTCCGCCCTTCTCCGTGGTGTCCTTATTGGGTCCACCCTTTTTTCCCCGGAGCCTTCTTCTAAATGTGTTACTTCCTTTAAAGTAGATCCGCTCCTTCCCGGGACTGACGGCCTAACCTTTTCTCCAGGAAGGAGAGACCAGGTCTGGTCTTTGAGAGGTTTCTATTAAGCTTCTTATCCCCCTCCCATCAGTTGAACCGTCCGCTGGTCACAAGTCTGGCACAGACCCACACGATCTTGGAAGGAGGACTGTTTTTAAGAGGAAACCGCCTCCGTTCGTCAGCCGAAGAGACATAATCGAGTCGCCATAGTCTCTCCCCTGATTTACCCTCTTTCTGGAGAGGATTTCTTTTTGGGGGACCAGCCAAGCCAATAGCGCACCCACAGAATGACCATGCTCCCTCTCTTTTTTTCTCTTTTTTTCTCTTTTGAGGGAGTTAATGTTATCCCCTCTTTATTTCAACGGGACTTCCGGCATGTAAAATCTCGCTTCATATCCTTTCTTACCTACTCAGTCACACTCCGCTAAAAAGACACCTTCCTCCTAAGCGACGACCCCTATATCCTTTCCGAATGCATTTTCCTTGAGAGCAGTTGCCTCCAGGGAGCCTCTCTTAGGCAGTGAAGAAGCTCTCCGTTCTCCTTTCTTTAAGTCTGTCGGCGATTTCCCGAAAATGCTGGGATCATCCGAGCATGT